>CEVO01124113.1_pt1 | contig 10701 bp, 9 predicted proteins | sample 531511 | NCBI WGS metagenome assembly CEVO01 (sample SAMEA2623907, study PRJEB7988) | marine metagenome | biome: marine biome (ENVO:00000447); feature: mesopelagic zone (ENVO:00000213); material: "saline water (ENVO:00002010), including plankton (ENVO:xxxxxxxx)" | depth 800 m | reverse complement strand
CCCTCAAGGTGTGGACGGCGGGGGCGAGCCAGCCCCGTGAGACGCTCATTCAGGTACGTCCCGCCGGCGGCGAGGGGCTCGAAGGCGAGTATTCGCTGGCCCCCCATTCTTCCAGCGCCGAGATCCGTGGCGTTACGAGGTCGTTGGAACGCCACGATCAGGCGGTGTCACGCTTCGCTACCCCTCCCATCGATGCCAGCCAGCAGCTCGGCCCTGTTCAGGTGCAGACGGATATCCGTGTCGTCGAGGTCAACCGCAGTCGCATGGCCTCGGCCGGCTTCTTCATCGGTCGCAACCAGGCCGGCTCCACCCGCTTCGCGCTGGGGCGCAGCGACGAGACCCTCGACTTCCTTTCTGGCGGTGCGGTGGCACCCAACGCCGGAGACGGTGGCTTCTCGATCATCCAGGTCAACACCAGCGGGGTGCTGTCGGCGATCAGTGCGCTGAGCGCCAACGGCTTCGCCTACACCCTGGCCGAACCCAGCCTGGTCAGCCTGTCGGGCCAGACCGCCAACTTCCTGGCCGGTGGCGAGTTTCCCTTCCCGGTGCAAAGCGGCGATGACGAGATCAGCGTCGACTTCAAGGAGTTCGGTATTCGCCTGCAGCTGACGCCGACGGTGCTCGATGAGCGTCGGATCATGCTCAAGGTGGCGCCCGAGGTGTCCGAACTCGACTTCTCCCGGGGCGTGCAGACCGCAGGAGTGGCGGTGCCGGCACTCAACGTGCGCAGGACCGACACCACCGTGCAGCTCGGCAACGGCGAGAGCTTCATCATCAGTGGCCTGGTCAGTCGCAACATCATCCAGAGCGTGGACAAGATTCCGGGGCTTGGCGATATCCCGGTGATCGGCAGCTTCTTTCGCTCCACCCGACTGGATCGCGACGAGAAGGAGCTGGTGATGATCGTGACCCCCCATCTGGTGCGGCCACTGGCTGCCGGCGTCGATCTGGGGCCGATGCCTGGGGAGGCTTTCGAGGACTATGACCCCAATTTTCTCGAGCTGATGTTCGATCCCCGTGATGCCCAGGAGATCCAGCGTGTCTCCGAGGTCGGCTTCAGTCCCTGAAGGTTGGCGTTCGACGGCTGGTGTTCGGCGATCAGGAGGATGCATGCACTTTCGTCAAAAGCGAGTCCAGGAAACTGAGCCCCAGTCCGCCCCGGTGGTGGGGCCTGGGCTGGTCAGCGAGTTGCACCAGCTGGTCATCGAGCGCCTCGAGGATGATTCCCGGGGACTGCTGGATGATCCGCTGCAGCTACGCCAGCGGGTACGGGAGCTGATCGAGGAGACCCTCAGACTCAGGGGCTACGCCCGTTCCGACGAGTGTCTCGAGCGGCTGGTCGAAGGTGTCTGCCGCGAGCTCAACGGCTTTGGGCCGCTGGAGCCGCTGCTCGCCGATGACGGTATCTCGGACATCCTGATCAACGGCCATTTCCAGGTGTTTATCGAGCGCGGTGGTCGGCTCGAACCCTGCGCGGTCAACTTCCTCGACGACGACCATGTGCTGAGGGTGGTGCGACGCATGCTGGCCCCCCTGGGTAAACGGCTGGACGAGTCGAGCCCCATGGTCGACGCGCGACTGGCCGACGGCTCCCGGGTCAACGCCATCATCGCGCCGCTGTCGCTCAATGGCCCCAGCGTGTCGATTCGCAAGTTTCGCCGCGAGGCGCTGGGTGCCGATGACCTGGTGGCCATGGGCAGTGTGCCGCCCAACCTCATGACCTTTCTGCGCCGGGCGGTGGAAGAGCGCTGCAATGTGCTGATCAGCGGTGGCACCGGTGCCGGCAAGACCACCCTGCTCAACGTCTTGAGTGGGGCGATACCGGCCAGCCAGCGGGTGGTGACCATCGAGGACAGCGCCGAGCTGCAACTCGCGAGCCAACACGTGGTACGCCTCGAGACCCGGGCGCCAAACATCGAAGGCGAGGGCGAAGTCGGCGCCAGCGCCCTGGTCAAGAACGCCCTGCGCATGCGTCCTGACCGGGTGCTGCTGGGGGAGAGCCGGGGCGACGAGGTGCTCGACATGCTGCAGGCCATGAATACCGGCCACCAGGGCTCCATGAGCACGGTGCACGCCAACTCCGCCGGCGACGCCGTGGTGCGCCTGGAAATGATGGTACGGATGTCACGCTTTCAGGGCACCGACGCCCTGGTACGCCAGATCATCACCACCGCCCTCGATCTGATCGTCCATGTGGAGCGGGGCAGCGACGGCAAGCGTCGGGTGGCCGAGGTACTGCGAGTCGGTGGTCTCCAGCGCGGCGAAGTCCAGCTGGAGCCCTTGTACCGAGCCGGCGGTGGCGCGGTGCCCTCGCTGCAGCCACCGGGCGACGATGACTCACCGATCGGCTGGCGCCGGCTGCTGAGCTCCCTGCAGGAGCCTTCGCCATGACGGTCTGGGGGATGTTTTCGCTGGTAGCCCTATGCCTGGGGGGCGCCGCCTGGCTGCTGCTGAAGAGCGCCAGTGCGCTTACAGAACGCGCCGCAGGTGGCACACGTACCGCCCGGCGGCGGCTGATGTCCCAGGATTCGTTGATGGAGTGGCTGGTGGAGCGACTCACCGCGGCGGGGCTGCCGGCCTCGCCGGCCGTCGTGGCGCTGTCGGGAGGCAGCCTGCTGGTGCTGGCGATGCTGCTGCTGTCGCGGCTGGGGGCGGTGTGGGGCCCCGCCATGGTGCTGGTCATGGTGCTGGCAGCCAACGCCCTGATTCGCTTCAGGGCGGCGAGGCTGCGACGCCGGGCGAGGCGCCAGCTTGGGCCCTTTCTTGGGCAGATCACGCGAGGGCTCAGCGCCGGTCAGGGCCTGGAAACCGCCTTCGAACAGGCCATCAAGCGCTCTCGACCGCCGTTGTCGGATGCCCTTTCCCGGGTAAAGCTGCGTCGCCAGCTGGGCCAGGAGCTGGACGAGGGCCTGGCCCGGGAGGGCCAGATACTCAGGCTCGACGAACTGCGGCTGCTGGCCACCGCGATACGCATCAATCAGCGTCACGGCGGCAGCCTTTCCGAGATGCTCGACGCCTTCGCCTCGGCCCTGCATCAACGCGAGCAAAGCAGCCGAGAACTCGCCGCCATGACCGGCGAGACCCGCGTCAGCGCCTGGGTGCTGGGACTGTCGCCGCTGGCGTTGACGCTGTTTATCCACTTCACCCAGCCGGAATTTCTGGCACCGATGCTCGAAAGCGCCGGCGGACGCCAGGCATTGATGCTGGCGGTGGCGCTTCAGCTTGGCGGCGGCTGGCTGCTGTGGCGAATGCTCAAGTCGGTGTAAACCCGGGCGCGTCGCGACATGACGATAACGAACAGGAGGCGCGGATGTGGAACCTATGGTGGAGCGGGGCGGTGATGGCGTTGGCGCTGGCGGCGTCACTGCTGTTGATCAGCGCCCGCCGGCCGCTGGGCGCCGAGGGCGAGCGACGCCACGACGAATCCCGGCTGCTGCGCGAGGGGCGCGGCCTGTGGCGTAGTCGGTCCCGTCAGCAGGGTATGGCGGCGCGACTGTCGTTGCGCCTGCGCCAGTGCGGGCATGTCGGTGCCAAGGCGCAGCTTGCGGTGTTGCTGGCCTGGGGCGTGCTCGCTGTCGGTGCGGTGATGCTGGGGGGGCTTCTGGCGCTGGCCGGTGGCAGGCCACCGATGGCGGTGGTTGTCATGGGAGCCGCCTGGGGAGGCTTCGCGCTCGGGCTCGGCTGGCTCGCCATGGAGCGCAAGCGGCGACGACGTATTCGGCGACTCGATGAGGATATCGAGCTGGTGCTACAGGTGACGCGGATGCTGTGGGACACCGGCATGACCCTGGAGAGCCTGCTCAACCGGCTGATCCAGCAGCTTGGTGCGACCACCCCGGACATGGTGCTGGAGCTTCGTGTCGTGGCCAATCGTATCGACAGCGGCCAGGACCGGGAACGGGTGCTGGAAGAGGCGGCCGCGGTGCAGGCCAGCGAAGGGGTCGAGCAGTTCTTTCTGCTGTTCGCCCAGATCGCCCGTACCGGCGGGCGAGCCAGGGACAGTCTGGCGACCCTGGTCGATCGCCTCGGGGCGCAGCGACGTACCCGGCTGCAACAGAAGGTCAGCCAGCTCTCCGGCACCATGTCGCTGGTCATGATGCTGTGCCTGTTTCCCGCCCTGCTGATCGTCATGGCAGGGCCTGCGCTGGTCAACCTGGGCGGCCTGATGGGGTCGCTCGGTGGACCATGACAACGGATCGCTGGAGGCGCCCATGCGCACGACAACAACGCTGAAGAAGCGCTCGCCATTACCGAAGATGCGTCCCCTGTGGCTGGTCACCGGTGTGGTGCTGATGACCGGATGCTCGAGTACACCGGATGGCCCGACGTCGATGGCGGCGCTGGGCGCGCTGTCGCCGGACATCTCGCGGGCCGCCCCGGAGCAGAGCGTCGGCCCCTGCGGCCGACGCTACGACGCCGAGATCGGCGTCGAGCTGTCGCTGATCCAGCGCATGCTGGACGACGACAAGCCGCGCTCGGCCGCGGCCCATCTAGAGGCCGGCGACTATGGTCTACCGCTGGCCTGGCGGCTTGAGGGCGAGGCGCTACGCGCCGTCGGCGACACTGTCACCAGCGACCGGGCCTACGAGGCCCTGCTGGGCACCTGCCTGGCTGCGGACGGCTATCGCGGGTTGGCCCGCAATGCCTTCAGCGAGGGACGGCGTGAGCAGGCGCTGGCGCTGATGCGCGAAGCCCGCCAGACACGGCCGATTGATCCACGCATTCGCAACGACCTGGGCTATCTGCTGATGCTGGCGGGGGACAATCGGGCCGCCGCCGAGGAGTTCCGCACCGCGCTCGAGCTGGACCCGGGGCACGAGCAGGCCGCCGCCAATCTGGTGCTGGCGCTGAGCCGCAGCGGACAGCGGCAGCGTGCCGCCGACGCCGCCCTGCACTTCGGCGTGGATGCACGGCTGGTGGGCGTGCGCGATAGCGCTGCAGCCACAGAGCTCTCTGCATCGGGCTCGGCATCGCCGTCGGTATCACGTCCGGGGGCGCAGGCCGAGAGTGAAGAGTCATGAAGCCTCGTCGATCCATCCATCCGTGCAAGGAGCGCCTGTCCATGCTGTCGAACCTGTTGTCGAAAAAGACCTTGCTCGAGCCGCGAACGCTGGTCACCGTCGCCCTTATCTGCCTGCTGGTCAGCCTGGCGCTGGTGTTCTGGCCCGACAGCGCCAGCGCGCAGCAGACAGCAACCGCGCAGACCAGCTCCCAGGCCGTTGCCTCGTCGCAGGTCGTGCGCCTGCCGGCCACCCGGGATCCCTTCGGCGAGCGTACCCGCACGCTACTGGCCGTCCAGCGCGACGGGCGCCTGGCGTCACACTCGCCCCAGGCGCTTTCGGGCAAGGTGCAAGGTCAGATCTACCAGCGCTATGTGGACAGCTTCGGTCACCCGATTCCTGAGCGCTATATCGAGACGGGCTTTGGCGAGGACTAGACGTGCCATGGCGCCATCGCCGCGGGTTGAGCCCTGGCCGAATCACGTAACCGGAAAGGCCAGAACCGGCTGGCCGGCGGACGATAGTGCTCAGGCGATTGGGCGAGCGAAGGAGCGCAGGTGTGGCCCAGCCTCCCAGCGTGGCGCCATCGGCGTGATGACCGCCTTCTTGCTGGTGGGGCTGGTGGTGGTGGTGACGCTGGCACTGGACGCCGGTCGCCTGTATCTCGAGCAGCGACGACTTCAGCAGGCTGCCGACCTGGCGGCGGTCTCGACGGCAGCAGGCTGCGACGCGCTGTTTCAGGGCGAGGCGTGCCGCTCGGGAGAGCTGCGCCAGGCCGCCATCACCGCCGCCGCGGCCAACGGCGTCGTCGTGGGCGCCGATAGCGAACAGGGCGAGGCCACTCTGGCGGTGACCCAGGGGGCGCTGGACGATGAAGGTGCTTTTGATGACGAGGCGGGACTGGCCAACGCCGTCAGGGTGGTCCTGAACCGCCAGGTGCCCAGCAGCCTGCTGGCCAACCTGGGAGAGCTGCTCGGGAACGAGGTGGAAGATCTGGTCATGCTCCAGGCCAGCGGTGTGGCGCGGCGAACCGCAGTGGTGACCCTGAGCGCCGGCACCCGCCTGCTTGCGCTCGATACCAGCGAGTCGACGCTGCTCGATGCGCTGCTCGGCAAGCTGATCGGGGGGAGTCTCGATCTCACCGTGCTGGGTGCAGATGACGGCGTGGGCCTGGACGTCAGCCTGGGCGAGGTGCTGGACGTGGAAGCGCTGGACGTCGACCTCGATGAGGGCCTGGCTCAGAACTTGGCCCAGACCTTGAACGAACCTCTGGATCTGCACACGCTGGGCAGTCGACTGGCATCGGTGTTGGATCTGGCGGGTGGCAACCCGGTGCTTGGCGACGCGCCGGGCGAGAGCTTCACCCTGGGCGAGCTGCTGGCGATCGATACCAGCGGCGAAGTGTCGATGACATCCTTGCTCGAGGCGCGCGTTCCGGTACGGGATCTGCTCGAAGGGGCGTTGCTGCTGACGACCAGCAAGCAGCAGGATGGCGTCAGCCTCGGCTTGGCCGATCTCTCTCCGCTTGTTGTCGGCCTGGGGCTAGGCCTTGCCGATATCTCGCTTGAACTCGACGTTATCTCGCCGCCGAGCATCGCCGTGGGCCCTCCGGGGCCCGCAGTAGCAAGCCTCGCGAGCGATTGTGCACCTTCCAGTTGCTATCGCAGCGTGGCACGCAATGCCCAGCTCGGGGTGGCGTTGGATGTCGAGCTGAATGTTCTTGGGCTGATCGGTGTGAAGGCGAGCACGCGAGTGACCGGGGCCAGTGGCAAGGCGGCGATCGGTTCACTGGCCCCAGCGGACGATAGCCTCGCGCTGACGCTCGCCGCCAGGCGCGAATTGCTCGAGGTCACCCAGTCGGTGGAGGGTACTGGATTGCTCGGCATCGGCTCGGTGTCGCAGACCGTGCGCTCCGGCGGGACTGGTGATGCCACGCAGCTCATCCGCTGGCCAGCGCAGAAGGGGGCGGAGTTCGATGACCAGGGGGGGGCTCAACTGACCGGCGTGCTCAGCGGCCTGCTATCAGACCTGGGGCTCTCGGCGCTGTTGTCCGGGACCCTCACGGACGTCAATACGATACTGCTCGAGCCGCTGCTCGAGGGGTTGGGCATCGGTATCAACACCTGGAGGTGCGGGTGCTGGCGGTGGACGCCGGAGGCGTCGAGTCGTTGACTGCCTGCGAGGCAACCCAGGCCGGCTGTCGAGGAGGAACCTAGACCATGCATAGAGGCAAGGGCACGCGAGCGTGCCGCCAGGGCGGAGCAGTGGCCATCGAGTTTGCCATCGTGCTGCCGATCTTCCTGCTGTTGCTGTACGCCCTGGTCAGCTATTCGGTGGCCATGGTGCAGCAGCACCAGTTGACCCAGGTGACCAGCGAGGCGGCCAGGTCTGCCGCGGTGGTGGCGAGCGCCCCCTGGCTCGCCGACGAGGATATGCTGGCCGAGGCCTCCCAGCGAGTGCTGGACAGCATCGAGGCCATGGGCTGGCTCGCCGACGATACCCCTGGCTGCATCGAAGGTGCCAGGGTGGCGATCGAGGACGACACCCTCACGGTGTGTCTTGAGCGCTCGCTTTCGATAAAGACCTTGAGCGTGGCGGGCATCAGCGTCCCCGATCTGCCCGACGCCTTGAGTGGGCGGGCGGTGATCAAGCTCTAGCCGGCGTGCCGCCCCTGGCCTTGAAACGACACGAGCCGCCCTTGGGCGGCTCGTTGAGATTTGCGGGTCGTGGCTTGCGAGAGGTGGTGTGCGGGCCGTGGTGTGCGTCGTCGAGCAGGCTTGGCCCGTTGCCGGACTCAGGCAGCGGTGATGATGTGGTACTTCTCCATCAGCTGATCGTGGCTCTCGACCCGCTCCGGGTCCAGCGGAATGCAGTCCACCGGACACACCTGCTGGCACTGGGGCTCGTCATAGTGGCCCACGCATTCGGTGCACAGGTTGGGGTCGATGACGTAGATCTCCTCGCCGGGAGAAATGGCGCCATTGGGGCATTCCGGTTCGCAGACGTCGCAGTTGATGCACTCGTCGGTGATCATCAGTGACATTGGGGGTCCTCGCGCAGAGTCGTGGCCACAGGGCCAAGGCAGCGTGCCGCCGGAATCTCGCCGTCGCGAGGGGGCCGGGCAGGCTGCACGGGGGCTCGGCATGGCCGATAGCCACCCTGGAGTTCGGGATCAACGGGAAGACCACGGCCTGGTCGCAGCGCGCCGAGGTCAATTCCCAGTGTGATGGTCAAGTATTGTAATGGCTACGCAGGGTTTGTGCGACCTTGGGGTGCACATGCTTCGATATGTCGCCGCCCAGCCGAGAGATTTCTCGCACCAGGGTGGAGGAAATGTAGGAGTTCTCCACCTCCGGGGTCAGGAACACGGTCTCCAGGTCCGGCATCTGGGCGCGGTTCATGTTGGCCAATTGCAGCTCGTACTCGAAGTCGGAGACGGCGCGCAGCCCTCTCAGCAGCACCCGGGCGTTCTGCTCTTTCATGAACTCCGTCATCAGGCCGGAAAAGCCCACCACCTCGACGTTGCCAAGGGAGGCAACCACCTCGCGGGTCAGCGCCAGGCGGGTGTCCAGGTCCAGCGTCGGGCCCTTGCCAGGGCTCGAGGCGATGGCCACCACCACCTTGCCGAACAGCCGCGAGGCGCGCTCGATCAGGTCATAGTGGCCATTGGTGATGGGATCGAAGGTGCCAGGATAGATGGCGGTGGTCATCACCTCTTCTCCTGTCTCTCGTCAGCGAACGGCGTGTCCAGCTCGTCGCCGGCTTCGTCGAGCCGGCCGAAGGGATTGTCCACGCTCAGCGACACCGGCTGCTGGTAGCCGGGGATGTGGATGCTGTCGGCACCGACCTCAAGCTCAGGGCCTTCCAGCACGCCTTCACCGAAACGATAGCGCACGGCGAAGTGTCCCGCATCGGCCTGTTGGTGGTAGACGGCGGCCTGGGCCCGGGTCGCCTCGCGACGCTCGCGCCAGGCGGCCATGGCATCGGCGCCGTGGCGCTTGGCCAGCAGCCGTTCGGTGGCCTCGGGGGAGATCAGCACCCCGGTGGCGTTGTTGCCGCCAAAGCCCTTGGCGTTGATCAGGCTGGCGTCGGCCTTGAACGCCTGGGTGTCCTTGAACAGTCGCAGGCGCTCGGCGTGGACGTCGTCGGCGACCCGGTCGAGGGTACAGATGCCCGGCAGCAGACCGTAGGCGAAGCTGCCCAGGGCGTTGGTGAGCTGGTCGCCGGCGGCGCTGCCCTGGGAGTGGCCAAGGTAGGCCTTGATCGCCACCACCGGCCAGTCGGTGATGCCGTGGGCCTTGGCCACGGCGTCGAACACATGGGACTCGGTGGTGCGGTTCTTCGGCGTCGAGGTACCGTGGGCGTGGATATAGCTGCGTTCTCGCAGGCTGGTCTCGCCGAGCATGTCGCGAATCAGCGAGCAGGCCTTGCCCAGGGTCACGTAGTTGCCGATGCCGGGGGCCGAGATCGAACGCTTCCAGCCGTCGGCGTTGACGAACACCTCCGGTGCGGCGGCCAGGATATCGGCACCCACTTCCAGCGCCAGGCTGTCGTCCATCAGCATCACGAACTGGCTGGACTCCCCCATGGTAAAGCCGCAGTTGCGGGCGAAGGGGCGGCTGGCGCGCTGGTAGTCGGCGTCGGTCAGAAGCTCCAGGGCGTCCAGCGCCTTGAGGCTGTCGTCGTCGGCCAGCGCCCCCATGGTGCGAAAGCCCTCGATGATCTCGGGGGTGATCGGGGCGTCCGAGGTGCCGACCATGACGATGCGGCGGCGGCCGCTTCTGATGTCGTCGATGCCCAGGCGCAGGTTGTAGAGGAAGCTGGCGCAGGCGCCCAGAGCGGCGCCGGTGGCACCGACGCTACCCAGCACATAGGCATTGAGGAAGTCAGCGGGCATCTGGCCGTAGCCCAGCGGCATCTGCTTGGAGGTCGCGCGCTTGCCCGAGACGAAGCTCTTGAGCAGGCCTCCCCAGCCCTCGTCGTCGAGCTGACCGATGGAGTTGCCGGCATAGACGGCGATGGCGTCCGGGTCCAGGCGGTCGCGCAGCGAGTCCCAGTCGAGTCCACTGTCACCGAGGCAGTCGCTGGCGGCGAATACCGCCATGGACAGCCCGCGCGGGTGATGCACGCTACGGTAGAGCTGACTCGGGTCGAAGCCGCTGGGCAACTGGCCTGCGGCACGGACCTGGGCCTGGCGGGTCTCCGGCAGCATCACGTCCATCTGGCCGGCGGGTACCGTGACTTCCAGATGATGGCGATCGACCTCACGCACCTGCCAGGTGGGCGGCAGGTTGTCCGGTAGCTGCCTGCGGCGCAGGCGAAAGGTCAGCGGCGATTCCAGCGCCAGGTTGGCGCGGCGATTGGCGGGCAGCCCCTCGTCATTGAAACGGGGATCCTCGATGCGACGAATCAGGGTGTGGCTGAGCACCTGGTCGCGGGTCTCCTGCGCCAGCTGGGCGGCATCGAGCACCTGCCCCTGGGCGTTGTGCCAGCGCTGGTCGGCGTCGCAGTGCGCCAGGCGCATCATCGCTGCCAGGCCGAGCAGGGTGGAGGTCTGCTCGGCCTCGGGAAGGGCGTCGAGCACGGTGCGACGGAAGGCCTGGTGGCCCGAGGTACGGCCGGCCGGGTTGACGCCGCCCATGCCCACGATCACCGGTAAGTGTGACAAGCCGGAGTCCTCGTATTGAAGCGGGTGAAAGGC
>CEVO01001002.1_pt1 | contig 10703 bp, 11 predicted proteins | sample 531511 | NCBI WGS metagenome assembly CEVO01 (sample SAMEA2623907, study PRJEB7988) | marine metagenome | biome: marine biome (ENVO:00000447); feature: mesopelagic zone (ENVO:00000213); material: "saline water (ENVO:00002010), including plankton (ENVO:xxxxxxxx)" | depth 800 m | reverse complement strand
GGGACAAAACGCCTGCGCGCCTGTGCAATCAACCGCGGTTTTTCTTATCCGTTGATTTGCGTTGCACCGCTCTTGGAGGGTGACGGACAATGCGGATCTTGCCGATGATCGGACTGCTGAAAAGTCCGTTCTCTTTTGCCAACTCTTCGCGTGTCACTTCCCCAGATTCCAGCCTGCGAGCGTCTTCATCCCGCGAAAATTGTTTATCGGCTCGATGCTTCTCAATCGTCCACTTTGGCTCTTCGTCGCACATGGGGAAAACTCCGCGCTGCCTTCGTTAAAATAAGAGGCGTTTTCTCCACCCAGCGCAATCGGCTTATCGCTGAGCGCCCCCAATTTTCGGAATTACAGTGTCAGCACCCATCCCGCTTTCAGCACCAGATCTGCCAACGGGAGGCAGTCTCGCCGAATGGCAGCTATCGGGTCGGAAGCGGAATGGCTGCTTTTCGATAAGATAAGCCGAAAGCAGACCGGCAGCTAGCGGCCCAAAAGCTGACAGCTTGACACACAATCAGTGATTTGCGTCTCATTTCAAAGTACGTCATTATGTGATCATGGACGATAAGTTGACCTTCGATCCCATCGAACGTAGGGCTGAAAAACAGGCGCAACGAGATGCCGATGCCCAAGCGTTGGCTCGAGGCGACGTCACGCGTGAAGATTTATCGCGTGCGAATGGTCTCTTTTCGTCACCTGCGATCGTCAATCGGCGCGTGGTCCGTAGATACGGTAAACGTTCGAAATGACCCAAGTAACAAAAGCAGATATCAGGGCTCTGATTGCCCCAAGGTTTGCTACAGAAGAGCTCGCTGCGGAGTGGTACGACACTCAACCAGTTCCAGGTTTTGGTGAACTGACCGCCCGGCAACTGGTTCAGCAAGGTCAGGGTAGAGAAGTTGCCAAGTTTCTCACTGCGGTCGATATGGGTATTTTCGCATAATCTGACGCCGCCTTTTGCCGGCTCGAACTTGAATTTATCTGAGGCTGCCTGTGAGAATGCGAGACACAGACCTGACAGGCTGCTCCTAGCCCTAATTTATACCTTCGATCTCCGATAGCCTGCTGCACTAGCGTCGGCCTCGGAACAGACGAATCGATCCTGTGACGAACCATAACCCGGAATGGAACATGTTGTGAACATCGGGCAAGTTTTCGGTTTGCTACAAGGCAACTGCCCACCAATACGATCCGCATGAAGACGACAGACGAACTCGTCGCATCGATCCGCCGTCGAGCCATGAAGGCAACAGAGCCGGATCAATCTGCCAAACTCCACAGCCTCGCAGACGAGGCGAGGTCTATAAGATGAGCCGGGAAGGTGACAATTTTCGCAGGTGAGTAGGTTTGATCCCACCAATTGAGTAATTTTACTTATAGATCAAATACTTCTTCGCGAGCACGTTCGGTAAATAAGTATTATTACCGGAAGTGAAAGATGCGCCCGGCGATGGCTTTGGCCGCGCATCACGGGGGAGGATTTTTGGCTGATGCCGCGAAACGTAGAGGAATGCATACTGGCCGCTCGTCGCGAGCTGGCCAGGCGGCGGGGGCGACGGGAGGGTTTCACCGAACGATATTTCGGTGAACCAGCCTGGAACATCCTGCTGGAGACGTACTTGCTTACCGTTGAGGGCAGAGGCGACATCATGATGAAGCATCTGGCGGAGCCTTCGCAGGCTCCGCCAACCACCTTCTCACGTTATGTCGATTGGCTGGAGAGCGAAGGCGATCTTGCGAGGGAGAAGACGGAGGTCGACAAGCGGTACACGCTGGTTCGCCTTACACCGCAAGGTCGAAGCCGGATCGAGACATCGCTAAGTGCCATGATCAAGGAAGAAGAAAAGTTCATCGCGCCCCATAGGTTCGATCGAGCGAGAATGGCCTTACCGTTAAGGTCCGTTAATTGGGAAGCGGAGCCCTCAGCACGGCACGCATAATCGATTAAAGGTTCCACATCACATAGATCGAAAGACGTGGTGACTATTCCGGATAGCTCCCCGCAATCGTCCCGGCATTAACCGATCCTAAGCCTATTCTGGTTGCGACATCACAAGATATGAGCAGGCAGAAAGAACGGATGTCGATTGATCCGGAAGATTTAAAGCGCCTTGAAGAGGGACGCTGGCCGACCAGCTGGAAAGCCGCACCACGCATTACAAGGCCGGGTGAAAGGTTGAAAGTGATGCTTGCGCTGGCGAGCGGAGGAGTAGTCATCACGCTCCTTGTAGGATGGCCGGTCTATAACCTGCTCGCGCGTTAGGAAGATTTCGACGTGAATGCATTGCGCCATCTAGCTGGCTTGCGATTCATTTCCGTGACAGATGGCCAACCGGTCGCGCAGATGCTGCACCGAAGCCGCCTGCTCTGTGGCGCATTCTCGAAATCACCTTCCGCGCTATGCGAGCATTTCCAGCATGTGATTCGATAGCGAGCCATAGGCACGCCGATGGAACATAACTGGAACAGTGGTCAATCAGCGCCGCCAAAGTTCTTCCGTGCAAGCAATGTCGAGACCACCCGTCCATGCGCGACAAAGCGACTTTGCCTGGTCCGGTGATCCGTTCTGCCACTGGTCATAGTCTACATCTCGCAAGAACACCGGCATTCTGTCGTGAACCTGCGCAGCCGGGCCTTCGGCATCGGTTATGATCATGAAATAGCATGAGCCCCACTCATCGCTTTCGCGCCAGATCCCCGCGACTGCGACAACGTCGCTTTCCGCCATCCGCATCCACGTGCGCGTCATCGCGCCTTTCTGACCTTCGGCCTCGGCCTAGGCGTCTAGGGCAATGAGGCAGCGTCGCTCGGTGAAGCTGTATCGCCACATGAAGGTATCGAGCTTGTCGGCCCGTGTATTGTTGACCGGCTTTAGCCTCAACGGCTTCCCGGTCTTCTTGCTCTTCAGGCTAAGAGGAAAACCCCAGACCATTGATCGCGCTTCACCTTCGGCAATTACGAGACCAGGATAGCCGGGATACACTTCCATGCCGACGTTCGCTCCTCTGGCCTCCTTAGACGCCTTGAATAGACTAGCGAGATCGGCAGCGGGCTTCGCGAGGCGGAGAGATTGCACATTACCAGTTCGTAGGCCCTGATCGGGTAAGATCAATCGCCCTCACTTTGCACTGCCAAGATTTTTCGCTTGCGTTCGACTAAAACTCAACCGTTCTTGCATGTCGTAGGGAGCAACCTGCACTTGCGCGCATGACCGCGTAACCCGCGGGAATCTACGGAAAAATCTTGCAGAGATGATTGGTACTCCAAAACCGTGGCGCATCTAGCACCATGCTCCTGATTTTCTTCGGAAAATCAATGGATGCCCCGTGAGGATTCGAACCTCAATTGACGGAGTCAGAGTCCCATTAGAACGGAGACGGTATAGGCAGCCACTCACACGTTCTTTACCGTCGCCGCGTTCTGACGGTCTACACCTCGCGCGGGACTTTCAGGCCATTCGGCATGGCGCTCGGGCGGGCCGCGATACATGGCCTTTACTCGCAGCCGATGCCGTCATTGTCCCTATCGAGATGCCGACCGTAACCCGGCTCTCCGCGACGAACCGGAGCAGCTCCAGCTGCTCGTGCTGCTGCGCAGTTCGGATAGTAGATATCGCCTGACCGGGCGGGTTGCGATGACTTCCCAGCCTTTGGTCCGCGATGACAATGCCTGCCGCCGTTCTTGCGATCGTTGTGACAACCATCTGCAGCTAACCCGCCAGGGTGAGCCTCTACAGCTTGAGGCGAGAAACTCGTAAGAGCGAATGCGATAAATACCACAAACTGCAACGCGGCAAGCAGGCTGGCTTCGAGGTAGATAGCGTAGCTGGGCTTTGCTTCTTTGTCAGACCACTCGCGCATCACCACTTCTCCCTAGCACCATGGCTCTCGGCGGCCTGACCAAGTCCTTGCCAATCCTTCAGCTACGAGCTGGCCACCGATCGAGTGGTCCGAGCGGTGTAGCACCGCCAGCGTTCGACCGTAATGATCAGTGCCAGAGCGGCTTATTTCAAACGGACCAGCGTTCAGAAGTTCGACAAGCCGGTTGCGCGCACGAAGCGCCAACTTTCGCTCAGAGGCACACTTTCCGTTCAATTCCGGCGTATCGATGTCGGAGATGCGGATTTTCTCGCCATCAAGCCAGACTGTGTCGCCGTCATGAACGCAGTTGTACCGGGGACCGGGAGAACACACAGCAAGAGCGGCAGCAATCAAGAGCATGTGACTGGCTTAACCGCACTTTCCTAATTTTCCTACTCGAAACAAATATGGAACAAACGCGATCTCGATTCGGAGATAGCCATGATAGTTCTTGATGCACCTATGGTCGCAGCCTTCGCTGCTCTTCTTACCGCCTGTTCGGCACTAGTCTGGGCAGTGAGGCGAAAACCGTGAGTAGCAAACGGCTAGATGACATCGGTGATTTTCGGCGACACGGATACAGCCTCCGCGTCGATTGCAGCACCTGCAAGCGTGTGGCCATTCTCGACCCCAGCAGCCTCGTCGTACTATGCAACAAGAAAGGATGGTCGAGGCAAACGGCCTCCATCGAGGCCCGATTGCGCTGCTCCGGCTGCGGTTCGAAGGACGTGCAATGCGGTCCCGGTTTCGCCTCTCGATCCTACGGTTGATTGCTCAAGACTTCCGGTCTTTCCTGCCCCGTCAATTATTCAAATGACCACTTTAAGGAACCACTGTGAGTTCCAAACAGAGAAAGAATCTGTCGAGGATGCCCTGGCTATGATCTGATTGGGCATCAAATATGCGCCTCTATTCTTTTACTTTCAGCAAAACTGCAGTGACATTATCTCTGCCTCCGGCAGTCAGCGCTGCATTCACCAAGTCAGATGCGGGGTCCACTTCCGATTGGTTTAGGATATCTCGTATGTGATCGTCCCTGACGAGGTCAGTTAACCCGTCGGAACAGAGTAAAATCACGTCGTCTTTTTGTATGACGATCGAGACGACGTGCGGAACCGGATCGACGCGATGGAAAGTCCCCCCCAGCGACTGGGTTAGACGATGACTTCGATTACCGCGATTGGAACTGCCTTCAGGGGTATGATCGAAACTAACCTGAGATAACTGTCCCCGACGCAATAGATAAGCGCGACTATCACCCACATTGAAAATGACTGTGGAATTGGCATCAGACCGGAAACCTACAATTGTGGTCCCCATTCCAGCGTCCCCTTCCTCCGAAAACATAGCCTCGTGGACTCGCTGATTCACTGACGCGAGGAGCTCAGGCAAAGCTGCAGGGTCTCGGATCGCTGAAATACGTTGGGAAAGAAACTCCACCACGATCTTGCTAGCATATGCTCCAGCACGGTGCCCCCCCATCCCATCTGCAACCAGTGCCCAGCAACTTTCGCCATTCATCTCGAAATGCTGGGACTCATTCTCTGAGCTTGAAGAATACCCCGTGAGGCCAAAGGTGTCTTGGTTAGTAGGGCGCACTAACCCTGGGTGCGTCATTGCCCATGCTTCAAATGCTCTACCCATTTGGCGTCAACCCGCAGACCTTTGCAGCCAGCTTCCTGATTTCTCCAATCCGCCGCCGATCCCGCATAACAACGCCGACAACGCGCTGAAATCCTGATCTACGTGACACTTCGCCGAAGAAAGGTCTGTTCGAGACTACAGCGAGTTCGTCATCCTTGATAAGATAGAAGAAGGCACGTTGGCGTGCTTTGTAAAGCTGTAGCGTACCAGCGTCACGACGCTTCGTGAGCTCAGCCAGTGGGTCAAAAAATGAACCGCCCCGCGGTTCCGTCTGCGGTGTTAGGAGCGAGCCTATATGAACCGCAACTTTCTGAGCACTTAGGCTGTCAATTTGCCGTAGATCGTGCTGCGTGAGGAGAGTTGGCTGCAACCCAGCGGTAGTTATTACTAATGATTTCCTAGCCTCTGACATTGCTTGTGCCAGAATTTCATCTTGCTCAAAGCACATGAGAGGGCGAACAGGGAGACTATCTAATTCGTGCTCCGCTAACGCATGGCGCTCTCTGGCATCATCCAAAGCGATTGAAAGTTGATTTCGCGTGCCCCTTGTCTGCGCATTCTGATAGGCGACTGCAGCTGTGGCCTTTCGACTCCGAGCTTCAGATTCTTCTATACGAAGTTCTTTCAAATTTGCGGCAGCGGGCATGGCTTGAATTAAGTCGCTGCCCAAAAGCCTTTGTAGACTAGCTTGTGCATTTTTCCTCCCGACGGCCTTAATAAAACCCATCTTTTTGGGACCGCCGTTCTCGGCAAATGCTCGTTCATGGCTCTCCGAAATTCGCCCATCTATCGCAAAGGACACTTGAATCTCGTTCCCACGGTCTGACGCGTAGACCAGACAAACGGCCTCACGAAAAACATTGTTTCGACGCACCACTCGCTTGAGGGCCAAAATATTTCGGTGATAATCTTGGCCGTCTCTTCTGCGGATGACCCGACTGACTTCAGGAATTGCGAGCTCACCGATGGGAGGAGGTTCGATCGGATACGGGCGGATTTCAATAGCGCCGAAATCGCGTAATTCGGCTGCACGCACCACGTTTTCTCCAGCCAGACGGACAGGCTTACGGCGCATAGCATCGTAATCTACGACGATCATCTCTTCTTGGATGACCTCTCGCTCCTCCTCAATGAGTCTTTCCTCACCGGACGGGGTCAAACCAAATACACTACGCGAATCGATTATCGCCGTCCGAGAGACGAGCCCATCAACGACTAGTGCATCGATGGCGAAAGAGACCATGTCTTCGCCCAGACCGAGCATCCTTGCTATCTCGTCTTCCCGGGTCTCTCCGAGCTTGATACAGCGCATCACAAATTCGTGAATGGTTGGGATAGAACGAATTGATGTGCTTATGGCCTCAATTGTGAGGCGAAAGATTGGCAACCCAACCTCAGCAAAGTCGACGAGATGGAATCCTTCTCGAAACTGGTTCTGGCGAGCTACGTCCTGAGCTCTCATGACAGCGTCACCGTGGTGCATGTGTCGTCATGGCCATCAATGTGATCCAAGACTTTTTGGAAGGGATTCTTCCCCCTTACTGACCGACAAAAAAGCTGATCGCCTACGATCGCGAGAGCGCTCTTGCCTCGAGACAATGCAACATTCAGTCGAGGAGGCTCTCGAAGGAATCCGAGCTCGTTCTGAGGGTTCGACCGGACGACTGTATAGATGCAAACATCCGCTTGGCGTCCTTGAAATGCATCGACGCTATTACAGATGACATCCAAGTCTGGCCATTCTGCGATCCCTTGAGAAATCTGCTCATTCAGGAGTTCAACCTGCGCGGTATACCCCGAGATAACGGCTACTGACATTTTCCGCTTCTCGTTTTTGGCGACGAACTGCAGGTTCACTAGTAAGTCGCGCACTGCGGAAATTTCTGCACGATTCAGGAATGTATGGCCCACCTTGGTTTCTCGTGCATGGGCCAGCTCATGAGTTGAGAACCACGTGACCGGCTTTGGCAGCGCCAAATCCAATCTCAAACCGTGTGACTTGACTGGACTGTTCAGTGCCCCGTCGTAAAAACAATTGCTCACCAAATCGCCAATTGGCTCAATCATTCGGTATTGATTCTTAAGCTGCGCTCGACAACCTTTGGGAAGCCCTCCCTCAATATCCAACAGCCGATCCAGCATCGTTTCCCGGACCTCACGTTCCTCAAAGGAATCGAGAAGCTCCTCGCCAAGCTCGTCGAAGAAGGGCGGGAGCTGTTTAGGGTCGCCTACCACGATGAAACGCCGGCTTCGGCTCATGGGTATGAGTATCTCGGTAGCGGTAGCCTTTGATGCTTCGTCGACGATGCAAAGATCGTATGCGACATCTTCCATGCCCTTCACCCCCGCAATTCCCACACACGTTCCCGCGATGATTTGGGCGGATGATAGCATTGCAGCATTAAAGTCGGAGGACCTTCCGACACGGATCTGCCAATCCTCTAACAAAGCAAGGCGCCGTCGACACGCATCAACGATCTCATCTCCGGCCAAAAAGTGCTTTGACCAATCCGAAAGCTCGGCCTCATCATTCGATTTTGCAAGCTCGGCAGCATAACCTCCCATTTCCGACATCTCTGCTAGGAGGCCAACCTGTTGCTTCTTGAGACCGTTGATTGACCTACGTAGCTCGGCAAGTTCGCCATCTAGCTCGGTGCTTTCTTCGAGAGTCTCTTCGGCGCCTTCAATCCCAGCGTCACCGGCAACCCCACTTGTGATCTCATTTCTCTCAAGTTCGAGAGAAGCTATTTCTCGAGCTACCTCTTTAATTTCCCGTCTGATACTCAGGAGCCTCTCAACCTTCATGCCGATCGCAACCGCCTCGCGATCGACACCTTGGTCATTGGCCCACCGAGTCATTTCCGCCTCCGCCAGCTTCTTGACCTCGGATATCCAGCCTTCAACTCTTTTTTCGAGCAGAAATTTCTTACTCGCCTCGGATATTCTCGGCTCTTCAGCTCGACCAATACGTATGACATCCAGGTCAGCTTCGAGTTCAGTTACACGCTCCAGGACATTGTCGAGCGCAATATGGGTTTGAGACGAGAGGAGGATCCTATCCTTTGGATTCCTTCTCAGCCATTGCACTAAGATCTCCGAGATAAGTTTGGTTTTGCCGGTTCCGGGCGGCCCTTCGATCGCTTGAATTTGTCGCACCCCCAGCGACTTCTTCAAAATTTCCAATTTCTCATCGTCAAATTCTGGATCTGTGGGAGTGACGTCCTCCACAATTTCACATTCTATGGCGTCAGCCGGCTTTAGAATGAGCCCTTTGAGGTTCTTCTCAACTGCTCGATCATAAACGACGTCATTTAGAGCTTTGGTTTGATGATTGAGGGCTTTTTGTGCTGCGATTGTGTTTATTGCCAGCTGCCCTCTCTTAGGCAGCGCACGCTTGTCCCCGTAGGAAATTTCAAGGGTTACAAGATTAAAAGATGCCCCCGTGACGCGCCCTGCAACGTTCCCGTTGGCACTATAAACTATTCGATCTTGCCCGATTATTTCATCAGGCGGAGCAATTTCCGTCGTAAAAATCACGGTCTCATTATTTATGGTGCGATTGACGTAATGCAGCGCATTGCTTCGCTTTGACTCCAGATCTGCCCTATCTTTGAGATACCCACGCCAGACACGGAAAATTCTTTCAGAGGCGAGTGCGGCGCGCTCCTCTTCCAGCTTATTCGACTGATTTCGAGATTCGGCTAAAACCAAGGCGACCCTCTGTGCCGCCCTCACTTCGTCTTCCGGTCGAGAAAAGAGAACGTCGACGCTTCTGACAGTTGCCGTATCGCGGATGCTTGATGCTAATGACGCGCCGATCTCACTTGCCTGCATTATATGGATCAATTCGCCGCGTCTGCCTGCGATGAGAGCGTCAAACTTCCATGACGCCCCCACAAGCTGGAGCTGATCGGGCTCATCTTTCGAAGGTGGCGATGCAATGATGCCGCAAACTTCACCCAGTTCCTCCGCTACGAATGCCTCAGCAAGACTAATGTCTTCCGAGTCTAGCCGGCTTGTTAGAGTTCTTTGGGTCTTGGGGTTGAGGCGAAGATGAAGCTGAAGGGCACCTCGGCGCTCGACCTCCTTCGCCGCTTGATTGCGTCGAAGTTGCTCCAATAGAACAGAGGCTAGTGGTGGGCGTTGCGTTGGATCTTCGCTTAGACATCGCTCCAAGATGCTTCTAACCGGGTCGGGTAACGGCGCCTCTTCCAGCGCCAAATACAAGTCTTCATCATTCTCGAACGTACGCCCTGTGACGCAAGATAGAGATACTGCGGCGAAAGCGTAACAGTCGCGAGTTAATGCATGATCATCGTCTGGCTTTTGCGGGGTGTAACCAGGCGTGCGATCAAACCTAAAGGTTATGCCAGAGACTGGAGCCCAAGAGCCGCCGTTATCAAGAAGTTTTGCAATGCCGTAGTCGGCGAGTTGCGGTTGCCCATCGTCCCGTACCAAGATATTTTTTGGTTTGATATCTCGATGCGCGATTGACCTTTTGTGGGCGTAAGCGATCGCTTCTAGTAAGGGCTCGCCAAATCTCTCCCAGAACTCCAGCCAGCTCATTTCTCCCTCGCTGGCAATCACGTCCTCTAGGTTTTTAGGGATCCAATCCAGTACGAGATACCAATTGCCGTCAGGGTCCCGATCGACGTCAAGCAAGGCTACTATGTGCGAGTGATCAAGGTCTTGGAGTAATTCAACTTCTCGCTGAAACCCAGCTTGTCCCCGGCGATCGTCGGGACCGAACTTCACCCGCTTAATCGCAACTAAGCAGGCTCGCTTGGAATCGAACGCTTTCGTAACAGTTGCCTGAGCCCCCTTTCTTACCTCATCGGTGAGTGTGTAGCGGCCGCCCAAAATTATCGGCGATTGATTCTGACCGTTCACGTGTTTTCAACCCTCTCCCTCACGAAGCTTGCCAAGTCCCTCTGCAAGCTCACCTCGGCTTTTATCAGTAAGATTAATTGCGAACGGAAGGCCTAATCTTCTGATTAAGCCAACCAAATTCTAAAAGATGCTCACGTGGCTATCTTAAGCAACCCGGGTTCTCACGTGCGGATTTTGGATTCGCAGTGTTGTCCCGGACCAACCACGCATGCTCTCTCTTTGAATTGGGGCGCGTTTCCTCCCATCCTTTGAATTCTGCTTCCGCAATTTTCACTCGAGGCGAAGCCAGCGGAAATCGTAGGGAGAAAGCCT
>CEVO01122440.1_pt1 | contig 10737 bp, 8 predicted proteins | sample 531511 | NCBI WGS metagenome assembly CEVO01 (sample SAMEA2623907, study PRJEB7988) | marine metagenome | biome: marine biome (ENVO:00000447); feature: mesopelagic zone (ENVO:00000213); material: "saline water (ENVO:00002010), including plankton (ENVO:xxxxxxxx)" | depth 800 m | reverse complement strand
TTCCGTACTAGTTCATACTGAGTTGAGTTAAGTCGATGTCTTTTAGGGAACATACTCAAAGTGTAGCAAATAAAAAAACCTGTAACAGGTGTTTATTTATACAGAAAGTTTTGATCGACCCTTACGTCGTCTTGTCAAGAGTGTCTTTCGTCCACCAGCTGTCTTCATTCGTGCTAAAAATCCATGAACCTTTTTCATTTTTCGATTTTTTCGCTTTCGAAGTGTTTGTGATTTCGCTGCCATACAATGTTAATTAGATTAATAAGATAATGACTCACATATTAGTACACTATTAAAAAAAACTCAATAGGAACTTTTTTATTTTACAAAAAGTTATTAGAGATACTTATTAACAGAAAAACATAGTTATTCACAGATTTTCTTTTTTTCCACAACATACTATAATGCTGTATATAACTGCTACTATGAACACCAAAGAAACCCTCTGGAAAAAAACACTAGCTCAAATAGAGCTTGAAATATCACGCCCAAACTACAACACCTGGTTTAAAAAGACCTTTCCATATTCACACGAAAATGAGGTGTATAAAGTAGGAGTACCTAATGAATTTAACAAAGAATGGCTTTACACTAAGTTCAGCGACATGATTCTTGAAAAACTAAGATCATTTGACCCCTCGATAAAATCAGTTGAATTCATTGTTTCAAAAAATAAATCCCCCAAACAAGAAAGTAAAACAGAGGAGTCTAGCACAGCAAAAGAGCGGAGTGAGCAAGCGCTTCCTCTTGCCAAGAAATCTGTTGATAGGAACTCGCACCTCAACGAGAAGTATTCATTTAACTCTTTTGTTGTTGGTCCCTTTAATGAATTAGCGTATTCAGCGAGTCAGGCTATTATAAAGAAGCCTGGGGTATATAACCCTTTGTTTATCTACGGATCAACAGGACTCGGGAAGACCCACCTTATTCAAGCCACAGGTAACAAAATTCAAAAAGAGAACCCTCACACTAATATTTTCTACACAAGCTCTGAGAAATTCTCTCAAGATTATGTAAACGCACTGAAAAATAACACCATTAACTCTTTCAAGAAAAAATACCGTTCATATGATGTCCTTATTATGGACGATATTCAATTCTTTTCAGGGAAAGAGAAGTTGCAAGAAGAATTATTTCACTTGTTTAATATTTTATATGACAACGGTAAGCAAATTATCTTCTCTTCTGATAAGCACCCTAATTATATAATTGGACTAGAGGATAGGCTCAGGTCGAGATTCTCGGCTGGAATGATTGTTGATATAACCAAGCCAAACTATGAATCGCGCTCTGCTCTTATTAAAACCAAAGCATTACAAGGAGATATTGATCTTAGTGACGATGTGTGTGAGTTTATAGCTCACAGTATGGAAGGAAATATTAGAGAGCTTGAAGGAGTGCTCAACGCAATAGGAATACAATCAGAACTCAGAGACAGGAAACTTACAGTCACAGAGGTTAAGTCTCTTGTTAAAAACAATATTAAACCCAAGAAACACCTCGCTTTGGATGAAATTATAAAAATTGTTGCTGGCTTCTACTCTATAGAACCTGAAAAAATTTATGATAAAACGCGTAAAAAAGAAATTGTATATGTGCGGCAAATAGCCATGTATATCCTTCGTGAATATTTCAATATCTCATACCCAGCAATTGGGAGAGAGGTAGGTGGGAGAGACCACACCACCGTTATTCATTCATACGAACGCGTCAAAGAAAATTTAGTAAAAGATCCTAATCTTGTTCAGGAAATAGAACAAATTAAAGCTGTTTTGGATGTGTAAAACCCTGTGAATTATGTAGGTATAGTCTGTTTATAAATATAAGTTACTAACAGCTGTATATTTAGTAAGGTGTATAACCTTAACATATTCATAAGTTTTCCATACAACAAACCACCGGTAATTATTATAAATAACCTTATATTTAAAAGCTCTTAAAACTATTCCACAGTATCAACAACCCTAATAGTAATAGTAATAAATTTTAAATATATAAAAGAGTAAATACTATGCACATAGAAACAACCGTAGAAAAATTAAAAAATGCTGTGAATCGTGTTCAGAAAGTTTCTTCAAAAAACTTAAGTCTTCCCGTTCTTGAAAATATCCTTTTAAGCTCAGAGTCAAATTCACTTACCTTGAGATCAACCAACCTCCACGTTGGTGTTGAGGTGACTGTGGCAGTAAAAGAGGTGGTTGCAGGAACGGCTTTAGTTAACCTTGATATTTTTTCTAAAATTATTGGAAGTCTTTCTAGTGAAGATAAAATTGTTTTGAAGATAGAAGAACAAACACTTCTTATCCAAACAGAAACATCACACATGGACATTAAATTATTTCCAGATCAAGATTTCCCAACTCTTCCGCGAATTGAAGATGGTCAAGAAATAGAGCTACCAATGAAAACGTTTATTGAGGGGGTTGAAAAAGTACACTATGCAGCTTCTCAGTCAGATATTAAACCTGAGATTGCAAGTGTATATATCTATCCTGATGGTAAAAACCTTATTTTTGTTGCAACAGATTCGTTTAGGTTGGCTGAGAAAAAAATAGTTACGGATACTGACCTTGATTTTGAGGGTATTATTATACCTATCAAGAATATTGCAGAGTGCGTAAAAATTTTCCAAGGTATAGAAGATAGGGTGTCTGTGGTTATTGGAAAAAATCAAATCTCAATTCAATCTGAAGATATCTACTTCACCTCTCGTATTGTTGATGGAAATTATCCAGACTACAAACAAATCATTCCTACCGAATCAAATATACAATCAATTTTATTAAAATCAGATTTAGTAGATGCGCTACGTTTGGTAAATGTGTTTTCTGATACTTTCAATCAGATATCGTTTTCGGTACAGAAAGATAGCGGATCAGTTTCATTACACACACGAAATACAGATGTAGGAGAAAATAAAACCACTATTGATGCGGCGATTACCGGGGGTGATATTGATATGTTTTTGAATCACCGATATGTGAGTGATGTGTTGTCTGTGGTGCAAGCTGATAGTGTTAGCTTTTCATTTACAGAAAAAAATAAACCTTGCGTGGTATCTGCGGTTGGTGATGAAAGCTTCTTGTATTTAATTATGCCAATGAATAGATAGTTCATGTTGTATGGATTTTAATATCAAAGAATTTCTTAAAAACAAAAAGATTTCACCTCAAAGAGAGGATGAGCTTATGGTGATTTTAAAGAGGGTGTATGGTGGTGATGAAGAATTTACCTACACACTCCAAAAAGGAAGGTTAATTATTAAAAGTCACCCCTCTTTAAAACACTATTTTAAAAAAAATAAAACCACCATTATTCAACAAGCACAGAAAAAAGATATAATCATTCGTGATATACTCTAGATATGAGAGTTCTAGCGTTTGATCCTGGGTATGACCGTCTTGGTATTGCTGTGGTAGAGCAAACACAAAAGAATCGTAAAACGATTCTTTTTTCTGATTGTTTAATGAGTTCAAAGAAAAATGATTTCAATACACGCCTCTACACAATAGGAAAAAAAGTGAGAGATGTGATAGAAAAGTATTCACCAGATGAGTGTGCCCAAGAGACATTATATTTTGCAAAAAATACAACAACAGCGCTTAAGGTTTCAGAGATTCGGGGGGTGTGTAATTACCTAGCTCAAGATGTTGGGTGTGAAATATATGAATACACACCTAATCAGATAAAAGTAGCAATAACAAGTTATGGAAGAGCCACAAAAAAAGATATGAACACTATGATTCCCAAGCTAATCAAACTTCCTGAAAAGAAATATCTCGATGATGAAATTGATGCAATTGCTGTTGCGTTGACTCACCTTGTATCGCGAACATCATCGTTGTAATTACTTTTTCCTATGTATAATACAAGGTATGTACTTTGGTGATGATATGAAAAGCTACCACACGCGGCAGCACCTAAAAAGACAGGCACGAATGGCCCGCAAACATAGGCAGTACATGGAGAAACGCAGAACGCAAGAATTTTCTCAGAAAGAACCTTCGGGGGTAAAAAAAATTTACAACTCCGTGCACTCACTACTCTTTCTTTTTTGGGATGTGTGTGTAGAGTTACTACGCGCAACACAGGAGGTGTTTGAAAGAGGGGTACATTATATACAAAAGGTATATGTAAAAAATATCAACTTTTTTCAGATGAAAAATAAGGTGTATACCCAGATTAGAGAGGTTTCTAAAACCTACCAAAAAAATACTATGGATAAAAGAACACCAAAAAAGAATAAAAAAAGATTTTCACTTTTCAAAAAAATAGCACTCGTAGTTTTAGCGCTCATAGTTTTTAGTCTGGCTGCATTCTTTATTTGGTTTGCTACTTTGGAAATTCCAAGTGTTGCTAATTTTGAAAATAGAAAAATTGCTAATTCAACAAAGATTTTTGACCGTACTGGAGAAATACTTCTCTATGATATTCATGAAGATATTAGGCGAACAGTAGTTGGGACTGATCAAATTACTCAATCAGCGAAAGATGCCATTATTGCAATAGAAGACCATGAATTTTACGAACATAATGGGGTTGTGTGGAAATCAACGTTTAGAGCTATTATTCAAACCCTTATGTCTAAATTAGGTCTTAGTGATGCTGGTACTGCTGGAGGGTCAACACTTACTCAACAGGTAGTGAAAAATACATTACTTACTCGTGATCAAGTTATTTCACGAAAGGTAAAAGAATGGGTGCTTGCGTATAAAATCGAAGGAAGATTAACTAAAGATGAAATTCTTGAGATCTATCTCAATGAAGCACCATATGGGGGAACAGTCTACGGAATTCAAGAGGCATCTCGAAGATTTTTTGGAATCCCAGCCTCAGAGCTTTCTATTGCACAATCTGCATATCTTGCAGCAATACCAAACAGGCCAACATTTTATTCTCCATACCGGCAAAACAAAGATTTACTTGATCAGCGCCAACAGACAGTACTTACTGAAATGAAGCGCTATGGATTTATTACTGATGCAGAATACAGGGAGGCGGCAAATGAAATTGTGGAATTTTTACCAGAAGAGGATAATTTTGGTAAATCACTGCATTTCGTTCAGTATGTGCGAGAGCAACTTGAGGAAACTTATGGAGCTGATGTTGTTCAAAATGGTGGGCTTCAAGTCATTACAACGCTTGATTATGAGCTGCAGCAAGAAGCAGAAGAAATTATTAAAGAGCATATTGAAGAGGTTGAAGAAGATTTCGATGCATCAAATGCTGCCTTGGTAGCAATAGAGTCAGGAACAGGTCATATTATTACTATGGTTGGTTCACGTGATTATTTTGATACTGAGGGGTTTGATGGAAACTTTAATGTTGCTATTGCACCACGACAGCCAGGATCATCATTCAAACCAATTGCGTACGCAACTGCTTTTGAGAAAGGGTATTTACCAGAAAGCACAATTTTTGATACCGAAACCCAATTTAACGCACGATGTGCACCAACAGATCGCTCAAGTGAAAATGGATGTTACTCTCCAAATAACTATGACTTTGAATTTAGAGGTCCACTTACTTTCAGGGCAGCATTAGCAGAGTCACGAAACATTCCTGCGATTAAAGTTAACTACTTAGCTGGAGTAAGAAACGTTATTCAAAAGGCGCGTGACATGGGAATTACGTCACTTAACCAATCCCCTGAATTTTATGGACTTGGTTTGGTACTCGGAGGGGGAGAGGTTTCTCTTCTAGAAATGACAGGTGCCTACAGCGTGCTTTCAAATGAAGGTGAGTATAACACCCCTACAGCTATTATGGAGGTACGTGACCTTGATGGGCGTGTTATTGATGAATATGAACCTGAGGAAGAACGGGTACTTGATAAGAATGCAGCACGCATGGTAAATAGTATTCTTTCTGATAATGCTGCACGTACCCCACTCTTTGGTTCGCAATCATTTCTCTATTTTGGTGATACTGATATTGCTGGAAAGACTGGTACCACCAATGATAACCGTGATGCATGGTTGATTGGATACAGTGACGAGGTTGCTGTTGGTGTATGGACTGGGAATAATGACAATAGCCCAATGAAAAAAGGATCATCAATTTCTGGAAAACCATGGCGGGCATATATGACTGCCATGCTTGATAAATATGATGCTGATGATTTTGATAGCTATTCTTTACCTGAAGAGTTTGAAAACTATCCAAATATGATTAAGGGAGATTGGTATGGCGGAACATCAGTTAAAATTAATAAGGAGTCAGGTTTATTGGCTTCCGATGCAACCCCAGAAGAGCTTATTCTTGAGGTGCCGCAACCCGAGCCCCATACCATTCTTCACTGGATTGATAAAAATGACCCAACAACACTCGATACTTCTCAAGATGACCCACAATATGACAATTGGGAGTTTGGTGTTCAGGAGTATGCAGAGGAATTTCTTTCTGAAATTATTGATATTGATTTCGATATCCCAACTGAATCTGATGATGGTTCAGGAGGGGTTCTCAATGAACCGTTTACTTTTGAAATAGAAGGTCTTGAGTCTGGTACATCATATGGGAGCGATGAAGAAATTACAGTTGAAATAGTATTTAACGATATAGACGAAGATGATATTAAGCAAGCTCAATTGTTTATTAATAATGCTTTTGTTGAAGACGACGGAAGCGCCCCGTTTATATTTTCGTTTGTTTCAGAAGATCTTAATTATTTTGAAGAAATAAACCTTGCTCGGTTTATTATTACCGATGAAGATGATCGAGTGGTGGCTAAAGAAATAGAGTTTCTCCTTGAGATAGAATAAAAACACCTACGTGGTGTTTTTATTGTGCATTATGATAAATATTTTGCGTATCATCATGTTCTTCAAGAAATTCAATAAGAGTCTCCAATCCTTCTTGATGATCCTTTGAAACTTCAATTGTTGTGTTTGGTACCCAGTCTCTGTCTTCGTTAAAAGTAAAATTCCATGATACAGAATTAGCGGCACCAAGATTACCACCATTTTTACTCAAAATAGCTTTAACTTCTTGATTGGTGCGATTGGTATTATCGGTAAGTCCGGTAATAATAATCCCAACACCTCCTGGTCCATACGCTTCGTACAGAACCTCGGTAGTATCACCAGCTTCAGAGGCTTTTTTGATTGCACGCTCAACCGTGTCTTTGGGCATATTCTCTTTATAAGCTTTTTTGATGGCTGCAGAGAGTCCCGCTGCGTTAACATCGCCGTTTGATTTTTTTGCTTCTACTTGGATAAGGCGAACAAGCTTTCCAAATACTTTTGCTTTTTTTGCATTATTGTCAGCGATTTTTCCTTGTTTTTTGTGTGATGATCCCATACGATGTATTTTAATCAGAGATATCTCTTTGAGCAAGTTCTTTCGTGCGGATAACACAGTACCTCCAAATTAAAAAAACCTAAGTGATTTTATTTTTGCACAAACCCTTCTTTTCCAAGATGGAGGTAGGCTTGTTCTGTTGCAATCCGTCCTCGCGGTGTTAATTCAATAAGTCCTTTTTGAATAAGATAAGGTTCGATGACTGACTCAATAGAGTCAACCTCATCGTGGGTGGCTGTTGCAATTGTTTTGACCCCAACAGGACCACCACCAAATTTATCAATAATGGCAACAAGAACTTCTCGGTCAGTTTGACGAAGCCCAAGCTCATCAACGCCAATCATGGCAAGTGCCTCAAGAACAGCGGTCTCATCAATATTTTTTTTATGCACTTCTGCATAATCACGAACGCGCTTTAAAAAATAATTTGCAGTTCGAGGGGTTGCCCGGCTGCGCGACGCAATAGTGTGAACACCCCCGTCAGTAATAGCAATACCAAGTTTACCCGCAGACTGATAAATAATCTGCTCCATTTCTTGATCACTATAAAATTCAAGCTTAAATACACCACCGGAGAAACGAGAACGTAGCGGGGCGGAAAGCATAGCTATTTTTGTGGTTGCTGCAATTAAGGTGAACTCAGGTAAATCAAGTTGAATCGTTCTCGCAGAGGGACCCTTTCCGATAATAATATCAAGCACGCCTGATTCCATGGCAGGGTACAATACCTCCTCAATACTTTTGTTAAGTCTATGAATTTCATCAATAAACAAAATATCTCCCTTACCAAGATTAGTTAGAATACTTGCAAGGTCCCCAACTTTTTCGATGGCTGGACCAGAGGTGATTTTAATATCACGTTTCATTTCTTTTGCGATAAGGTGGGAGAGCGTAGTTTTTCCAAGGCCAGGTGGGCCGTAAAAGAGAATATGCTCGGGTTGCTGTCCTCGCCCTTCAGCAGCAGTAAGTAGAATATGAAGATTTTTTTTAATACTTTCTTGGCCAATATACTCGTCCCACGAGTTTGGGCGCAGCTGAGGATCAAGAGAAAGTGTTGTTGGTGTGTCCTGTGACATACAGAGAGTATACCATTTTGCGTATAATTCTTCTTAAGGTATTGACGAATTTATTTATTCACATATTATACACAGCTGTGCCTTGGGTATTTACCATACCTTTGGTATATTCGTAATACCTTTGTTTTATCGCGTGCATGAAATGCACTTGACAAAATATTAAAAAGGTGATATATTTATATCAGGTTAAGTTCATTCACATCTAAACAATCAGATCTCGCGAATTTGGCACTGCGGATAGGATTCATTGGTACCTGCCTTAGTAGCAGTCATACTGATGATCTCGTTGAAGTCTTGTCATCCTTTTTTAAAGTTTTTATCTGACCTGTTTAGAGGTGAATGCACTTAAGTAAAAGAAACCACGTAATACGTGGTTTCTTTTTTTTAAAAATAAAGGTGATGATTTTAAACACCTCCTAAGGTATACTAGGGTATCTATGCCAAACTTTGATAACAAAGGTCAAAATAAAAGAATCGCAGAAATTCGCCACAAAGAAGAGGAATCGTTTGTTGAGCGAATCGCAGAAAAATTCAAGCTTCCGTATATTGATTTGTCAGGGACCCCTGTTGAAACCGATGCCTTATCGGTCATTGATGAAAGTGATGCTCGTCATGCACTCATCGCTCCTTTTAAGATTGTAGGAAAGGATTTGTATGTAGCAGTTAAGTCACCTAATCTTCCAGACACAAAACGAGTCATTGAAAAGCTTGAAAAGAAATATAACCTCGGTGTCCATATGGCATCAACCAAGAGCTTAGAGAAAGCATGGGATCGATATCAAGATATTTCTAAAACCACTGAGTCAGAAGGGGGAATGCTTGATATTTCAGAAGCTGAACTCAAAAAACTAAGTGAAAATATTAATTCAAATACTGATATCCAAAATGAAATGAATGCGGTTTTTGCTGATGATAGCCAGAAGAAAACAACGCAAATCATGGAGATTATTTTTGCTGGAGCAATTGCGACTGGATCATCTGACGTTCATATTGAAGCTCAGGATGAAGTTGTGCGCCTACGGTTCCGGCAGGATGGAGTTTTGCAAGATATTGCAACAATGACGCACGAAGACTATAAAAAACTTCTTTCGCGAATTAAGCTGATTTCAAATATGAAACTGACGCAAAACAGTAACGCCCAAGATGGACGATTTACCATTGATTATGACGGCAAGGAAATTGAGGTGCGTGTATCAGTGATTCCAAGCGCGTATGGTGAATCATTTGTAATGCGTATTTTGAATCCAGATGGAATCAAGGTAGGTCTTGAAAAGTTAGGTATTGAGCCAAAGCTCTATGAAATTCTCCTTAAAGAAATTAAAAAACCAAACGGGATGATCTTGACCACAGGACCGACAGGTTCAGGTAAAACAACAACCCTCTATTCATTTATGAATAAGGTGTATAACCCCGAAGTAAAAATTCTAACCATTGAAGATCCTATTGAATACCATCTTGATGGTATCAGCCAAACACAAGTAAATAGAAGCCGGGGATATGATTTTCTTTCTGGGTTACGTGCCGCACTCAGGCAGGATCCTGATATTGTTATGGTGGGAGAGATTCGTGATGCTGAAACAGCTTCAATTGCAGTAAATGCTTCATTGACTGGTCACCTTGTGCTTTCAACACTCCATACCAATGGAGCGGCTGGGGTTATTCCACGGTTGATTGATCTTGGGGTCTCACCACAAATTCTTGCAGCAGCCTTAACTGTATCCCTCGCGCAGCGACTGGTTCGAAAGGTGTGTGAAAATTGTCATAAAAAACGACCAGCAACTGAAGAAGAGCAAATGATCCTACGTTCTGTTCTGCGAAGAGCTGAAAACAACAGTAAACCATTACATGAATATGGTGTTTCTTCTGATCAAGAGATTACCTTGGCGGAACCTGTTGGTTGTGAGGTGTGTAATCAGACAGGGTATAAGGGCCGCATGGGAATTTTTGAAGCAATCATTACCGATGAATCTATTGAGGAACTGCTTAATAAAAACCCTTCAGAACAAGATGTGCGTCGCGTCGCAGAAAAACAGGGACTGCTTAACATGGCAGAAGATGGAGTGATTAAAATTGTAAATCAAATTACTACCCTAGAAGAAGTTGCCAAAGTAGTTGATCTTGAAATTAAAGAGGCTTCGTCTACTCAAGCAAAAAAAGAAGCCTCACTTGCTGAGGAGAATTCTGCAAAAGAAACTCAGAATAATGACAAGCATCAGGACCAACCAGAGAGCATTATAGCGCCACAAAAAATGAATCCTGACGCCTTGATGTCGCCTAAAAGCGTTGAAATATCACTCTTGGTAGATTACCTTAAGAGGCTCGAGCATGACCAGGCAGTCAATCCTGAAAATAACGTGAC
>CEVO01053037.1_pt1 | contig 10743 bp, 13 predicted proteins | sample 531511 | NCBI WGS metagenome assembly CEVO01 (sample SAMEA2623907, study PRJEB7988) | marine metagenome | biome: marine biome (ENVO:00000447); feature: mesopelagic zone (ENVO:00000213); material: "saline water (ENVO:00002010), including plankton (ENVO:xxxxxxxx)" | depth 800 m | reverse complement strand
CCCAGAATCATCAACCAACGAAGGGCCAGTCCTATAGTCGGATGAAGTCAAGGTTCCCAACCTCCCGTTCGACCAAATTAGCCTACTGGGTAAGCGGCCGGTAATTCTGGGCGAGGCTAACGCCATTGAACCAGGTGAAGTACCAAAGCGCCACCGGACTGCTACTTTTTTGCACAATGCTCAAGTTTGGGGCAACGCTCTAGACGTGGTTGTCATTATTTTTCCTGATGCGTCAGTATCCGTTCCGAAACGTAAACAACCGGGAGAAAAGTCCTTCGAGCAACACAGTATAAACAACAAAGAGGAGAATTCCGAAACCAGCGTCATACCAGAAGTGATGTTTTTCAACATCGGCTCCCATCGTCGCCTCACCGCATCACGCAGCCAGATATGCCAAGGGGTTAGTCTTGGACGCCGTGGCCTTTGAGATAGTTCACAGCGTCACTGACGGTCGCGATATTAGCAGCGTCCTCATCAGATATCTCCAACTGTCCTTCGCCCGTGGAGAATTCCTCTTCGAACGCCATTATTAGTTCCACCAGGTCGAGTGAGTCTGCATTGAGATTCTCAACGAAAGACGCGGTCTCAGTGACTTCGTCTTCTTCGACTCCCAACTTATCGACCACGATGGATTTTACTCTGTCATAGACAGTGGTCAATGGTTCATCTCCCTTCAGACACCGGCTCAATGGTGGCGATCTCTCCCGATTCTAATCCAGACATTGCGGATCCTAAGACCCCATTTACGAACCGAGCCGAGCTCTCGCTACCAAATATTTTTGCCAACTCCACGGCCTCATTAATGGCCGTTTTTCTGGGAGTCTCCGGTGTGTAAATCAACTCGAATAAAGCTATGCGCAGTATGTTTCGATCTATAACCGACAGTTGATCCACCGGCCACGCAGGTGCGTACCGGGTGATGACGTTGTCCAAGCCTGACTGGCTTCCGGCCACGCCACTCAACAACTCCCGTGCAAACTCTACGGAACTCTCAGGCAGGGCTGAGTCCTCATCCAAGCATTCCAATGGCGGGTTATTCCAGATGCCCCGCACGTCAGCAGCAAATAAGGATTGCAGCGCTGTCGTTCTTGATTGTCGCCTTTGATCTGTGTATTTAACCCTAATCATGGGTCACCGATTAAAACCGGGCAGCTACGCTACTTCCTCAGCCAGTCTCCTCATCGAAACGATGTCTGACACGGTTGTAACCTTGACGCCTCGGTCGATTCTTTTAATTAGACCTGCCAGCACTCCGCCAAATCCAAACTCGATAAACTGGGTCACCCCAGAATCAACTATCTGGCGTACTGAGTCCTTCCACTGGACACACTGGCAGAGGCCATTGACCAACTCGGAACGAATCTCGCTCGACGTGGTCAGTGGCTTGGAGTCACAGTTGCCAACAACTGGCATTTTGGGTTCATTGAATTTCAAGGCATTGATTGCATCCGCCAGGCCCGATTCTGCTTCGGACATCAGCGAGGAATGGAACGCCCCGCTAACCGGCAGAGGTATCGTCTTCCTCGCGCCGCGGGCTGAGGCCAAGTCCATGGCTCGGGCAACGGCAATCTTATCGCCACTGATCACGATCTGGTCGTCGGTGTTGATGTTTGCGAGCTCCACACCGGTCTCGTCACATATCTGAGCAAAGGCCAATTCGTTTAGTCCCAGTATGGCCGCCATAGCGCCAGGGCGGTTGACTGCAGCTTGGTTCATCAGTTCACCACGTTTGCGGACCAACCGCACAGCGTCAGAAAACTCGATGACGTCAGCTGCAACAAGAGATGTGTATTCGCCCAGGCTGTGACCGGCGACTGCCTTTGCGATTGTCGCCTGCGGGCTTCCCATCTCCTGCCAAGTCCGCCAGGCGGCAACACTCACGGTCATGATTGCCGGTTGGGAGTTTGCTGTGTTCTGAAGCTCTGCCGCCGGTCCTTCAAATATCAAACGAGACAACGGAAAACCCAAACTATCGTCAGCTTCTTCAAAGGTTTCCCGAGCGACCCGAGCAGACTCGAATAAATCCGCCCCCATGCCGACGCTTTGAGAACCCTGCCCTGGGAACACATAGGCCCTATTGGCCATCTGACTAATCTCTGGTTCGGTACTCGTAGCTACCTCCACCGGGCGGACCGGTCTTTAACACCCTACGGATTTTAGGGCAGCCTGACAAAAGAGTACAACCCGAAAACGACTCTCCAATTCCCCTTTTTGTGTGTTTGGCGTACATAACTGAGTGGTCAGGCTTTAGGTCTTAGCAGAACAAACCTGGAAGTGGTCACCTCCAAAGCCAGCTAGACCGTCTCCTCTATGACCTGTCGACCCCGGTAGAACCCGCACTGAGGACATACGACGTGCGGCCTCTTGGCGGTTCGACAGCGCGGACAGAGAGAGGGATTCAAAGGACTTAGCCTATACGAGGCTATCCTTCGCCCCTTTCTTGCCCTGGTAAGTTTTTTCCTGGGTACCGCACCCATAATTGGTCCCATCCTTTTTTTTGATCAGCACGCCTGTTAGCACGCTAGAAGTGAATAATCATCGGTTATCTTACCAGGCGAACACCGATGCGTACACTTTTCCTAGTATGGGCCGCTGAGAAGGGAGAATACCTAAAGTTCTAGTGGATTACCTTGGCCCGAAATCCAGTCCCGTCCTAGTTGTTGATTGGCGGTTTATGAAACATCGAGAAGACCTGTTATTCTCGGTTCTCGGTTAACAGCTCCGCCAAAGATCCCCATCTGGGGTCGGATGGAGCTGAATTACATTTACATTTTTCCTTGTTTAGGTTCGTTCCGCACTCCGGACATAATCCCGGACACTCCTCGCGGCACAAAGGTTTTATCGGTACCTCGGTGAGCACGTATTGCCGAATCACATCCTGCATGTCCAGTACGTACTGGTCATCAAGTTGTATCACGCCCTCGGACTCTTCCGGGGGAGAAGTCGTTTTCCCCGTTACCGGGTCAACGGTCGGGAAGGACTCTTCTTCCATTCTTAATCCTGAACCTAACTCGAACTGGCTAAGGCACCTGCTGCAGGTCAAATTGACCTGGGTCTCCAGCTCGGCACGAACCACGAAGCCTTGATGCGTCCGAATTACCCGGGCCCAACCTTGGGCCCGGCCCATTCCTGTTTCAGGGCCTTCAAACGAGCCGTCTATTTCATAGTCTCTCGTTGACCCGGTAGGCTCCTTCAACAACTGAGCCATGTTGTAATACATCGAGCCTATCCATACCCCACTAATAACCGACTGCAATTATAGTTACTGTCATTAATCGCATGTCAAGCGAAAATGCCTTCCCAGGCGTGCTGACTATCTGACCTAAATCGTCCATCCTCCACCGGTCAAACCAAATCCACATCAGCGACAGCTTTTCAAGACCTATCTAGGCTCAAGCCCGTTCTTTCATCTTCTCTTGAATGAACTCGACTATAGAACCGGTCGTCGTGCCCGGGCCGAACACCTCAGAGATGCCGAGGTCCTTAAGCGGCTGGCGGTCAACCTCTGGGATTATGCCGCCGACCACCACAATCACATCGTCCATCCCCTGTTCACCCAGCAAGCCGATGATCTCCGGAAGTATCTCCAGATGTGCCCCTGAAAGGATGCTCATGCCGATTACGTCCACATCCTCTTGGGCGGCGGCCTGGGCAATCATCTGTGGACTCTGCCTGATACCGGTGTAGATCACTTCCATGCCAGAGTCCCGCAGGGCTCGAGCAATCACTTTGGCGCCGCGGTCATGGCCATCCAACCCCGGTTTTGCCACCAGAACTCTCGTGGGGCGGTTATTGTCTTGCATTATTTTCTGCGCGTTCCTTAATCTCAAACACCATTATTTGGAATCGTTCTCAACCAATTCGGTCAATACCCCGAACATCGACCTGGGATGTATAAATGCTATAGTGCCGGAGAGACCTTCTCGGGGCGTCTGATCGATCAGGTCAACACTTAGAGTCTGTAGTGTCTGCAGCTTCCCTGAGATGTCAGTGACGTTCAAGGCCAGATGGTGCAGGCCCTCGCCACGGCGCTCGATAAACCGTCCCACCCCAGATTCAGGGCCGGTAGGTTCTAACAGCTCTAAACGCGTTTGACCAACCTCTACCAAGCATGCGCGGACACCCTGGTCTTCCATCAACACTACCTCAGCGTCCGGCACATCAAATACCTTCCTAAAGAAAGCCAAAGCGGCCTCTATGTCTTTCACGGCCACGCCTACGTGGTCGAAATGATTAAAGTTGCAAACTTCGCTCACGTTAAACCTATCTCCTTGATGCCAAGTACCCTCTCCAACACATGAGGAGGGATAAATCATACAGTGTCGAGAGTCTCGACTCCCAGAAGTGAGGGCAACGTTACTGCGCCGAAAGCAACGAATCTCCGTTGACTACCACTAAACCTGGTACTGAGCCATCAACTGTCTGGCAATCAGCAACCGCTGCACTTCTGATGTCCCTTCATAGATGGTAGTCACTCGTGCATCTCGGAAGATACGTTCGACTCCGGCCTCCTGGAAGTAACCGGCGCCGCCATGGATCTGGATGGCCTTGTCCGCTACGCCAATGCACATCTCAGAAGCCATCAACTTAGCGATGGATGCTTCCTGCAAGAAGGGCTCTCCTGCATCCATCAAGCTGGCTGCGTTCATGGTGGCGACCCTCGAGGAATGGACTCCGACCGCCATATCGGCCAACATGAACTGGATGGCTTGGTGCTGGGATATGGGACTGCCGAAGGTCTCACGCATTTGAGCGAACCTAACGGCAGCTTCCAGTGCTGACTGGCCTATGCCCACACTCTGGGCAGCAATAATGATTCGGCTCTGTGTCAATATCTCCATGGCGTGATTGAACCCGCGCCCCCGTTCTCCCAAGAGATTGGCAGAGCTGACCGGCGTGTCCTGGAAAACTACTTCATCAGTGGTTGAACTTCTCATGCCCAACTTGCCGTGCATGGGGTTGATAGTCAACCCGGGCGAGTCTTTCTGAACCAAAAAGGCACTTATGCCCTTGTATCCCTTCGAGCGGTCCTCAGTAGCAAATACCACAATCGTTGATGCAACGGATGCATTGGTGATGAACATTTTGCTTCCATTAAGGAAGTAGGTACCGTCTTTCTCGGTGGCCGTGGTTTGTAGAGCGGCAGCGTCAGAACCGCCACTAGGCTCGGTGAGCCCAAAGGCGGCCACGGCATCCCCTTTTGCCAAAGGGGTTAGCAAACGCTCTTTCTGCTCATCGTTGCCGAACCTGGCGATACAGGCGGTACCCAAAGCAAGGTGAGCCAACCAGCTGACGCTGGTGGAAGCATCACCACGCGCAACTTCTTCGGCGGCGATGGACACCTGCCGGTAGCCAGCCGGGCCACTTCCCCCGTATTTGGTGTCGATGCCCAAGCCTGTGAGTCCAAGGTCGGCCAAACCCCGCCAGTTGTCCCATTGAAACTCCCCCTTCTCATCAGACTCCTTAGCCTTGGGAGCGATTTCCCGGTCGACAAAATCCCTAAGGGTGGACTGGAGCATTTGCTCCTCTTCATTTAGTATCAGGTCAGGCATCACATTTCTCCACTTTTACCCAGTTATGTCTGCTTCGCTTAAAGTTATATATTATTCGTCCACCAGCAGGTACAAACCCCAGTTGTACTGGTTAGAAGGTGAAGGCTCCATCTTGTTCGCCGAAGACCCCCCGGAAGACTTGACTAATCTCACCGAGGGTGCAGTAAGCCTCCACACACTCCAAGATGGCTGGAACAGTATTCTCTTCGCTCTGGGCCACTAGCACCAACCGGTCAAGTGCCGCCCTTACCTTGCTGCCATCCCGGCCATTTCGAAGCTTTTCCAAACGTTTCACCTGAGCCTTGGCGGCCTCTTCATTCACTCGCGTCAGCCCTTCTATCGAAGGCTCTTCGGTAGTGAAGCGATTTACGCCTACGATGGTCCGGTCGCCGGAGTCCACTTCTTGGCCATGCTTGTAGGCGGCGTCACCGATCTCACGCTGCTGAAAACCCTGTTCTATGGCTTCAACTGAGCCGCCTAGATCGTCGATTCGCTTTATGTAATCCAGGGCTTGAGTTTCTAGCTCGTTGGTCAAGCTTTCGATGTAATAGGATCCACCAAGAGGGTCAACCACATCAGACACGCCGCTCTCGAAAGCCAATATCTGCTGCGTCCTGAGCGAAAGCTGGACCGAGTCCTCGGATGGTAAGGCCAAGGCTTCGTCCCGCGAATTCACGTGGAGAGATTGAGACCCACCCAAGATAGCCGATAGTGCCTGGATGGTGCAGCGAATCAGGTTGTTGTCTGGCTGTTGGGCTGTGAGACTCACTCCCGCGGTCTGGGTGTGGAACCGCAGCATCATAGACCGCGGGTCCCTCGCCCTGAAGCGGTCTTTCATTATCCGGGCCCACATCCGGCGGGCCGCCCGGAACTTGGCCACCTCTTCGAACAGGTTGTTCTGGGCCACAAAGAAGAAGGAAAGCCGTGGGCCGAAATCATCTATTTTTAGACCCCCGTCTAGGGCAGCCTGCACATAGGCGATGGCGTTAGCGAAGGTGAATGCAAGTTCTTGCACCGCGGTGGCGCCTGCCTCACGCATGTGGTAGCCGGAAATGCTAATGGTGTTCCAATTAGGCACATTCTCAGCACAGTACTTGAAGACATCGACCATAAGGCGCATCGAGGGCCGAGGCGGGTAAATGTAGGTACCTCGGGCGATGTATTCCTTGAGGATATCGTTCTGAACTGTGCCACTGATCTGGTCCATGGAGACGCCCTGATTCCGAGCCGCAACTATATAAAAGCACAGTAGTAACGAAGCGGTAGCATTGATGGTCATGGAGGTGCTGACCCTGTTCATCGGTATACCGGCGAACAGGGTTTCCATGTCCTCCAGACTGCAGATAGGCACCCCGACCTTCCCAACTTCGCCTTTAGCCAGCACGTGGTCCGAGTCGTATCCAATCTGGGTTGGCAGGTCGAAAGCGATGGACAGACCGGTCTGACCCTGGTCTAAAAGATAGCGGAAGCGCTCATTAGTCTCTGCGGCGCTGCCGTAGCCCGAATATTGGCGCATAGTCCAGACCCGGCCCCTGTAGGTATTGGGCTGAACACCCCTGGTGTATGGGTACTCGCCGGGGTAACCCAGGTCGTTGTCATAGTCCAACCCTTGAAACTGCAAATCTTCAGGACTATAAAGTGAGTCGATGTCTAGACCGCTGTCGGTCTGAAATTTCTCTCGCCGCTCTGGAAATCTTCTAACCGCAGGCTCCAACGTGTCCCGCTGCCACTGTTTTTTGTCCTTGCTAGGCATGCAAAACTCCAAAAATCGCTGAGCCGCCATTTACAAGGGTCTCCGAGCGATGCCCGCTCCTCAGGTCAGCCAAGCCCACCAATTGTACCCATATATATGGGGGGTCTCAAGGTTGGATGAGAGATGTTAACCTGTTCGGAGACACCAACCTCCCAACAAGGATTCCCAACATGCAACCCCAAGACCTGAACATGACAACCACTGTCACCGGCTATCAGCTTTTCTTGTTTCTCGCTTTTGGCGAAGGTAAGGCCGACGGGGAGTTAGCCGAAGCGATCAATCTGTTAGGCGGGGATATGGAGAACGTCCACGATGTGGACGGTCCGCCGTCAGATGAGGCTTTTGCGCGGGGACGATTCCAGTTGCTGCGAGCGGAACCAGCAAATACGTCAGATCAGCAGATCATCCATGTCGCTGTGTCCGAGAGCCATGGGTTGGTTCGATTGGAGTGTGCGACCCTAGAAACAATCAAGGCATATGAAACCGGTCTCCGGAGTCTCATCGAACGGTACGGTGGCTCGGTCGAAACTCTGGCAGGGGTGATGCGGCCAAGGAGCTACACCAGCCATGCAATGGCCGAATTCGCCTACGCCCATGCCATGCCACCCGGACGAGGGAAGAATTTTCCGCTGGCGGTGGTGACTCCCATGAACAAAAACGACACCTGGTGGAAGATGGATTTCCTGCACCGAGAGAGCTTCTTCCTGCCACGTTATAACGAGAGCGAGGAGATGGTAGCCAAAGGACACGCCCTATCCAGCTCCGCCGGCGTCCCCCGCATCAACCGCCGGCTGGTCCACTCGCCGGACGGTTACGGAATGCAATGTAGCTATGACTTTGTGGGGTATTTCGAGTTCGCCGAGACCGACGCCTCAGTCTTCCGAGAAGTCATGGCAGGGCTCCGAGATACCGGACAGAACCCCGAGTGGAAATACGTGCTGGAAGGCCCCGAGTGGTGGGGACGCCGGGTTGGTAGCGCCGCCGAGTTTCTGGCTACGTCCTAGCCGATAACCACGCCACATAGTCTCAGGATGAAGATGGCGGCAGACACCATGGTCGCCAAAAGCATGCCGACAATCGGGACGCACTTGCCGAGTATGATTCTTATGAGAAGAAGTCCATCCGTAAGCGGCGGGGCCCTCCACCAGATCGCCGCCGGCCTTCGGCATAAAGGATAGGCGCATCTGCAGAAGTTGGATGCCAATAACCTGTGGCCAGTGCGTAAGGTTACTCCAGGATAACGACCGCCTCGACTTCCACGTCCAACCCTGGCTCGGCCAAAGCCGAAATCTCTATCAAGGAGTTGGCAGGGTATTGTTCTTGGAAGTGCCTGGCGAATAGCTCTTGCTGTTTCTGGGAGTCCGCCTGGTAATCCGAGATGCTGGTAACGAAGACCGTCAACTTGGCGAAGCTACCTGGCCCTGCGCCTTCGGCTTCCGCCACCTGGACCAGACGGTAGAGGGTAACATCAAGCTGTTCCATCATGGACTTGCCCTGAGAATCGGTGCCTCGGGCGGTGCAGCCTGAGATAAACATCATATTGCCAGCTTTCACGGCCCGGCTATAGGTAGGGCCTGCAGGCGCGAAATCGTACTGCTTTCGTTCCAAAGACATAGTCCAACTCCTATGGTGCCGTCCTATTTTGCGAACCAGATTCTAATCAGATCCCAAGACTGCTCCATCCTACGGTCTAGTACGACGAACAGGAAGCCATTATAATCCTAGAGTCCCGTCGGGCGGGTGTAGCTCAGTGGTAGAGCTCCAGCCTTCCAAGCTGGCCATGTGGGTTCGATTCCCATCACCCGCTCCACATGTATTGCAAAGAGGCCTGTCCTTACGCGTAAGGACAGGCCTCTTATCATTAAAACCACACCGTAAAATCAGTCGGCCAATAAACCTCTGGCTGCCTGTCGAACCTTTTCGCCATCCAGCGCAACCTCGTACTTGCCATCGTCCATCTTCCGGAAAGCGCCCTCGTTGTTGAAATTTTTGAGAAGCTCAGCCAATGCGTTTTCACGCTTCTCTTCCGGTATATCCACTGGAGAATCCGACTCCCCCAGGTGACGGTTAATCTCGTAAGCGATGAGTTCTTCCTCTACGTACCTCTGTTGGATCAAGTTGATCTCACCGGTGTGCCGACCCAGATAGCAGCCACCAAATTGCATTGACTCGCTGTGACGCCCTTCGAAGTCGCCCTCACTACGATACTTAGGCTCCAATTCGTTGGCTTCCAGGTAGTCCCGAATATCCTGGTCTTCCGGGTCTGGATTCTCCAGGTTGGAAATCATAATGACCCGGTACATGAACATGTCCGCAGGCTCTACTTTTATAATCATCTGGCTACCTCCAAGATTGCAGCTCCTGGCGGTGGGCTAATAAGCATGCGAGGGAATTCGGAGCCAACAGCTAGCAGCCCCAGGAAACGCGGGTTTACCGACCCACCGCTTTCAATACGCGATCCACATGGGCTTCATCTTGCTCCAAGGTCTTATCATCGATACCGTTCATGACCTCAATTACCGCATCATTGTAAGGGGTGGGAATGGCCACTTCCCGTCCCTTGGCTGAGACCAATCCGTTCATCAAATTAATCTCAGAGCGCCGGCCTTTATAGACGTCCTGGGCCATGGAAGCTAGCCAGTTGACCCTGCCACCGTGGGCTGACATGTGCCCGTCTAGCTCCTCAAAAACATCGCCCTTATCAGCGTCAGCCCAAGTTTCAGCGGGTACGCCATTGATGGCTACGACATTCAATCCCATGGCTAGGCCGACCTTGGCAGCCTCTTTGGCCAAGTTGATACGGATCAACCGTAACCGGGGGTCCTCTGCCATCTGCTGGGAACCCAGGCCGGTGGAAGCGGAGATTCCATTGCCCATTGAATTCTGGGACAACTTGGCCCATCGCTCGCCCCAAAGGTTGTCCGATGCATAAGCAGCGTCGATGTTATCCAACAACCCAGCGACCTTTTCAGAGCGGGGGGTGATGCGTCCGTCTTGCTCACCCACTCGGAATACGGTGTGGCCTGAATCCCGCCCGACCGCGCCCCCGCGGGTGACAAGAGCCGGCTCCCACAAAGCAACTTCTATATGGGACGCGATACAACCCAGCTGCCGGGACGGACCGACAATCTCGCCCATGGGGACGTCGTTCCAGCAGTTCTGTAAAGAGATAAAGTAGCCGTCCTCCCGCACATACCGCTTTATGAAGTGGGTGGCCCACTCGGTATCGTAAGACTTGACCGAGATGAAAACAAAATCAAATGGCTCGGATATATTCTGGGCTTCCGTCAGATGGATGGCCTTCACTGGGACGGTGAAGGGCCCTTGACTGCCAGTGACCTGGAGGCCTTCCGTGCGCATCTTTTCTACGTGGTCCGGCCACATATCGATAAAGGTCACATCTTCGCCAATTTTGCTCAAGAAGGCACCGACATAACT
>CEVO01124830.1_pt1 | contig 10748 bp, 9 predicted proteins | sample 531511 | NCBI WGS metagenome assembly CEVO01 (sample SAMEA2623907, study PRJEB7988) | marine metagenome | biome: marine biome (ENVO:00000447); feature: mesopelagic zone (ENVO:00000213); material: "saline water (ENVO:00002010), including plankton (ENVO:xxxxxxxx)" | depth 800 m | reverse complement strand
CCAAGAGATACATATCGCCGTTTTCCCGGTGATCCCCAGTTTGCCTGATTTGGAAGAATGCGAAGTGGTAGGACCCGAGTATTTTGATCTAACGCGTGCCACAACCACCATTGATCCTGACGAGACAATTACCTTTCATTTTACAGAAGATGATGCCATTAATGGAGAAAACGCAATTTCCAATCCCACAGAATATCCTCTTGATGGAGGCACACAAGAAATTTGGGTGCGAGTAGATAACTTGGAATGTTTTGTAACAGATTCCTTTGATATAGAAGTAATTTTTTGTCCGCTGCCTGATGCTACGATCAGTATTGACAATGAAATCAATGCCTGTAGGTTCAGGGCCACGTCCATTGCCTATACGGTGTATAATCTAGAATCTACAGATGTACTTCCTGCGAACACCCCCATTGCCTTTTATGCCAACGGCATTCTCTTCGCGCAGAGCCAAACTATTAGTGCGATTCCTATTGATGGAAGTGAAAGTGGAGATATCGATGTGATTTGGCCGTTAGACCTTCCGGAGACCTTTACGGTAACGGCTTCGGTGGATGACGACGGTACCGGCATGGAGGTCGTGGAAGAGGAAAACGAGCTTAACAATTTGTTCGAACTAGAGATTACTTATCAAACCATTGATGAGATTGACGAGTTGCCCAACATCATTCTTTGTGATGAAGGTGATGACACGGCAACCTTCAACCTCACGCAGCAGAATGATCTTATTTCGGTGGAACCGGAAGATACCATAACCTATTACACCGATGAAGTGGAAGCTATAGAAGGTGTCAATCCCATTGTAGATCCTTCAGAATATCAAAACGTGGAAGATCCGCAATTTATTTACGTCCGACTGGAAAATGAAACTTGTTTTACTACCGCCAGTTTTACGATTAGGACTGAGAATTGTAAACCAATTATTCCCGAAGGTTTTTCTCCGAACGGTGATGGTATCAATGATGTGTTTGAGATACCTAATTTGCTAGATGTCTACAAAGGATTCAATCTAAAAGTATACAGTAGGAATGGCAACCTCATCTATGAAGGCGGAAACGATGAAGGGTATTGGAATGGAATTCCGAATAAAGGAATATTAGGAGGCTCTACTGAAGTTCCGGTCGGTACCTATTACTATGTGCTCCATGTAAATGTTCCTGATTTTCCGAAGCCATTTATTGGCTGGGTGTATGTAAATTATTAATTGAGCATAATCTGGAATCCACAACTAGTGAACTTCTAAAACTACATAAGAATTTTCTCACAAAAGTTTTCTTTCTTTTTGACTCGTAAGAAACTGATTATAAGTATTTTTAGGTAACCAAATCTTCTTATCGCTACGGTATAAAACCTGTGATCTTAACGTCACGTAAACTAATGCCTATGCGAAATATTACTCTTTGTATTTTCCTTTTTTTCTGCTGCACTTTTTCTTTCGGTCAAAATAATGCCTATGCAGAGTGTCCACTACAAAATGACAATGAGGTGTGGATTCAATCCTTTAAAAAGGCAACTTCTGATGAGGAACGTCTGGAGCTCATTGTTGAAAAGATCCAACGAGATGCTTCCTTCGTTCAAGAAAATTCTGAAACCGCCGATGCTTCCGAAAACGTTACTCTAGCAAAGGATAATGCACACGATTGTCAATGTGCCATTCGGTTTGGTTTGGTGTATTCCAATAAAAAACGCGGACTCGTTTTAGACTTGAATAAATATCCGTATTTGGAAGAGGTGGTATTAGACCTCACTCTTGCCCACATTGAAGCGATTGATTTCAATGAATTTCAGGATAAAAAACTCTATCGCTACGGAAGTGAATTACGCTCGGGGGTCACTATTTTCAGCGATGATAAAGACCTTCGGAAAAAGATCCGTAAAACCCTACGGTCGGAACGATAGAACTTGCGTTTTCTATAAATGCTGCTCCTAAGAGGGCTTCCTAAATTGACCTATTTTCTGTATTTTCGTTGTCTTGAAGATAGGCTATGAAATTCAATATTGTTAGTGATTTCCAACCCACCGGAGACCAACCGGAAGCGATCCGTTCGCTGGTCAAGGGAATTGAATCAGAAGAAAAATATCAAACCCTCCTAGGCGTCACCGGAAGCGGTAAAACGTTTACCGTAGCCAACGTGGTCGAACAAGTGCAACGCCCTACGTTGGTATTGGCGCACAACAAAACGCTAGCCGCGCAGCTCTATTCTGAATTCAAACAATTTTTCCCAAACAATGCGATCGAATACTTTGTGTCGTATTACGATTATTACCAACCCGAAGCCTATATTCCCACCAGCGGAACCTACATCGAAAAAGACCTCTCCATCAATGAAGAAATAGAGAAATTACGTCTTAGTACTACCTCCTCCCTACTTTCGGGGAGACGGGATGTTTTGGTGGTCGCTTCGGTTTCTTGTCTCTACGGAATTGGGAACCCTGTGGAATTTCAAAAAAACGTTATCAGTATCAAAAAAGACATGGTGATCTCCAGAACAAAACTGTTGCACCGTTTAGTACAAAGCCTTTATTCACGTACGGAAGCCGAATTCAACAACGGAAACTTCAGAATTAAAGGGGATACGGTTGATATTTATCCCGGCTATGCCGACGATGCATTTCGAATTCATTTTTTTGGAGATGAGATAGAAGAAATTGAAGCGTTCAATCCACAGACCAATGAGGTGATTGAAACGTACGACCGACTCAACATCTACCCGGCCAATATGTTTGTGACCTCCCCGGATGTCTTGCAGAATGCCATTCGAAATATTCAAGATGACCTTGTGAAACAAATTGATTATTTCAAAGAGATTGGGAAGCACCTAGAAGCCAAACGCCTTGAAGAACGTACGAATTTCGACTTGGAAATGATTCGTGAATTAGGCTATTGTAGCGGGATTGAAAATTATTCTCGTTATCTCGATCAACGATTACCCGGGACACGCCCCTTCTGCTTACTGGATTATTTTCCTGATGACTATATGATGGTGGTGGATGAAAGTCACGTTTCCATTCCGCAAGTTGGTGCTATGTATGGTGGTGATCGGAGTCGGAAAGAAAACTTAGTAGAGTATGGTTTCCGCTTACCGGCCGCAATGGACAACCGTCCTTTAAAGTTTGAAGAGTTTGAAGCCCTGCAAAATAATGTGATCTACGTAAGCGCCACCCCTGCGGATTATGAATTAGAAAAAAGCGGCGGCGTCTATGTGGAACAAATTATTCGTCCCACGGGATTATTAGATCCGCCTATTGAAATTCGACCGAGTTTAAATCAAATTGACGATCTGTTGGAAGAGATTCAGCTGCGTGTAGAAAAAGACGAGCGCGTGCTTGTGACGACGCTTACAAAGCGCATGGCTGAGGAACTCACAAAATACCTTACGCGTATTCAGATTAGATGTCGGTATATTCACAGTGATGTCGATACACTAGAGCGTGTTGAGATCATGCAGGATTTGCGTTTAGGACTCTTCGATGTGTTAGTTGGAGTGAATCTTTTACGAGAAGGATTGGATCTCCCTGAAGTATCACTTGTAGCAATCCTAGATGCTGATAAGGAAGGATTTCTACGCAGCAACCGTTCTTTGACACAAACCGTAGGTCGCGCCGCTAGACACGTTAACGGAAAGGCAATTATGTATGCTGATAAGATCACCAATAGCATGCAAAAAACTATTGATGAAACCAATTACCGTCGTGAAAAGCAGATTGCTTATAATACCGAAAACAATATCACCCCCACGGCCATCAAAAAATCGTTAGAAAATGCGCTTACAAAAAAGAAGACGGAACGCTTTACTTTTGACACCGCTGAAAGTTTAGCGGCAGAGCCGGAAGAGCAATATTTGACAAAACCACAACTGGAAAAGAAAATTCGCGATACCCGTAAGGAAATGGAAAAGTCAGCCAAGGACCTTGATTTTATGATGGCTGCGAAACTTCGGGATAAAATAAAAACGCTTCAGAAGTCGTTGGCGGAATTAGATTCCTGATTTTTTATCGTCCCCTTAACAACTCAGGAGGATTCCATTTAGTACTTTAGAATAATGATTTCAGCAGAAGAAATTAATCTTTCAAATAAGTACATTCCGGAAATTATAAGAAAAGAAGCAATTACCGCACTTCGATACTTTCCTGAATTAAAAGACACCGAAATTCGATTTCAATTCAAAAAGGATATTAAGAAATCGACCATGCAAGCGCAGCCTACTTGGGCTAGTTTTTTTAAAGGAAAAAAGGGCCGCGGGTATATCATTCTCATTTCAAAGAAAATCAAAATTGATCAAGAAGCGTTTACCATCGAGGATATTCCCAGCGATGTGATCACAGGGTGGTTAGGTCATGAACTTGGTCACGTGATGGATTATCGCAATCGAAGTAGCCTTGGGATGGTGTTCTTCGGAATAAAATACCTCTTTTCAAAAGCACATATCAAAGAAGTGGAACGCGCCGCAGACACCTTTGCCATCATGCACGGAATGGGTGAGTATATAATTAAAACCAAGAATTTTATATTGGATCACGCGCAAATTTCAGAAACCTATAAAAAGCGAATTAGATCGTTCTATATGTCGCCTGAAGAGGTCATGGAGTTGATCAACGATGGAGCATTCAAGAAAACGGCTACTTCGTAGCATTGACGAAAGCAACCCAATCAGAAAATTTTGATTCATCCATCACTTTTTCCATCTTAACCTGCCCTCCCTTTTTCTTGTTAGCCCCACTCCATTCGTAGAAAACATCTGGAGAAACGGTATAAACGCGCACGCCTTTTAACGCTTTATTTCGAGCGACTTTATAATTTTTATTTGCTTGTTGAAGGCGATTATCAAGCGCTTCGGAAAGCTTTGCCGCTGCGATGTTGGTATTTGTCCCAAGATACCAATGGTGATAAAAGTCATTTCCTTCTTGTACGGCAGAGACCGTAAACTCAGGGATCTCGATATCAAATTCTTGTTCTAATTCTTGTAATGCAGCTTCCATTTTATTGACCGAAAGTTGCGATCCCACTACGTTTAAGAAGAATTTCGTCCGACCTGTGATAACGATTTCCGCCTTTTCAACATCGGTAAATGCGATGGTATCTCCTATCAAATATCGCCATGCTCCGCTAACCGTGGAGATGATCAAAACATAATCGGTATCGGTGGTCACTTCATTCAGGGAAAGTACTGGCGCGTCATCGGTTAACGAACCATCAGATAGGATATATTCAGGTTTGAATGGAACAAATTCAAAGTAAATTCCGTTGTCAACTACCAATTTCATTGCCTGAGTTTCCGGTCGGTTTTGAAAGGCTAAGAATCCTTCCGAAGCCAAATAGGTATCAATAACGGTAATGGGTTTTCCCAACAACTGATTAAAGCTTTTCTCATACGGTTGAAACGCCACACCACCGCTGGTGTACACTTGAAGGTTGGGCCAGATCTCATGAATATTGGCAGCATCATAATAGGAGATCACTTTTTTCAGCATGAGCTCCATCCAAGATGGAATTCCGCTAAGGGCACCAATATCCCACTCTCGGGCTCGTTCGGCAATGGTTTGTACCCGCTGATCCCAATCGTCAATTTTGGCAATTTCTTCACCGGGTTTATAATAGTTTTGAAACCAGAATGGAATGTTGCTCGCGCTAATCCCACTAATTTCTCCTTCCAAAAATTCGTCACGAGATTGCAGGTCGGTGGAGCTTCCTAACATCATAATCTCCTTCTCAAAAAAATCAGCGGGCAAGTCAAAATTGCTTAACGCTCCTACCTGCTTGATTCCGGTCGTTCTGATCGCTTCCAGCATGGCTTCCGTTACTGGAATGCGTTTGCTGGATTTCCCGGTGGTACCGCTACTAAGGGCAAAGTATTTTGGTTTACCCGGCCATGTAATATCTTCCATTCCTTCATGAACACGATGCCACCAGTCGGCTGTGATCTTATTGTAATCATGATACGGGATGGTTTCTGAAAAGGCACTTGTCATATCTTCCGATTCTAAAATCTTTTGAAAACCGTAATACTTACCAAAGGCGGTATCTTTTGCCGTTGATAATAAATGTTTGAGTACTTTTTGTTGCTCTTCGAAAGGAGTGCCTTCTGATACCACTGCATCTCGAAGGGCAATGGCTCCTTTTATAATAGTTCCTAACAGTGCCATGAGTTTTTTGTATGACCTCAAAATAACAATTTCAATGTGGATTCTTGAAGCCTTTAATGCAAGTTTAACGCTTTGGTAATTTGTATCTTTACTGCTATGACACATCATCCGGATTCCGTTCGAATAAATAAAGCGATCAGCGACAGCGGGTATTGCTCGCGAAGACAAGCAGACACCTTAATTGAAGAAGGCATTGTAACGATCAATGGTACGGTAGCCACGCACGGTGACCGCGTGATGCCGGAAGATGATGTCAAGGTTTCTGGAAAAAAGATCCGTGAAAATGACACCTTAGTTTATATCATGCTCAATAAACCAGTAGGAATAACATGCACCACTGATCGACGCGTGAAAGGAAATGTGGTGGATTTTATTGATCATCAAGAACGGATATTTCACGTAGGGCGCTTAGACAAGCCCAGCGAAGGATTGTTATTAATGACCAATGATGGCGATATTGTAAATAAAATTTTACGTGCCGGAAACCAGCATGATAAGGAATATATTGTGACGGTAGATCGGCCCATTACCAAAGATTTTATTGAGCGAATGAGCAACGGCATTCCAATATTAGACACGGTTACCAAAAAATGCGAAGTAGAACAATTGAGTCGGTTTGTCTTTCGAATTGTGTTGGTACAGGGCTTAAATCGACAAATTAGGAGAATGTGCGAATATTTAGGATACGAAGTACAGCAGCTTAAACGTATTCGTATTATGAACTTATCGTTGGGAACGTTACCCGTGGGAAAATGGCGTGATCTTACTACAAAAGAAATTAATGATCTAAAATCTCTTGTCGCCTCTTCTAAAAACACACCGCAAGCAGAGCGCACTCAACATACCGGTGGAAAGCGGCAGCGGCGTTAAAAAAAGAAACCGCAGGCCGATTGAGTAGCCTGCGGTCATTTCAACTAACTAACCAAATTAAATTTCAATTATGAAATCTCAACCATTTTTTTAAGAGCGGGTTGCTCTTCTACTTTTGGAAGCGTAATTCGAAGAATTCCATCTTCGTACGCCGCCTTAATTTCATCAACATTCACTGTTTCAGGTAATGTGAAAGAGCGGGAAAAACGTCGGTAACTAAACTCTTTTCTAGTGTAGTGCGTTTCGTCTTTTGTTTCTTCGGAAACCTCTTGGTTTTCAAGACTTGAGGAGATCTGTAACTTGTTGTCTTCCACCTCAATAGCGAAATGCTCTTTCTTCATTCCGGGCACAGCCAATTCAATTACAAAATTCGTATTTTTTTCCTGAATATTGACTGCAGGAATGCTAAATTTTTCATAATTGCCCACATCCAGTCGATTTTCTACAAAAAGATCATCAAATATTGATGGGAACCACGGTGTTGTTTTCTTCACTAAATTCATATGTTCAAAAATTTTAAAATGAGACTTTCTTTGTTTTGATAGCAGTATTGCAATTTAAAGACCAATACTATTTTGCAGACATTTTGACGTATTTTATAGTGAAAACCAAGTCAAAATGTCTGTATTTATGTTTTTTTCGATGATATTTAATTGAATTTTAAGAACACTAGGCTAGAATTATCGCTACTTTCGTTATAACCAATCGCTAGTGCATGACCAGACTCTTTACGAAACTCACTACGTTCTTTACTAGTATTCGAAGCAAAATCGCTTTTTACCCAACGGTCATATCGCTTGGGGGCTTCATTTTAACGTTTCTTATGAAAGCCTTGGAGAACAGTGGGATTTCTAAGCATTTGCAAGAAGTTCTTCCCCAGATTGTTTTAGAGGATGGAGATACGGCACTCACTATTTTAAGCGCGTGTATTGGCGGACTCATTTCGATGATGGTGTTCAGTTTTTCTATGGTGATGTTATTGCTGAGTCAGGCTTCTAGTAATTTTTCACCAAGATTGTTGCCGGGGCTCATTTCAGATCGCACCCATCAAATAATTCTTGGGACCTATTTGGCAACAATTCTATATAACATTATTATTCTCTTAGGGATAGAGCCGGACGACAAAACTTATGCGCTTCCGGGCTTGTCGATACTGTTGGGGATCATCTTAACGATCATGTGCTTATGTGCCTTTATTTACTTCATTCACAACATATCGCAAAGCATTCAAATCAATAATATTTTAGATACGATATATCAAAAATCGATCGATCGCTTAGAGTTGATCATTTCAAAAGAAGAAGAGAAGGATTCGGACCTTATCAATAGCTTTCCTGAAACCAAAGATTGGCATTCCTACTCGGTGCATGGCAGTGGTTATTTTCAGAATATCTCATTAAAGAATATTATGGATATTGCCGAAGCGCACGATACACGAATTTACATTTGCCAACCGAAAGGCCTTTTTGTCCTGAAAAATGTTCCCTTTTTATATTCCGAAAAAGAATTAGAAGAAGAGACCATCGATGCGCTCTTGAGCAACATAAATTTCGCCAGAGGAGAATTGGTTGAAGACAATTATATCCTCGCCTTTAAGCAGATGACTGAAATTGCCGTAAAAGCGATGTCACCGGGCGTCAACGATCCCGGAACCGCTATTAATGCCATCGACTATCTCACCGAACTATTTTCTTTGAGGATGAAAAAACGAGATAGCGGCGTCTTGGTGAGGGACGGAAAAGCACCATTAAAGATCGCTACCGTTAATTTTAAAGAACTGCTCTATTTTACTATGGCGTCATTGCGCAGGTATTGTAGCAGTGATCCTATTATTGTCCATAAACTCGTGGGAATGCTCCGATATTTAATCGAGCAGGATGGAAAAGAGGAGCACTATAAGGAAACGCTTAAAAATGAATTAGAGATCCTTCTAAAAGCCGCCAACGAAGCATTGACAGCAACTGTTGATAAAGAACGATTAGAAGCGGTTAGGATTTCTTAATTGTAGTAGGTCTTAAAAATACCTATTAACTCGTTCGCGGGAATCACATGATTTTCTATTTCCTGCGTTCGATTGAGAATACGATCTACGGCTCCGGGCCTAATTCCGAGTTTGATTCCAAATTCGCGCAACAACAACACTTCACTCTCGTGTACTTCACGATCAACGTTCATTAATAACACCAATTTATGGAAGTGAACAATCCGATCCATTTCGCTAGCGATCGGTTGGGAGTCCACTGGATGTTCTAAGAGATGTTCTACTTCCGCTTCGGAAACTTCCATCCGTTTCGCCATCCGAAGAATAAAATCATACTCTTCATTTTTAAGCGTATTATCGGCAAAAGCCAAAGCGATCAGATCACTTAATAACCCATACTTCTTCTGTGTATCCATGCCTGCAAAAATAAAAAATCCCGGGTGATGAGACCGGGATTTTTTTTCATTCGTTGCAAGCTTAACTTTTTGAGGTCAATCGGATGGGAACCTTATACTCCTTTCCGGTTTCGAAGTCGCTTGTCACTTTTTGATAATTTAAGCGCGACTTGACATAGCGCTCTAACTGTTCGTTTTCAGTTTTTACGCATAGCACCACAATTTCATTTTCTTCATTAACGATGAAACTTACAAAAGCAGCTTCGTCGTCAATTACCAGGAAATGGGGATTTTTCAGTAGTTCTCCAATAGTTTCAGAAGGAATCGCGTTACTTTTTGAAATTGGGTTGGTTGCAAATGCGGTAAGGGTCGTGGCCAATAACATCCCGGCCAAAAGGATTGATTGAAAGGTTTTCATAATTTTTCGTTTTAAGATTGATAACACTTAAAAGACGAGCAACGAACCTTGAATGTTACGGTCACTAAATTTCTTTAACAATTTATTAACCTTTGAATATCAATCAACTAAAAAAGCCCCGAAATAAATTCGAGGCTTTTCTTTACTATTTCTGCTACTGTTAGCTCAGTACTTTTTGTACTTTATCTGCAGCTTCTTGGAATTCGACGGCACTCTGTACATCGAGTCCGCTATTATCGATCAATTCTTTGGCAATATCAGCGTTTGTCCCTTGCAGACGAACAATGATCGGCACATCAATATTCTTCATGTTCTTGTAGGCATCTACGATTCCTTGAGCGACACGGTCACAACGAACAATTCCGCCGAAAATATTGACCAAAATTGCTTTCACGTTCGGATCCTTCAGAATAAGATTGAAAGCCGCCTCAACACGTTCCGCGTCAGCGGTACCTCCTACATCTAAGAAGTTTGCAGGCTCTCCCCCCGCTTGCTTGATCAAGTCCATCGTCGCCATGGCAAGTCCGGCTCCATTCACCATACATCCTACGTTTCCGTCAAGATCTACATAATTCAAACCAACTTCTTTGGCTTCAACCTCTACCGGGTTTTCTTCCCGAACGTCGCGAAGGGCTGCATAATCTTTATGACGGAATAATGCGTTGTCATCAAGGGTCACTTTTGCATCCACGGCAATGATCTTATCATCACTTGTTTTGAGTATCGGATTGATCTCAAAAAGCGAAGAATCCGATTTCTCATAGGCAGTGTATAATGCCTGTACAAACTTGGTCATTTGCTTAAATGCTTGTCCGCTCAACCCTAAGTTAAACGCAACGCGACGCGCTTGGAAGGGCAGCAATCCTGTGGCAGGATCAATCTCTTCTGTAAAAATCAAATGCGGAGTTTCTTCTGCTACGGTTTCAATATCCATTCCCCC
>CEVO01038550.1_pt1 | contig 10761 bp, 12 predicted proteins | sample 531511 | NCBI WGS metagenome assembly CEVO01 (sample SAMEA2623907, study PRJEB7988) | marine metagenome | biome: marine biome (ENVO:00000447); feature: mesopelagic zone (ENVO:00000213); material: "saline water (ENVO:00002010), including plankton (ENVO:xxxxxxxx)" | depth 800 m | reverse complement strand
CCTGGTCAGAGCCGACGCCGGCAGCATCAGCATCGATGATCGGGACCTGAGCCGCGCGGCCATGCACCAGCGCGCGCTGGCCGGTATCGGCTACCTGCCTCAGGAGGCTTCGATCTTTCGCAAGCTGTCGGTGGCCGACAACATCATGGCGATCCTCGAGACCCGCAAGGACCTCGACCGCGAGGGCCGAGAAGCACGTCTCGAGCAACTCCTCGAGGATTTCCACGTCAGCCATATTCGTGACAACCCCGGCATGAGCCTGTCCGGCGGGGAGCGGCGCCGGGTCGAGATCGCTCGCGCCCTGGCCACCGAGCCGGCCTTTATCCTGCTCGATGAACCCTTCGCCGGGGTCGACCCGATCTCGGTGGGCGAGATCAAGTCCATCATTCGTCAACTCAAGGCCCGCGATATCGGCGTCCTGATCACCGATCACAACGTGCGCGAGACCCTCGATATCTGCGATCGTGCCTACATCGTCGGCGACGGCCAGATCATCGCTGAGGGCAGCGCCGAGTCCATCCTCGCCAACCAGCGCGTCAAGGAGGTCTACCTGGGCGAGAACTTCCGCCTCTAGACCGCAGGGCCGCCCGACAGCCGCAGTCGCAGTCGCAGTCGCATCAAGCGGCCGCAACACTTGCCAGCATCAGCATCCAACCGCCGGCCCCGAAAGGGTCGGCCTCACCTTGCACACAGGGCCTCCCTCGAAAGAAGCACCTCCCCCCTACCAAGTTGTTCCACATCGACCTTTACACTCCCTCCCACAGGTCAAAAAACACCAACTTGGCAAGATGCTTGCATGTCTGATGACTCGTCGTTAGGGTAAAGCCTTTCGACAACACTGGTGGATCCCGACCCATGGCCCTCAAGGCGTCACTGCAGCTGCGCATCGGTACCCAGCTGACCATGACCCCGCAACTGCAACAGGCGATCGGCCTGCTGCAGCTTTCGACCCTGGACCTGCGCCAGGAGGTCCAGCAGGCGCTGGAGGCCAACCCCATGCTCGAACTCGAGGACGAGTTCGGCGAACAGCAGACCAGGGAAGCCGTGGAAGATGACTGGGCGGATCAGATTCCCTCGGAACTCAGTGTGGACAGCGACTGGTCCGACACCTACCAGGACCTGGGCACCACCCCCGCCGGCAGTGGCGAGGCGCCGGATTTCGAGCGCCAGGCAAGCTCCCAGTCACTGCACAGCCACCTGAGCTGGCAACTGGCGATGCTCGACGTCAGCGACCAGGAGCGCCTGATCGCCGAGAGCCTGCTCGACGCGGTCAACGCCGACGGCTATCTCGAGCAGACACTGGATGACATTGCCCAGGGGCTCGAGCAAGACGGTCGTCGCCCCCCTCCCCTCGCCGAGGTGGAGGCGGTGCTGGTTCGGCTGCAACAGTTCGAACCGACCGGAGTGTTCGCCCGCGACCTGCGCGAGTGTTTGATGCTGCAACTGGATAGCCTGCCTCGCGATACCGTCCTGCTGCCCCAGGCCGGACGACTGGTAAGACAGTTTCTCGAGGCGCTGGCCAGCGGCGACCGACGTCTGCTGAAGCGCCGACTAGGACTCGATGACGACCAACTCGACAGCGTCATCGAGCTGATCCGGAGCCTCGACCCACGTCCCGGCAGCCAGTTCGGTGACAGCGATAACGACTACGTCATACCCGACCTGGTGGTACGCCACACCGAAGAGGGCTGGCGCGTTGAACTCAACCCGGATGCAATGCCCCGACTGCGCATCCAGCCCGACTACGCTGCACTGATTCGGCGCGCGGACAAGAGCCAGGACAACCAGTTCCTCAAGGACCACCTGCAGGAGGCGCGCTGGCTGATCAAGAGTCTGTCCAGCCGCAACGACACCTTACTGAAGGTCGGCCGGGAAATCATGGTGCGTCAGATCGACTTCCTCGAGCAGGGAGAAGCGGCCATGAAACCGTTGGTGCTGGCCGATATCGCAGACAAGGTGGAGATGCACGAGTCCACCATCTCCCGCGTGACCACCCAGAAGTTCGTGCACACGCCTCGCGGCGTGTTCGAGTTGAAGTATTTTTTCTCGAGCCAGGTCGGCCAGGATGGCGACGCCCATTCCAGTACCGCCATCCGCGCCATGATCAAATCGTTGATTCAAAAGGAACCTGCCCGCAAACCTCTGTCGGACAGCAAACTGGTGGAATTGCTGGCGGAAGACGGCGTCAATGTCGCCAGACGCACCGTGGCAAAGTACCGGGAAGCCATGAATATTCCGTCTTCCAGCGAGCGCAAGCGACTGCGCTGAGGCCTTGCGCTGCGGCGTCGCTAGCCTAGTTATCGGGAAAGCGCAAGCACTTGAAATTTCGCATGACATCTGCGTCTTTCTGCGTAGCGTCGAGGGGGTTTGCAGGATCGGAAAAAGGGTTACAATCAAGCCACCACCCGAAAGAGCAAGGAGCCTGTCATGCAAGTCAACATCACCGGCCACCACGTCGAATTGACCGATCCCCTGCGTGACTACGTACAAGAGAAGCTCACCCGTGTGGAGCGCCACTACGACAACATCACCAACGTCCAGGTGACCCTCTCGGTGGAAAAGGAACGCCAGCTGGCCGCCTGCACCCTTCACGCCGCCGGTGCCGACCTGCATGCCGAAGCGCAGGACGGCGACATGTATGCTGCTATCGACGCCCTTGCCGACAAGCTGGACCGCCAGCTGGTCAAGCACAAGGAAAAATCCCAAGCCCGCGCCCAAGGCGCCGGAATTCGCTGACTCTCATGACATTGGAAGCCATTCTCCCTCCCGAGCGCACATTGTTCGATGTCCCGGGAGGCAGCAAGAAGAGGGTGCTGGAGTTTTTCAGCACCTTCATTGCGCAGAACACCCCGAGCCTGGACAGCCAGGAGGTCTTCAGTCGGCTGATCGGACGTGAGCGCCTGGGCAGTACCGGCATAGGCAATGGCGTCGCCATTCCCCATGCCCGCAACCCCCACTGCAAGGCGCCCATCTCCGGCTTCCTCAAACTCGCGGAACCTGTCGACTTCGATGCCATCGATGGTGAGCCCGTCGATCTGGTGTTCGTACTGCTGGTACCGGAAGAGGCCGACGACGCCCATCTCGCCCTGCTCGGCCAGGTCGCCGGCGTCATGAACGACGCCGACACACGTCACCGTCTGCGCCACGCCAGCTCCCAGCGCGAGCTTCACGAGCGCCTGCAGGAAGCCATCCGCCAACAGGCGCCAGGGGACGACACTCCCTCCTGATCGCGGCCTTGCCTAGGCCATCAGCAATGGACGCCTGCCCAAGGAGACAGGACATGCAGCTCGTGATCATCAGTGGTCGCTCCGGCTCGGGAAAGTCCGTGGCCCTTCAAGCCCTGGAGGACCTGGGGTTCTACGCCATCGACAACCTTCCCGCGACCTTGCTGGGCGCCCTGGTGGACGAGCTGGAAAACGGTCATTCCCGCCGTATCGCCGTCAGCGTCGACGCCCGCAACCTGCCTGAGGCACTGGAACGCTTCCCCGCCCAGCTGGCGTCCCTCAAGCAGAGTCCGATCGACTGCCAGGTGGTCTACCTGACCAGTGATGCGCGAATTCTGCTCGAGCGTTATTCCCACACGCGGCGCCGTCACCCGCTGACCCGTGATAGCGACATGACCCTGGCGGAAGCCATCGAGTCCGAACAGAAGGCCCTTTCGGGTATTCGAGACCTGGCCGATCTGGTCATCGACAGCTCTCGCCTGTCGGTGCACGAACTGCGTTCGCGCATCGCCGAACAGGTCGCCGACCACCGCAGCGGCCAGTTGAGCCTGACCGTGGAGTCCTTCGGCTTCAAGCGTGGCGTGCCGCCGGATGCAGACATCGTGTTCGATGCCCGCTGTCTGCCCAATCCCTACTGGGAACCATCGCTGCGTGATGCCAATGGCTGCGATCCCAGCGTCATCGACTTCCTCGAACGCTATCAGGACGTCGCCGACATGAAGCGCGACATTCTCGCCTGGGTGCGCACCTGGCTACCGCGCTATCAGCAAAGCCAGCGCAGCTACCTCACCGTGGCGGTGGGCTGCACCGGAGGACAGCATCGTTCGGTCTACCTGGCCGAGGGAATCGCCTCGGCCCTGGCCGACCAGCATCCCCGCGTCCGTCTACGCCACCGCGAACTCGGCCAGCAACGCCGACTGGACAGCGGAGGACTCTAGGCGTGGCCCGACGCACCCTGACCCTGACCAATCGTCGTGGCCTGCATGCACGCGCCGCGACACGCCTGGTCACCTGCTGCCAACCCTTTGACGCCACCGTCACCGTCCACCATGGCAGCCGCTCGGGTGACGCCGCCAACATCATGTCGCTGCTGATGCTGGCCGCCCCCTGCGGAACGGAACTGACCCTGGAGGCCGAAGGCAAGGACGCGGACGCGGTGCTGGACGCTCTGGAGGCACTGTTCGACGCACGCTTCGACGAAGACGCCTGACGTCTTCCCTCTCCTTGTTTTGACCGCCACCCCCTGCCTGCCAAGGACGCCATGCAACTGATCCAGACCGGCAAGTACACCGAGGTCCACTACGATCCGGACCAGGACGCCTTCATCAAGACCTTCACGCCCAAGACCAGCGATCGCTGGCGCTACCGCCTGGGCATCCGGCGCTACCCCGGCCACAATTTTCGCTATGTCGCCGGCCGACTGGAGCGACTGGGTATCGCCACACCGAAAATCCTGTCGGCAGAGCGCTATCGCCTGGTCACCGCCAACGTGCACGGCATCGCGCTCAAACAGCTGGTCCTCGACTCGCCGGAACTGCAGAACCGCTACCTGGACATTCTCGAAGCCTTGTACCGTGACCGTATCCACTGTCGTGGCCTGCACACCGAGAACTTCCTGGTCGTCGACGGAGAGGTGATCGCCATCGATCTGGATGCCTACAAGGCGCCGCGGATCTTCACCTATCCGCGCCGAGAGTTCATCGACTGCCTGAGTCGCTCGCTGAAAAACGACGAGGCGTTCCTGTTCGAACGCTTTCTCGAACGTGTCGACGCCCAGCATCCCTGAGCCCAGCATCCCCGAGCCCAGCATCCCTGAGCCCAGCATCCCTGAAAAAGCACCGCTCTTCCTTGTGCCCTCGCCTGCCCCGCTCTACCCCGGTTTTCCGGGTACGAGCGCTGGCGTTGGCGACGGTAGCAGCAGCAGTGGTAAACTTTTAACTCGTCACTCAGTTTACCACCAAGCGTCCTTCAGGAGCCGACATGACCTCTCCGGTGTGGCATCCCTACGCCCATCTCAAGACCCAGGCCCCTGCCCCCCGGGTAGTCGGCGGCCAGGGCACCCGCTTTACCCTGGACAGCGGCGAATCATTGCTCGACGCGACCTGCTCCTGGTGGTGCATGATCCACGGCTACGGACATCCACGGCTGGTCAAGGCGATTCAGGAGCAGGCTGCCACGCTGTGTCACGTGATGCTTGGGGGACTGACCCACGATCCCGCCGACCAGCTCGCCCGGGAACTGGTTCGCGTCACGCCAGAGGGCCTCAACCACGTGTTCTTCTCCGACAGCGGCTCGGTGGGCATGGAGGTGGCGATGAAGATGGCGGTGCAGTACCACCATCTGCGCGGCCGCCCCAACAAGCACCGCATGCTGTCGCTGATGAAGGCCTACCACGGTGATACCGCCGGCTGCATGGCGGTGTGTGACCCCGAAGAGGGCATGCATTCGCTGTTTTCCGGCTTTCTTCCGAAGCACCATTTCGCCCCGGCGCCGACGGCACCCTATACGGCCACGCCAGAGCAGGTCGCCGCCGACCTCGACGCCTTGCGAGCGGTGCTGGAAGCCCACCACCACGAGATCGCCGCGCTGTTGATGGAGCCCCTGCTGCAGGCCGCCGGTGGCCTCAACATGACCTCTCCGGACTATCTGAAGGGTGCTCGCGCCTTGTGTGACGAGTTCGACGTGCTGTTGGTGTTCGACGAAGTGGCCACCGGCTTTGGCCGCACCGGGCGCATGTTCGCCGCCGACCATGCCGGTGTCAGTCCGGACATCATGGTGCTGTCCAAGGGGCTGACCGGCGGCTACCTTGGCCACGCGGCGACCCTGGCCAACGACCGTGTCCATGACACCTTTATCGGCGACAGCGAGCTTCACGCCTTTATGCACGGCCCGACCTTCATGGGCAATCCGCTGGCCTGTCGCGTGGCACTGGAAAGCCTCAGGGTCTTCGAGGAGGACGACTATCTGGGCCGTATCGCTCGGCTCAACGCCATCCTTGTGCAGGAACTCGCCGGCGACAGTGACCTGCGCGCCCACCCTGCGGTGGCCGACATCCGTGTGCTCGGCGCCACCGGCGTGATCGAGGTGCACGACAGTAAAGCGCTGAAAGGCGCCGCCGCCATCGCCCGTGAACAGGGCGTGTGGCTGAGGTCCTTCGGCAGATGGCTTTACACCATGCCTGCCTATATCACCTCGGATGACGAAATGCGCCAGATCATCAAGGCCATGAAGGCGCCTTTCACAGCAAACGCATAACTTTCACAGCAAACGCATAATTAGTGGGCAGGGTCGGCGCTGACTAGCTCTCTACCAGCCCGCCGGCCTATATCACCTCGGATGACGAAATGCGCCAGATCATCATCGCAATGAAAGCGCCGTTTCTTTCTGCATAGTCAGGGTCGGCGCTGGCTGGCTCTCTACCAGGCGCTACCACGTTCTACCAGCCCCAGAACAGCAGCCACCAGGCGCCGATCACCGGCGCCTGGGCGGCGAGCATGGGCAGCATGGCCAGAAGTCGACGCGGGCCACTGGCGTAGCGTCCGAGGATGCCCCATCCAAGCCCCGCGCTTGCCAGCACGCCAAGCCCCAGCAACAGCGCCCTGGCGTCATTGGCCCAGTGGATCAGCAGGCCATCGCCTCGCAGCAGGGTCAGGGTGGTCATCGACAGGCCCAGGAAGACGCCGACCGCGGCCAGGGGTATCAGGGCGTAGGACAGGTGCCACAGTCGCTGCCAGCGCCAGCGGCCAAGCAGACGGTTGGTCAGCGACAGCGACAGCGAGACAAGCCCCCCCAGCACCAGGGTCGTGGCACCGATATAGCCCAGCAGCAGGGCTCCATCGAGCAGGGTGAAGACGTCGTTGTGTTCGGGATAGTGGGTCAGCAGCCACCAGGGTGCGCTGGTTTCCAGCGGCCATCCCCAACCGTGCTGATAGAGCCAGACGGCCGCCTGCTGCTTGGCGGCCACGAACCAGGGGCTCGCCGACCAGTGGAATGCCCCCACCGCGATGCCCAGCAGGCCGAACACCACCAGCACGAACTCCCACAGGGTCGCGGGTCGCTGAGGCGGTGGCGACACCACCTCGATGCCGGGCGCCCTGAGCTCGAGATGGATAGCATCCTTGTAGCCTGAACAACGCGAGCACAGATGGCAGTCACTGGCGCTGTCCAGCTGCTTCAGCGGGATCAGCACCGGGCAGTCCGGAGCCCGACTTCTTGACACCTCACGCCGGCGCTGGCGCCGTCCGTGTTCGGTCCACACCTCGGGGTCGGCGCGGTAGTGCAACGGCGCCAGCTTGGCCAACAGCGCAAAGACGCCGCTGACCGGACACAGATGGCGACACCAGACGCGCTTGCCCTTGCCGTAGACCAGACCGATCACGGCCGCCGCCAGGGTCGAGCCCCCCAGCACCAGCAGCGCGGCCTTGGGATACTGGTAGACGCTGACCAGCTGCCCATAGATCGTGGTCATGGCGAAGCCCACGAACGGCCAGCCACCCCAACGCATCCAGCGCGGTATCGCCCGGCCCATGCCGACACGGCTGGCTGCTTCCGTGATGGCACCCTCCGGACACATCATCCCGCACCATAGCCGCCCCGCCACCACCATGCTGACCATGACAAAGGGCCACCAGATACCCCAGAACACGAACTCGGCGAACACCGTGAGGTGATCGAGGATGCGTGCCTCATGGTTCGGCAGGGGCAACAAGGGCGGCACCAGCAGCAGCACGGCGTAGAACGCCACCACGGCCCACTGCAGTGTCAGAATCCAGCGCCGATGATGCTTCAGCCAGGCTCCCAGACGCGCCCAGCGTCGGGTCTTGCGGGCGCCTGGATGTCGATTCTCAGCCACGGTTGGCCGAGTGTCCTTGCCAGACCCGCAGCGGCGATCGCTGGCTTCTGGCATCACTGCTGGCATCACTGCTGGCGTCACTGTTGCCGTCCCTGTTGCCGGCACTGCCGCCGCCTCGTTCACGACACCGCTCCCTCAACGACGTTGTGGGACGGGCGCTGCCCGCCCACCCACCAGTAGACGAGCCCCCAATAACACAGGTAGCCGAGCACCAGCGTCGAGGAAGGCCAGGCACGGTAACCGGCGATACTGGCCAGCAGTCCGCCGACTCCCTGACCATCATCCAGCCATACACTGGTGTCCCACAGCGGATCGATCCCGACCGGCAACCAGCCCAGATTCATCAACCGCTCGAGCGCCGCCACCCACAGGCCCGCCGCCACCAGCAGCAGCAGGATCTCGCTGGCCCGGAAGAACCCGCGCCAGGCCAGTCGTCGCGAGGACCACTGCAGCATCACGAAGCAGGCAGCCGCCGTGACAAAGCCGAGACCTGCGGCCAGGGCGAAGGAGGTCAGTTGTCCGCCTCGCCACTGGGCCAGACCCAGACCGTACAGAAACACCAGGGTCTCGGCGCCTTCCCGAGCCACCGCCAGGGCCACCAGGGTAGCAATGCCCCACAGCCGTGAGCGCGACAGACACAGCATGGCGTCACACTCCATGGAGCGTTTGAAGGAGGCACCGCGACGGCGCATCCACGCCACCATCTGCACGATCAACGCGGCGGCAAGCGCCGACATGGCGGTCTGAAACAGGGTCTGGGCGTCACCGGTCAACCAGCGCCCTACTCCCATCAGCACAGCACCCAGCACGACCGCCAGGGCGATACCCGCCGCGACACCGCCCCACAGCCAATTCAAGGCATCGCGACGCCCCTCTCGGGCGAGCCAGGCGTAGACAAGGCCGACCACCAGGATGGCCTCCAGGCTCTCGCGCAGGACCACGATAAAGGCCGCTTCGTTCATGGGTGAGCCTCCTCGGAGGCTTCCCGAGCGATGATCACGCCCTGGGCATCGGGCAGGTGAAACTCGTCGAAGTAGTCGTAGCGCCCCGGCTTCAGCGGGTGGACCACGACGAAGGAGTGAACGCCGGGGCCCATCACCTTTTCCTGGCGAAGCCGGCGACTCTCGAATTCCACCGGCGTACTTCCGGCATTATGCAGTTCGATCTTGAACCGCTGCCCGGCGACGACCTCAAGTTCGACGGGATCAAGCCTGCCGTCAACAAGGGTCAACCGGTAGGTAGGCAGCGCTCCGGCCTCTGCCTGACCAGAGGTGGCGCACAGTGTCATCAGCGACAGCGCGACCAACGGCGCCGTGATCAGCGCGCCCGAGAGACGGGAACGACGTAGCAGCAACATGACCGCCTCCTCTCAGTAGCCGCCCTTCTTGCCCACGCCGGCGTAGACAAAGTCGTACTCGACGTCGAAGGGCGCATACCAGGGTGCCACGCCGGTTTCCTTGTCGATGTGACGCATCAGGTGCGGCGCTTCGATGTGGAAGCTCAGGTGATAGCGCCCCATGCCCTCGAGCGCCACATTGACACCATAGTGCGTGCCGTCGCTGGCGATCATCGGCATCAGGCTACCTTCGATCACACTGTCGCTGCCTTCCTTCTGCAACCGATAGTCAATGTGCAGAAAAGGAATCCAGGCGCCAGGAGGAAAACCGTTGTCGTTGTCCTCGAGGGCGTGAATATCCGCCTCGAGATGAATATCGGCCTCGGCAGCGGCCAGCTCACCGGCAGGCTCCATGACCACCGGCTGCAGGTAGACCGCGGCGACTTCCATGCCGTTGACCAGTTCGGGCTCGCCGATCGGATACTCCAGCGCCGAGGCACTGCTGGAAAAGACACCAAGACAGAGGGTGGTGGCCAGGGCGGCCAGGGCGGAGCGGTCAAAGATCGGCGATGCAGACATGCGAGAACCTCGGGATAGAAAATGGCGAGAACCGTTCGCGCTTCAAGAATCATTTCCATGACGAAGTTCATGAAGCACCGCCCGGTGTCGCCACACTCTAGCCTGTGCCGGCAGGCACGCCTGTGACGTGCATCAAAGTCTCGAACCTCTGTTGCACTGGCCGCGCTTTTACGTGACGCTGAACCATCGGTACCAAAGGCCCCTGACGAGATAGCGAAAGCCCATGACCAGCCTCAGCAAGACCCGCACCAGCTTCTATCGACGCCTCTACCTGGCCCATCTGGTGGCCACCGGCATCGATAGCGTGCCGGCCATCACCGCCGCCACCGGCATGCCGAGACGTACCGCTCAGGACACCCTCGCCGCCCTCGAGGAACTGGACATCCGCTGCCGCTTCGAGCATCAGCCAGGCAAGCCTCACAATATCGGTCACTATCGCATCGATGACTGGGGGCCGATCGACCCCGACTGGCTGTCGCTTCACGCCGAGCGCCTGGGGCAGTTGCTGGGCTACCCCTCGCTCGCCAACGCGCACCCTTGATCCCTTCACCGCGCAGGCAGCGAGCGCCCATGGGCGGATATCACGACGACTCAGTCAACGGGGCGTGCATGCCCGAAGCTCTCTCGAAGTGCATCACTGGCACTGAGCGTCGATACCTCCAGCCCCAGCCTCTCCACCCATTCAAGCGTCGTCTCGACCCAGCCGTCCCGTGAGACCATGAGCCGGTCACCACAGCGGCGGCAACTCTCCACCAGCAAGCGATGCTCTC
>CEVO01118940.1_pt1 | contig 10764 bp, 9 predicted proteins | sample 531511 | NCBI WGS metagenome assembly CEVO01 (sample SAMEA2623907, study PRJEB7988) | marine metagenome | biome: marine biome (ENVO:00000447); feature: mesopelagic zone (ENVO:00000213); material: "saline water (ENVO:00002010), including plankton (ENVO:xxxxxxxx)" | depth 800 m | reverse complement strand
CCCGGCTTGGTGGGTAATGCCCGCACCTCCTTTGACGACTTACGCGTAAATGGTGTCGCCCAAAATTACAGTCCGTATCTAGCTTCCATCTTCCGTCCCGAACTTCAACCGTTTTTACTGAGCTGGATGCAATACGACCCTGCCTCGGAACTTAAAAAATTAGAAATGCCTATCCTCATTGTTAATGGCACTAAAGACATACAAGTATTAGAAAGCGAAGCCGAACTATTACAAGCGGCTGTCCCTGAAGCCAAGCTGGTTTTGATCGAAAACATGAACCATGTTCTTAAAGAGATCACAGGAGATCGTTTGGAAAATAGCAAATCGTACAACGAACCTCAACGTCCGGTCATCCCGCAGTTAATCACCGTCTTAAGCGAATTCATAAAAAAATAAGATGCCTAAGAAAAAAGCCTTTGCACTACGCGTTAATGAAGACATGATGAAAGCCATTGAAAAATGGGCTTCAGATGAATTCCGCAGTACCAATGGCCAAATTGAATGGATGCTCAGAGAATCGCTCAAAGAGGCAAAACGCCTTCCGAAGAAAAAGGAGGAATGAAGTTCTGAAATAATCGTATTTTGCCAAAAAACCACCAAGCATGCAAGATACTACCACCGAGATCATAAAAGACACGACTCCATTACTCACAAACGATACTATGGTCTTCGGACTCTTAATGATCGCCTTGGGCCTTATCTTTTATACTTCTCATAAGAAATCAGGGTTCTGGCATTCTTTCTACAAAATTGTTCCTGCCTTGTTTATGGCGTATTTTATTCCCGCCGTATTCACCACAACAGGATTGATTGCTCCGGAATGGATCACGGTTTCTGATAATGGGACTACAACAGAAGGTGGTACAAATCTCTATTATATGGCAAGCAGGTATCTACTTCCGGCAGCCTTAGTTTTAATGACATTGTCTATCGATCTTAAAGGGGTTTTTAATTTAGGTCCGAAAGCTTTGATCATGTTTTTTACAGGAACCGTAGGAATCATCATTGGTGGTCCTATAGCCGTGTTACTTGTAGGTTCTATTTCTCCCGAAACTGTTGGCGGTGCAGGTGCTGATGCCGTATGGCGCGGACTTTCCACGCTGGCAGGTAGTTGGATTGGTGGTGGTGCCAACCAAACAGCCATGCTTGAGATCTATGGTTATAATCCCAGTTTGTATGGTGGGATGGTATTTGTAGATATTGTGGTCGCCAATATTTGGATGGCATTGTTGCTTATCGGAATTGGAAAAGCCACCCGTATCGACAAATGGCTAAAAGCAGACAACTCGGCCATCGAACGCTTAAAAGAAAAGGTCTCCACCTATTCTAAAAAGGTAGAGCGAAATCCAAGTCTTACCGATCTAATGATCTTAAGTGCCATTGCCTTCGGAACCGTTAGTTTTGCACATCTGCTGGGCGGCTATTTAAGCGGACTTTTTGAAGCTTACGTCAATAGTATGCCGAAGGGGCTTGCACGAAATATTGTGAGCTTCCTCGCTTCCAGTTTTTTCTGGATGATCTCTATTACCACAATTATTGGGATTTTGCTTTCTAACACGCGTGCGCGAAGCTATGAAGGTGCCGGAGCTAGTAAAATAGGAAGTGTCTTCATCTATATTCTAGTAGCGACCATTGGAATGAAAATGGATCTTACCTTGATCTTTGAAAATAAAGGGTTGATCGTAGTAGGTTTGGTATGGATGGCCATTCACGCCGGACTCCTTATTCTGGTGGCAAAATTGATTCGTGCCCCTTATTTTTTCCTGGCTGTAGGAAGTCAGGCGAATGTGGGTGGTGCTGCTTCTGCGCCTATTGTAGCCGCAGCTTTTCACCCCTCCTTAGCCACGGTTGGAGTATTACTGGCCGTCTTTGGCTATGCGATTGGAACAGTAGGTGCTATTTTGTGTACTGTACTCATGCAATTGGCCGCTGCCGGATAGTATTTTTTATAAAAAATCTGTTTCTTTGCGGCGCTAAAATCCCTATCCCATGATGCGCTATTTACTGCCTTTATTTTTAACGTATTTATTGATTTCTTGCGGAAATACTTCTTCGGAAGCCAATGAAATGAACCTTTCCGGAACGATACAAGGATTGAAAAAAGGCACCCTCCTATTACAAACCGCGACTGACAGTACCTACGAAACCATCGATTCCTTAAAAATCAACGGTGAAGCAAGCTTTCAGTTCACAACTCAGGTTGAGAATCCACAAGTATATTACCTTTATTTAAGAGAGCAAGATGGCGCTTTTAAAGAGCGTATTACATTTTTTGGAGAGCCGGGAGATATCGTCGTAAATACGAGTCTATCGAAATTTGGGATCGATCAAAAGATTAGCGGTTCCGAAAATCAAGTGATCTATGAAGATTACAAAAAACTATCAAAACGGTTCACAGATAGAAATTTAGAATTGATCGAACAATTATTACTGGCTCAAAAGGATGGAAAAGACTCTCTTTCCGAAGCATTGCAACTTCAACAACAGCGCAATATGTCCAGCAAGTATCTGGCAACGGTAAATTTTGCTCGTAATCATAACGATTCAGAAGTGGCTCCCTACATCATGTTGTCTGAAGCTTACGACATCCGAACGAAGTACTTAGATACCGTTTACAACCATTTAACACCCAAGATTCAGGAGTCTAAATATGGGAAAGCCTTACAAGCATTAATAGCTTCCGCTAAAGAATAAAACTACTAGGATAGTTTATTGATACGGTCAATTAACGCTCTTCCTTCCGCTTCTAACTCATCTTTGATTCCGTTGAAATGCGGTTTCGCATCTTGAATATCCTTTTGGTGGATTTTCGCAATTAAGCGATCGTAGAGTGAAAGCGCATCATCAATGATCTTTTCACTTTCTTTGGTGTCTTTTTTGGGGTGTGTGAGTTCCCAAACATACACTGCTTCAATAATTTCGCCGATAACAAAATTGATATCTTTTTTTAGATTGCGAATACTTGCCATATCACGTTAATTTGTTCCGAAAGGTACGAAGTTATTATGGAATATAGACCTCTAAAAGAGTGGCGCCTGTCGTTTCGATCTGATAACTTTTTAAACAGGCCGGAATCAAGACAGTAGCTCCCATAGACAGGGAAATCTTAGACGTTTGTGTTTTAATTATAGCGTTTCCTTCTACACACATCCACACCGTAAATGAATCTCTTTCCTCAGCAGCAATACGTTGTGTAGTGTCCAGCTTCCATTTTCGGGTTTCAAAATACTCATTTGAAGCAAGGACAACCGGTTTGTTTGCGACATCTTGATAGGAAATACGTGCATCAAAAGGGGAAAAATCAATAGCGTCTAACGCTTCTTCGGTATGCAATTCACGAAAATTTCCTTGCGCATCAGGCCGATTCCAATCGAAAATACGATAGGTGACATCTGAAGTTTGTTGTATTTCTGCCAACAACACTCCGCTTCCAATGGCATGTACCGTTCCGGGAGGAATGAAAAAAGCATCTCCGGCAGAAACCGGTTCATTATTGAGGATTTCTGTGAGTGTTCCTTCTGCTACATGCGTTTGATAGGAGTCTTCATCCATAATCGGATCGAAACCAAGGACCAATCGGGCCTCCGGCCGCGTGTGCATGATATACCACATTTCTGTTTTTCCGAAGCAGTCGTGACGCCTCTTCGCCAATACATCGTCCGGGTGTACTTGTACCGACAAATCTTTAGCGGCATCTATAAATTTGAACAGTAGGGGAAATTGATCTCCGTAAGCAGCCAACACCTTCTCGCCCATCAATGCATTACCATATTCAGAAATCAATTCTTGGAGTGTGTTTCCTTGCAATTGACCATTACATACTTTTGAGATATTGTCAGGCACTCCGGAAAGTTCCCAGCTCTCACCGATCATGGTTTGATCTGTCTTCTGCAGCACCTCTTTTAATTGACTCCCTCCCCAAACTTTTTCCTTGAGGATGGGCGTAAATTGCAAGGGATATAATGAAATATGTTCCTTCACATTATTTATATTAACCGGTATAGACTACGAAATTTCGCGGCGTTTCATAGAGTTTTACGATAATTTCATACTTCGCATCCATTCGTGCTCTGAGACGGTTGTAGATGACCATAGCAATATTTTCTACTGTTGGGTTTAGCTGTTTGAATTCTTCCACCTCAACATTTAAGTTCTTGTGATCAAAGGGAATGACAACGGTTTCCATGATAAGATCTTTCAACACTTTTAGGTCAATAAGAAATCCGGTTTCCGGATCTACCGCTCCTCGTACGCCAATTTCCATTTCATAATTGTGCCCATGGTAATTCGGGTTGCTACATTTTCCGAAGACCTTTTCATTTTTTTCGTCGCTCCATTCAGCTTTGAACAAGCGATGAGCCGCATTAAAATGCGCTTTTCTGTAAACCGTTACGCTCATACTTCTAAATGTTGCTGAAATTTATCAAAGATAATTTTAAACCACGCCGTATAATGCTCGGGGTGTGTCTTGATATCTTTGCTTAAGGCATCCATAGCTACCCACTTCCAAGCCGCTACTTCTTCAGGGTTGATCTCAGGTGCTTCATTATAATGCCCCACTAAGATATGATCAAATTCGTGTTCGGTAAGGCCATTATCAAAAGGGGCTTTGTAAATAAAGGCCGTAGTTTCCTTTAGATCTGTAGTGAACCCCATTTCTTCCTGTAACCGACGTTTCCCTGCGGAAAGATTCGACTCCCCCTCTCGTTGGTGACTACAACAGGTGTTGGTCCACAGCCCTGGAGAATGATATTTGTGTGTTGCCCGCTGCTGAAGCATGAGTTCTTTTTTATCATTGAAGATAAAAACAGAAAATGCCCGATGAAGCACTCCTTTTTCATGCGCCTCCTGTTTTCCCATCAACCCGATCGCTTCGTCTTGGTCGTTCACTAAAATGACCTGTTCTTCTGCCATAGCTTCCTTCATTTTTTTCAAAAATACAAAAACGGTCTATGCCGTAAAAGCAAAAAACATCCGACGTATCGGATGCTTTTACATTTCATAATCGAAGTAAGCTGGTTAGATAATAAGCTTAATTTTTAATAATGAACATAGAACGTCTGTTGAGTTGATGTTCTTCTTCCGTACAATTTACGCCATCAGAACAGTTGTTCACCAATTGATTCTCTCCATATCCTTTAGCCGTTAAACGATTTCGGTCTATTCCGTTAGACACTAACCAATTAAGCGTTGATTGTGCTCGTTTTTCGGAAAGAGTTTCGTTATAGGATTTTGGTGCTCGAGAATCGGTATGTGATTCAATATGAATAATCAGTTGTGGATATTCTTTCATAGCCGAAAGAATCTTCGCTAGTTCTACCTCTGCATCAGGACGAATGTTATGACGATCAAAATCAAAATAAATTGGTTTCAATTTTAAACGACATCCCAGATCTTCCGGCGGACAAGGATCATCAATCGTAAGCGGAATATCTACAGTAATAGTTGCTGTTTTATCCGGGGTTACCACTTGAATTTCATTTGGGAAATAGCGATCTTTAGTTGCGCGTACCGTATAGGTAGTTTCACAAGCCTGTGATTTGAAACGATAACGAGCATCTTCCCCAACAATCATTTCATCTAGAGGTGAATTGTTTTCGTCTAACAAATATACCGTGGAACCCGGAAGCAAGTCTTTGGTGTCTTTATCGAATACAATTCCCGTAATTTCTACGATACACTGTTCTTGTACTCGATAAATCTCATCGTTCACACTACCCGACGTACCGCTTCTGTTAGAAGAAACATATCCTAGACGCTTGCTCTCTCGAATAACAAACCCAAAATCGTCTTGGCTACTATTCGCTGGTTCACCTAAATTTACAATCTTACCTTGATGTTTTCCTTGTTCGTTCAAGCCGGTAACAAATACATCCAATCCGCCCAAACCGGAGCGCCCATCAGAAGAAAAATAGAGATTGTTCTCCTCACTGATAAATGGGAAGCTCTCTCGTGCTTCAGTATTAATGGAAGGTCCTAAATTCAAAGGTTCTCCATAGGTTCCGTCTGCTTTAAGATCGACATACCATAGATCTGACATCCCTAGCGTTCCCGGCATATCAGACGCAAAATATAGTTTTGTACCATCCAAACTTAATGTTGGGTGTGCTACGGAATAATTATCGCTATTGAACGGAAGTTCTTCTACATTCGTCCAAAAGTTCTCACCACTCTTGATGGCTTTATACAATTTGAGTCGGATGGTTTTATTCTTATCCTTCCCTTTCTTGCCATCAGTAAAATTATTTCTGGTAAAATACATGGTTCTGCCATCCTTCGAAAATGCGGCATTCGATTCGTGGAAAGGAGTATTTACATTTCCCGGCAATGGCTCAGGATTAGACAACACACCTGTAGCATCCATATCTGCTACAAACAAATCTAGGAACGGTTGCTCGTTCCACTCGTGGATCTTACCTCCTTCGGTAACGGTTCTCGCTGTGGAATATACCAGTTTGTCTCCGTAGAAAGAAGGTCCAAAATCAGACACACTATCCATATTGATAGAAACCTCTTCTAATTCATACCCACGCGCTCCAAAAGCAATGTTCTTTAAGTATTCAGGATCTTCTAAAAAGTTTTTCACCACCAACTTTCCGGTGGTGCCTAAGGCAGCGTAGGTACGCATCATTTCATCTGCTTCATCATACAAGCCAACACTTTTATACGATTGCGCCGCACGGTAGTAATAATCTGCTTCGGTATCACCAGGATAGGCAGCGATTAACTTTCGATACCAAGTAGCTGCTTCATCATAGTCACCATTAAAATAATAGGTGTCTGCCAAATTTTTATAAACCTGTGGTGAGGAGTATCCTTCTTCTACTACTTTCAGATAAATCTTTCGAGCGTCGATATAGGCATACTTGTCGAACTCTTCATTGGCTTTTTCGACTTTCTTTTTTTGTGCGAAGGAAGTACTGGTAAGGGCGAGCACCAGCAGGGACATAAGTAGTGTTTTTATTCTGTAAGATGTAACCTTCATTGCTATATATTTTTAGAAGAATCGTGGGGTAAGTACCCTATCCGGTTTATTAAATACATCGAATCGTAGAATGATCTCGTAAGAACCGTCGCTATAATCTTCGATGTCTGTTGTTTGCCAATCGTATCCAAATCCAATAAAGATGGAATCTGACGCTTGGAATCCTACTAGCGCACTCAATGCCGCACTCCAGCGGTAAGAGGCACCAACAGTTAATGTCTCATTAAATAAGAAGTTTGCGGAAGCATCCCATTGCAACGGAGAACCGTTGACCAATTTCACCAAGGTTGCTGGTTTGAATTTCACATTATCACTAATATCAAACACATAACCCGCGATCAGGAAGTAGTGCAAACGTTCTGCAGCAATGGTTTCAGCCTGCGTGTTAACAAGGCTACTTTCGTCGAAATGTTTTGTTGTTAAAAAGTTTGGTACTGAAAGTCCCGCATAAAAACGATCTGTATTATAGTAAATCCCTGCTCCAATCTGTGGTTGCAGGCGATTATCGATATTATTTTGGAACCGTGGATCGGATTGATCCGCAATATTCAATTTCGTAAAATCTACATCTAGTAGATCCAATCCGGCTTTCAGACCAAAGGATAATTCGGCTTCATCTGAAGTATTGATGGTATAAGAATAATCAACGTTGATATTTGATTCTACGGCGGGCCCTAGTTCGTCATGTACAATGGATAGCCCTAGTCCCATATTGTCTAAAGAACCGATGGGTGTATCTACCGTGAAGGTCCCCGTTCTTGGAGCTCCTTCGATATTTACCCATTGAATTCGACCTAAGAGACCAAAACTCAACACATCGCGCGACCCGGCATATGCAGGGTTAATCACCTGAGTATTGTACATATACTGTGTATACTGCGGGTCTTGTTGCGCATTACTTGAAAAGCTGGTTCCAAGTAAGATCAAAACTAAGATTGCTATGTAACTATTTCTCATCTTGTATCGTTTTAATTCCAGGAGGGTTGCCCCTCCCGGGAATTTTTTATTCACTATCTGTTAATGTATAAGTAACCGGCGTAACTATCTTGTCCTGGGTTCTCCGTACCTGTGAAGGTAAGGATGTAGTAATAGGTACCCGCAGGCAAGCGTTCTTCTGCTTGGATGGTTGCGCGACCGTTCGAGACGCCTCTGAATACATTGTCACTTTCATTATAGCCGTCTGTTTCCCAAACAAGCACACCCCAACGGTTGAAGATCTTCACATTGTTTTGCGGGTATTCATCAATACCGTCAATGATGAAGTAGTCATTCAATCCGTCTCCATCCGGCGTAATACCGTTGAAGATTTCAAAGATCGCCGCTTCTACACCAGGAAGTTCTGTCACGGTAGGATCATCAGGATCGCCATCGTTGTCTGGATCGGTATCTGTTGGATCGTTAGGATCATCAGACATGTCATCGATTACCGTATCGTCTCCATCGTTAGCTGTTACGATCGCTTGGTTTGTAACGCTAAGGTTGTCGATATCTTCCTGCGTAATCGCGTAGGTCGCAGTAAAGGTGGTATCGTCGGTTTCACCCGGCAACAATATGTCAATTGGACCTCCTTCAATTACAATTCCAGGAAGTGGATCCTCAATCGTAATATCGTATAGAGTCACTGTACCTGTATTGGTTACGCTGAAGAAGTAGCTGATGGTTTCTCCTACATCAGAGTTTCCATCGCCATCTTCATCATTAAAAACCGAAGACTTTTCTAAGCTAATGCTGGCCTCTTGACATAATCCAAGGACGGTAGGATCATCTTCCAGATTACTATTGTCATCAGAAAGGTCAGTTACCATCGTTCCATCCGGTGCAATACCTTCAGCGATTGCTTGGTTACTGATAGAACCGGCATCCACATCATCTTGTGTCACGGTATAAACCGCTGAGAATGTTTCTGTGTCTGAAGTTCCTGCTTCCAGCGTGATTGGACCTCCATCAACCGCAACCATTGGATCTGTTACAATCACATTAGTTAGGTCAACATTTCCTAAGTTCGTTACCACGAAGTCATATACGATAGTTTCTCCTGTATCAATACAACCATTATCGTTTTCATCCGTTGGCGTTCCCGTTTTGATCAACGCGATTACTGCATTCTGACAAAGGTCTGTAATCGTTGGATCATCTTCTATCGGGCTGTTATCATCGGAATCATCACTTACCGTGTTTCCTGTTGGATCAAATCCTGTAACAAGGGCTTGATTTTCTACAAATCCGGCATCAATATCAGCTTGTGTAATCAGATAGGTCGCTGTAAAGGTCGAGATATCTGTTTGACCCGGGGTCAAGGTGATTGGACCTCCTTGTACATTCACTAATGGATCTTGTATATCAACACCCGTTAGTGTTACATTACCGGTATTGATTACCGTAAAGCGATAGCTGATCGTTTCTTTAGGGTCAGCACAACCATCTCCGTTGGTATCATTTACAGTACCTTCCTTGATCAACGCTATACTTGCATTTTGACAAAGGGTAGTAATCGTAGGATCATCATCAATGAAGGTATCATCATCTGAATCATCACTTACAACATCTCCATTAGGAGCAGTACCTTCTACGGTCGCTTGGTTTTCAAATTGACCTGCATCGATATCCGCCTGCGTGATTGAATACACTGCAGTGAATGTGGTATCATCTTGTGCTCCCGGAGCTAACGTTATAGGTCCGCCTACCACGTTCACCCCTGGATCTTGAATATTGATATTTGCTAGCGTTACATTTCCAGAGTTCAGCACACTGAAAGCATAACTAATAGTTTCATCAACATCAGCACAACCGTCACCATTCTCATCGTTGAAAGTTCCAACTTTGATCAATGCAATGCTTGGCTCTTGACAAAGTGGTGTAACGGTTGGATCGTCTCCTGTTACTTCCGACTCGTCTGAAAGGTCATCTACTACCGTTCCATCAGGAGCAGTACCTACCGCTGTGGCTTGGTTCTCCACCTCACCGGCATCAATATCTGCCTGAGTAATGGTGTAGCTTCCAGTGTATTCCCACGTCTCCGTTACATCTAGTTCACCATCGCCATCGGTATCTCCGGTTGGTCCAGTGATCGTAGCGATCATTGGGTCGGTGACAGCAACATCGCTCAAGGAAACATTTCCTTCGTTCGTTACTGTGAAAAGATACCCTATCGTTTCATCAACATCAGCACAACCGTCGCCGTTCTCATCATTAAAAGTTCCTTTCTTGATGATTGCGATCAGTGGCTCTTGACAAAGGGTGGTGATCGTTGGATCATCTTCAGTTACCACTTCATCATCAGAAAGGTCATCTACCACCGTTCCGTCAGGAGCAGTACCTACCACTGTGGCTTGGTTCTCTACCTCACCAGCATCGATATCATCTTGTGTGATCGTGTAACTTCCGGTGTATTCCCATGTTTCAGTAACATCTAATTCACCATCGCCATCGGTATCTCCGGTTGGACCGGTAATCGTAGCGATCATTGGATCGGTGACAGCAACATCGCTCAAGGATACATTTCCTTCGTTCGTTACTGTGAACACATATCCGATCGTTTCGTCAACATCTGTACAACCATCACCGTTCTCATCGTTGAAAGTTCCCACTTTTACAATGGCGATCAATGGCTCTTGACAAAGCGGTGTAATGGTTGGATCGTCTCCTGTTACTTCCGACTCATCTGAAAGATCATCTACCACCGTTCCGTCAGGAGCAGTACCTACTGCTGTAGCTTGGTTCTCCACCTCACCAGCATCAATATCATCTTGTGTGATGGTATAGCTTCCGGTATATTCCCA
>CEVO01040125.1_pt1 | contig 10790 bp, 9 predicted proteins | sample 531511 | NCBI WGS metagenome assembly CEVO01 (sample SAMEA2623907, study PRJEB7988) | marine metagenome | biome: marine biome (ENVO:00000447); feature: mesopelagic zone (ENVO:00000213); material: "saline water (ENVO:00002010), including plankton (ENVO:xxxxxxxx)" | depth 800 m | reverse complement strand
AGAATATAGTTGGTTACATCGACCACGGGATCAATCGAACGGAGCCCACTTCGTTCAAGCCGTTCGACCATCCATGCGGGCGCCACTTGAGATATATCGACTCCCTCGATGACGCGACCCAAATATCTTGGGCAAGCCGAGGGGGCATGGACTTCGATAGGGAAACTCATCTCGGTGGATGCAGGCACTTCACTTATGATCGGCTCGATCGTTGACATCCGATTAATTACGGCCACTTCGCGAGCCACACCACGAACGCTAAAACAATCCCCGCGATTTGGAGTGAGATCTAGATCTATCGAAACTTCGTCCAAATCCATCGCCTCTCGTAATCCCAAACCAAGAGACAGGGTATTCGAAAGCTCCATGATCCCATCATGGTCATCACTGATACCCAATTCTTTCGCGCTGCACAGCATCCCGTATGATTGAACTCCCCTAAGTTTTGTGGGTTGTATCTCAAGTCCGTCGGGAAGTTCCGAACCAACCCTCGCGAACGCTGTCTTAAGGCCCACTCGGGCGTTTGGAGCACCGCAAACCACACTGAATTTATCTGACCCGTCAAATACCGTACAGACCGAAAGTCGATCCGCATTTGGGTGAGCGTGGAGCTCTAGTATTTCTCCGATAACGACGCCGTTGAACTCATCCGGCACGGTTTCTATAACGTCAGCTTCAAGCCCCGCGCTCGTGAGTTGATCGCATAATTCATCCGTTCCTATGTTCGGATCGACCCATGTCCGCAACCATTTTTCGGAGAATTTCATCGGGCCGCTTATGCAAATTGCTTCAAGAAGCGCAGATCGTTGTCAAAAAACATCCTCAGGTCCTGCACATCAAAAAATAGCGTTGCCAAGCGATCTCCGCCGAAACCAAAAGCAAATCCAGAATATTCATCAGGATCAATTCCCGACATCGACAACACATTCGGATGAACCATGCCGCAACCCATAACTTCGCGCCATCCATCAGCGCCCATGACGTCAACCTCAGCGGATGGTTCGGTAAAGGGGAAGTACGACGGCCGAAACCTAACATCCAATTCCTGCTCGAAGAACCGACGAATAAACTCAGTGACCGTGCCTTTTAGATCCCCAAAATTGATCCCTTTATCGACCACCAATCCTTCGACCTGATGAAACATCGGGCTGTGCGTCAGGTCAGAGTCTCGCCGATAGACGCGCCCCGGACAGATGACCCGGATAGGTGGTTTTTGGTTTTCCATTACGCGAACTTGGACCGGCGAAGTGTGGGTGCGGAGAACCATTTCGTTCGTTAGGTAAAAGGTGTCGTGCATGGCGCGTGCGGGATGATTCGAAGGCATGTTGAGCGCTTCAAAATTATGGTAATCGTCCTCAATTTCGGGACCATCCACGACGTCGTATCCGGCTCCAACAAAGATCTCTTCGATTCGCGCAAGCGTCTGAGTCACAGGGTGCAGGCTGCCGCGATAACCTTTCCGGCCGGGTAATGACACATCCAAGGCTTGACTCATGAGATCGCTCTGTATCTGCTCGTTGTCAAGTTCGATCCGACGCTTATCGATCGCCTCCTGGATCGAGCTTTTAGCGGCGTTGATGCCTGCCCCGGTCGCAGGGCGTAATGCCGGATCAACATCACCCAACCCATGGAGGAGAGACGTTATTAGCCCGTTTTTACCGAGGTAGTGCACGCGGTTTTCTTCGAGCGACGAGACCTCCGCGCTTGCCTCTATGCGGGCAAGAGCTTCTGCTCGAATTTCATCTACGTCCATAAGGATTATCCGATGAGTCGGTTACGGTGCAAACCTTCCGCAAAAGCGCGACGGGACGCCACCCGGAATGAGCCGCAATTTCCGACTCTGTCTACGCAGCAAGGGCTTCCTTTGCTTTATCGGCCAGTACGCCAAACGTAGCTTTCTCGTGCAACGCCAGATCGGCCAGGACTTTTCGGTCGACCTCGATAGCAGCTTTTTTCAGCCCCGCGATGAAGCGACTGTACGAAAGTCCATGCTCTCTAGCTTCCGCATTGATGCGAATAATCCACAGGGCTCGGAATTGTCGTTTCTTCTGGCGCCGATCTCGGTATGCGTATTGTCCCGCTTTAATAACCGCCTGCTTGGCAACCTTGAACGTACGACTTCGAGCTCCGTAATAACCTTTAGCTTGTCGCAGTATTTTTTTTCGGCGGGCTCTGGAAGCCACACCTCTCTTTACTCTTGGCATGGTGTCTCCTAGCGGGCCTTACCGGGCAGCATCCGATCCACACTTTTTCTATCGGCCCGGGATACTTCGTTGAATCCACGCAGTTGTCGTTTCCGTTTCTGCGGCTTCGAAGTAAAAAAGTGATTCTTACCTGTTCGCTTATGCTTAAAGCCTTTAGCAGTCCGGCGGAATCGCTTGGCCGCGCCTCGATTAGTTTTCATTTTTGGCATAGCTTCTCCCTAACGCCTCACCGCATTACAAGTTTCGTCAAGCGAAACTCCTGTTAGCGCGTTTGCGCGACTTGTGAGCTAACAACAAGTGCGCCGCATCTTCTTGTTATTTTTTCTTTTTACGAGGAGCCAAAACCATCGTCACCTGCCGGCCTTCAAACTTTGGGCTAGCTTCGACTGTGGCCATAGGCTCTAGGTCTTCTCCGACCCTCTCCATCAGTTTCATTCCGATTTCAGGATGCGCCATTTCGCGCCCCCGAAATCGTAGCGTGACCTTTGCTTTGTCACCGTCCTCTAGAAAACGAATCAGGTTGCGCAATTTTATCTGATAGTCGGCCTCTTCTGTTCCGGGCCGAAACTTCTGTTCCTTAACTTGTATTTGCTTCTGCTTCTTTCTTTGGGCGGCTTTCGCTTTCTTGAGGTCGAAAAGGTGCTTTCCATAATCCATTACCTTCACGACCGGAGGCTCTGCCTCCGGCGCAATCAACACCAGATCAAGCCCAGCTTTTTGCGCCTCACCAAGCGCATCCACCCTACTCACGATACCGACTTGACTACCATCGGCGCCGATTAATCGCAGCTGCGTACCTTGAATATCTTCATTCAATACTGCGCGTTCGCGTTGAGCGTTCATTCCTGATTTTTTAATAGGACATTCTCTCCATATAAACCCTTACGTTGATCTTAGTCGATGTAACTTCTCGTCCAAGCTTTCCCCAGGACGAAACAGTATCAAAAGATGCTCACTTTTCCGACAAAAAAAAGCGCGCCGAGTTTACGGCCCGATGCACCACAACACAACCTTAAGTCCTTGTCGTTAAAGAATAAAACACCGCGCCATACCGGGATAGGCTAACTTCATTGATTCGGCATGAATCACGATGTTAGGGTTTGCCACCCGTCGAAGGAGGCGGTGAACTTGAAGGCGCGTAGCTCAGTTGGTTAGAGCGTTGCCTTGACATGGCAGAGGTCGTTGGTTCGATTCCAATCGCGCCTACCAAGGTTGTCGTCGGCGGTTCGTTCGCGATCCGCCGGCAACAATCGGTAAAGAAAGAACTCGGGCTTTGGTTTAGTGATTTATTTCTTGAGCTATCCTAGTTGGCCGGCCACTGGCAGGTGTTCCATGCCGGAATCCTAAACCCCTGCGTCTATCGCTCTTCGTGTGAATCGATACCCTGCAACATCACATAACGTCGATACTGACTATCGTCATCACGCATCAACGTGTCGTGGCCACCCACTTCGAGCACCCTACCCCGATCCATGAAGACAATTCGATCAGCCCGACGAATCGTCGAAAGACGGTGGGCAATAACAATCACTAATCGGTCTTTTGAAATCTCTGTTAACGCTTCCACCAATCGATTTTCTGCCACGGGATCAAGGGCCGCCGTTGGCTCGTCCAATATCAAAACCTGTGAATTCCGGATCAACCCTCGAGCAATACTGAGTCGCTGCTGCTGTCCTACTGACAACGTTTCTCCTGAGCGGCCCAACACGGTGTCGATCCCCTGAGGCATCGACGCAATAAAATCCATGCATCCCGCCGTCTGCAACGCCGCTATTAACTCGCTCTCAGTGGCATCCGGATTGGCAATACCCAGATTGTCTCGAATACTTTCCGACAGCAACAGATGCTCTTGAAACACGTACGTGACTTGGCGCCTAAGTGAATCTAAGTGAACGCGTGTTACATCGATTCCATCGATAAGAACTCGACCGCGCGTCGGCCTGAGCAACGCCGGGATCATATAAGCAAGACTCGTTTTACCCGCGCCAGTTGGACCGACGATGGCCACCAATGAATTGGTCGGCAACTCGAGGTCGATTTCTTTCAGCGCGGCGGATCCGTCCGGGTATTCGTAACTGAGGTTTTCGAAAGTAACACCATTACTTAAAGTCCCAATCTCTTCCTCACCGTGCGCATCCTCGTCCCGCTCTTGGTCTATGAAGAAAAAGACGCGTCTAAGGGCGGCCGCAGGTTCCTGCACAAATATCCACGTATCGCCAAGCTCTCCTGCTGCATAAAATATGGCCACGAGAATTCCGATGAGCGCGAAGAAATCACCTGGGGTCAGAAGACCGACGATCACGTTGTGGGCAACGCCGCGACCCCAATAAATCAACAAAGAGCTCAAGAAGATACCGCCCAATGCAATAACGATCGCCCAAACCACAATCGCGTAACGTTCCCGTAAAAAGGATTCTTCGCTTCGCTCCGCGAAGCGTTCTTTTTCGCGGTCCATGCCCCCCAGACTCTGCACCGCAGTGATGCTGTCCAAGCTTTCTTCCATACTGCTTGTCGTCGACGATCCCGCCGCTCGTTTCGTTTGATTGGTACGACGTATCAACCCTGAAAACGGAAAGGTAATCGCGATGGCAATCGGAAAAGCTGACCAAGCAAACCAGACAAGTTCTGGCGAAATATCCCCATAGGTGTATTCGATGAGATAAATCTGAATAAGTGCGGCAATCAATATTGCCAATGGCCGAAGCGTCAGTTGATAGACCACGTCCGGCACCATCGGCGCGTCGTAGAGCACGCGATACATCGAGTCGCCGATGCGCTGATCTTGGACAGTGGTCAATGAGAGCCGGGTAAGACCTTCGAATAAGTCGGTTCGAAGAAGATTGACCATGCGTTGCGTCAACCGCACGTTCACCCAATATTCGAGGAGCCCCCATAGTCCGCCGGCTTCACTCCCGCCACCACTGATCTGGTTCTCAGCTTGCGTCGCAGCATCGGAGCCCTCGTATAAGTACGCACCGGTACCACCGGCTCGCGTCCCAATAAAAAACAACAACCCCACATACATGATGCTCAAGACCATCATGATCTGCATGGGACCCAACCCCTGAAGGGATGCCAGGATCGGATCCATGAACGGTGGATAACGCAGTTCAACGTCATCGAGCGCTTTTCCACCCACAACGTGATCGACAATGATTTTCCCGATCCAGGGCAACAAAAGACCCGGCACCCACATCCCCGTCGACAATAGAAACTTCGCGAAGAATAATTCCTTAACTGGCTTTAACAACCCGACCGCACGGCCAACTAAGAAGAACGTTTCTTTGTTGGAGAGTTCGGTATCGATATCAACTTTGTCGTCGTACCGAGCTCGTCCTCCTTTACCGAAAATGGATTCGACCAAGCCCTCGCGGCGGCGAGGTGTATTCGGATCCGATCCGTCACTCATCCCTCATTGCCTCCGCGTGACCCGTCGTCTCTGCCTGCACGAAACGCCGGTAGCGCCCATCTTCTCGGTCCATCAATTGAGCGTGGCTCCCGAGTTCCACGATCCGACCTTCCTCAAGAAACGCGATGGTGTCAGCCTCTCGAATAGTCGAGAGCCGATGCGTAATCAAGAAGACCACGCGTTGCCGCCCCCACTGCTCAAGGTTCGCCAGCACCCGTTGTTCATTGACGGCGTCTAGCGAAGCCGTCGGTTCATCCAGAATCAAAATCGGGGTATCTCGGACCACGGCCCGGGCGATGGACAAGCGCTGCCGCTGACCGGTGGATAACTTAACCCCGCGCTCACCGAGTTCCGTGTCATATCCGCCGTCAAGCTCATCGATAAACTCGTCGGCGCAGGCAATCTTGGCCGCTTCCACGATCCTGTCGCGATCTATGTTTGGTATTGCGTATCCAATGTTGTCCGCAACGCTGCCGGTGAACAGCACATTTTTTTGCAGTGCAATGGCGGTATTGGCTCGAATGTCTTCAACGCTCAACCGCTTAAGGTCAACCCCATTAATCAAGACAGCGCCCTGATCCGGGTCGTACAACCGCAACAGCATGGACATGAGCGTCGACTTCCCTGACCCAGTCGCACCAACGATCGCCGTGATGGTGCCGACGTCGGCAACCAAATCAAGGGACTCGAGTACTGGGCGACTTGGTTCGTAAGCGAAATCGACCCCGCGCCACTCAAGCTGCTCGACCGCGACGGGAAAAGGTTCTGGGTCATCCGGGCTCTCCACTTCGGGTTCAAGGTCGAGAATAAAAAAGGCCCGTTCCAACGCGATGAAGAGATCCTGAAGCTGGCTCCACATTCGCACCGCTCCGTAGCCTTGCCCGATGGCACCTCCCGTCTGCTCACGCCCGAATTGAAATGCTCCAAGGTTCCAGGCAACGAATGGAACCAAGAAAACCATGACGGCGGGTACATTGAGGCTCGATCCCTCGTTAGACCACGAGGCCATGACGTACTCGGTCACGATCACGCAAAGCCCCCCCATCATCATCACCAGCAAACTCAAAACGATCATCTCCAATCGAACTCTAAACGCCGCATCGAGCGCTCGATGGGAATCCCGATCGAAACGACGCAAGGCTTCATCCTCGGCCCTATTCGCCTTGATGATTTTTGCGGCGACAAACGTTTCTTGTAACCGTGACGTGAGATCACTATTGGCCACTCGATTCGCCAGGGCTCGGCCTCGAATCCGCGGAGTGAAAACGATCGTCAACCAGAGTGTCGGCACCCCAACAACGAGCAACGCCAACAAAAGACTGGGAGCGAGGAACACCAGCAGTAGCATCGCCCAGCCGAACCCAAACAAAAGTCCGACCGGACCGATGAGTCCTTCCTGAATCAGATTGATAATTTGAGCGCTATCCTGGTAGACACGAAACACCGTGTCGCCAACCCGCGTATCGCTGTGGTGTCGAAGCGAAAGGTGTTCCGAACGTTCCACCATCGCGACACGCAAGGATTGGTTTACGCTGTGCCAAATCCAAGTCCCCCAGTACCAAACTGCGATAAAGGTGCCGATAGCGACAACCAGAAGTATCGCCATCCAGACGAGCAGCCGATCAAGAACAATTTTGCGTTGCTCCTCCGTGGGGACTCCTGTTTCGGAATCCGCGTTGACGAACGAGTCGTCGAGCCACAACATCGATGCTTGGACGGGCAACAGCTTTTCCTCCCCCACCAACACCTTGTTCGACAAGAGGTCTAGTCCCTGGGTGTACGCGACGGTCCCTACTAACCCCGACAAGCCGATCAGAATGAGGTAGAAGATCAGGTGCATCTTCAGAGGGCGAAGAAAGGGCCAGGTCTTGGCGGCCAGTTCTAGAATCCGTCGTCCGGTGATCCGTGGCGCATCTGATATATCGGGATCGCCGGGAAGGTTGACCGGAAATCGAGCCTCACTCATTGACTACTCGCTTTTGATATCGGAGATGGAAATATCTGAACGAAATCCGAGCTAAATTACCGGGCGAACTTGGGTTCGATGCATCAGCCGTCGACTTGACGCTCGGAACGACATACGCCGATGCATGACCGACCGGTTGTCCCACATCACCACATCGCCTTTCTGCCATTGCTGGACCCAGGAATGCCCCTCGAGCGCAACATAGTCCCAAATCTCGTCCAGCAACGCTTCGCTCTTATCCAAGTCCATTTGCGGTATGTACGCGTCTTGTCGTCGGCCCAAGAAGAGCGCATCGCGACCCGTTTCTTCGTGCCTCCGCACCATCGGATGGACACATCCCGGCGCATCCACGGGGGATGCGGCATGATCAAAACCCCGCCGTAATTTACCAACGCTGTCGTGAGCAGCGTCGTGCTTAATGGACAATGTGCGCGCACGATCACTTAATCCGGCAGGCAGCGATTCAAACGCCGCGTGCATATCACAGTACTCCGTGTCACCGCCTACTTCAGGCACCTCGACCGCCATCAGAATACTCGCGGTCGGTGGACGTTCGATGTAGGACATATCCGTGTGCCAGTTTGCCTCCCCTGACCCGAGGCCCCCGATCGGACGTCCGTCCTCGATAATATTCGAGATGTTGGTCACAAAAGGATTCGGAACGCTTGCACGCTGCTCTGCTGTGATATTGCCCATGGGCGCGTATTCGAGCGGCCCAAAGCGTTCGCTAAAACTCCGCAGTTCATCTTTCGTGAGATCCTGGTCTCGAAACCTTAGAACGGACGATTCCAGCCACGCACCATAAATATCCCGAAACTCGGAGCTGTCGAGCTCGGCAAGATCGACTCCATCGATGTCCGCGCTAATACTCGCCGCTGTCTTACGAATCTGCATAGATCGTGTTTAGCAGAGCCCCGCGGTCGATACAACACGCGGTGGAACCAACATCATAGGAATCGCTGCGCGCGAATGTCTTCGATCTCGTCACGAAGAGCTGCCGCTTCTTCGAATTCCAAATTGCGAGCACTTTCCAACATCTCGTTTTCAAGTTTTTTTAGAAGCTTCCCGAGAGCCTTCGGGTCGTCCGGAATCGAACGCGCCCTGTTCGGCGCAGCGCGCTCGAATCGACGAGATTTTCCACGGCCACCCGACTGCGATCGAGCCCCTTCCATAACATCGGTCACATCTTTTTCAACCGTCTTAGGAACGATGCCGTGTTCCGCGTTAAAGATCAGCTGCTTGTCGCGCCGTCGATCCGTCTCCGCAATCGCTCGCTCCATAGAGCCCGTCACCTTGTCGGCATAGAGGATCGCCCGCCCGTTTACATTCCGTGCTGCACGACCGATCGTTTGGATCAGCGAGCGTTCTGACCTTAAAAACCCTTCTTTGTCCGCATCGAGAATGGCCACCAGCGAAACCTCAGGCATATCCAAACCTTCTCGCAGGAGATTGATACCGACCAATACATCAAACTCGCCGAGCCTCAAGTCGCGGATAATCTCCATCCGTTCGACAGTCTCAATATCCGAGTGCAAATATCTGACTCGAACACCGTGTTCGTCCAAGTATTCGGTTAAATCCTCTGCCATACGCTTCGTTAAAGTGGTAACTAGCACACGCTCACTTACATCGACAGTGATACGGATTTCCTCGAAGAGATCATCAACTTGCGAGGTAGCAGGGCGCACCAAAACCTGCGGATCCACAAGTCCCGTCGGCCGAACTACTTGTTCAACGACGCTACCCGCATGCTCAGCTTCGTACGGCCCCGGCGTCGCTGAAACAAAAATCATTTGCGGTGCGAGACCTTCCCATTCGTCAAACCGTAGCGGTCGATTGTCGAGCGCGGACGGCAGTCGAAAGCCGTATTCAACCAGTGTTTCCTTTCGCGATCGGTCACCCTTGTACATACCTCCAAGCTGGGGCACCGTCACGTGAGACTCATCAATAATGAGAAGTGCATCAGCCGGAAGATAATCGAATAGCGTAGGCGGCGGTTCACCCTCTTTTCGCCCAGACAGATAGCGAGAATAATTCTCGATACCGCTGCAGTAACCCAGCTCTTTGATCATTTCGAGATCAAAACGAGTCCGTTGTTCGAGACGTTGCGCTTCCACGAGTTTATCGTTCGACTTGAGCAGGACGAGCCGCTCTTTCAGCTCCTCTCTGATTTCGTCCAAAACGCTCAGGATCTTCTCACGCGGCGTGACGTAATGAGTTTTCGGAAAGACTGTATAACGAGGCACACGATTCGAGACCTCTCCCGTCAGCGGATCAAATGTCGACAGCTTTTCGATCTCATCGTCGAAGAGTTCGATTCGAACCCCTTCGCGTTCAGACTCAGCTGGAAAAATATCGATGACATCGCCACGTACACGGTAGGTTCCGCGCTCGAACGCCATATCATTTCGGGTGTATTGCAGTTCTGCCAATCGCATGAGGATGTAACGCTGATCAACGCGATCGCCACGATCCAAGTGCAAAACCATTTGTAAATACGATTGCGGATCGCCGAGTCCATATATGGCCGAAACAGATGCAACAATGACAGTGTCTCGGCGTTCGAGGAGTGCTTTAGTCGCCGATAAGCGCATCTGTTCGATATGCGCATTGATGGAAGCATCCTTCTCGATATAGGTATCGGAGGAAGGCACATAGGCTTCGGGTTGGTAGTAATCGTAATACGAAACGAAATACTCCACCGCGTTCTCTGGGAAAAACTCCCTAAATTCACCGTACAGCTGGGCTGCAAGCGTCTTGTTAGGCGCGAGGACTAACGTTGGACGCTGGACCTTCTCGATGACGTTCGCGATCGTGAACGTTTTCCCCGAACCGGTAACTCCAAGTAACGTCTGTTGCGCGAGCCCACTATCGAGTCCATCAAATAGTCCAGCAATCGCCTCGGCTTGATCGCCAGCTGGGTCATAATTGGCAACGACTTTCAAATCAGTGACCGCTTGCATAGAAGGCAGTCTAGAATGCGAATGCGACTCACACCAGCCACAACGCACCGTTCGATTACCCACGAGGTAATCAAGGGCACCGTGCGCCATTCATGCCGTACGGCACATCGCGTTATGCTCGGACCATGAACGACGATCCTTACACCATTGAACCAGGATTGACCAAACAGCCGCCGACCACGTGGATCGGCAGATTTAAGTATTTAGGACCTGGCATTGTCGTCTCCGGCTCAATCGTGGGATCAGGC
>CEVO01000771.1_pt1 | contig 10803 bp, 10 predicted proteins | sample 531511 | NCBI WGS metagenome assembly CEVO01 (sample SAMEA2623907, study PRJEB7988) | marine metagenome | biome: marine biome (ENVO:00000447); feature: mesopelagic zone (ENVO:00000213); material: "saline water (ENVO:00002010), including plankton (ENVO:xxxxxxxx)" | depth 800 m | reverse complement strand
GATTTATGCCACGGAAGTCAGATTTGTCACTAGGATTTGATAGAAACCCATGAAACAAATAATACGAACACGTAGCGCTCAACTGAGGAACATACTGTTTACATTACTGGTTTTAGGTCTATTAGAACCCGTAGTTTTTGCCGCAGAGCTACCTAATTTTGCGGAACTGGTCGAAGTAAACGCCCCTACAATTGTCGAGATTGCCACCTCGCGACAGGTTGAAGCGCGGCCATCGGGTGAAGATCGAGAACTAGAAGAGTTGCTTCGTCGTCTAAATCCTGGTCAGGAACCAGGGCTTGATCCGGAAAACATTCCAGACCTTCGTCAGCGGGGCGCTGTTGGGTCCGGATTTATCATTTCTGTAGACGGATACATTATTACAAACAACCACGTTGTAGCAGGAGCAGACGAAATCAGGGTTACTCTAAACGACCGACGTGTATTCGATGCGAAAATCGTCGGTTTGGATGAGCCATCTGATCTAGCGCTTTTAAAAGTAGACGCAAATGACTTGCCATATGTTGAATTCGGTAATTCTGACGTGCTGCGGGTTGGTGAGTGGGTGCTGGCGATTGGCTCTCCATTTGGCTTAGAGTTCTCGGCGGCGGCGGGTATCGTCAGCGCTAAGGGTCGTTCTGTGCCAGGTCGTCGGTCAACATACAACTATATGTCATTTATACAGACGGATGTAGCGATTAACCAAGGGAATTCCGGAGGTCCCTTGTTTAATCTTGACGGCGAAGTGGTGGGAATTAATTCGCAGATACTGAGCAGTACCGGTGGTTCGAATGGAATTTCGTTTTCAATACCAAGTAATGTTGCCCTCAATGTAGTCTCCCAGCTAATGGATTCTGGTCGCGTCGAACGTGGGCTGCTAGGAGTTCGAATGCGTGAAGTAGATCATGCCCTCGCGCAAATCTTCGATTTAGAGCGACCTCGTGGAGCCTTTGTAGATGAAGTGCAACCGGCCAGTCCTGCAGAGAGCAGCGGTATACGCAACGAAGATATTATTCTGGAGTTCAATGGGCACAACATTGAATATTTCACTGACCTCCCATTCTATGTCGGTCAATATCGGCCTGGAACGGAGGCGGAAGTTGTAGTCTATCGGGATGGTATGCGCCTAACTCGAACGGTGGTGCTTGGTAGCTCTCCGACTAACATCATGGTAGCAGCACAACCCGAAATTACAAAAGAACGTGACAATCCACTTGGATTTCGGGTTACTGATCTCAGTGAAGAGACGCGTCAGGTTACTGGTATAGGCGGTGTACGAATTGCCGAGTTAAATGAAGGGCCTGCTAGAGACGCCGGTCTTTTGGTGGGAGATGTAGTTGTAGCTCTTAATCGACAAGAGGTTACATCTTCAACAGAGTTTGCCGAGGTAGCAAATAATTTGCCGGCATCAGGATTCGTGCCGATCCGTATAGTACGTGAAGGACAGGGAACCACTATGGCGCTGGAACTCTCCCCTTGACTTCACTAGCCATTAGCAATTTTTGTCCCAGCAAATCTTCAATTCCTGACACTGTTATCAGAATATTGTAGACTTGTATCCTCGTTTTAGCTGGCCCATCTCCCTTTTTGTGTATCTAACGATTTCTTGACTGCCTTAAGCCACATTCGCAATTTTTCCATCATTGCGCATATTGATCATGGCAAATCTACGTTAGCTGATCGCTTTATCCAGCATTGCGGTGGACTGAGTGATCGTGAGATGGATGACCAGATTCTCGACTCGCTTGACATTGAGCGAGAGCGTGGCATTACCATTAAAGCGCAAAGTGTCACTTTGTATTACGAAGCCAAGGACGGCAATCGTTACCAATTAAATTTTATTGATACACCCGGGCATGTGGACTTCAGTTACGAAGTGTCACGGTCACTCGCGGCGTGTGAAGGGGCTTTATTGGTGGTCGATGCTGGTCAGGGGGTGGAAGCACAAACGGTAGCTACATGTTATACGGCAATCGAGCAGGGTCTAGAAGTGATCCCAGTCTTAAATAAGATGGATTTACCTCAGGCTGAACCTGACCGTGTCCGTCTAGAAATCGAGGAAATTATTGGCATCGATGCTACAGAAGCAGTTTGTGTTAGTGCCAAGACCGGGATGGGTGTTGAAGAGACACTAGAAGAGATTATTGCCAAGGTGCCGCCGCCAAGTGGTAATAGAGAGGATGCGTTGCAGGCGTTAATTATTGACTCTTGGTTCGATAATTATCTTGGCGTAGTGTCGCTGGTCAGAGTAGTGGCAGGAAGGCTGCAAAAAAACGATAAGATAGTCGTTAAGTCTGTCGGTAAGACTTATGTTGTCGATACTGTTGGTGTGTCCACGCCTAAGAGAAACGAAACTCATGAGTTGGCGGCCGGAGAGGTTGGGTTTATAGAAGCAGGGATTAAAGATATTCATGGCGCGCCGGTTGGAGACACTATCACACTGTCCAACACGCCTGAGATTGAAGCTCTCAGTGGTTTTCGTAAAATCCATCCTCAGGTGTATGCTGGGTTGTACCCAATTTCGTCCGACGATTTTGAGAATTTTCGTGACGCTCTCTCAAAACTCACATTGAATGATGCGTCACTATTTTATGAGCCTGAAAGCTCCGATGCGTTGGGTTTTGGATTTCGTTGTGGATTTCTTGGCATGCTGCACTTGGAGATTATCCAGGAACGATTGGAAAGGGAATATGGTTTATTTTTGATAACCACGGCGCCGACAGTAATTTATGAAGTTGAGCTGGTCAATGGTGATGTGGAGATGGTAGACAGCCCCTCCCGACTACCGCCTATTAATTCTATTCAGAAAATGAGTGAGCCTATCGTACTTGCCAACATACTGGTACCTCAGGAATACTTGGGAAATGTGATTAATCTCTGCGTGGAGAAACGCGGTATTCAAAAGAAGATGGAGTTCCTAGGAAGCCAGGTTTCTCTGAACTATGAATTACCAATGAATGAAGTTGTTCTAGATTTTTTCGATCGATTGAAATCAGTAAGTCGGGGATATGCATCTCTGGATTATCATTTTATCCGCTTTGAGAAGTCTAATCTGGTACGTTTAGATATTCTTATTAACGGCGATAAAGTAGATGCATTAGCCTTAATCGTGTACCGCGATCACGCTCAGGCCAAAGGGCGACAACTTGTGGAGAAAATGAAAGAGTTAATCCCTCGTCAACTGTACGATGTCGCGATTCAGGCAGCTATTGGCGGGCAAATAGTTTCTAGGCAAACGGTTAAGGCGCTCAGAAAAAATGTCACTGCAAAATGTTATGGTGGTGATGTGACTCGCAAAAAGAAATTACTTGAAAAGCAAAAGGCAGGGAAGAAGCGCATGAAACAAGTGGGTAATGTCGAAGTACCACAAGAAGCATTTTTGGCTGTGCTGAAAGTTGACGGTTAGCATAAATAATGGATATTGATTTTTCTTTAGTTTTGGTGTCCCTGGTGGCCTTCTGTGGTGCACTTTGGCTGCTTGATAATTTCTTTATCAAGAAAACACGGCTAGCGGCTGTTGAAAATTATACGCGTAACCAGGCCAAGGATCGCAGCAAGGAAGAAATAGCGACCGCCATTGAAGAATATTTAAAGGAACCCCTGATAATAGAATATGCTAAGTCTTTCTTTCCAGTATTGCTTATTGTGCTGGTTTTGCGATCATTTCTGGTGGAACCATTCCAAATACCGACTGGTTCGATGATTCCTACCCTGAACGTAGGCGACTTCATACTGGTAAACAAGTATGCCTATGGCGTGCGCCTCCCAATAATTGGAACCAAAATTATACAAGTGAAAGACCCCGATCGTGGTGAAGTTATCGTATTTGTTCCTCCTCATGAAAATAAATACTACATAAAACGGGTAATCGGGCTTCCTGGTGATACAGTCCGCTATGAAGACAAGACTCTATTTATCAATGGAGAATTGATTAGTAAGGATTACGTCGAATCTATTATGATCCAGACTAGCATAGGTGATTTGCCTGGAGTGTTGTACTCGGAAACTATAAACGGTGTCGAGCATGCTACCCAAAACATCGATGCAGTTGGTCGGCAGCGAACACGCACTAACTGGGTTATACCCAATGGGCACTATTTCATGATGGGTGACAATCGTGATAATAGTAGCGACAGCCGGGTATGGGGGACAGTTCCTAACGAGGACATTGTTGGTAAGGCAATTGCTGTGTGGATGCATAAGGAGCCGGGTTTGCACTTGCCAACATTTTCTAGAAATCAACGTATAAAATAGATGGCGATTGATTTCGACAAACTTCAGCGGTCCATCAATTATAAATTCAGTAACCTGGAACTAGTTAGACGAGCATTAACCCACGCTAGTGCCAGCCATTTGAACAACGAACGTCTAGAGTTCCTTGGTGATTCGTTATTAGGTTTTCTTGCCGCTGAATCTCTTTTTGATAGCTTCCCAGATGGTTCCGAAGGTGAACTGACCCGACTTCGAGCGAGTATGGTCAATAAGTCGACTCTAGCGGGTATCGCTTCTAAATTGGGCCTTGGCGAATTCATACAATTGTCACCTGGTGAATTGAAAAGTGGTGGCAGAGAGACTGAATCAATCCTGGCGGATACTGTGGAAGCAATCATCGCAGCTGTATACCTTGACGGAGGAATAGGCCCATGTAAAAAGTTGGTCATGAGCTGGAGTAGTTCTGCAGGGTCGCAAAAAGACGCTAAAACCCTGTTGCAGGAAACTATGCAAGCAGAGGGGTTGAGCTTGCCTGAATACCGAGTGGTCGAGGTAACAGGTAAACCCCCTCAGCAGAGCTTTCTCGTAGAGTGCGAGGTGGTAAATTTAGACAAGCCTCAACAAGGTCGAGGTAACAGTAAGCGTAATGCTGAACAGGAAGCGGCTAAGAAAATTTTGACGGAGCTGGGAGAACTTAATTGAGGCAGAAAATGCGAACTGAGGTACGTTGCGGTTATGCGGCGATTGTCGGCAGGCCCAATGTTGGCAAGTCTACCCTCCTGAATCATCTGCTCCGGCAGAAAATTAGTATTACTTCGCGTAAACCCCAAACAACCAGACATCGCATTCTCGGAATAACCAGTAATGGACATTGTCAGTGTGTTTTCGTCGATACACCCGGGTTTCATTCGGGCTTTAATAAAACGCTAAATAAATTAATGAATGAGACTGTCATCAGGGTAATTAATGATGTAGATATTATCCTTTTTCTCGTGGAGAGATTGACCTTCAATGCAGAAGACGAAGCGGTACTTACGGTGCTGCAAAAAACCGATGTACCGATTTTACTGGTAATTAATAAAGTAGATTTAGTGGGAGACAAAAGCTGTCTGCTGCCCCATATCGAAAAATTAGCTGTCAAGGGAAACTTTGCCGAGATTATTCCACTTTCCGCTCTCGGTGGGCACAACTTGGTGGAACTTGAGGGGCTGGTTAGACAATACTTGCCGGAGGGGCCTTTTTTGTTCCCCCGCGATCAGTTAACGGATCGCAGTGACCGTTTCATGGCTGCTGAGCTCATTCGCGAAAAAATCACTCGTCAACTAGGTGATGAGATACCGTATGAAGTTACAGTTGAAATTGAGAAATTCAAACAAGAGGGTAATACCTTAAGTATTCACGGATTAATACTGGCTGATAATAAGGGCCAGAAAAAAATACTTATAGGAAAAGACGGAGAGCGTTTGAAGCGCATTGGATCAGCCGCGCGTGAAGATATAGAGCGCGCATTCGAAACCAAGGTGATGTTGAATCTTTGGGTCAAAGTGAAGTCAGGTTGGGCGGATGATAAGAGGGCACTTCAAAGTCTTGGCTACCTTGAACCCCTTTGACTTACCCCATAATAGTTACGTAATTATCCTTGTATGATGGAAACCCGTATTCTCTTGCAGCCGGCCTACTTATTGCATAGGGCTCCCTTTCAGAATACTAGTTTTTTGGTGGATTTCTTCACTTACGATTACGGTCGGATAAGAGCAGTGGCAAAAGGAGCAAGACGCGAAAAGTCTAAGTACCGCTCACTCTTGCAGCCATTTCAGCCATTGTTGATATCCATGAGCGGTCGAGGCGAGGTTAAGACAGTAAATGGAATCGAAACCAGTTTGTCGGCTATTGTTTTAAAGAGAGAACGTTTGTTTAGCGGACTTTACGTGAATGAATTACTAACACGTCTATTAAATAACTACCAAGAACATACGGTGCTTTATAAAAATTACCAGGAAACATTGATCAATTTACAGAGCAACCAAGAAATAGAGGTGGTGTTGCGTCGCTTTGAATTAAACCTATTAGCTGGTCTGGGTTATGGCATCAATCTCGAAGAAGATGCTCACAGCCAGCTGCCCATAGAGCCAGAATCTAATTACCGATTTACACCTGATATGGGCTTTGAGCTTAGCGATACGGATTCGAGGACGAATGCAAATCCAAGTGTTTTTTCAGGGCGAGTCTTGATAGCACTGCGGAAATTCGAGCTCCATGATAAAGCCGTGGCGAAATCGGCAAAACTGTTACTAAGGCAGGCCTTAACTTTCCACTTGGGCGACAAGCCTATTAATAGTAGGGCGCTATTTAGCAGCTTTATTTAAATAGTTTTTCTATGACCGCCTACAATAAAAGGCCTTACATAGAAAGCAGCTTTACCAGTGGACTCTGGCCCGTGTAGAATTCAGCGCTTTCCTGCTCGCACTATTTCCATATATCTCTAGGGTCCTAAATTATGTCTTACCCCACGATAGAGAATTTCATCGGCAATACTCCACTGGTCAGGCTACAAAATCTGCCGGGAGATACCTCCAACATCGTATTAGCAAAACTGGAAGGGAATAATCCAGCTGGGTCAGTCAAAGATAGACCAGCTCATAGCATGATACTTCAAGCAGAATTGCGCGGTTATATCAAACCAGGGGATAGGTTAATTGAAGCAACTAGTGGTAATACCGGGATAGCCTTAGCAATGGTGGCAGCGGTAAAAGGATATCGCATGACCCTCATAATGCCGGACAACCTCAGCGACGAGCGAAAAGAATCCATGGTGGCTTATGGGGCAGAACTCATCTTAGTCAGTGAACAGCAAGGTATGGAAGGAGCAAGGGATCTGGCTCAACAGATGCAAAATGACGGTAAAGGCCTTGTTTTGGACCAGTTTGCCAATCAGGATAATCCTAATGCCCACTATATGTATACCGGCCCAGAAATTTGGCAAGATACCAGGGGCGAGATTACGCATTTTGTAAGTTCTATGGGTACTACTGGCACTATCATGGGTGTTTCACGTTATCTGAGAGAGCAGAATCCAGAAATCGAAATCATAGGTCTGCAACCTCAAGAAGGCTCGCGGATTCCCGGTATTCGCCGCTGGCCACCAGAGTACCTGCCAAAAATATTTGATCGCAAGCGGGTAGATAGGGTCATAGATGTAGACCAAAAGGACGCGGAAGTTACGATGCGTGCACTTGCTAAAAATGAAGGCATTTTCTGCGGTGTCTCGTCTGGTGGCTCTATCTATGCTGCCCTGGAGTTATCGAAGCAACTTGAAAATGCCGTTATTGTAGCGATAATCTGTGATCGTGGTGACCGTTACCTATCTACTGAAGTGTTTTCTGAAACTTAGTTTTAAATCGAAACACGCTGTGTTGTCCCATTCCGGATCTCTTTTCTTTATATCACATGAGAAAACGCAAATTACGCACACAACGACTCTTTAATGAGCCTATCAAGCTTCATATAAGCGGTTTAAGTTCGGAAGGGCGAGGTATAAGCCATCAAAATGGCAAAACAATTATTGTCGATGGGGCGCTGCCGGGAGAGGAGGTAATAGCGTCTTACGCTCGCACAAACCGTTATTTCTATGAGTTTCGAGTCGTTAAAGTATTAACCTGTTCCCCTGTGCGTACTGAGCCACCTTGTTTGTATGCAAGCCGTTGTGGTGGTTGTTCATTACAACATGTAAGCGTTGCGGCCCAGTTAGATTTCAAGGAATTGTCGTTATTTGAACATCTCGAGCAAGCTATTGGTGCAAAGGTGTCCAATTTAGAGTTATTACCGCAACTAAAGGGTGATTCCCTTTACTATCGCCGCAAAGCTAGGCTCACGGTTCGAGTAGTGAAAAAAAAAGGAGGGGCATTAGTTGGCTTCCGAGAAAAATACGGATCTTTCATAACGGATATGAAATCATGTCATGTGCTGGTTAAGGAAGTAGCTGACCTGATACCCTCGCTAAGAACTCTTATTACTGAGCTTGAAGGACGCCAGGTAATTCCACAAATCGAGGTCGCGGTTGGTGAGTATAAGGATCAAGATAATTTAAGGGAGAATTCTCAGGCCCTGAATAAGGTGGCTTTGGTGATTCGTCATTTAAAGCCATTAAGCAAAACGGACCTACAAACTTTATGCGACTTTGCACAGGAGTGGTCCATCGAGCTTTATTTACAACCTAAAAGTATTGAGAGTGTACACAAGATACATCCGAAACAGACAGTTGAACGACTTCAATATTTCTTAGCAGATTTTGACCTGGCTCTGAATTTCCATCCGATGGATTTTGTCCAAGTAAATGCGGATATTAATCGGCAATTAGTAAAGCGGGCAATTCGCTTGCTGGACTTAAACAAAGAAGACCGAGTATTGGATCTGTTTTGCGGTCTAGGCAATTTCACTCTGGCGATAGCTAGATATTGCAGGGAGGTTGTCGGAGTAGAGGGAAACGATGAGATGGTAAAACGCGGAAAGGAAAATGCGCTACTAAACAATATCAGCAACGCGAAGTTCTATAGGGAAAACCTGAGCAAGAACATTGAAAATAAACCTTGGTTGTCGCTTCACTTCAGTAAGGTATTAATTGATCCGCCTAGATCAGGAGCTATTGAAATCCTTAAACAGATAGCAAATCTCCAAGCGGAAAGAATTATTTATATATCCTGCAATTTAGTAACTCTGGCCAGAGATACTGCCTTATTAGTTGCTGAAGGTTATCGATTGAAATCTTGCGGTGTGGTGGATATGTTCCCTCATACTGCGCACGTAGAGTCCATGGTTCAATTTGAGCTGGTGGATTAACCTATCGCTGAACGAAAACTACAAAAGAGAGTAATAACAATTGAATGAAGCTGAATTTATAAAAAGATCTGCCATAGAAAAGCTTGTCGCTTTAATGGTCATGTTGCGTGATCAGAAACTTGGATGTCCCTGGGATCTTGAACAGACTATCGAATCGTTGGTGCCTTATACATTGGAGGAGGTTTATGAGGTGGTCGATGCGATAGACAAAAATGATATGGTAGAGCTCAAAGATGAGTTAGGAGACCTGTTATTTCAGGTCGTTTTTTATGCTCAGATAGCTTGTGAGGAAGGGCTGTTCACGTTCGATGATGTGGCCGATTCCATTACTGCTAAATTAATACGCCGTCATCCTCATGTTTTTCCGGACGCGACAATAGGTAGTTTTGGTAGTAAGTCATACATATCCTCAGACCAAGTAGTGGTTAACTGGGAAGCAATTAAACAAGAAGAGAAAATCAAAAAACTACAACACCGAGCGCAAAGAGGTCAAACCGAAAAGGAGGATTCTACGGATGCTATTGCGAGTACATTAGATGATGTGCCGCGTTCATTGCCAGCACTGGAGCGAGCTTATAAATTACAGAAACGGGCAGCCAACACGGGATTTGATTGGAGCGATATTGCTCCTGTGATCGAGAAATTAAAAGAAGAAAGTGCTGAATTTCAATCAGCGCTTGAAACAAAAAACCAACAGCAAATTCAAGCGGAAATAGGAGATGTATTATTTACCGCAGTTAATCTAGCAAGACACGCATCAGTAGAGCCTGAAATAGCTTTGCGAGCGGCTAACCACCGCTTTGAAGAGCGATTCAAATGGATTGAGACCACCTTGTATTCACGAGACCAAACGGTGAATGAAACGAACCAGGAACAACTTGACGAACTTTGGGAGCAAGCTAAGGGAATGGGGCTATAACCAAGAGTTGAATGAAACAAAGCATATAGATAACAGGAATACATCATGAGAATTATTTTGTTGGGAGCACCTGGTGCTGGTAAGGGTACCCAGGCGCAGTTCCTGAGTGAAAAATATGCTATCCCTCAAATTTCAACGGGAGACATGCTGCGTGGAGCAGTAAAAGCGAAAACTGAATTAGGAATACAAGTAGAACAGGTAATGGCCTCAGGAGGCCTAGTGACCGACGACATTATTATTGCGCTAGTAAAAGAGCGTATACAGGAAAAAGATTGCTCTAAAGGCTTCCTGTTTGACGGATTTCCACGGACTATTCCACAGGCACAAGCTCTATTGGATGCAGGCGTTGATATTAATGTAGTGCTCGAAATAGATGTTGCTGATGATGAGATCGTTAAGCGTCTAAGTGGCAGGCGTGTACATCTTGATTCAGGACGCGTTTATCACATAGATTTTAACCCACCCAAGGTGGAGAACCGTGATGATGTTACTGGTGAAGAATTAATACAGCGCATTGACGACAAGGAAAAAACAGTACGTAGTCGTTTAAGGTTATACCATCAGCAAACTGAACCACTGGTTGATTTTTACACGCAGTTAACAGCCTCAGGTAGAGCGGTAGATATAATCCGAGTGAATGGAGTTGCATCTGTTGAGCAGATTAAGAATGAAGTGTTTGCAGCGTTAGATTAATTATTACAGCTAGAGCCTCGGAATCAGCTTTCTTTTTCATTTCTCATTATTGCCATTTAGATACCATCATAATTGCGCTAGTTAATACAAATTTTCTTTGACAAGATGATCAAAGTTTCGTCGGAACTTTATTTAGTGAGTTCCCC
>CEVO01123347.1_pt1 | contig 10884 bp, 9 predicted proteins | sample 531511 | NCBI WGS metagenome assembly CEVO01 (sample SAMEA2623907, study PRJEB7988) | marine metagenome | biome: marine biome (ENVO:00000447); feature: mesopelagic zone (ENVO:00000213); material: "saline water (ENVO:00002010), including plankton (ENVO:xxxxxxxx)" | depth 800 m | reverse complement strand
CGGCGAAGGCGTCGGAGAGAGTGTCGATGGCTCCCGGCGGAAGTTCTTCCACGCCGAGTTCAAGCAAGAGGGTGTGGGCGGCCATGCTTATGCGTCTCCCTGTGCGGCAAGGGGTTCGTCGTCGAGAAGTTCACGTCGCAGCGCTTCCGGGGCCAGCGGGAAACCGGCCGCCTTGCGTGAGGCGTAGTAGGCGTGGGCCACGTCGCGGGCCATGGTGCGCACGCGCAGGATATAGCGCTGGCGTTCGGTGACCGAGATGGCGTGACGGGCGTCGAGCATATTGAAGGTGTGGGAGGCCTTGAGTACCTGCTCGTAGGCCGGCAGCGGCAGGTTGGCGGCGAGCAGCTTCTGGCACTCGCTTTCCTGGTGGTCGAAGTTGCCGAACAGGGCGTCCACGTCGGCATGCTCGAAGTTGTAGGTGGACTGCTCGCGCTCGTTCTGCAGGTAGACGTCACCGTAGGTAACGCGGGAGCCGTCGGGTGCGATGGTCCATACCAGGTCGTAGACGCTGTCCACGTCCTGAAGGTACATGGCGATACGCTCGAGGCCGTAGGTCAGCTCACCGGTGACCGGGAAGCACTCGATGCCGCCGGCCTGCTGGAAGTAGGTGAACTGGGTCACCTCCATGCCGTTGAGCCAGACCTCCCAGCCGAGTCCCCAGGCACCCAGGGTCGGTGACTCCCAGTTGTCCTCGACGAAGCGGATGTCGTGGACCAGCGGGTCGATGCCGAGACGCTCAAGCGACCCCAGATACAGTTCCTGGAGGTTGGCCGGGGAGGGCTTCATGACCACCTGGAACTGGTAGTAGTGCTGCAGGCGATTGGGGTTTTCGCCGTAGCGGCCATCGGTGGGACGGCGAGACGGCTGAACGTACGCCGAGTTCCAGGTTTCGGGTCCGATGGAGCGCAGGAAGGTGGCCGGGTGAAAGGTGCCCGCACCGACTTCCATGTCCAGCGGCTGCATGATCACGCAGCCCTGTTCGGCCCAGTACTGTTGCAGGGCGAGGATCAGGCCCTGGAAGGTTGCCACGTCTGGCGTCGACTGTGTCATTGGGAAGCACCGTTGGCCATGAATTCACGAGCCGTCAAGTATACAATCACAGGCAATTCGGTTATAGGCACAGCGCCAACAGAGGTTTTCCCATGATCGTAGTGACAGGCGGAGCCGGCTTCATCGGTTCAAATCTGGTCAAGGCCCTCAATGACCGGGGGCGCACCGACATCCTGGTGGTGGATGACCTGCGGGACGGCACCAAGTTCGTCAACCTGGCGGACCTGACCCTCGGGGACTACATGGACAAGGACGAGTTCCTGTCCCGGGTGAAGGCCCACATGCGCGGCGAGCTGAACCAGCTTCCGCCCATCGAGGCGATCTTCCACGAAGGTGCCTGCTCGGACACCACCGAGTGGGATGGACGCTTCATGCTGGAGAACAACTTCACCTACTCCAAGGAGCTTTTGCACTTCTGCGAGCAGGAGGGCATTCCCTTCCTCTACGCCTCGTCGGCGGCCACCTACGGCGGCAGCGAGGTGTTCGTGGAGTCCCCCGAGCACGAGAAACCGCTCAACGTCTACGGCTACTCCAAGCTGCTGTTCGACCAGTACGTGCGCTCGCGCCAGGCCGAACTCAAGACCCAGGTGGTGGGCTTTCGCTACTTCAACGTCTACGGCCCCCGCGAGCAGCACAAGGGCAAGATGTCCAGCGTGGCCTTCCATCACCACACCCAGATCAGCGCAGGCGAGAACCTGCGCCTGTTCGGCGCCTGGGACGGCTACGACGCTGGTATGCAGAGCCGTGACTTTGTCTATGTCGGCGACGTGGTCGACGTCAATCTGTGGTTTCTGGACAACCCCGAGGTGTCGGGAATCTACAACCTCGGTACCGGCCGCGCCGAGCCGTTCAAGACCATCGGCGAGACGGTCATCGACTTCTACGGCAAGGGCCGCATCGACTACATCGACTTCCCGGAAGAGCTCAAGGGGCGCTACCAGAGCTACACCCGTGCCGATATCTCGCGGCTGCGCGAGGCCGGCTACGACAAGGAATTCCACACCGTGGCCGAGGGCGTGACTCGCTACCTGGAGTGGTTGAATGGCTGAAGCTGCGCCGGTCATGGCGCAGCCGCGGCTGGCGGGCCAGCGGCTGCTGGTGGTCGGTCCCAGCTGGGTCGGTGACATGGTCATGGCCCAGGGGTTGTTCAAGGCGCTGAAGCAGCAGGGCGCCACCGCCCTGGCGGTGGTGGCACCTGCCTGGTCGAGGCCGATCCTCGAGCGCATGGATGAGGTCGACGAGGTCGTCGAGCTGGCCGTCGGACACGGCGTCTTCGGCTTTTCCGCCCGACGACGGCTGGCCAGGTCGCTCAAGGGACGCTTCGATCATGCCATCGTGCTGCCGCGTTCCTGGAAGTCGGCACTGGTGCCTTTTCTGGCGCGGATACCCAGGCGAACCGGCTTCACCGGGGAGCACCGGTTTGGCCTGTTGAGCGAGCGCCGTGAGCTGCAGCGCGACGTGCTCGACCAGACCGTCAAGCGCTTCGTCTCGCTGGGGCTGCCGGCGGACGCTGCCGCTGCCGGCGACTTCGAGATTCCCCAGCCACGGCTGCGTCAGGATGCGATCAACCTGGCGCGGTTGCATGATGAACATCGACTCGGCGTGCGCCCTGCCATTGGCCTGATGCCAGGGGCGGAATATGGCCCCGCCAAGCAGTGGCCGCTGGCCTACTTCCATCGCCTGGCCGGGGAGCTGATCGCTCAAGGGTTCGAGGTAAGGGTGCTGGGTGGGCCCAAGGATCACGCGGCGGGCGAGGAGATCGTGACCGGTCTCGAGCATGCCCACAACCTGTGTGGCGAGACCCGCCTGGAGGATGCCGTCGACCTGCTTGGCGACTGTCGTCAGGTGGTGACCAATGACTCCGGGTTGATGCATGTGGCCGCCGCGGTAGGGACGCGTATCCAGGCGATCTATGGCTCCTCGTCGCCGGCCTATACGCCGCCGCTGACCGACAACGCCCGGATTCACTATCTGGCTTTGTCCTGCTCGCCCTGCTTCGAGCGACATTGCCCGCTCGGGCATACCAACTGCCTCAAGCAGATCACTGTAGACAGCGTGCTGGAGGCAATCCTGACAGACGAGGCCCCGAACCGGATCGACGCCAGCAACGAGTGATCCGGGGCAAGGTGTCGTCTGTGAAGCCTTGTCCAGCCGTCCTGGCCGTCATCCAGGCGCTCTGTCGCCGCTACTCTTCATATGGGCGCCCAGGCAGGTAGACACCAAGGTCAAGGCTGCTGGGGTGCCTCGGGTGGGGCGTCGGGCTGTCCGTCGTTGCGATACGCCGGGGCCAGGCCTTGCCACAAGCGCTGCTGCAGTGCGGTTTCTTCACGCATGTACCCGTTGAGCGCTTCCAGGCCGTAGCGTTCGGCCAGGGTCGGATCGTTCGAGAACAGCGAGACGCCCAGTCCGGCGCGGTGCCAGTCGATGGTGAAGCCCATCGCCTCCAGCAGCGTCGGCAGGGTGTCCATGGTGGTGGCGGTGGTCGAGATGCGTTGGGGCGTCAGCGCATTGCCCATCATCATCAGGGTGTTGGTGCGAGGCGTCTGAATCAGCTGATCCCAGGCCGAGACACGCATGGTCAGATGGTCACTGGCGATCACCACCAGGGTGTCCTCCAGCAGACCCTGGTCGCCAAGGCGCTGGATCAGCCGGCGGGTCAGCCAGGCCGAGCATTTCACCGCGTACAGGATATCCACACCATCGTGCTCACCCTGATTGGCCTGGCAGGCCCTGGCCGGATAGCCCGCCGGGGCGTGGGCGGTCAGATTGAGCACGGTCAGGTTCCAGGGACCGTCCTGACGATCCAGGCGCTTTGCTTCCTCTTCCGCCATGGCGTACAGACTGTCGTCGTAGAGGCCCCAGCTATTGAGGTAGTCCGGATCGTCGAGGCGGCCTGCGAGCTGCTCGCGCCCCAGCACGCGGTCGTAGGCGTGGTCTTCGTAGAACAGCCCCTTGCCGGCGAATTCAGTACTGGCGCCGCCCATGAAGGTCTGGCGGTAGCCAAGCCCCGCGAGCAGATCTCCCAGGCAGGCGACTCCGGGTACCACGTGGTGCAGCGGCTCGAACTGGCTGTCGTGGAGCAGGCCGGCGGGCATCAGCGGCGTGCCGCACTGGCTGGCGATCATGCCGGCCATGGTCCAGCCGGTGTTGTCGAGCTGGCGAACGTTGTCGAACACCACCGCATCCGCTTCCAAGGCGGCCAGGTCGGCGTAGGCGTCGCCGAAACGGGCCTCGTCGGCGTAGGTACGCTCGAGGCTCTCCAGGTAGATCAACAGCAGGTTGGGGGGCTGCGGCGGCGCCTTGAGGATCACCGGCTCGACGTAGCGACGCTCCAGCCAGGTGCCGGGATCGGTGACCACCGCCGCGCCGCGCTGGCCCATGGAGTAGAACATCGGATTGGCGACCAGCAGCACGAAGGCCAGCCAGTGGTCCCAGCGTTGCCAGCGGTAGTCGGCTCGCACCAGCCAGGTGTAGGCCGCCAGAATCAGCAACATGGCTGCGGTGTACAGTATCGCCGCCACGCTGCGCTCGCTGCCGCCGTGCTTGGCAATGCCCGCCTGCAGGTGGAAATAGACCGCGCCCATGTCCACCTGGCCGAAGCTGTTGGCCAGGTAGACGTAGATGCCCCAGAAGGCCAGTGGCGCCAGCGCCCAGGGGATCACCTGCACCCGCAGCCGTGGTGGAGGTGGTGCGCCCCAGCGTTTCCATCCGGCCAGGGCACACCACACCAGTGCCGGCAGCGGCAGGCACCAGCCGGGCAGTCGGGTGACCATGACCAGGGCATGGCCCACGGACAGGCCGAGAATCAGATGGACGGCCCAGCGAAGCCAGGTCGAGGTGGCGGGGCGGTGCAGGGGCATGATCGAGGCGCCAGGTGTCGTTCCGTGAAACCGATACGAATCAGCGATCGGCTCGCTCGTTCTCGTACAGTTCGTTCAGCTTTGCATACTTCATGTACGCATGGAATGCCGTCGTGATGGCGACGGTCATGCCATCCTGGCCCTGCAGCAGCCCGCCCTTGAGCACCAGCTTGCGCAGCATGGCGGTCATCGCGTGCAGCGTGGGACGAGTCGACGAGGGGGTGACACCACGTTCCTTCATCGCCCAGGCGTCGCGGGTCGACAGTTGATCGATGCGCTGCATCCAGTGGGACAGGTCACGGTAGGTGAAGTGACGCAGATGGGCGTCCACGTCGACCACCTCCGGTGCCTGGACCGAGGAGTGCGCCTTCTTGGGCAGATAGCCCGAGGTGGTGCGGTTGTACAGCCGGGTCACCGGGTCCGGGTAGAACCCCGCCGCGCGAATCCAGTGGCGGCCGGCGAAGTTGCGACGCTTGAAGCGGTAGGCCTTGCGCGGGTCGTCCAGCGACAGCTCGCGAATCGCCGCCACGGCGTCGTCGTCCAGGCGCTCGTCGGCATCCAGCGCCAGGATCCAGTCATGGGACGCCTGGGGGACGGCGAAGGCCTTCTGCGGGCCATCGCCCAGATAGGGCTGATGGATCACTCTAGCGCCGGCGGCCTCGGCCAGGGCAACGGTGTCATCGCTACTGCCGGAATCGACCACGATCACCTCGTCGCACACCGGAGCCAGCGAAGCGATGGCCTCCTCGACGTTGTCCTGCTCGTTGAGGGTAATGATGATGCCGGTAATCGGGGTCATGGGGCCTGCCTGTACGAAGGGCTTGATGGGGTGCTGGTGCCAACAACCGATACGCTGTGGCGAGTGGGATGCGCCGATACGCTGTTGCTATGCCGTCGACCGATGGTGGTTGACCTTCCTCAGGCGCGCTGCAGTGGCGGCGGCGGCTTCCTCGAGGTCGATGGCCGACATGTCCTGGTGAGCGGCATCCGTCGGTGGATGAAACGCCAGTCGCCGATCGGCGTCGTTGCAGGTCTGCCAGCGCAGCGGGGTGGCCGAGCGATGGGACGGGTAGAAGCCGACGGTGATCAGGTTGAGACAGCCTGCCACGTGCAGCGGGCCGGTGGAACCCGCGATAAAGGCGTCGCCCGCCGCCAGACTGCGAGCGAAGTCGGCGAGCCCTGCGCAGGCCGGCTGTCGGTAAGCACTTAGCCCAGCCTCGTCCAGCGTCTTGACCAGGGCCTCGGCCACGGCTTCTTCGCCGGGGCCGGCGGTAAGTATCCAGTGGGGCGGACGCTCACCCGACTCGGCCAGGCGCCGATCGATACCCTGTGCAAGCCCGGCGTAGGCCTCGGGAGTCAGGTTGACCGCCGAGCCGCCGCTGCCCGGGTGCAGGAACACCCAAGGGCGCGTGTCGTCGAGCCCCAGCGCCTGGCCCAGCGCGCTACGCTGAGCGTCACGTTGTTGCGGGGCCAGGGGCCAGTAGGGGGGCGCAGGGTGCTGTTGCGACGGCTGTCCTGACGAGAGTCCCAGCGCCTGAATCATGGCCTCGGCCAGTTCCAGGTTGTAGATGTATTCAGGCTTGGCCGAACGGGATCTGCGCTGGGTGACGCGACGGTTGTAGAATAGCTGGGCCCACTTGGTGGCTGGCGCCATGCGCAGGGGGATCCCCGAGCGAAGGCCGAGCCAGCCGATGCGGGTGGTGGAGTAGAGCGTCAGCATCGCCGTGAAACCGCCCTGGCGCAGCGTCGCCAGCAGGGCACGCTGGGCATCCTTCGGCGCCTGTTCACCCGGGTCGATGACGACGTCGTCGATCCACGGACAGAGCCTTGCCATCGGCGCCGTATAGGCGGGTACCAGCACGCTGACATGAGGGGCGGGCTTGGCCTTCTTGAGGGCGGCGAGTGCTGGCCAGGCGAGCATGAAATCGCCAAGCTTGTCGTTGCGTACCACCAGCAGTCGAGGGGCACGAGCGTCGGCCGAGGCCGTCGTTGCTGTCATTTGGGCTCCCGAGCCCCGCTATCGGAAAGGAGACCACCTTGAGTCACAAGGTCATGCACATCTGCCTGTCGGACGGCTGGGGCGGACTGGAAATGTATCCTTCGAGGATTATACCGGAGCTTGCCGCTCAGGGGTGGCAGGTGCATGCCCTGGCACTGGGCGACTCGCGGGTGGCCAGGAGCCTCGATGATGCCGGGGTGCCGACGCTGACTGCCCGCTCCAGAGGCTCGGCGCTTTTCGGTGTGCGCCGGTGGCTTGAGTACCTGGCCCGTCACGACATCCGCCTGTTGCACTGCCACAAGTCCAGCGACCTGCGCCTGGCAGCCCTGCTGGCGACCTTGCGGCCGCGGCTAAAGGTGGTGTTCACCGACCATATGGGGGTCACCCGGCCGAAGAAGGACCTGTATCACCGCTGGGCCTACGGACGGGTGTCGCGGCTGTTGTCCATCAGCGAGGCGACCCGGCGACGTAACGTCAAGGCCTTCGCCCTGCCGGCCGAGCGTATCCAGCGTCTGTATCTGGGGATCGACCCGGCGCCGCTGGCGCCGCGTCTGGACGCCGGCGAGCGGCGCGCCCTGCGCACAAGCCTCGGGCTGCCGGCGTCGGCCACCACCATCGGGGTGGCGGGGCGACTGACGCCTGGCAAGGGGCAGCGGGTGTTCGTCGAGGCCCTGGCGAGACTGATCGCCGAGCATCCGGCGCTCGATGTCCATGGGGTCATCATCGGTGGACTCAGCGCCGAGGAGGGCAGTCGTGAGGAGTACGTGGCCGAGCTCGAGGCGCTGGTCGCCGAGCAGGGACTGTCGCAGCGCATCACCTTTACCGGCTTTCGGCGTGACCTGGCGCGGTTGTTCGAGGTGCTCGACGTGGTCTGTGTGCCGTCGCGCAACGAGGCCTTCGGCCTGACCGTGATCGAGGCCATGGCCGCCGGCAAGGCGGTGATCGGTTCGCGTAGTGGCGCCATCCCCGAGTTGATCGACGCTCACAGTGGCCGCCTGGCAGACCCCGAATCCGCCTCCGAGTGGGCCGCCGCCATGCTGGAATTGGCGCAAGATGGCGAGCTCAGGCGACGTCTGGGCGAAGAGGCGCGACGTCGGGTCAAGCAGCACTTCCTGCTGTCGCAGCATGTGCAGGGGCTGACTCAGGTCTATGACGACGTGCTCGCTGGCCGGCCGGCTGTCTGACGAGGGACACCGCTTGTTCAGCGAGGTGAGTAAGCGGTCGCTATCGCTGTAGACGTTGCTGTAAAAGTGTTCTGGAGCCGTGAATCGATCACAGGCTAGGCGTCGCTATAGCCGCGGCGGATCTCTTCGAGCGCCTGCTGGGCCGACCTCTCGTCGACGCAGAAGCGGGCCAGCGAACGTCCCAGTCGCGCCAGATTGCCCTCGCGCCATTTGCCAGGGGCGCGCAGGCGACAGCGGTCCAGGTCGATCAGCCAGACCCGGTTGCTGTCGTCGACCAGCAGGTTGCGGGCGTTGAGGTCGACATGGTCGAGGCCATGATCGTGGAAGCGTCGGATGACCTGGCCCACTTCATGGAGCAGGCCCGGGGCCAGATCACCGCCAGCCAGATGCTCTGCCAACGCTCGGGTGGCCGGCAGGCGTTCGGTGATCAGCGCGGCCTCGTAGCTTGGGCCGTGACGAATGACGCCCCCCAGCACCGGCCGCGGCACCGGCAGGCCGGCCTGGTAAAGCCGCGCCGTCAGACGCACTTCGCGAAAGGCGCGACTGCGTTCGAGCCCGGTCCACAGGTAACGGGAGGTCGATAGCCGGGCGACGAGACCGCCGCGGCGGTAGGGTCTCAGCACCCACTGACGATCGCCCACCTCGAGAAACAGACTCTGGCCGCGACCCGGCGCCTGTCCGGTCACCAGGCCTGCCTCGCGCCAGTATTCGGGCGCCATCAGAGCGGGTCCGATTTGTGGCCGTGGTACAGCGTCACATAAACTGGTGGCATCGTATAAAATGCCCACCTTTCCTGACTGATACGTTGCCAACCGCATGAAGCATCCTCTGCCCGCTCGTCCTGCCCACATCGGCGTGCTGCGTCTCTCTGCCCTGGGAGACGTGTGCAATCTGGTGCCCACGGTTCGAGCCCTGCAGCGCCAATGGCCCGAGGCGCGGATCACCTGGATCGTCGGCAAGGGCGAATACAGTCTACTGACCGGCCTGTCAGGGGTCGAGTTCGTCGTCTACGACAAGTCGACCGGCCTCAAGGGCATGCGGGCGCTATGGCGCGAGCTGGCCGATACCCGCTTCGACGTGCTGCTGCACATGCAGCAGGCACTCAGAGCCAGCGTGCTGTCGCTGGGACTCAAGGCCAAGGTGCGGGTGGGCTTCGACCCGGCGCGGGCCAAGGACCGTCAGTACTGGTTCACCCACCGTCAGCTGGCCCCGCGTGAGCGGGCCCACGTGCTGGAGTCGTTCATGGACTTCGCGCGCCTGCTGGGAGTCGAGGATACGTCGCTGGAGTGGCGACTGCCGGTGCCGGACAGCGCCTACGCCGAGGCCCGGGAGCTCACCGGCGACAGCGCCTACCTGTTGATCAGTCCTTGTGCCAATCCGCGCCTGCGCAACTTTCGCAACTGGTCGGCGGAAGGCTACGCCGCCGTGGTGGAGCACGCCTGGACCCAGTTTGGCCTGAAGACGGTGATGACCGGGGGCGGCAGTACCCAGGAGCGCGAGATGGGCTCGCGCATTCAGTCGCTGTGTCACCCCGAGGCGGTGATCGACGCCATCGGCGCCACCTCGCTCAAGGGTCTGCTGGCGCTGATCGATCGCGCCCGGGTGGTGATCGCCCCGGATTCCGGCCCGGTGCACATGGCCAACGCCCTGGCTACCCCGGTGGTGGGCCTGTTTGCCACCACCAACCCCGATCGCGCCGCGCCCTACCTGTGGCGCGACTACGTGGTCAATCGCTACCCTGACGCCGTCCGGGAGTTCCTCCAGGCGGATCCCGACACCATCACCTGGGGCCAGCGGGTCCGCCATCCCGATGCGATGTCGCTGATTCGCGCCGACGATGTGATCGAGCGACTCGATACCCTGCTCGCCGACACCGCCTCGCAACACCGCTCCGACCTCGATAGGGAGTCACCCGATGAAGCTTGATCTGACCGCGCTTGAGCGCTCCCGCGTGCTGGTGGTGGGCGACGTCATGCTGGACCGCTACTGGCACGGCGGCACCTCCCGGATATCGCCGGAGGCCCCGGTGCCGGTGGTGCGCGTGGAAGAGTGCGAGGATCGTCCGGGCGGCGCCGCCAACGTGGCGTTGAACATCGCCTCCCTGGGCGCCCACGCGGCGTTGGCCGGACTGGTCGGTGACGACGACAATGCCGACCGTCTGACCGCGCGCCTGGAGGAGGTGGGGGTGAGCACTCACTTTCACCGTACCCCCGGCATGCCCACGATTACCAAGCTCAGGGTGATGAGCCGTAACCAGCAGTTGATCCGGCTGGACTTCGAGGATGGACTCGACAAGATCGATACCTCGGAGCTGGCGCCCAGGCTGATCGAGGCCACCGACAACTTCGACCTGATCATCCTGTCCGACTACGGCAAGGGCACCCTGGCCAACGTCGAGATGGTGATCCCGGAAATGCGCCGGGCCGGCAAACGGGTGCTGGTGGACCCCAAGGGCAGCGATTTTCGGCGCTATCGTGGTGCCAGCGTGATCACCCCCAACCTGGCCGAATTCGAGGCGGTGGTCGGACCCTGCCCCAGCGACGACATCCTGGCCACCAAGGGCGAGGCGCTGCGCGAGGAGCTCGAGCTCGAGGCGCTGTTGATCACCCGCAGCGAGAAGGGCATGACGCTGATTCGCGAAGGCCATGACCCCTTGCACCTGCCGACCCGGGCCCGTGAGGTCTACGACGTCACCGGCGCCGGCGATACCGTGATCGCGGTGCTGGGTCTAGCCCTGGCCGCCGGCCACGGCTTCGCCGAGGCCATGACCCTGTCCAATCTGGCGGCGGGT
>CEVO01015980.1_pt1 | contig 10902 bp, 10 predicted proteins | sample 531511 | NCBI WGS metagenome assembly CEVO01 (sample SAMEA2623907, study PRJEB7988) | marine metagenome | biome: marine biome (ENVO:00000447); feature: mesopelagic zone (ENVO:00000213); material: "saline water (ENVO:00002010), including plankton (ENVO:xxxxxxxx)" | depth 800 m | reverse complement strand
TTAGAACATTCTTACGAGATTCACGAACTTCATCAGATGTTATTGGGATAAAATTATTAGGTAATGTCTCAGCATTGAATGCTTCTAACAACCAATTAATAAGTTCTGCTAATTCTAAATTATCAAGCGGCGCTGAAGACGATCCAGGTACACGAACTAGATATCCGCGACCCTTATCTTTAGAGATAATAAATCCCAAATTTTCGCGGAGATCTGGAATTGCTGGGGGCAAGCCAGAACCATCAGCAAGATGACAGCCACTACAATGCAGTAAATAGTCCATATGAGGATCAGCTTCCACAGCAACTGGACAAATAATTAATGAGGCAAAAAAAATACTGAGAATGTTTTTCAGTTGTATTCCCCTTTAACCAAAGCAATTGTACAGTGGTAAGCTTGGCTTTCTGTACCAAAACACCACAAAATACTACTATTCTTTGGTTGATAATAAAAAGGTTTCTCCCGTTCCGTACGATGACAATTACAACGATTACAAACTGTTTTACCGCAGCAGTCATTATAAGAAATTAAATAATCCTTATCATCAACAGGATTTCGGCAGGTACCTACCCAAGTTACAAGAGATAACTCTGTTCCTGGGGGGCAGGATTTTTCTGTACCTCCGCAACAAGCACAAAGTGTTCCTCCAATAGCACAATATCTCCAATAATCACAACTCTTTGGATCTCCTAATTCAGTGATCCCTTCGGCACCTAGTGATCGAGCAACTGGAAGTAGTGGCAAGGAACTCATACCAACTATACTTAAACCAAGTTTTCCTAGAAAACTTCTCCTAGAAGTTAGGCGTGCCAGTTGCCGGCTGCCTTTCCCAGTTGCATTATCAATCCACTTATTAATTTTTTGAACTATTTTTTCTTTATTCATGACACTTTCTCTCTTATCGATTGATCTGAATCAGCACTATATTGCTCTACATAATCCTGAAGAGTTGCGACTCCTGATTCCATTGCTTCTACCAAACTTTCCAAATGTTCTCGAGAATTAACAAGTCCTTTGCTTTTTAAAATTCCATCACCGCCAATTAATACAGCAAATGGCAACTTGCTCACTTCATATCTTAGACCTAGCGGTTGTGAAATAATGTATGGCAAACCTTCAATATTAAGGTCACTAACATAAGCCTGATGTTGATTATGATTATCGCCATCACTAGCAAATACTAGCCGCATCTGATGAGACTCATGCGTAGCAAGTGACCGTGCAATAGGTACTAATGATTTACAAACTGGACATGTTGGTGAAATAAACATAATTAGGGTAGCTAAGTCTGTAGAATCTATCCCTCCGATTGTTATTCTTTTACCATCTAGATCATTCACATTCATTGCTTCAGTCATTTCACCTACTTTAGGTCCGCTCGTGGGTAATAAAGCTCCCGCAGGTGCAACTCTCTCGTGAAGGATACCTACTTGTCTAGCCAAGGCAAATACAAGAAATGATAGAATTATAACAATTATCCATAAAAGGCCGAAGGATGTAATAAATCCAATACTCAAAACCCAGTTCTCCATGTATTAATCGCTGATCTATTTTGTATTAATTGCACAGAACCCACATACAATAAAATTATGGTCAAAAGCGCCGCAAAAATTACCATGTAATCTAAAAAAACGAAATCTCTCTCACTGATGGGTAACAATGTGAAAAGCACCATAACGATTAATATGAAATTACGAACTACTAAAATTGGTGAAAGTAAATGATTATTATTACCAAGTGTATTTTTAAAGCCGCAACCACAATCGATATAGACGCGTCCACGCACAAGGTTAACTGTTATGGCTAAGGTATAAAGAATGAGTATGCCAACAGTACACCATCCTATCATTGATGCGTTATACCCGAGTAACCATGCGCATCCCAAAGCAAGCTCGAAGGTAGCAATCATTATTGCCAATAACTTAAAAGGCATTATGGTTAGTAATTGATAATCTTTTAAAATTAGTGAAAATTGATCAATATCAGATAATTTATTCCATGCGGAACTTATAAATAGCAATCCAAATCCATATGCAACTATTTGTGATAACAAAGGATCAATCATTAAATTAAAACCTTTGGAGTATCCCGTGTGGTCCGGGGTCTGAAATTGTTCTTTCAAGGGTCATTTTCAACGCACTATAAATTTGCAATTCTCCATCGTCGGTATACACAATTAATTTAGGGTCCTCCCCCTGTAGAACAAGGATATCTTGCCAAGGTTTATTTAAAGGATAGCGCTTGACCCTTTTATGTTTTTTAACATCAAAAATCCATATTTCATTTCCAGGTTGATGATGGGTATCAATATCACCCTGATGCATCAGTATGTACGCAAGATTGTACTGCTGATGGGTGCTGATTAAGTCACTTCCTCCAGGTCTCCATTTTTCCTCGGCATCCTCATCATCCAGAAGAGACCATGATTTACTAATGGAAATATTGTCATTCTCAACTGAAACGTCATAGGCTAAACCTGAATGAGATATCAATAGCCACCCGTTATCTGTTTTAGCAACACGGTCAAAAACAGCGTCATCTTCAACGCTAAAAAACTTCTGACTTCGAATTCTTGTAGATTCTCTGCCATCATCGTTAAGCCTCATTAACTGAAGGGTTCCATCCATACATAGCATAAGAAAGTCTGATTGATTCACCGGCAGCGTCATCGCGCAACCTGGGGTAGATATTTCTGTAATAAACTTTCTGTTTTCTATATCAACAACACTAATAGATTGAGCAGGAACTTGATTATAAACGATCAAATGGCGGTTATTGTTAAGTAACTTTATAACCTTTTGATTAAATACACTTGCAATCTTGTCAGGTACATCAATTTCTGCAAGAGGCGATAAGGTCTTAATATCATGTACTATAATCACGTCTTCACGCTTACCTCGATATCGTCGTTCAAAAAAAGATTCTGGCGTATAAACCTCTCCTCTACTTCGATTAACCGCTATCGAAGGACGCGTAGGGGCAAGCAACCCAAGCATATTGCCATTGGCGCTGTCATATAAATAAGATCCTCTTGATGATACATCCATAAACCAATTATCTGTTGGTGATGTCAGTTCTTCATGACCTCCCTGCTCTGGTAAAATATCGGAGTAGGATATCGGCGCGAAGAGTATAAGTATTCCAAATAAAATTACAATATGCATAACTTACCACTCCCGAAAATTTTGGAACTATATAACTAGATATTACAACTTTGTATTTATGTCTCTCGTTTAGTTAGTAGAGAACCATTATAATATTCTATCCAATATAAACTTCCATATATTTATGTCAATAAACACAACTGAAAATAATCTACCTCCTAAGTCAAAGCATTATGACGTAATAATTATCGGAGCAGGTATTTCAGGAATTGGTGCAGGTTGTCACATAAAAAAACATTGCCCTAAAAAATCCTTCGCTATCCTCGAAGGTAGAGAAAATATCGGTGGGACGTGGGATTTGTTCCGTTATCCAGGTATCAGATCTGATTCCGATATGCATACTATGGGTTTCAGATTCAGGCCCTGGAAAACAACAAACATAATTGCAAAGGGATCTTCAATCCTAAATTATCTTTGTGAAACAGTTGAAGAATACAAATTAGAGCAAAATATACTTCTTAATAACTGGGTTAAACACGCATCTTGGTGTTCTTCTCAGGAAAAATGGACGGTCAAAATTCAGGAAAAGAACAACGTAGAAATAAATAAACTCACGTGTGATTTTTTGTGGCTATGTGGAGGTTATTATAGTTATAAAAAAGGATATACCCCTAATTTTAAGGGAAGAGAAAGTTTTGAAGGTCAAATTATTCACCCGCAAGAGTGGCCTAAAAATTTAAATTATAATGATAAGAATGTAGTGGTCATAGGAAGTGGGGCTACTGCTGTTACCATAGTTCCTTCAATGGCTAAAAAAGCATCCCATGTAACGATGCTACAAAGATCCCCAACTTATTATGAATTAGCTCCTTATGAAAGCAATTTAGAAAAGAGTCTTCAAAAGTTTTTTGGGGTAAGACTTTCTTCCTTTCTAATTCGTTGGATGTATATCTTAATTGGTAGTTTGCTTTTTTCGTTATCCAGAAAATATCCAGATAAAATGAAAAAACGTCTCATCAATCATGCAAGTAATGCGCTTGGAAAAGATTATGCAGAAAAGCATTTTACTCCTACGTACAATCCTTGGGATCAGCGATTGTGTTTAATACCTGATGGGGACCTCTTTAAAGCTATTAATTCAGGAAAAGCTTCTGTTGTTACGGACCATATAGAAAAATTTACAAAAAAAGGAATACAACTTAAATCTGGAAAACATCTTAATGCAGATCTAATTATAACGGCGACTGGCCTGAATCTTGAAGTCCTCAATGGTATAGAAATAAAAGTGGATGATACTCTGATCGATTTTTCTGAAACCATGAGTTATAAAGGCGTAATGTTTAGCGATATACCCAATTTGGCCTATACTTTTGGATACACAAACGCTTCATGGACCTTAAAAGCAGATCTTACTAGTGAGTATGTCAGCCGGCTCCTAAATTACATGGACAAAAAAGATTATTCCATTTGCTGTCCGCACGCAGATGATTCAGTTAAAGAAGGTGAGGATTGGTTAGATTTCTCTTCTGGATATATAAGGAGATCTATCCATAAATTTCCCAAACAAGGCTCCCATGCTCCATGGAAAAATATGCAGAATTACTTAAAAGATATTTTTGTTATCAGAATGTCTAAAATTCAAGATAAAGCACTAAAATTCTCACCTAAAAAATCAGTCAATTCACTCCAAGAGCCACTATAGTTTGATACAAATATTGCTCAGCTCGGAATAAAAGTTTAATGAATGTAGCCCTCCTTCTCTACCTATACCAGATAATTTTACGCCGCCAAAAGGTGTCCGAAGATCTCTTAAATACCAGCTATTAACCCAAACTATCCCAACTTCAAGTTGGTGTGCCAGGGAGTGGGCTCTATGGAGATCTTTCGTCCACAAAGCAGCTGCAAGGCCATACTTGCTATCATTAACTTTTGAAACAACTTCTGTCACAGTTTTAAATGGAGCGACATGACAAACTGGACCAAAAATTTCTTCCTTTACCGAGGAATGACTTTCTGATAGACCAGTAAAAATAGTCGGTTCTATCCAAGCGCCATTATCTCGTCGATCGCCAAACTCGGGTATCCTCCCTCCAGTAATCACAGTTGCTCCATCTTTGGCTGCTTGAGTAAAGTATGAAAGCACTTTTTTGCGATGTTCTATTGAAATAAGAGGGCCAATGTCAGTATCTTTGTCTTTAGGCCAGCTCATCTTTAATGCTTCAGCCTTGCTTTTAAATGTTGAAATAAAATCTTCGAATATATTTTCTTGAACATACACTCTTTCAGAAGATAAGCACACTTGACCGCAATTTGAGAAAGTTGATCTTACTGTCCCATCTACAGCAGATTCAAAGTCTGCATCATCACAAATAATTGCTGCATTCTTTCCACCTAGTTCAAATGATAGAGATTTAACGTTATCTGCTGCAGATCTCATGATTGAGGAGCCTGTTGCAGATTCACCGGTAAATGTTATCGCATCAATTCCTGAATGCTTCGCTAATTTTTCACCAATTGAACCTTCGCCAAAACCATGTAATAAATTAAATACTCCTGCTGGTATATCTGTTCCATGAATAACTTCTGCTAATAATGTCGCTGTTCCGGGAGTTTCCTCTGAAGGTTTAGCAACAATACAATTGCCTGCGGCAAGGGCAGGCCCAATTTTCCATGTAAAAAGCAATAGCGGCAAATTCCAAGGGGAGATAACCCCAATCACGCCTAATGGTTTACGTATTGAATAATTAATAGCCCGAATTCCATCTGAGGTTTCCATCTCAAAGCACTCCGATCCGGCGCCTTTGACAAGATCAGCAAAAAATCTAAAATTTGTGATACCTCGAGGGATATCAATGCTAGCCACTTGTTTGATGGGTTTACCAGTATCGGCTATTTCAGCATCAACAAAATCCTGAAATCGCTTTTCAATACCATCAGCAATCTGATGAAGTATTCCGCATCGATCATCCGCTGATGCTGATAACCATTGGTTATTTAAGGCATCTCGTGCTGATTGAACAGCTTCATCAAGCATTCCATCATCAGCTTCTGATACCTTAGCAACAAGAGAGCCATCTACTGGATTTATACTATCAAAAAACTTTGATCCAGTTACAAAACGCCCTCCAACATAATTCTTAAATGTTGTATTACTATTCATTATATGTGCATTATAAAAGTGAAAAAATTAGATAAGATTAATTTAATTTTTCGGCACTTGGGTCTCTGATATATTTAATCTTTCCACCCACAATTGTTATATCGACTGTTATGCCAGGAATTTTATCCTCGTTGACGGTCAAAAGGTCTTGCGACAGTATAACTATGTCGGCATATTTTCCAGGAGTCAAACTACCTTTGATGTCTTCTTCAAACGCTGCAAAAGCATTATTAATTGTATATGACTGTAATGCTTCCTCTCTTGTCATAACATGTTTCGGATAGAATTTTACGCCATTATTCATGATTCTTGAAACTGAAGAATAGTAAGAAGCAATTGGATTAATACGCTCAACAGGAACATCTGTTCCATTTGTAACAATAGCGTTCGTATTGAACAAGTCACGCCAAGGTTGTGAAGTTGCTTCTGCCCGCTCATCTCCCAAACGAGAAGGGATCCAGGGTCCATCTGAAGTTCCATGAACAGCCTGTATTGACGCTATTACACCAAGCTCCCCAAAACGTGGAACATCTAGTGGATCAATATGCTGCGCGTGTTCTATCCGCCAACGTAATTTTTTTCCATCAACATCAAGTCGATTCCATGTTCGTTCATAAATATCAAGTGTTTCTTGATTTGCACGATCGCCAATTGCATGAGTATTGACTTGAAAACCGTGCCTGACTGCAATTTCAGCGGTACGTTCAATATCCTCTATTTTTTCAAGAACAAGACCCGATGTCTCAGGCAGATCTTCATAAGGCTCAAGAAGCCAAGCGCCATGTGCTCCCAAAGCTCCATCAATTTGGCGTTTTATTGAACGTACAGTGAGAAAATCGTTGCCTTCAGGCAACATTTTATATTGAGGTAGCGCCTTCTCCATCATTTCATTGGATATGCGTCTGACCATAGCATAAAGACGAATATCCAATTTACCTTCATCTTCAAGTTGTTTAAAAAAATCAATAGTTTCAAAACTCGCTCCTGCATCGTGGAAAGAAGTAACTCCATACTTTAATGCCTCGTCTGCAGCAAGTTGTGCGCGCTCTCTATTTAATGACTCTTCTTGTTCTGGTGTTAGACGACCATCATATTCTCTTCTTGCTTGATTAATTAGCCGCTGGGCAGTTTCACGCATTAAGCCCGTTGCCTTGCCATCAGACGTTCTTACAATAGTCCCTCCTTCAGGGTTAGGTGTATCATCAGTCACGCCTGCAATTTCCAGCGCAATGTCATTCCAGAAAGCAGCGTGTCCACTCGCATGGCCAAGAATCACAGGGTTTTCTGCAGACACTTCATTCAAAGTATCGTTAATTGGAACACCATCTACTGCTGCATCGGGAAGGCTATCCCATTTATCCTGATGCCAACCACGACCAAAAATCCAATCGCCTGGATTTGCTTTATCTACGGCAACTGCAACCATGCTAACAATTTCATTCCAATTTTTTACATCATTTAGATCAAGAATCTGTTTTGAACGCCCCAAACCTAAATAATGCCCATGCCCCTCTATAAAACCTGGCATAGCAAAACGGCCATTAAGCTCGACGATTTTCGTCTCGGGACCAATAAGGGAAGATATTTCTTCATTACTACCAACTGCAGTAATTTGATAACCATTTATAGCTAGAGCTTCAACATTCCCTAGATCCGGGTCTACAGTAGCAATTTTTCCCCCCATTATTACTACATCGGCTGCAACAGTCTCTTGCTGTTGTATGGTATCAATATTTCCTTGTTGCTGAGATTCCTGACTGCAACCAAAAACCAAGGATATATAAAAAATTATAGAAAAAAAACGTGTCATTAGCCTCATCAAATTTATCCTTTAATTAAGTAACAGGTTTACTGTCTCACTACTATAACTTGAAATCAATCAAGATCAATTAAGATGCAGACAATTGAGAGTATTGCCAATCATGAACTGTTTAATTACAGAATGATGATTAAGATATACTACGCCTCCAAAAAAATACTTCCTTAACCCAAAAATTAACTTATAATTACAAATTTTTTGGAGCAAAACTTGAAGAATGATAAAAAATTTACGGATGGATATAAAGTTATAGTTTTAATGATAATTTTTATGACAACATTAGCATTGGTAACAAATAAAATGCGTACCATGTCGCCATCCCTTATAAACAGCCAGCTTTCCTCAAAGGCAATGTCAATTGATGAAAAATTACGTCCTTTTGGCCAAATCAATATAAAAAACAGTCAAACCATTTTACAAAAGAATAATACGGAAAAAATATCCCCCGCGCCAATTCAAAATGCTGAACTTTCAGGCAACGAAGTTTATAACCAGGCTTGCATCATTTGCCATGGCGATGGCTTAGGAGGTGCTCCAAAAATAACTGATAAGGTTAATTGGTCAGCAAGAATTACGCAGGGTCTAGATGTTCTTCAAAACCGATCAATCAATGGTTACATGGGTCCTTATGGTTATATGCCGCCTAAAGGCGCTAGACTCGACTTGACGGAAAAAGAAGTTTTCAATGCTGTAGATTATATGTTGTCTCAAATTTCTCAATAATTGATAAAAAACCTTAATAAAACAGATTTAAAAAGTTGTATTTATACAAATTAGCTATATTTTTTCAATCAGACTAATCTTTTATGGACTGGTTAATCGCTAGAGAGTTCAGATGCTTTTCTATTTTCTCTAATTTCTCTCGAGTCCTTTTTAACACAGTTTGCTGCACTTCAAACTCTTCCCTTGTTACAAGATCAAGTTTTCCTAATCCACTCTCTAATGCTGCCTTGACATTTTTCTCAAAATCTTCTTTTGCAGACAGAAGTCCGTCAGGAAATGATTTAATAAACTGTTTCGTTAATTTTTCTATTGATTCTTTTGTCATAATAATTTTTGATGCTAGCTAAAAATATAAAAGTTTCATTATGCTGTCAGGGTATTTTTCAATTATGATTATAAGAAACACAATAATATACAGCAACATATGAAAAAGAGAACATCTGTGAAAGGTTTTACCCGAATGTTTTTGGAAACAGTTGGTAAATTTTATTTTCACAAAAGTTGCGCTGAGCGAGATCATTGATTATGTGATACCGCTATTTTAAAGAATATTAAGCTAAAAAAATCAAAAAGGATTGATAAGAAATTATATAAACTGTCAGAATCTTAATTATGAAAAAACAATCCACAGGAACGGATGAAAAACAAAGTGATCCAACTGAAGATGGCGATTCACAAAAATTAAATGATAATAAAATTCGTGAAAAAGTCACCGTAGAAAATTCTTCCAGTAGAAAAAAATATTCTCGACTAATAAAAGGATTTATTATTCTCCTTATTCTACTCCCCACAGTGGCAATCATCACCGTTTATCAAAGATATCAACAAGAAAATGAAGATTTCTATAAGAATGACTACGCGGAATTAAAAGAAAAAATCGAAAATATTTCAAAATCTCAGAAAAATCTTGAGCAAAATATTCAACCGTTTAAAACACTTCATCAACGAATGTCAAATCTTGAAAATTCTTTTTCCTCGGTTCAAGGTATCTCAGCTGATACTCAAAATACATGGATTCTTGCTGAGGCTGAATATTATATGCAAACTGCAAACGTCCAATTACAGCTTAATAACAATCCTAAACTAGCGTTAACTGCACTAAGGCTAGCTGACAAAAAAATTTCTGCTGTTGATAAACCAGAATTACTATATGTTAGAGAAAAATTGAGTGAGGAAATGTCAGAACTTGAAAATCTTCAAATTTCAGATATTGAAAAAAATACTTTAAAAATAAATGATCTGATTGATATTGCTGAATCACTGGCTATCAAAAAAAATTCATTTTCCAGCAACATCATAAAAGAAACCCAGACAAATAAGATAACTAGCTTTTCTCTAGCATTAGAATCAATTAAAAATTCAATCGGCAACTTAATCTCTATAAGCCGTAACGATGAGTTATCGAATAATATTCATCTAAAAACATCGAAAGAATACTTGTATACAAATCTGATATTGCATTTGCAGGCAGCAAAGATTTCAATGCTAAATGGCAAACATATTCTTTTTCAGGAAAGTATGAATAACTCTTCAGAATGGATAAAAAAATATTTTGATATTGAAAACCTATTGGTAGCTAATACACTTACAAAAATCCAAGAAATCCAACAGAATACATTTTTAACTCCACCTGATATTACAGAATCGCTAAGGCTCTTACAGGGCTATAAAAAAAATACTAACCTCAAAAGCAGTGAATCAAAAGAAATTGCTCAATGAAATTCGGGACAATAATTGCCTTAACCATCATCTTAAGCAGTATAATTGCTCATCTTATATTGCAGGATCCAGGTTATGTAGCAATAAGTATTAGGAGCTACTTGATTGAAATGTCAGTTCCGGTATTTATCGGGCTTTATATAATCATTGTTTTAGCTTTTTTCCTCATAATAAAAATTATCCGTGTGCCAAAAAATTTGGCAAAAATTTCTTCGAAGTTTCAAATTTCACGAGCAACAAAACAAACAACCCAAGGGGCAATAGAAATTGCGGAAGGGAATTTTAAAAAGGGTGAAAAACTTCTGGGAATGGGGGCTGTATTAACCACTACCCCCCTGCTAAATTATCTGGAAGCGGCAAAATCAGCAAATAATCGA
>CEVO01112846.1_pt1 | contig 10938 bp, 5 predicted proteins | sample 531511 | NCBI WGS metagenome assembly CEVO01 (sample SAMEA2623907, study PRJEB7988) | marine metagenome | biome: marine biome (ENVO:00000447); feature: mesopelagic zone (ENVO:00000213); material: "saline water (ENVO:00002010), including plankton (ENVO:xxxxxxxx)" | depth 800 m | reverse complement strand
CAGCTTAATTCTATTTATTAGGTGTCTTAAGTTTGGGAGGGTTACCAAAATTACTTATTTTTTGAATTTTGAGAAACAAAAATTACTTAAAAAAATAGCCCCATTTTTCAATGAGGCTATTCAAGATTCCAATTTTAGTTTTGATATATCTAGCGTTTGTTCAAGATAACTGTTCACCTATTTTTCCTTGAAAAGGATAAGATTAATAACTGCTTAAAAAACCTGCTTTTACAAGAGTGCAAGGCTTATTAGCACCGAATATCCAACCCTCACTCATTCAAATAAAGCTCAGCCATGCTATCCAGCTCAGTTTTGACCGCTTTCCAATGCGGCATAACTTGCGACAGCAGTCGCCAAAACCGCTCACTGTGGTTGTGCTCTTTGATATGACACAGCTCATGCAGTATCACGTAGTCGATACATTCTTTAGGGGCTTTCACCAAGTGTGGATTGAGGATTAAGTTGCCTTGAGCCGAGCAGCTGCCCCATTGTTTTTTCATGGTCATTAATTTTACTGAAGGACTATTTTTAACCCATGAAACCTTATATATCAAGGCTTCAAGCCTCTCTCTAGAGATCGACCTAAATTTATTCTTATACCATTCATCAATTAGGCTTTTCACAAGAACAGCTCGTGCTTCAAGATTTAATGTAGAATCACTTTGAGACAATTCTACGTTTAATTTACCGCGACTTAGCTTCACAGTGCTGTTTGTTACATCGTTAGTTTCTGCATTCGTTATCACTTTTAAGACATAACGACGACCCAGATAAAACTGAGTCTCACCGCTGACATAACGCTTAGGCAATACATGGTCTTTTTGCTTGGCAAAGTCCTGTATGTTTTGCCATATCCAGCGCGCACGCTTCATCATTGCGTCATTTATGATCTTATCGGTAGCATCAATAGGCGTGGTAACGACCACACGCTGATCAGGATGTACTTTAATCACGATTTTGCGAGGTTTACTTTTTTCAGTGGTCAGAGTGTCAGCTTTAGACTTACCTGTTGTTGCTTTATACGTTACTTCTTTACGCACGATTTCGTAGTCAATCTTATCTTGACCATAATAAAAAATGCCATTCTCAGTCATTGCCTACTACCCTCTTGCTGCACGTGGGCCGCTTGTTTCTCTTGACAGCCCAAGTCGGGTAATCTTTAGTACTTCCTCAATGAGCTTTTGCGCTTTGTCGATACCCAAATCCATAAATAACATCGGTAGCAATTTGACACTAATAGCATTTTCGATCTCTGCTGGATTGATAGAATACTCAGCCACGGCTGTCTTAACGATATTATCAATATCAAAGGCATAAGCGACTAGCTTGTCGTTATCTAGCTCTTTATCCGCTAAGAAATCAGCCTCAAATAAGTGCTTAAACAAACCAAAATATGCCTGAGCATGTTTGTTTAATTTACCACTATCATCGACAAAATCATTTGGTACATCAGCGACATCACGGTCTTTGACGGCTTGCTCAAAGTCAGCAAACATCATGTACTGCTTCACTGGCGCATCGAACATTGCTTTGGCATCCGCAATCGCTTGCTTAAGCAATTTAGAAAAATACTCTTGGGCATAAGGATCATCAGCCAAATCCTGCTCAATCATCTTGGTCACCCGACCAGTGATTTTATCCGTTTGGTTACGGGCTTCATCATCGCTTAATTCTTCAGGCTTAACATCCTTACCTAAGTTGCCAACCAAGTAAGCACCTTTTGCCTCACGAACCTCAAGCCCTGCGATGTGCTTATCAAGTAAGCTTCGAATATCCGCTTCATACTCATCGTAATCGATGGTTTCATCAGCATCCTCGCGCACTTGCTTACGTAGATTGATAAAGGCTTTTAGATCGGCTTTGTAGCGATCACGCTTGCTATCAAATGATTTGTCTTCAAAGAAAGACGCTGATTGCAGCGCAATTTTCATGACGTTAGAAAATGCAGTCAAAGCCGCATAAAAGTCATCACGTTCCTTGAGCTTGGTATCGACTACTCTGCCATCGATTTCTTGCATCTTCGGCGCAAGCACTTGTCTTAATGCTTGTCCGTCTTGTTTGTTTTTCACCGATGAGAATATCGCCCACAGCTCGCTATGTAGTCTTGGTAGCTGCTTATACTCGGTATCCATCGCGTTATATAGACCCTTAAGGTCTTCAATATCAAAGCCACCTTGCGTACGCTCGGCTAAGTCTTGATATTTCTCAATGGTGATATCCAGCTCTTTTAAGATGCCACGATAATCAATCAGATAACCAAAACGCTTTTTCTCATGCAAGCGGTTTACCCGTGCAATCGCCTGAATCAAATTATGCTGCTTTAAGGGCTTGTCTATATACAGTACGGTGTTTTTAGGCTCATCGAAGCCCGTTAATAGCTTATCGACAACGATCATAATGTCCGGACCGTCATCCTGACTAAAAGCTTCTATAATAGCTTTGGTATATGCCTTTTCATCACCGCCATACTCTTTGGCGACATTGGCTTGCCACCAATTCTGGACAATGTCTTTTGACTCGCCATCGACGGTATCATGCCCCTCACGGGTATCAGGTGGCGACATGGCAACCACTGAGGTCACTTTGCCAATCTTGTCTAACGCCATCTTATAACGGATAGCAGAGGCTTTAGAGTCACAAGCCAACTGGCCTTTTAAATGCTGCTGTTTAAAGTTTTGGAAGTGGTCAGAGATGTCGTGAGCGATCAGCTCAATACGACCTTCAACCTGATAGATTTGACCTTTTTGTGAGAACTTACGTTTGAGATCAGTCTTTTGATCATCGGTAAGCTTTTGAGTGATACGGTCAAACCAAGCGTCAATGGCTTGGTCATTGGTATTGAGCTCAGGGATACGCTCTTCGTATAACAGTGGGGTAACGGTCTTATCTTTGACCGCTTGCTGCATGGTATAAGAGTGAATGATGCTACCGAATTTGTTTTCGGTCTTATCATCCTTTAGTAATGGCGTACCCGTAAAGGCAATAAAGGCAGCGTTCGGCAAGGCTTGCGCCATACGGATATTATTCTCACCGTTTTGGCTACGGTGACCTTCATCGACCATGACGATGATGTTTGGGCTGTCGTTATAGCATTCATCATACTTAACGGCTGAACCAAACTTATTAATAATGGAGAAGATAACGCGCTCGTTACCATGCCCGATTTGCTGCGCTAAGCGGCGACCAGAAGTTGCCATGGCATCGGATTTATCGCGATCACTAAGCACACCACCAGAAGCAAAGGTTTGACTAAGCTGAGTTTCTAGATCGACACGGTCAGTGACAACAATAACACGGCACTTGGCGAGCTCCTCTAACCAAATAAGCGCTTTGGAGAAGAACACCATCGTAAAAGACTTACCACTACCTGTGGTATGCCAAATAACACCGCCCTCACGACTACCTTTTTCATCGAAACTGCTGATACGTTCAATCAGGGCTTTTATGCCAAAGACTTGCTGATAACGGGCAACAATTTTGCCAGCCTTTTTATCAAACAAGGTAAACAGGCGCATCATCTCAAGCAAACGCTGTGGCTGTAATAGGCTGATGATTAAGCGGTCTTGGTCGGTGACGGCTAGATCACCGCCAGCAATCAATGACTGATATTCCTCTTTGATAGAGGTAGGACGATCACCAAACAAGTTATCAATTTGCTCATCACTGAGTGCTTGGTTCTTTAAACGATGAAACTCAGGCTCAGATATTTCTTCTTCGACCCATTTTGCCCAAAACTTCTCAGGCGTACCGCAGGTAGCATACAGACCATCATTACCATTGACCGCTAGCAATAGCTGGCTATAGGCAAATAGATGCGGTATTTCTTTTGGCTTTTGATTGCGGATATGCTGGGACACCGCTTGAGCATTGGTCGATTGCCACTCTCTACTAGAGTCAGGGCGTTTGGCTTCGATGACTGCCAGCGGTAGACCATTCACAAAGCAAACGATATCAGGTCTACGACTACACGTACCTTCACTATTGAGTACTACCAGCTCTTCGGTAACGTGAAAGCTATTATTGTCGATAGTATTCCAATCTATCAGAGCTATGGTCTGCGAGGTTTTTTTACCGTCAATAAACTCCGTCACCGTCACGCCATATAGCATGGCGTTATAGAGCTTTTCATTGGCAAGCTGTAAGCCTAAGTTCATGGCTGGGTTTAGCTCGTGCATGATTTTATCAATGACGCTGTCTGACAAATGATGCGCCTTGCCCTCAAAAATAAAGGTTTGCTTGGTTAAAAACGCACGCATGATGGGCAATAGCACTACTTGGTTAGTCGCTTTATTTGAAGCCACTTTTAAGCGCATGGCACTGCATTGACTAGGTGGAATAAACTCATAGCCCAGCGTAGTGAGCAAGGTTAAAGCAGGAATTTTTGAGCTGAATTCTTCGGCGAAGTTAATTTTATTTACTCCCAAAACTATCCTTTATTGGTAACAATTTTTAACGACTCAGAACTGCATCATGATTATAACCAGGTGGTAAGTGTTTAAAACTATCTTTCGAATTTGGTTTAGATTTATATTGGAACTCTCTAAGTTTCTTAATATCTAATTTTGTAGTAAGAATACATGAGTTTTCACCACCTTTAACACTGAGCATTGTTTTAATTACAGTTTTTGTAGGCTGTAATACACAAGAGCCTCCATATTGCGATGTATTAGCTTGTACTGTGTAGCAATGAACATCACGAACTGTAGACTCTAGAATGTGTTGATAGTAGTTTGTATCTTTGTTCCAAACGCACGCGACTAACAGGTCTATTTCTGACTTAAATAGAGAACGGTGAGTAATGTCAGAGAGCTCAAAACAGTTATAAGTTGCAAATACCATCCCACGCCATGATACTTTATGATAAAAAGCTTCGGGTTGAAAACTGAGGTTAGCAGGGGTTAACCGAAGGCTCTCAAGAAGTTCAATTTCAGCAGGCGCATAGTGGTTTTTTACACGTGCAGTCATTACGCAAGATTTATTATTGTCCATTGTTCTAAATGGTAATGCTTCAATAATAAGGTTGTATGCTGTATTTTTTATGACCCAGTGCTCTAAACCGAAGACCAATCCAATTTGATGAGTCCTAGAAAAACTAATCATAAACGGAAGCCAACTAACGGGAATCGCAACTTCTGGCATTACTAGCAGATCAGTCTTCTCAATTATTGAGGAGTTCAATATACTAAAAAGGCTTGCTTGTCTTTGAGAGCTCAGATTGGGCTGTTGATCTCTCCTAACAGCAGCACCGATATACTCTTCGGGTAATTTCATATTAGCTATAGCTAATACAATATTCTCTTTTGAGTCGATGCTATTCACATCAAGATTATATCTATTTATAAAGAGATCAGTTCTATTGAGGTTTTCATATTTAACTGGAATATTGTTTTTTGGGAATCTACTTTTATATCCATCTATTGTGTTCTGTACCCACTTATTTAAAACACCTTCTAAGTTAAGAGATTTAACTAATTCAAAAACCTGCCACTCATCTAGATGAATAAATCTTGGAGAGTATTTTATCTTAAAATTATCAAACTCAATATCTTTAATCTTTAGAAAACTATTTTCATTAGTTAAATCAACACTTATATTTTTAATGAAATTAGCCAGAGGCCATGCAACGAGATGATGCCTAATCATATTAGAATTTCTAAAAACAGTAGATAATCTATAAATTTCATCATCATTTTTATAAAGTGAACATATAGATTCATGAATTTCTAGAATATCTGATGATCCTAGTAGTCCTAGTGTAATTGATAATGAGATTCTATTATAGAAACTTAGATCAAACTGTATTTCTTCACTTAGTCCTTTCAATGTATATTCATTATTAGGACTAGATACACTAATTTTTAATATTTGATCTTCAATATAGTTGTAAAATGATTTCACAAAGCTATATCTTTTAGTGATAATTGCATATTGATATATTTTCTCCCATAGTCGGAAAAACTGCAGTGCATTTACACCTTTAAAGAAATCCTCAATTTGCGCTAAAACCTCATCTGCTTCATCTGGTTTCCCTAGCTTATGAGCGATTATTTGATTTGATAAGTATTTAGACAAATCCGTTTGATTGTCTTTAAGTCCAATTATGCTAATTACTTTATCTGAGCATTGGCTATGTACTGTATTATGCGCAAATGCATAAAGTTTCTTATCAACATCTTCATTAGGCAAAAACTTGAATGCGCTACTTTGCTCATCTATTTTTCTCTTAAAGAAATCTAAGCTTGCATGACTATGATTTTTATCGAAAAATTGTAATATTAGTTTGTCTTCTTGTAGTGGTAATAACTTATCTTCAACGCTTATTACATATCCTAGTTTTTCATCTTCGTTAACTATATCTTTTAGATAGTGATCAATGAATAATTTTATTGGGTCATCACTGGTATCAAATTCTGAACAATCAGAAATTTTAAAGACCATAATTATATCATCCACATATCGACCGTAATACACTGGGCGTACATTACACTCTACCCTACAGTCAAAATCAGAAAGGTACCAATTAGCAATTATAGACGACGATGCTAATCCAATTGGTAGAAACTTATTTTCAATATACTCAGAATGCGTCTGTTTGAATTTTACATTTGTAACTTCTCTATATTGCTCATACACCTGTTTTAATAGCATGTTTAATTTGAAAGCTAATGCACGCTTTTCAGGATCATTATGATAATGAGTATTTGTTACTTCTATTATCTTATCAAGATTTAGATCTACACTATAATAATAAGACTTTATATCAATAGACAGAAAAGCTACATCATTACCTTCCTTAGCGATTTCTGTTGCAACACTTACTGCTTGATCTCTCCATTTATCATATTGATTGATATAACGTTTAAAAAGTCCGCTTCCAGTAATACCATCTGTTTTGGTTGCATTCTTTAGAGCTGAAGAATGCATACGGTTACCGTAGCTATCTTTACTCATATTTTTTTCTAAAGCCGAACCTACAACAAGGCACCATAATGTATCAATAATATGAATTTCTATAGGAGCATTAATAAAATAATTCAGCTTAGAAATTAAATACTCCTCTGATTCTTTAATATTACTAATGAATAAACCTTTATTCTTTTTATTCCTACGTTTTTCTTGCAGATCCACATTTTTTGGCAATAAATCATAATTTATGTTTTCCAACCATTTTTGAACCTTTTTATCTGTATATGGCTCATTGCTATTTATAATAAATGCTATGCTTTCAAAAACTCTATCAAGCTTATTACCTTCTAATTCACTTTCAAATATTTCATTTATTTCAGTGTTTTTGAACTCAAAATCAGCAATTCGTTGTTTAAGAAAAAAATTTAAGTTTTCATGATAAACCATACCTTTTAAATACAAATATGCTTTTTCAATATAATCAATATCAATTCTCATTTTACTTCCCCATCAACCACCACCCGCTTCTTACCCGTCAATAACACCTGCATCAACGCCTTTTTCTCTTGCTGCAAATCAGCCAATTGCTGCTTAAGTAGCTCAATTTCTTTATCAGCATTGGTTAATACGGTGGCAACTTTTCTTTGTTCAAAGATGGTTGGTAGCTTTATTTTGCCTTTTTTAATATCTTTAGTACTCATATTAGCCTGTACACCTGAAGCTGATACTGCTACTGAGTATTTCCTCCAATCTGTACTATTCGATAAACACCTTAAAAAATGTCTATCAAGTGAAGGTTTTAACCTTATTAGACCCACCCTTTGGTTCAAATAGAACGACTTTTCTGCTGTAACTATCGTCATTCTTCCAATAAGGTTTTTATCAGGAGTTACATCAGTCATAGCTATTAATAAATCATCTTTATTAACTAAGAACTTATCTAAACTACTATCACTTTGCCAAAAATTTTGTTTGTGAGTTCGTTCATTGAATTTACCATCTAAGCCAATATTACCCATTGTAATTATTGGAATACCCTCAAGTTTATATTGAGACGCACTGAAGGCATAACCATTTGTAAAGCTTTCCATATGATGCTCTAAGCTCACCTGTTCCCACTCATCCTTAAACCGTTCCCCCGACTCATCAAGCAAACGCTTTTTACCCGTCAGCAATTGCTGCATCAAAGCCTTTTTCTGCTGGGTACTATTGTCAATTAAACGCTCAGTCGTGCTAATCGCTTTATCCCAAGTCGATAGAATTTTGGCGATTTTTTGTTGTTCTGAAAGTGGTGGTATGGGTAACTTCACTTTCCGCAACTCTTCCAATGAAATTTCTTTAAATGTAGAACCTTTGCTAAGAGAGTTAATTCTGTTCAAGATAGGTGTGCTAGCAAGACTGTAATATATAAAATTCGTCTCGTTTTTTGTATTCACAGAAATTCTTGCCGTACCTTGTGTTAGATTAGCCTCTAACAATTCTGGTGGAACTATACTAGTTCTACCGATGTTTCCTCTTAAAGAAAATACAATGTCATTAGGATGTACCGCTGAACGTCTATATTTGTGATGAATTTCAGATGAAGTTCTTTGCAAATCTTCAATTTTTATCTCACCACCAACATTTGAACTTTTTATGTATGGGACACCGTTTTCAACATGAGGTCCTGCTTGAACAATACCGTATGAGATTTTCTCTTTAGTGATTTCGCCAAGAGATAAAGTTTTCCAACCATTAGGCACCATAACCCAACTCCTTTAAAAACCCTGCCATCTCAGTCTCTAAACTCTCCAACTCAGCCTTTAACTCAAGACGCTCAGACCGTACCGCATCCAAATCAATCTCCGCCTCTTCCTCAAAGGTATCGACATAGCGTGGAATATTTAGATTAAAGTCATTTTCTTTAATTTCATCAAAGCTCGCTAGATACGCGTATTTATCAACGCTCTCCCGCGCTTTATAGGTTTCGATGACTTTAGCAATATTGCTATCAGTGAGCTGGTTTTGGTTTTTACCTGATTTAAACTCATTACTGGCATCGATAAACAGTACCGTGTCATCGGTTTTATTCTTTTTAAATAGCAGAATAGCCGCTGGAATACCCGTCCCAAAGAACAGTTTTTCCGGTAAGCCAATCACCGTATCGAGCAGGTTTTCTTCGACGAGTTGCTGACGGATTTTGCCTTCGCTTGACGCACGGAATAGCACGCCATGCGGTACGACCACACCCATACGGCCAGTCGCAGGCTTTAGCGTTTCGATCATATGACTGATAAAGGCATAGTCGCCCTTAGTCTTAGGCGGTACACCTCGATGGAAGCGACCATAGGGATCGCTACTGGCATCGTCATGACCCCATTTATCTAGTGAAAACGGCGGGTTGGCGGTCACCACATCGAACTGTAATAAGTTCTTGCCGTCGCTACCTAATAGCAGCGGATTGCGGATGGTATCGCCCCACTCAATACGGTGGTTGTCCTCACCGTGTAGGAACATATTCATTTTTGCCAGTGCCCATGTCGAGCCAATGGCTTCTTGACCGTATAGCGCATACTTCTTAGAGTTTGAGTTTTTGCGTACCATCGCCCCGCACTTAATGAGTAGCGAGCCTGAACCACAAGCTGGATCACAGATTTCATCACCCTCAACAGGCTCAAGGATAATCGCTAGCAAATTCGATACTTCGGGCGGCGTATAGAACTCACCAGCCGTCGCGCCACTACTTGCCGCAAAGTGCTTGATTAAGTACTCGTACGCATTGCCAATCACATCGAGGCTACCGACACGCTCGGCACTTAGATTCAGGATGTCTTTGCCAAAGTCTTCTAATAAGTGGCGTAGTAGCTCGTTCTTTTGCTTTTCTTGACCCAGTTTATCAGTGTTAAAACTGATATCTTGGAAGACGTTTTTGAGCTTAGTACCGTTGGCTTCTTCGATAGCGTGTAGCGCCTCGTCAATACGTTGACCGTTGCCCGGCTGATGACGCTGCTCATACAAGTCCCAAAAGCTTGCGCCTTCAGGCAAGACAAAGCGCTGCTTGGACATCATGGCATGGATCAGCTCTGGGTTGTCGCCAAACTGCTCAACCAGCTTGATGTACTCATCACGGTAAACGTCAGACAGATACTTTAGGAACAGCATGGTTAAGATAAAGTCTTTATAGGTATCGGCGCTGATGACTCCTCGGAAAGTATCACAGGCGTTCCATACGGCTTTATTGATATCGTCTTGATTGATTTTGCTAATATTATTAGTGGTACTGGCAGGCATTTATTAGTCCTAGATACTTTGGAAGGTTACGAGTTTTTATAGTAAACAATGATGGTTCGATTAACTCGTTTCGCTTGGAAGTATAGCGCACATTACTGTTTCGAATAAGGTGTAATGTATTGCCGTTAGTTGGTCTAAGAATATACTAAGTCGGCTCTAAATAAAAAAATAGCGCCCAAAATAGGCGCTATTTTTTACTACTCTGAATAATGATTTTCAACGATAATATAGATAGAGTGCATTGGCAAAATAGTTCATTGTTCTCATATATCTCGAATACCGTTTGCTATTTTAATCATGAGCGGCTTGCCACGCACCCATTGAACCTAGGTAGATATCAATATGCTCAAAACCACGACTGGCAAGCCATCCTGCCGCTATCGTCGCTCGTGCACCGCTGGCGCACATCAACGTATAGTGGCGACTTGAGTCAAGCTCATGCCAACGCTCGTTAAGATGTCCGACATAGATGTGCTGTGACCCTTCAATTGCATTGGCATTCCTCTCATCGATATCGCGTACATCGAGCAGTGTCCAATTTTGAGCATTATTAAGACGATCTTCTACTTCATGTGTATCAACCATAGGGGTTTGTTGCATTTGCTCCCCTTTAGCAGCAGGAACGACACCCACATAGCCACCCACTACATTGTCGAGAGCAATTCGTACCAGATGCGCCATCGCAGTAGCAAGCTGCTCTTCATCAGACGCAATCAATGCCAAACTTTGTCCTTCTTCAATAAACCACCCAGCAAACGCAGG
>CEVO01059717.1_pt1 | contig 10963 bp, 7 predicted proteins | sample 531511 | NCBI WGS metagenome assembly CEVO01 (sample SAMEA2623907, study PRJEB7988) | marine metagenome | biome: marine biome (ENVO:00000447); feature: mesopelagic zone (ENVO:00000213); material: "saline water (ENVO:00002010), including plankton (ENVO:xxxxxxxx)" | depth 800 m | reverse complement strand
CACTTATATATAGATAAGTGTGAGTGTGGTGCAAAAGATTTTAAACGCATACATAGTGTTAGTTGGGGATATAAAAAAGATTTAACTGCTGGTCACGAAGAAAGGCGAGAAGCCGACAAATTGATAGATAAATCGAATGTGCCGAATGTACCTCAACCCAATGTAAGGTCAGGGCCTGGACCTTCGATCAAAAAGAATTGAAATGAGTAAAGTAATTGATAGTGATTGGGATTCAGTTATGGATGCCTATCGCAAGGGCAATACAATGCGACTTGCCTGGGTAAAAGAAAAAAGAAAAAGATATCAAGATGTATGGGAAGCAAAGGGAGAAAAAAAGACTTGTGAAGAAATTCAAGAAATATTTAAATCTGGTGGATTTATTATTGACGTAAGAAATCCAATTGACTATATGTTAGGACCAAAAATACATAATTCAGTTAATGTCCCTATTATCGGATTATTAAATTGGTGTAAAGTAAATGAACGTATAAATAAAAATACTCCTATACTTGTATATTCAAACGAAGGTAATACGGCACAATCTGCCTTACAATCTTTAGAAGAAAATAATTATGCTAATGTGACAAATATCGGCACTCACAAATGGTATACCTTCTGTAGTTAATTCAAATGATAATAATAAATGTGCAATGCGATGAGTGCCAAGCAACTTGCACAATCGAACACGATCTCGATGAAAAATTATATGAAGTAGAAAGATGTCCTTTTTGCGGGGCAGAAGATATTCAAATAGAAGAAGAGGATCTTTGATTATTGGAATAGATTATTCAATGACCTCACCCGCGGTTTGCATCGGACAAACTCCTTTCAGTTACGATACTTGTAAGTTTATGTTCATCACAAGGAACAAAAAACTTGCAGTCAATCACTCCCCCAATATTGTTGGACTTGATTTATACGAGTACAACGACAATCTAGAAAGATTCACCCGTCTTGCTGATATAACGGTCGATTGGATTCTTTCTCACGCCCCCACCCGACATCTCGGAAACAAACTTGCTATAGAAGGATATGCGTTTGGTGCTAAAGGTCAAGTATTTAATATAGGTGAGAATACCGGAATACTCAAGTTAAAACTAGCAGAAAAAGTATCTAATGTTATTGATGTAATTTCCCCCTCCACAATAAAAAAATTCGCAACTGGAAAAGGAAACGCAAACAAGGTGCTAATGTACGAAGCGTTTATTGAAGAGACTGGAGACGACCTTGCCAAGTTGTTTGAATTCGACCCCTATACTGGACAATCACCTGTCTCGGACATTATAGATTCTTATTATATAGCCAAGTATAGAGACATAAATTCATAAATATATATATGGAAGATGTTTTTAAATATAGATCCGTTACTGAATGGAACGGTTTTGTTGTTGAGTTTGGAATGCCGTCTTCAGATGGTAACCTGCGACTTACTGAAATGTGTTTGGATGCCGATTCGTGTCTAGAAGCCACTAAAGATGCAATATCTCTTTCTTGGATAAATATTGAATTTCAACCGGCTAGATCACCTGAAGTATTAGAAATTATAAGAACATTATTCGGTGGAGATGGAAAAGCAATAATAACTTATCCATTGATTGTGGACGGAGTTTATTATATTACGTGCCCGCCAACTGAATTTGCTATCGAATTTCCCGATGAAGATTGGGAAGTCAGTATTGTACACGCTGATGCTTTTGATTTGTCGCTTGATCTAATGACCAGAGATATAACAGTAGAGATTGGAACTGACGAATGGTGGCAATTATTTGTAGGTTCCGGTATTTTTCTCCAAGATATCACGAAAACCGCCATTATAGAAAAACACGCCTATAATCCCCGTTGGGTACCATATACTGCCGCCACTGAAACTGAACCAGGGATTTATACGGACTCAGGATACGATCACTATGATAATGGCTGGTGGGACCCGACGCATTGGGATAATGACGGAGCACCTTGGGTTGAAGTAAAATGGACTGATATTATGATCCAGCAGGAATGTTCCGCAGATTTTGGACTATATGCTATGGGAAACATAGGGATCTGTGAAGAACAAGTAAGAAGTGGATTTTGCAGACAAGTCGATTTTCAAGAACCTCTAGTTATTAGTAATAAACATACGGCAAAATGTTCTAATAATGATCTCAAGACTAAAATACTCTGTGAAGAGGCAGAGTATACTTGGACCCCAATAGCAATCCCATATTCCAATAAGGAAGAAGTATTTCCAGCCTTCGATGAAGCCTACATACTTCAGCCGTTAAAGGAATCTCAATGTACTGGAATAAATTTAGATCCAGAGTGGGGTACTTATAATGTAGAAACATTAGGATACAACTCCAATTCTTACGAATATGTGTTTGTTGATCTTGAAACGCCATTGGGTTTTGTTCCTGGTACAGCGGTAATTACAATGGTTAGATTTAGAGGTGATTTTGAGTGGTATAAGGAATTTATTGATGTAAGTATTGGAATGTCTGTAAGCTGGGAAAATATCGGACAATATGCCGAGTCAAAATCGTCTGGGGTTTGGCAAGATGCAACGGAAGGAGTTTTTTCACCCTTTGTTGTTAGTGGTTATGGGAATCAGCAAAGCGAACTGGGCACATATCAGGGTAAAGTTGGATTTTTTACTGGTATTCAACCATCGCCAGAAGTTAACAACACTACAAAGTATTGTAGGGATGCAATAACAGATGAGCCTTTCCCTGCCGGAAATTACAAGAATTACTATGAAGACTACTGCATCTACGATAATGAATGGGGGCCGGTGGGCATTTGGGACCCCGCCTTACCATGGTGGCAAATCCAATTCGAGATTCGAGCAGAAGTAGAAACTGGACTTATTGACAATTGGACTAATGGTGGTAAATGCTTATTCACGAGTGATCAATGGCCTGGAGGTGCAGGTGCCGACTGGAAACAAGCGGGCAGTCTCATTTCCAGAACTATGTGTATGGAAACTTCACAAACTATGCCACAATGGGATAATTACTATCTAATGTGGATAGAGGAAACTAATTATTGGACAAAAGTTTATCATAACTGGATTGGAACTACTGGTTCTAGTACATACTACCACGGCGCTCCCGAAAATTCCCGTATGTGGTTCCCCCCTGGCGGTGGTCCGTACACCGTGGGAAGAGAACCTTATTGTTATCCTTCTGGCGTAGGTACTTGTAGCAATCCTGCTTTAAATTATGATCCAAACAATTGGGGAGGACCTTACAACGAGACTTACTACTGGAAGCACCTTTGTGAAGAATACAACTACACCTGGTATGATGCCGATACCGAAAGTGTTTGTTTAGCACTTGGTCAAGGTATCGTCCCTGACTCGCCATACACCAACGGCGGAACTTGGTGGACAGATTATGGCAATTATTGGGGCGGTGGAAAAGATACGGTTTGGGAGAATTTGGAAGACGGTAATATGGCGATAGACGGTTCAATGTATCATCATCGGTCGTATAATATCTTGACTTCAGAGAGTCATAGAATACATCCTAAGAAGCACTTCGAGATTCCGCTTGAACCTGTTTTTCCCTACGTAGCCAGCACGAGCTTCAGAATGAATCATCGTGATACCAATTTGAGTTGGGGTAATGGTGCTGAAGTAGGTCGTTCAACCATACCAACTTGGATTACTAATTCCTTCAACTGGCCAGATGCCGACCGGATTTATGATTATTGTCATATGCGTGGATGGAACGCCGCTCTTACTCATTACACGGAATACGGAGAGGCCCCGCAACCTCAATGGTCTCTGCCCCTTTATGATGATATTGCTCTTGGAAATCCATATCAAGGATGGGGATGCAATACCTCAGGGAAGTGTGTAACAGTACCTGAAATTACAGGACAGAATTATGTGGAGGTTCCTCAATTTGAGGCTGATTCAAATGGATGCTATGGTGAGTATAGATGCAGTAATCAAGACCAATATTCATATTGGGGTCTAACAAGCGTTGAATGTACTGATGGAGGATATAATCGTCGGGATTTTAATCCGCTTACAGAGGCGTTCGAGAATTCTTTCCCTCCTTCTCCCTATTACTGTTGGGCCGGTGGGACAGCCCAACGTGCCGATGGTTCTTATGGGACTTGTTACGCATATCACCAATGTATATATGGTGGAAAATGTTTGGACTCGAACAACAATTTAATGGGACTCGATTGTACAAATGGTAATTGGGGCAATCAAAATGGATATTATACATACGGTTGGGGCGGTTCCAACTCAGGCGATGCTTGGTACGGAGTTAAATGTGCCGCCGGAAAGTGGAACAACAAGGGGAGTTGTATAAATTCAGGAACTTGTGAACGGTTTTGGAATTTGCAATGTCCGTATACGTCGGGCGGTCAACCGTGTGGTTGGAGACACGCAAGCGGCTCTAATCACTCAGGAGGTATCCGTCATAACTATGGCAGTAACGATTATGACTGGTGTATGCAACAGGCACAATCTCTGACGGATTGGTGTGCCGGTGCCTGGTATTGTATTGGAGAATATACCACTTGGGCTTCAGATAATTACCACTGGGAAGGAGGAACAAGCGGGAACGATTTCAATTCATCCTTATGGACTCCGACCTATTCCAGCAACGCCGCTCAAGGAGGCACTAATATTTGGGGTCGTAAGAACAGGTTCCGCTCCGGTGATGGCACAACAGATACGGAATTTTACACTTGGCAGAAAACTTACCCTAAGACCGCCACTGAAAATCCTGTTTCCGAACATATTTCGGATCTTGAATTGCAACACTTAAATCAAACATATCCTTCCCACGCATTTGTAGAAGATGCACATAGGTGGGATGGAACATCATTCGCAGGTTGGTGTTCAAATGATGGAACTATTGGAGGAAATGTAGTTCCTCAGGAAAACTACGATCAGTTCTCCTACTGGTCCAGTTGGAATGGCACGTGGCACCACCAAGACGGTTGCGATGAAGCAGGTTCTTGTTCTGATCCCACTTACGGACAAGATACTGGAATGGGATCAGCAAACGGTGCTGACGATGATTGTAGAGCCGCAGGCACTTGTTCTGATCCAGCTCATAACAATAACGAATACAATTGTATGAATGTCGGTGTTTGCACCCTCAATGGAGTTGTAATTCCCTGGGCGGTTACTCCTTATAATTGTAACCAGATGGGAACTTGTTCAGGTGATCCCGCTTTTGACATTCCTGGAATTCACACGACTCCTGGGTACAATGGAAATCCCTGGGGCGGGTGGTATTGCTCTGAAGCTGGCGCTGGTCCGTGGAACCCCACTCCTGGTATTTTTACTGCCGACAATACTTGGACGAGTGATGGAAATATCTGGACATATGAAAATTGGGGATGGGTCGATCCGCCTATGCGTTTTGCCAGCGAGCCTACAGAATCTTTTGGTTATCATACAGCGGATAGACCAGATGGAGCCCTGATTCGATGGAAAGCTCCAGAATCTGATATTGAAATAGGACAGAGACTCTATACAAGACCTACTCATTTTAGGATTTATCGTTCTCCTTGGGTCTCACCGGAAGGAAAATCATTTACTGGATCTGATTATGAAGAGCAGATGTGGACCTTTGCCGGTGAAGTGATGTGCGATTCCGATTACGATTTTCAGTATTTTACAGATTCCAGAAACGATTTAGTCAGAGCTGGCGTTGGTCCATATGAACGGGTATATTATCGTATTACAGCAGTATGGAAAGATTGGAATTGGAGAGCAGGTTATGATGCACGTACATTTGGTGGGTATGGATGTGATGGGAATTACCTAACAATGCTGAATTGGGATTACCATTTTTATCAGCAATGGTCACATTTCGCTCCTCCCGGATCAGAGGACGAATTTGGAGCCACAGAAAGACTTGACGGCATTTGTTCAGAAACTTTCAATGACGGACATACTCATACAGAAGCAGGATGTCTTGGTGCAGGAACTTGTACTTGGTCTCAATTTAACAATGATGAAGCTAGTTGTACCGGGCAAGGTACTTGCTCGTGGTCAGAATTAAACAATAATAAATCGGAATGTCTGGCTCACGGTGTATGTTCTGATCCAACATTTAACTTTTATATAGGTACTGGAGGTTTTCAGAATTTCGCAAATGAAGCAGCCTGTCTTGCCTACAGCGGTACTTGTACTAATCAAAGTATAGGAAGTTGTTCTCTCGACTGGCATATCGATCACGCGGCTTGTGTAGCCTCTGGAAGCATTTGGACTTCTATAATCTATCCCCAATTTGACAATGAAGTAGACTGTATCGCTGAAATCAATGGAAAATGTAATGAACCATTATTTAATTCAGATGAAGCAGGCTGTCTGAATTCAGCAGGTACTTGCGGTGGTGATCCAGCTTTTGATAATGATCCGACGAGATGTCTTGGTGCAGGGGAATGTGATCCCAATTACTGGTATGATAATGATGAAGCAGGCTGTCTTGCCGCTAATGGCGGTCAAGGCGGACCTACCCCAAATACTTGGATTCCTGCAAACTATATTTTCACTAATACAGGTATTTGGACATTCAATACTTGGACTCCTGTAACCAATACTTGGACGCCTGCCGGTCTTACTTGGCTTGATACGGGAGACACTTGTTCTAATCCTATATATAATCAGGATTTATCGGGATGTTTAGGAGAAGGAACTTGTACCGATTGGACATATCACAATGATGAGGCCGGGTGTCTCGCTCAAGGTTCTTGTTCTGATCCTTATTATGGTAATGAAATTGACTGTTTAAGTGTCCATGGAGATTGCCTCGATGATGCCGGCAATCACATTCGGGACTCTCTGAATAATCCATTAGGGCTAGAATGGCTTTGTAATTTGCAAGGAACTTGCGATGGTGCTTCACAATATGATAATTATCCAACCAGCTGTGTTGCAAAAGGTACTTGTTATAATCAAGGAGGTACATACTTACCAATGTATGATGATGATAAAGATTGGTGTCTTTACGATTTTGGCACTTGTACTGATCCAGCTCATAATGACCATGGATGGGGCTGTGTAGGTCCTGGTACTTGTGCTGATCCAGCTGATGGGACGCCCTATCCTCAATGGGACAATGATCGTTACGCTTGTGTTGGTGCCTATGGCTACAACGAATACCATCGTGGTTGGGACTGGTGGACTCCCGCTAATACTTGGACTTCCGATCATACTTGGACTCAGACTTATACTTTCACTCAGACAGGTAATTGGACAGACAGTTGTACAGATCCAACATTGAATGGTAATATGCCGCATTGTATTGGCGCAGGCGATTGTTCTGATCCCCAATGGGACAATGAAGAAGTTAACTGTCTTGCTAACTTTAGTTGTTCTGATCTTGCTTATACTACTCAATCTTTGTGCGAATCTGCAGGTGATTGTATGGATGGACTTGTATCAATTCCTACGTGGGTTAATGATGAAACGGGATGTCTTGCCGCAGGCACTTGTTCTGATGCGGCTTATAACAATAATGAAACAGATTGTTTGCAAAACGGAACGTGTATGGCCGTTAGCGGAAATCATCCAACTTGGGGTTCAGCAGATAATGAAGTCGGTTGCGAATCGCAGGGAGAGTGTGATCCTGATTCGATGAATTTTACTGAAGTCGCTTGTCTTAATGAAGGTACTTGTTCTAATTCTTCTTATAATAATGATCGAGAAGCCTGTCTGGGTGCAGGAACTTGTGTAGGGGATGGTATGTATGATGGATATGAAGAAGGCTGTCTCGCTAACGGGAATTGTTTTGGAGACGTAGATTTTAGTGTTGACCTTGTCGCCAACATCCCAATGCTTACTATGGTCCCTCCGATGACCACATCTCAACTTTTTGTCGGGCAATCAGTAAGCGGATATGGTATACCAGCTGGTACAACTATTACACAGATTCCGAATAGCACTACCGCTATTATATCGAATGCCGTCAACGCTGGTGTTTATGGTGTCTATGTGTTAACATTCTCTGGTATGTGGGTACCAGGGAACGAGGCCACTTGTGAAGGCAATGACCCAAGTAATGTTTGGACTTTCAATACTTGGATTTCTGCAGGATATACTTACAATTCTGTCAATACTTGGGATTATTTTTATTGGGTACCAGAAACTTGGACCAATGCAGGATACACTTGGGCTTCCACTGCTGGTACGTGGTCTGCAAACACTTGGATAGGTTCTCCTGAAACTTGGAATGGAAATTCTTGGAACATAGAGTATTGGACGAGTGCGGGTAATACTTGGAATGGACCTGTGTGGACTTCTGCAAATTATACTTGGACAACAGGATCTTGGGCAGGGACACCGCATCCCAATTATGCTTGGTATGGAAAAACGTTGTTTCATCTCATAGAAGAATACGATCCTGTAACAATGATCAACAATTTTCCTAATGCCAATCATATGGTTATAGGACGTTCTTTGGTAAATGCTGCCTCCCTCTGGCATCCATTAGAGGGAGACGAATGGGACCAACTGGACGATGGTTCTAATACTGTGAGATACACAGGATTTTTCAAGGCGCCTATGTCTGGAGAATATCAATTTAAAGTTTCATCATATGATGCCAGTTATCTTTGGTTAGGAGAAAATGGATGGAGTATGAATGATCTGGTTGCTTGGAGAGAACACGACAATTATCTAGCCGGTTGCCCTGGTGACCATGGTTTGCACGATTCCGGAGAGGAGGGTTGGGATGGCATCGGCCCCATTGCATCCGTACCTGGATATCAATTTCATATTGGCCGCATTTCACTTGTGAGGGATGAAGTATATCCTTTACTAGCTTATTTTACCTCTTTTAACAATACTATGTGTCAGGCGAATCCACACTGGAGACCGAAATGGGATATAAGAGTCCATTATCCCGACGGTGATTGGAATAATGGAGGTAACGGTTCAGGCGTATGGGGGACTGGAACATTTTCTTTGATGCCAGGATTATTATCGCCTACTGGTAGTGGATCCGGATTCCGTCCTGGGCACAATTTTGGCGGAAATGCGCCTGGTGATGCTTTTGTTCAGCCGTCAATGAACGGTCAAACTGTAGAAGGCATTCATACAAACGAAAGCGATCTTGAATATGACTACTGGAATTACCGGGAAGCAAATTTACTGGTAGATGGAGAATATGAGGGCGATATTTATTCCTTTTATACTGACGAATAATAAAAGACTTGACATTGATACTAGGTTTTAGTATAATAAAGACTATTATGTTAACTGGTTATATATTTATGTATATCTATCTGCACATACTACTAAATTATTGGATATAAAATTATGGAAAAAAATGAAGAATGTTGTCCCGATGGCGAACCGTGTGAAGAGCCTGAAGAAGTAAAGCACGTTAATCCCTACGAAATCCCCTATGTTCCTAGTTCCCACGTACAGAAACTTATGGCGAGAAAGAAGAAGAGAGACGAGAAGTTAAAAATAGTACAAAAACAGAAATGAATCACAAAGTAATTGATAATTTTTTAGATGAAGAATATTTTAACAATTTAGTATCTCTTTTAGGAAAAATACCTTGGTATTATTATGAAAATGTAGCTTCGGTTACCACAGTACAAAGGAATATATTTTATCTTTATCATTTGTTATATACAGATAATAAACCAATCAGTCCTCATTATGATAAATTAATTCCGGTAATGGAGAAATTGGGAGGGGAGTGTTTGATACGTATAAAAGGCAATCTTTATCCAAATACAGAAACATTACACGAACATCCAATGCACTCAGATTATTCTTTTTCTCATACCGCTGCCATATTATCAATGAATACGTGTGATGGATATACTAAGTTAGCAGATGGTACAAAGATTGATAGCATTGCAAATCGTCTTCTTGTCTTAGATGGATCTGAGAAACATTGCTCAACGACTACAACAAATGCTCCTGCAAGATGGAATTTCAATTTTAATTTCTTGCAACCTAATATTCCAGCCAGTCTGACAATACACGACCAACACCCTGAATTAAGAGAATTTAGAACTTGACATTTATCATTAATTCTAGTATAATATGTATAGTTTAATATGAAGTGAAAAATCAATAATGAAAGAAGGAGAATATTATGGCAAAAGTTTTACAAACATATAAGATTTTTATCACGGAAGAAGAAGTAGAGAAAGACCTCACACGAGTGGATATTGTCGAACTACTCTATAATGACGTAGCAACCGTTACGTTTACAAAAGTAGATGGATCTGAAAGAGTGATGCAATGTACGTTGCACAAAGATATTTTAGATGATCGATGGAAGCAAACCGGCCGAAATGATCCTCGCTTAGAAGTTGAAGTACCCCCAGAACTCGATAAAAAAGTGCCAAAGAATTCAAGAACTGAGGATTACTTGGATGACGGTAGAAATATGGAGAAAAGAATAATGAAAACTCTAGATACCGTTGCAGTATATGATCTAGAAGTTGAATCGTGGAGATCATTTAGACTAGACTCTATAAAGAGTATCGGATTTCCCAAGACTATTCATAACGAATCAGGAACAGTTATACCCCCATACAAGACGCCTGAAATGGAATCTTTGCCACCCGCGGAGACGGAAACACCCGTAGCCAACTTAGACTAGAAATAATTATCGATGCGTAAGAACGATGTAAAAGTTCTTTCCGAAATCGAACACGTTCTACATCGCCCAGGAATGTATGTCGGAGACACCACTATTGGTGACCACGACAAATGGGTGATGAAAAACGGTTCAATCGTGAAAGAAAAAGTTAAAATTGTCCCTGCTTTTCTCAAATTATTTGATGAAATTGTATCGAATAGTATTGATGAGGGATTCAGGACTGATTTCAAATTCGCAAACGAGATTAAAATCTATCTGGAAGATAACGGGAAAATCACAATCAATGATAATGGTCGTGGTATTCCCGTTGTAGATATTCCAGAATTAAATAAGACTCAAGCAGAATTAGCATTTACAAATCTACGAGCTGGAGCTAA
>CEVO01021463.1_pt1 | contig 10984 bp, 10 predicted proteins | sample 531511 | NCBI WGS metagenome assembly CEVO01 (sample SAMEA2623907, study PRJEB7988) | marine metagenome | biome: marine biome (ENVO:00000447); feature: mesopelagic zone (ENVO:00000213); material: "saline water (ENVO:00002010), including plankton (ENVO:xxxxxxxx)" | depth 800 m | reverse complement strand
ACCTCAGGACTCCCCTGCTTGATCTCCTCGAGAATATCATTGCGACGCCAGATCCATGCAACAAATATACAAAATGCAAACCCTAATAAGGGCTGACTAATTTCTGTTGTATAAGTCACAACCATATCGAAAACTGGATCGAAGTTAAACACGATAACTAGTGAAATTAAGATTATGACAGTGCCGATCATCACCGCAGCCTTTCGCCTTTCTATACCGTGATGTTCTACGCTATAAGCGACTGGTACTTCTAACATGGAAATAGAAGATGTTAAGGAGGCTATCGTCATGAGCATAAAGAAGGCTACCGCTACTAGAATACCAACGAAGCCCATCGTATTGAAAAGAGAGGGTAACACAGAAACTATCAAACCTGGCCCGGCGATAAGGCCACCATTTTCATCGAAGATTTCGACTCCGTTACTAAGTGCCACATACATAGCTGGCAGGATCAACATACCAGCCATTACTGCAATTCCTACATCCAGTAAAGCCACCAAACCTCCCACTGTGGGCAAATCTTCGCGTTTATTTATGTAGGAACCATAAACCAACATAGTACCCACCCCTAGAGAGAGTGAGAAAAACGCCTGACCCATCGCATCAACGAGCAAAGAAGGATCAGCAATACGTGTAAAATCTGGGATTAGGTATGCCCGAAGTCCTTCAATTGCTCCAGGCAAAGTCATGACATAGAAAATAAGTAAGATCAAAATCAGGAGTAGCGAGGGCATCAAAAGTGATGCCCATTTCTCAATACCTTCTTTGACACCTGCACTTATGATATAGACTGTAGCGACCATAAATACTATAACGAAGAGACTGTTTCGGAACACTGCGTCCTGATCTTGTGTTAACCATTGCGCTAATTCATTCATACCCATCAGACGCGCCAGAGGATCGAAAAAGAAGGCAAGCATCCATCCACTGACAATGGCATAAAAACTCAAAATAAAACTAACGGTGATTATTCCGGCAAATCCGACGATCAATGCCAACATTCGACTTTTGTATCCAGAAGAAATTGATCTTAACGCGGTTACGGCATTAGCTCGTGCATGCCGGCCAATTATTAGTTCGGCCATTAAGGCTGGATAAGCTAGTGCAAATACCAGAATAAGGTAAACAAACAGAAACGCCGCACCACCATTCGAGGCAGCATTAGTCGGGAACCCCCATATATTGCCAAGTCCGACAGCAGAACCTGAGGCTGCCATAAGAAATCCAAATCTGGAAGTAAACTCGCCTCGCGAAGTTGCCATTAGTTACTATTCCCTCAAATTTTATTGCTAAACATCAAGGATTTTCGGCCTATGCAAGAGTAACTTAACACTTCGCAGCGGTAAACGGTGATCAATTATTGGTCGAAAGATTCTAGTGTAAAAAGAAAATTTATAGGATCAGACAGAATAAACACTACGTTCGATACAAGTGACACAACGCCCCCAAGATTTACCTCAAGGGTAGGAATGCGCAACCGATTATCGGAAGAAGAAAAAGTAGCAATACCAGAGAAACTTTCTCGGCGGGGAATAATGCTTTCAAGGTTTGCTTTTAAGATTACTCCAGATTCGGAAGGAACAATATTAAAATTCATACTAATAAATTGACTACCGGTATCTATATTTACAGAGGTTATAAGTAGTCCAGAGGTTGACTCGAAGACATGAGGGGCTGAGCTAAATCGATCAGTAATTTCAACAGTGATGTATACGAAATCTAATGGATTGTTATAAATTGGTGTGAAATAGGGAGCATAAGGTGCTTTCGCTTCACCTAGTGAGACAGTAGGGAGATCATCAATAGCATCAACTATCTCCATACCTTCTCCCAGTACTTGACCGAATACGGTAAAACCACCATCAGTTACATCAAGAACTAAATTATCAGTCAAGTTAACAAACCATTGGTTAGTAGCGCTGTTAATTACTCCCCCGACCCTTGCCATAGCTACTGTGCCTCGGGTGTTCGATATACCACTGTATTCATTCGCTATTGGAGGATCTGTCGGCACGTCGATGGGGCCTTCAAACAATTTGAATCGAAAAGCGCCACCTTGTACAACGAAATCATCTACAGCTCTATGAATATACGTGCCGTTGTAATCATTTCGATTCACGTAATTGAGAAAGTTTTGGACAGTAATTGGAGCCGTGTCATCCAATAAATCGATTGAGAAATCCCCAATACTGGTACTGACGCGGACGATTGTGCCTGCCACAGCTGGAACGGCATAGAAGCTGGTTAGAAAGAAGAAAATCAGATAATAGACGTTTTTATTTAATAAATGTAAGACCGTCGCATACATGAATACTCCAAAATATTAATACTAGCGCTGGGACTATTTCAACCGATGGAGCATAGGTTAAGTCTTAACAAGATTCAACTTTTCAACCGAGGAATACAACCAAAGCTATCGGCAAAAATGGCCTAATTTCGAAAATACTAGCCGAAAAAATGTGATCTCGTAGCGTATTTTGATGGTGAGAATCAAATAAGCTATGCTATGGGCCGACTGATAATCTTCCCATTTTTCAAAAATTTGCTTTTTTTAAAAACCATGCAGCCAAATATTTATTCATAGAAACAAAATTACCTAGTGACTCAGTCGACTGATCAACAATCGCGATCATTTGGAATCGGCATAGATTTTGGCACTACCAACAGCGCTGCCGCCCTCTTCGATGGCAAGAAAATTCACCTTCTAAAGCTCGAAAAGAACTCTGTGGTAATGCCATCGGCTACTTATATAAATAACGAATTCAAGATCATTACTGGAGAAAAAGCTATAGAACAGTATATTGAAAGTAATACAGGGCGTACTGTGGAGTTTAGCGCTGAGATCCTCGGGGAAGCTCGCACGACCACTGGTCAAATAGGTGACCATGGCCTTCCTGAAGAAGCGAATACAAGAAAGCTCTATGGTCAGTCATTTATCGACGGTAGTCAGAAAGGTCGATTATTTAGGGGCACTAAACGAGTGTTAGGTAATAATGAAGCGCCTCGCCTTATAGTGTTTAATAGGCCCTTCAGGCTAGTCGCTTTTATTACTCCCCTATTGTTACGCATTAGAAGAAGTATAGATAAACACTTACGCCTCTTTGAACCCGACGCTGAATTCACTAATCACGCTTGCGTTGGTCACCCAATAAATTTCGAAGGATCAGGCCCTCAACGAAATCAACACGCACTCAACCTCCTGTCTGAAGCCTACACACACGCGGGTTTCTCCAAGCAATGTTATTACCCTGAACCGATAGCCGCTGCTCTGAGTTATCTCTATGAACATCCACTGGCTACCGACCAAACACTACTGGCCGTGGATTTCGGAGGCGGTACTTTAGACCTCTGTATACTTAAAAGAGAGAAAAAGGAATTTTCAATTATTGCAACTCATGGCATAGAGCTAGGAGGAGATTACATCGATCAAATCCTATTCCGGAAGCTGGTCTTTCCTCTGCTCGGTAAGGGCGAGCGCTGGCGTCGCGCAGGCGAAGACAGGGAGATTGAAACCGTTTTCCCGTTCCATGAATATGAGGACTTGTTACTCAATTGGGCTGTAAGTTACATGTTAAACCAAAATAAATATACGTCTCCGATAATGCAGCGCATTAAATACGGTGACGAAGCAGCCCTTAAGTTTCGACGTCTTTACGATCTAATAAAAAACAACTACAGCTATCTTGTATTTCAGAGTATAAAGGAGATGAAAGCTACGCTCTCCGACCTATCAGAAGCCAAACTAGATATACCAGAACTTGATATCGAATTGTTGGTGACTCGTGAAGAGTTTGACCTGATGATCAGCGAGATACTCGAGAAGTTCAAAAGAGCTATTAACGAGCTGTTAGCAAAAGCCCAGTTATTTTCCAGTGACATACAGTTAGTTATCCGGACCGGAGGATCTTCTCTTATTCCAGCTGTCAAACAAATACTAGACATTGAATTCTCTGGAAAAGTCATTGAGCATGATCCTTTCACTAGTGTTGCGGCTGGGCTTGCTATCGCTGAATATCAGAAATTAGGCAACCAGCAAATTACCGAGAATCCCTCTGATCTTGCAGAGTAAACTTGCATACTTTTCAATGACTACAAAAAGGAAGTAGGAAATTTGGTGTTTATCTTTGGGCTTTTATATTTTGGATATTCGTTAAATTCCAAGCTCTTTATAATCGTTCTCCCAAAAGAGCTTTACTCTTGAATCGATTTGCTGGGCTTTTGCAGAGTTTATCGATAAACCATTACAATAGAGATTATTCTATTCGAAGTTGGGAGTCTTCTAAAAATGGGGTAATCCCATCTGTAGCGGAAACATAAGGCCGTGAACTTAATTTTGTATGCTATCCCATTCTTTTTCCTACTCATCTTTTTAGAATTAGGATGGGGATTTGCCCGAGGTCGCAACACATACCGCATTAATGACACTATAAATAGTCTGTCTATGGGCAGCCTCAGCAGGCTCCAGAGCCTAGTCATACTGGGAGTATCCGGTGCGATTTATGAATGGATAGTAGCCTACTTCCAATTGAGGCAGTTACCTGGTGACCGAATTTGGGTATGGATATCCTGTTTTATTCTGTATGACCTTGCCTACTATTGGAAACATCGGTTGGGGCATGAGATGCTTATTTTGTGGGGTTCTCACGTCGCCCACCACCAGAGCGAAGATTTCAATCTAAGTACCGCCCTTCGGCAAACTAGTATCGATTTCTATAGCTTTCTTTTCTACCTTCCCTTTTTTGTATTGGGATTTCCCGCGGAGGTATTATTCACAACAGTTAGCGTGAACCTCATTTACCAGTTCTGGGTTCATACAGAACATGTACCAAAACTTGGAGCCCTGGAATGGCTATTCGTTACCCCATCGAACCACCGGGTCCATCATGCTCGAAATAAGATCTATGTCGATCATAATTATGGTGGCGTATTCATTATCTGGGACCGCCTCTTCGGCAGTTTTCAAGAAGAACTCGTGGAAGAACCCGTGATTTTCGGCCTCCGTAAACCACTTAACAGTTGGAACCCAGTTTGGGCAAATGTGCATGTGTATTGGCGCTTGATTAACGACTTGAGAAAAGCAAAAGGCCTAAGGAACAAATTGGCCATCTGTTTCAAACCACCTGGCTGGCTACCTGAAGGCATGTTGAGTAGTTGCCAACTAAGAAAACTCACTGTAGACCTAACTACCCGCTTCGACCCTGTTATTCCAACTTTCAGTAAATACTACACCCTAGGACAATTCGTGATATCCGTGTTGATTAGCCTTTACCTATTACAGTATTCGACACAGCTAGATTACGAAATAACCGCCATGGCCGTTGTATTCATGGTTTATTCTTTCTACGTTCATGGTACTTGGCTGGAAAACCGCCCAAACGCACTGAGACAAGAGCTTTTCAGGATGATTTCATTGATAGTGCTAATCCAGTTCGTCCACGTTCATATACTGTTGAAAACTTCAATTACTGTATATGCGGCTCTTTCCCTATTAGCTTTGTATTTATACAAGGATGGGGTTTTCTTAACTAATAACCAAACGATCCACAATGATAACAAATCGCAAGTCAAGTCACACCCTACTGCGTAACACCTAGATTATATACATGTAACAAATGTTATAATATATGCAGTAAAGCAGCGTCTCACTTTCCCAGTGATTACCTTGCTTTTATTAATTGAGACCTTCGCGTTCTTCCCTTCGCGCTCCAGCAAGAATACCGGGCAACGCATAATTACCTTCATGGCAAGCATACTCATAGAGTGCTCCCGAAGCCGTGCGCATAGGAATCTGAGCGGTCCAGGGTTGAGTATACGCTCCATCGTCTTCCACTGTGAATTCGTAAAGAATTTCATTAGGACCAGTTCGCGTGAACCGTTCAGTAACTTTCGCTGTCGAAGGCAGGTAAAGACTGTGTTTGATGGCAAAGCGAAAACTTTGCTGAGGATGAAAGTTAGCTGTTTCAACCACTAAAGTGTCACCCTCCCAGTGACCTACAGAATCTCCTAACCAAGGACTGAATTTTGTAGGAAGGCGTTCTGCGTTGAGGCGGATTATGCGAGCATCATGATTCATCTCTACAAGAATCATCACATAACTTTCATTCTGAACTATCTGATAGTGATTATTATAAAGGACTGGCAGCATTGGTGGGCCCCCGCTGGAACCAAATCCCACTATGCAGCGTTCACCAAGTGGTCGCTGTTCAGGCCCATCGTAGCCACTAGACTGACCATACTGCAAGAAAGCCCCTCTGGCAGCAGCTGTGTAGGGTATACGCCCATTTGCAGGATCCACAATAAACGATGTGCGATACTCCCCGCTAATTTCTGCGATCTTAGTCCCAGGATCTATCCAAAAGGCATTATAACCAGCATCAGTATTCCCATCTGTCGGTGGCAGGCGGTCAGGATCACTAGGTGCATTGTCTGCATTTGTTAGAACATTAAGAGCAGCGGTTTGCTCTAACCGAAGCGCTTCTTCGACATCAACGACAAGTCGATCTCCGAGAACTGGATCCCTTTCTAACGTAGTTACGGTGGCAGACGTCCATACACCTTGCAAGTCCGCTACTCCGGAGCCAGTGCGTGGCACTTCCCAATCTCCCTGAGCAAGGAGTGGTAATTGAAGCAGAAGAAAGCAACCTGATAAAAGTGTCGAAAGAAAACTCTTCATAAACATAATTCCTAAAAATCTTTAGTCACACTAACCCTTCTTGGATCACTCAGACTAAATCTGATTTAGCGGAAATTCCAGCAAAAGCTGACCATTATTCGGATCTCGAAGCTCAAACTGAGCTTGGTAGGCCCTAGTAAGCGCTTCTGTAAACGCACTACCATCTTCAAGATTGCTGATAATAAAGATTGACCTCCCAATTACCTCATGATTCGGCGGCAAATCTAGTGGGTTAAACAAATATCCCGTATTTCCACTCAACATTCCCTGCACAGTTGCCTCTACAGTCAACCCAGGACCAGAAATTTCGGAACGTACCCCCCTGAATAGAGCGTTATCGCCATTGGCATCCGTTATCCGTAAAAATATGTTTGCTTGCCTAGTAAATAGTTCTAGATTTTTTACAGAAATAGTAGGTGTATAGATAGGGTATCGAAACCCAACTTCGATAATCCCATTGCTAGAGCTATCGGTAATCAATTCGCTCTGTAATTGTTCGGCTAGAATTCCTTCTCCGGCTTGCCTCGGCAACAAGTACAAAAAATAAACAAATGCAGGAATTACAGCAAGCAAGCACACGACGATACCGTAGATTCCCGGTTTACCACCTAGAAATCGATTGAACGGATATAAAGCTACTAAGAGAGCTACAATAACGAGATTCCAAATCAACGCTCTAACTAGCAAGGACTCATTGCCAAACTGAGCCGGGTTTTGAAAGATGAAAAACACTGCGGTAATCGCAATAAGAACAGAAGGTAGGCTAATAAGTATGTGTGGAAGAGTTATCTTCATAGTATCCATCAGGACCGCAAATGTATCTCGCTAGGCGCCTGCTTATCGGCGTGATAAGAAGATCTCACTAAAGGCCCACTGGCAACATTTTTGAATCCCAGTTTTTCTCCGAATATGCGCAGCTCGTCGAACTCATCTGGATGTGCAAATCGCTCTACTTTAAGGTGATACTTACTAGGCTGAAGATATTGACCTAGGGTAACCATGTCCACGTCGTGTTGTTTCAATTCTTCCAGAACCTGTTTTACTTCATCGTTGGTTTCACCGAGCCCAAGCATTAATCCTGATTTAGTAGGTACGTCAGGCTGGTAACGCTTATAGCCGGCCAATAAATCCAAAGACCATTGATAATCTGCACCAGGTCTTGCCTGTTTATATAGTCTAGGAACAGTTTCCAAATTATGGTTAAAAACATCCGGAGGGGTTTTTTTAAGAATATTAAGCGCAACATCCATCCTTCCACGAAAATCAGGTACCAGTACCTCTACTCTGATACCAGGGTTATGGCGACGAGTGGCGGTGATGCAATTTGCGAAATGTTCGGCTCCGCTGTCTTTTAAATCATCTCTGTCAACCGAAGTGATAACGACATAATTCAGCCCCATTTCGCGCACTGCCTCAGCAAGTTTAATCGGTTCATTCTCATCAAGTGGTTTAGGCTTGCCGTGGGCAACATCACAAAATGGGCATCGGCGTGTGCAGATATCTCCCATTATCATAAATGTGGCGGTTCCATTATTGAAACATTCACCCAAGTTAGGACATGAAGCTTCTTCACATACGGAAGCTAGTTCGTGATGACGCAGTATCTCTTTGATATGGTTTACTTTTCGTGAAACAGGGAGTTTTACGCGAATCCAGTCTGGTTTTGCAGTGAGTTCTTTAGTAGGTATAACTTTTACCGGGATACGACGCAGCTTTTCTAAGCCACGCAACTTTTGTCCTTCGATTAATATGTTGCGCCGTTTTCGTTCAGCCATAACAACTCTGCTAATTTCGCTAAAACTCAATTGTGCTGGTAGTACTTTAGATATCCAAGTTCCCTGAGCAGCTTATTACACAGGACCTTGCTTACATTCTGTAACAACAAGTCCTGCTCGCCGACGTAGTCTACTACCTGTGTAACACGGAGGTTTTCAAATCCACATGGATTTATATTAGAAAACGGAGCAAGATCCATATTCACGTTTAGGCTGAGACCGTGATAGCTCCAGCCATTCTTTATCCGTAATCCCACGGCAGCTATTTTAGCATCATTCACGTACACGCCGGGAGCTTTTGGCTTGGTCGTTGCAGCTATACCGTAATCTTTTAGTGTTGCAAGTAACGCGTTCTCAATAAAATCTACCAGCGCTCGAGCCCCAAAATTTCGGCGTCTAACATTGATTAATAGATAGGCAACCAGCTGGCCGGGTCCATGATAAGTAACCTGACCCCCACGATCGATTTGGACCACAGGAATGTCACCTGGATTTAGGATATGTTTGGCTTGACCTGCTTGTCCCTGGGTATAGACAGGTTTATGACTCAGCAACCATATCTCATCAGGCTTTGAAAGCGCAGAATTCTCCGCCAGGTAGCGCATTGCTTGCCACACTAACTCATAGCTCTGCAAACCGAGCCTTCGCACAATCATTTCCGGGGTTGTGCCAACTTCGGGAGAGAAGGGTTGAGCCTGAAACCACTTGTAATCGGTCAGTAGCAAAGCAAGGCACCTCTTAGGGATTTAACTATACATATGCTGCTTATGAAGGTAATAGTTTCTGCTCAGAGTTGTGACCAACCGCTTTATAAGCGGTTAGATCTAGCCAGCTCCAGTCCAAACGCCTTGTACCCTATTATAGGCATTGTTTTACTGTTAACCACACAACACGTATCAGCAGATAAGAGCTCAAACACCGACATCGGCGCTTTGCCTGGTAAGTAAAAAATTGATGTAAAAATTCTCTAAATTACCATCTTTACGTTTTCAATTTTCTGTAGGTCTAAAAAAATGCGAGATAGTTGATCTTCTCCAGTAGCAGTAATGGTAACAGTGATGGAGACATAGTTTTTTTTACGGCTGGCCCGTAAACTTACTAGACCTTCCGTGATCTTTCCTGTGTGCCTCTCTATAGTTGCAACAACCTCGGCCTGAAAACCATCTCTCAACCTACCAATAATCTTTATTGGATATAGACAGGGAAATTCAATCCGCGTTGTTACTTGATTATCTGAGTTGGAGCTTGGAGACACTGATTGTTTTTAAGTTTACCCACCAAAAAGGTTACTAAAGAAAAGAGTAAGCCAATCTATAAGTCGCTTAAGCAGTCCTCCTAACTCAACTTCTTGCATGGCAATTACGTCGCCACGGTAAATGACGTCATTATCGAGTACTACGTTGACTACTCCCATAATCTGTCCATTGTTCAGAGGTGCACTGATTACCTCATCAATATCCAACGAAGCGGTCATGGCTTCGGCCTGTCCTCGCGGAATTGTCACATAGACTTCTCCCGGGACTCCGAGATCGACAGCAGTTTGACTACCCGACCATACACGAACATTAGTCAAGATCTCGTTAGGTTCGTACAGCTTATGAGTTTCATAGTATCTGAATCCATAGGTGAGGAGTTTCTGTGTTTCAATAGCCCGCGATTCCTCACTAGCCGTACCCATGACTACCGAGATTAGTCTCATACCATCACGTTCGGCGGAGGCCACTAGGCAAAACCCTGCTGCGTCGGTCCAGCCCGTTTTCATTCCATCAACATTACGATCGCGAAATAACAAAGTATTTCGATTGCTTTGCCGTATGTCGTTGTACATGAATTCCCGCTCGGCGTACATCGGGTAAAAATCCTGGTGACTGTAAATTTCAGATCTGGCAAGAATGGACAGATCTCGTGCAGACATGGTGTTGTAGTACAATTCGGTATCGAGTCCACTTGAGTTCATAAAAAAACTATTAGTCAATCCAAGTACTTCCGCGTATTGATTCATCATATCGGCAAAGGCTTCCTCACTGCCGGCTATATGCTCTGCCACCGCTACACTGGCATCATTCCCGGACTGTATGATGATCCCTCGCAGCAGGTCTTCCACACTTACCTGGGTGTCGACACCGACAAACATCTTCGAACCTTCCATGCGCCAGGCATTTTCACTGATATGCACCAAGTCATCTAGACCAAGGTTACCGTTGATAAGTTCTTCCTCCGCTATATAGGCCGTCATAATTTTGGTTAGGCTGGCGGGTGGTAGAGCCTCATCAGCGTTCTCTTCCACGAGAATGTGGCCAGTCATACCATCAATCAAAATATAACTGGTTGCCGCTATTTCCGGTGGCCGAGGAATAATAACTTGGGCTATTGTTTGATCGTTAACCAAAACAAGAAACGCCAAGACTAATAACCGATTAAAGTGCTTCATACTTCTTTGTAGAGGTAACATATATTTAGCGTTCTTTGATGACATAAAGAAATCCGTATTTAAATTAATGTATGTGTCGAACCGGAAAACGAGGAATCACGTTGC
>CEVO01102147.1_pt1 | contig 11021 bp, 8 predicted proteins | sample 531511 | NCBI WGS metagenome assembly CEVO01 (sample SAMEA2623907, study PRJEB7988) | marine metagenome | biome: marine biome (ENVO:00000447); feature: mesopelagic zone (ENVO:00000213); material: "saline water (ENVO:00002010), including plankton (ENVO:xxxxxxxx)" | depth 800 m | reverse complement strand
GTTTCACCCGCGTCGTTTCACCCGCTTCATCACACCTGATACATGGCACCTGATTCATGGAGCCATATTGATGATGCCCGACACGGCCAGTGCGACGCCGTACGTCTGCGCCAGGCTGCCCCCCCTAGCCGAACGCCTGGGCGGGCATGATCGACTCCACAAACATCACCATCTCCTCGAGGATCTGGCGTTCGCGATCGCTCAGCGAGGTCTGGTTCAGACGTTCGATTTCACGCGCGAAGTCCTTTAGCGTCAGGCTCGCCAGCGCCGAGTCGTTCATCCGCTCCCACCGGAAGGTCTCCCAGCGCGCCTGCTCCTCGCCGGTCAGGGTGTCCGGATAGCTGCGGGCGCGGTAGCGAAACAGCATCTCCTCGAGGCGCGGGTCCTGGAAGGCAAAGCTGGCGTCGACAAGATCCCAGGGATCCATGGCACGCACGCGCTCCATCTGCTGGCGGTCGGCAGGAGAGAAGAACCCGCCGGAGTAGAGCATCAGGTCCGGATCCCTCGGCGGCTCCGGCGGTGGCTCGGCGAACACCTCCTGCACCTTGGCGACGATATCGGGGTCCTTGGCCAGCCGCTGGTAGTGACCGCGACAGGCGTCCATCTCGAGCCCCATGCGCGCCACGATCTCGCCATACTCGCCCTGATGGGGCCCCGACACATCCTTGAGCGCACTGGGCGGAAAGATCACCGGACACTTGTTGATGTGCACGACCTTCAGCGGAATCCGGCTTTCGCCCTCGGCCAGGTCGTCATTGCTGACGAATACCCGAGCACGAATCTCCTGGGCCGAGAGACTGAGCATGTCGGCAGGGTCCAGCGACAGGTCGTAGACGATGACGCCGTTGGGATTGGTCGGGTGTTCGGCCAGGGGCATCACCAGAGACCCGCAGGCACGGCTGGCAGGATAGCGCCGGGAGATATGCACCACCGGCTTGCGCTGGGTCGTATCCAGGCGTTTGCGCACCTCACGCTTGGCCCTGAGCGACAGCAGGTAGTCGAACAGGTTGGCATTGGCGCCCCGCAACAGTCGCGCCAGGGCGATGGTGGCGCGTACATCGGCCAGGGCGTCGTGGGCGCCGGCATGCTCGATACCGTTGGCCGCGGTCAGGTCTTCCAGGCGAAAGCTGGGACTGCCGTCCTCGCGCCTTGGCCACTCGATGCCCTCTGGCCTCAAGGCGTGGAAGGCGCGCACCACGTCGATCAGATCCCAGCGCGAATTGCCGTTCTGCCACTCCCGTGCATAGGGGTCGATCAGGTTGCGGTAAAACAGGTGACGACTGACCTCATCGTCGAAGCGCAAGCTGTTGTAGCCCACCGCACAGGTCCCGGCGACGCTCATCTCGTCGACGATGGCGCCGGCGAACTCGGCTTCGGGAACACCGTTGCGCCTCGCCTGCTGGGGCGTAATACCGGTGATCAGGCAGGCCATGGGGTGCGGCAAGGCATCATCGGCGGGCTTGCAGAACAGCTCCACCGGCTCGCCAATCTCGTTGAACTCGGCGTCGGTACGGATGGCCGCGAACTGCGAGGGACGATCGCGCCGAGGATCGGCACCAAAGGTCTCGTAGTCGTGCCACAGAAAGGTCAGCGGAGCGGCTTTCGGCTGCGCCATGGGATTGCGGTCTCCACGCGTACGTCAAAGGCCCGTCAGCCTAGCACAGGCCAACGCCGGGCTCAGCCTGCACGATCACAGGTCGAGTCCGGCGCGGGAAGGAAATACACGAAAGACGCCCAAGGGGCGTCATCTTGATGGCTGGCATTGTCGATATCGCATCGGCGATGTGGCATCGACGATATCACGACGTTCAAGCAACACCAGGCGCTGCATCAACTGCTGCGCGGCAGGGTCACGTTGAGCTCGAGCACCGAGCAGTTGTCCTCGCTGTCCAGCGACATATTGATGGCATCGTCGTCCACCTCGACATAGCGGCGGATGACCTCAAGCAACTCCTTCTCCAGCATCGGCAGGAAGTCAGGCTGTCCCCGCTGGCTACGCTGGTGCGCCACGATGATCTGCAGCCGCTCCTTGGCGACAGACGCGGACTTCTTGCGTTCGCGCTTCAGGAAATCGAGTAGTTTCACCGGCGACCTCCTCCTCCGAACATGCGGCTCAGCAGGCTTTTCTTCTGATACTCGTGGAAGCGCAAGGGCACCTCCTCTCCGATCAGGCGGCTGACCGTATCCATATAGGCCTGGCCAGCGTCACTGCTGTCGTCGTGGGTGACCGGGACCCCCTGGTTGGAGGCTCTCAGCACGGCCTCGGACTCGGGAATCAAACCTACCAGGTTGATGGCCAGGATCTCGCGAATGTCCTCGAGATTCAGCATGTCTCCCTGGTCGACCCGTCCGGGGTTGTAGCGGGTGATCAGCAGGTGCTCCTTGATCGGGTCCTTGCCCTGCTCGGCCCGCCGGGTCTTCGATGACAACAGCCCAAGGATACGGTCGGAGTCACGCACCGAAGACACCTCGGGGTTGGTCACCACGATGGCTTCGTCGGCGAAGTACATGGCCAGCTGGGCACCACGTTCGATACCGGCGGGTGAATCGCACAGTATGTAGTCGAAGTCCTTGGTCAGGGTGTCCAGCACCTTCTCGACGCCCTCCTGGGTCAAGGCATCCTTGTCCCGAGTCTGGGAGGCAGGAAGGATATGCAGGTTGTCCACACGCTTGTCACGGATCAGCGCCTGGTTCAGCCCGGCCTCGCCCTGGATGACGTTGACCAGGTCGTAGACCACACGGCGCTCGCAGCCCATGATCAAGTCGAGGTTCCGTAGACCGACATCGAAGTCGATCACTACCGTCTTGTTGCCTCTGAGTGCCAGCCCGGTGGCAATGGCTGCCGCACTGGTTGTCTTGCCGACCCCGCCTTTACCGGAGGTCACAACGATGATCTTGGCCAAGTGTCGCATCCTGTCGTCGTAAAGTTGTTGGTCCTGTGTGGTCACCGCAGTGACCAGGCACGGCCTTATAAAAATCGCTGTCCCGCGCTAAAGCGCCCGCTGATGCGGCAATGCCCCGCTGAAGGCGCTTCACAAGCCCGGCTGAGGGCTCCCTATCAGCCCAGCTGAGGGCTCCTTACAAGCCCGGCTGAAGGCTCCCTATCAGTTCAGCCGAAGGCTCACTTCAGCGCGGTGATCCCCAACTGATCGTCCGTCAGCACGACCTGGACGGAGGAGCCGAGCAGTTGGGGGTCGATATCTTCGAGACGCTTGTAGTTGCCCGCCACCGACAACAGCTCCGCATGCAGCTCACGGCAGAAGATGCCTGCCTGGTGGTCGCCGTGAATGCCAGCGAGGGCACGCCCCCTGAGGGCACCGTAGACGTGGACATTGCCCGCCGCCAGTACCTCGGCCCCGGCATTGACCGCACCGATCACGGTCAGGTCGCCGTCGGGAGCGGTGATCTGCTGGCCGGAACGCACGGTGCCACGAAAGATACGTCCGCCATGAGGCGCGTCAGCCTCCACTTCCTCGACCACGGTGACGTCTTCGTCTTCCTGCACCGGAACGCTTTCCAGGGTACGCGCACGGGCGGCATCCTGGGGGGGGAACCAGCCAAGTCCGAGCGCCCAGGCGGACTGCTTGACCGGATCGGCACCACCGCGCACCGCTACCGGCAGCAGCTTGTGCGCCCGGCACACCGCACAGATACGTTCCAGGGCCAGGTGAGGTTCGTCGAGCTTCTCGACGCTGAGCACCACCGGGGTGTGCTGAAAGAAGGCTGGCGACTGCGAGAGCTTGCCCGCGAGCTGATCGCGAATTTCCTCGGGATCCGCACTGGAAAGCTCCATCACCGTCATGGGCAGCATCCCACCCTTGAACGTAAACGCCATGCTGTCCCTGTCCACTTTGAGGCTCATTGCCGAACTCCACGTCGGGTGTTGGTCGGGGGATGATCTCAAGCTAAGTCAGAGCCCCCGGTCCTGCAACCGATCATAAGCCTCAATTGTCCTCCTGTCAGTGTCTCCAATCAGCCACAGCCCTGCGCTGAGGCCTTTTCTGATGGTGGCGCGCATGCTTAGATAAACTTTCTATCTCGACGCCCGGCTTAGCCTGGCGCAATAACAAGATGGTGAAGCCGTTTCGCCACCTTTCTTTATTTCTTTGCAGGAAGCCCCATGCCCGGACTCCTCCGCCGCCTTTTCTCGCCACGCTGGCGACATCCCGATCCACAGGTCCGACGCGACGCCGCCGAACGGCTCGACCCCCAGAGCCAACGCGAGGCCCTCGAGACCCTGGTCCAGGACACCGAGCCCGACGTCCGTCTCGCCGCGGCGAGACGCCTGGACGACCCACAGCGACTGCTGGAGCTGCGCGTCGAGGGTAAAGGATCACGCGAGCTGGATCGTCAGCTCATCGCGCTGCTGATCGGTCGCCAGGGCGGCATCGAACTTGGCCGCCGCCAGCAGATCGTCGAGTCCCTGGACGACGCGGCGATGCTCGAGGAGATCGCCCTCCAGGGCGATAACCAGCAGCTGCGACTCGCCGCCCTGGCCAGGCTCGATGACGAGGCCGCCCTGATTCGCCAGGCCTGCGACAACGGCATCGCCGCCGTACGTCACGCCGCCGCCGAGCGGGTCACCTCCGAGGAAGGTCTCAAGCAGCTGGCCCAGGCGGCCCGCCGGGATCGCCACGTGGTGCGCGACGCCAAGGAACGCCTGGGTCGACTGCGCGCCGACGCCGACGCCGTGGAACAGGCTCGGGAACGACGCGAGCAACTGCTGGCCAGTCTCGAGCAGCACGCCCGCGCCACCTGGGAGCCTCTCTACGCTGGGCGCTTCCGCCATCTGGAGCGCGAGTGGTCTCGACTGGCGGATCTGCCCGACGCCGGGCAGGAGCAGCGCTACCAGGAGGCCAGCCTGCGCTGTCGCAAGGTGATTCACGATCACGAGGCCCAGGAACACGCCCTGCGTGCCGACCGACAGCGCCGCGAGCAGGCCGATCAGGACCGAGAGGCACTGGTCATGGCGCTGGAAGAAAGCCTGGCTGCGCTCTATCAGGGCGAATATGTCGGTGAACAGGACCTGGCCAGCCTGCGAGCTCAGAAGCAGTTGATGGCCAACCGCTGGCAGGCATTGTCCGAGATCCACCTCGCCGACGACGGCCTGCGCCAGCGCTACGACAAGGCCTTGAAGAACTACGACGCCATCAACCAGGCCCACCAGCGCCTGGTCGAGCGCGCCCTGCCGCTGGAGGAAGCCATCAGGGCCGGCGACGAGGCTGCGCTGAAGCAGCTGGTGAGCGACTGCAAGTGGCCCGAAGGTCTGCCGCCAGACCCGAGGCTCGAACGTGCGCGACACCATCTTCGCCTGGAGAAGGATCTTTCCGGAGACGAACCGTCGGAGTCCCAGCTCACACGCTTCGATGAGGAACTGGATCGTCTCGAGGCGCTGCTCGACGAGGGTACCTTCAAGGGAGCGAGTCGCCTGCACCAGCGGCTTCGCCACCTCGCCGATCAGCTGCCGTCCTCGGCCGGTGCCCAGCAGTCTCGACTCAAGCGCCTCGGCGCACGACTCGCCGAACTGCGTGACTGGCGCGGCTTCGTCGCCGGTCCCAAGCGCGAGCAACTGTGCCAGGCCATCGAGGCCCTGGAGCAGGACGCCACCCTCACCGACCGTGACCGTGACCGCCGCCATCGCCAGCTGGTCAAGGAGTGGAAGGCACTGGGCGACGCCGCGGCCAACCGCGAGCAGTCCGAGCGCTTTCGGGCAACCTCCGAACGTATTCGCGAGTCGCTCAAGGCCTGGCGTGAACAACAACAGCGCCTGCGCGAGGCCAACCTGGCAGAACGCGAAGCGCTGTGCGAGCAGATCGAGGCCCTTCTGGAGCAGCCCGCCGCCCAGGCCGACCCCGACGCGCTGCGCGAGATCCGCGACCAGGCCAGGGAACAGTGGCGCCGCACCGCCCCTGTCCCGCGCGATCACGCTGAGGCCATCGGACGACGCTTCGGCCGCATCCGGCACCAGTTGCAGGCGCTGATCGATCGCCGCGCCAACGAGATCGCCGACGCCAAGCGTGAGGTGATCGACCAGGCCCGAGCGCTGGTCGATGCACGACTGCCGGCACGCCAGCGAGCCGACCAGGCCAAGGCACTGCAACAGCGCTGGCGCGAACTGGGGCGCGCGCCCAAGGGCGAGGAGCAGACCCTGTGGCGAGAATTCCGCCAACTATGCGACCAGATCTTCGCCCAGCGTGACGCCGAGCGCGATGATCGTGCCCAGCGTGCTCGCGAGCGGCTGGAACAGATGCAGGCCCTGATCGACCGCATCGATGCCTGGCAACCCGCGGCAAGCAGCGAGGCCGACTGGCTGGACAAGGCGGTGGATGAGGCCAGCGCGCTGGAACCGCTGCCATCGGGCCGGCGCACCGAAGGCATGCGCAAGCGCTGGACCGGCATCGTACGGGCTCGGCGCGAGCGCCTGGAGCGGCTCTCCGTGGCAGAGGTCGTCGGTCGTTGGCGCGAGGTCAAACCCCTGATTCTCGAGCACCTTGAGGCAGACGATGACTGCCTCGCCGGTCGCCTCTGCAGTGATGTGGAGATTCCTGCCGCGCTATCGTTGCCGCCGGCGCTGAAACAGGCCCACGCACAGCGCAACGCCGCACGACGCGATCCTGCTCCAGCGGAGGAAGTCGCCGAGCGTCTGGCACGACTGCGGGTGCACCTGGCGCTCCTGGCGGGCCATCCGATCGGCCACCAGGACGAGCCACTGCGCCTGGCGATCCAGGTCGACCGCCTCAACGATAGCCTTGGCCAGGCGCCGAGCCGGGAAGACGAGCTGATCTCGGTACTGTGTGGGCTGCTGGCCACCGGTCCAGTGTCGCGCCAGCAGTGGGAGCGCGAGGTACAGGAGCTCGACGCCCTGCTGGATGGGCTGAGTCAACTGCCACCACCCTGAGCGATGCACGGCTTGCCGTGCCTTCCCCCCTCTTTCAACCCCTGAAAACCACGATGCGAGGCCTTTTGGCCTCGCATCGTGGTTTCTGGCGAAATGTACATCGCCGAGCCTCGTGAGCCCGGCGCGACGTCTGTCAGCCCATGAACTGACCGCCATTGATGTCGATATTGGCACCGGTGATAAAACCGTTGTCCTTGCTGGCCAGGAAATTGACCAGGCGGCCGATCTCTTCCGGCGTGCCGTACCGCTTCATCGGGATGGTCTCGCGAATGGCCTCGCGCACCTTCTCCGGAATCTTCATGATCATGTCGGTGGCGATATAGCCAGGCGAGATGGTGTTGACGGTGATGCCCTTGGTCGCAGTTTCCTGCGCCAGCGCCATGGTCAGACCGTGCATGCCGGCCTTGGCGGCGGAATAGTTCACCTGGCCGAACTGACCCTTGCGGCCGTTGATGGACGAAATGTTGATGATCCGTCCGTAGCCCTGCTCCAGCATGCTCTCGATCACGCTGCGGCAGGTATTGAAGACGCTGTTGAGGTTGGTGTCGATGACCACGTTCCACTGGTCCGCCGACATCTTCTTCAAGGTGCCATCCTTGGTGATACCGGCACAGTTGACCAGCACTGCGATCGGCCCATGCTGGTCCTCGATCGCCTTGACGCCATTCTGGCAGGCCTCGAAATCGGTCAGATCGATGCCGGCGATGTCGATATTGTCATAGCCATCCGACTTCTGGGTCTCCAGCCAGGTCTTGGCCTTGTCAGGATTGTTGTAACCGGCCACTACCTGATAGCCGGCATCCGCCAGTTCGCGACAGATTGAGCTTCCGATACCACCAGTACCACCGGTGACCCACGCGACGGGCTTTTGCTGAGTCATAGACGACCTCCCTGATTGTCCTTCACGCCGCCGCTTGGCGACGGCACTTGTTGTTGCAAGCATGTATAGCAGTGGATGCTCTGGTGCTGCGCATTCGCGCAACCAGGAACCTCGGGCCCAGAGCGATCGCGGGTGGCCTCCTGCCACTGCGACGCCCAGCCCCACCTGCCTACCTCGGCAGGCCTTCGTCGTGGTACTGCGTCGAATCAACGTCCACAACGACTATCCACCAGGCTAGCGTCTAGCACTGACATTTGCATGACAGCCCCTCCAGTATGGACCACAGCGCCCGAACGGCACGACCCATCACACCCGAAATCGCACAGGGTTGACGCAGCCAGAATTATCCGTATACTACGTCCTCGTTGATGCGGGGTGGAGCAGTCTGGTAGCTCGTCGGGCTCATAACCCGAAGGTCATCGGTTCAAATCCGGTCCCCGCTACCAAATACGAAAACGAGGCAGTCCTTCGGGACTGCCTCGTTTTTTTGTTGGCTATCCGGTGCTGGCCGAGGCCAGCGCTTCGCCACCAGACGCCGTTGCGGCATCGCTGTATTGCGAAGCCCGCCCCCTGATTAAATCTTAATTTTTCTGTGCCAATTCGATATTTTTTGGCGCTTCCGTGTCCCCGGATTAGCCATCCCCCCCTCCTTCTTTCGTCGAAGAGCTGACCTCGATCAACCCGAGTCGGTCAAGAATCGACCGTCGCCGCGGCCCTTTACCGCGTCTTGAGCACACCGCTGGCCAGTCATCGATTCCAGGCATGCGCCGGCGTATCGGCAGGCGCCTTGAAGTCGGTGGCCGTCGCCCGCATCTTTAGGGCAATTCACTTTTGACAAGGTTGTGTCCCATGCCCATCGTCGACCCTCGTACAGGCGAACCTCTGAGCAGCGATCCGAGCAGCGAACCCGCCCAGGGTGCCGCCGCGGCGTCCCAGGGGCCGGCCGACAGCGACCTGATCTTCGACGTCGACCGCAGCAACATTCAGCAGGTGCTGGAGCTGTCCATGCGCATCCCGGTGCTGCTGGACTGCTGGGCTCCCTGGTGCGAGCCCTGCAAGAACCTGATGCCGGTGCTGGAAAAGCTGACCCGCGAGTACGCCGGCACCTTCCTGCTGGCCAAGCTCAACATCGACGACAACCAGGACATCGCCGGCCAGCTCGGCGTACGCTCGGTACCCGACGTCAAGTTGATCAGCCAGGGCGGTCTGGTGGACCACTTCCAGGGCGCCTTGCCGGAAAAGGAAATTCGCGAGTGGCTGGGCCGCTACTTCCCGGCCCCGGAAGATGCTCCGGCAAGCCCCGAAGAACAGGCCGAGCAGGCCCTGGCGGCGGGCGACACCGCCACCGCGCTGGAGATCCTGCAGCAGCTGACGCAGCAGTACCCCGACCACCTGGCCTACCAGATCCAGATGGCCCGAGTGCTGGTGGCGGAAGGTCGCAATGACGAAGCGCGCGCCCTGCTCGACGCGCTACCTCCGGAAGACCGCGACGGTCCCGAGGCCCGCGGCGTTCGTGCCAGCATCGAGTTCGGCGAAGAAGCCCCCGACGCCGAGACCCTGGCCGCCCTGGAGGGGCGTGACGACAGCGAGGCCAACTATCTGAGGGCGCTGCGCCAGGTGGCCGACGGTGACTATGAACCCGGCCTGGAAGGCTTGCTGGCAGTGATGAAGCGCGACCGTGCCTACGGTGACGACCTGGCGCGCAAGACCCTGCTGCGGGTGTTCGACGCACTCGGCGCCGATCATCCGCTGACGGTGAGCTACCGCCGCAAGCTGTTCGCCCTGCTCTACTGAGTGGATCGAGACGTCGAGCGCCTTGCCGCTCATCGCCTCGGCATGAAGACGGGGCCCCTTCGAGGGCCCCGTTTTCGTTGTTGAGGATATTACGCCCGCGCCACTCAGCCGCCCAGCACCTGGTCCAGGCGCGCCAGCGCCTCGTCAAGCTGGATGGCCGTGGTGCCGAAATTGAGCCGCGCAAAGCCCGGCCAGCCGAAGTCGGCGCCATCCGACAGCGCGACCCCGGCTCGCTCGAGCAATGCCGAGGCAGGCGATTTTTCGGCCCCCAGGGTCGACTGGCGCAGATCGAGCCAGGCCAGATAGGTCGACTCGGGGGCGCTGAAGCCCACGCCGGGCCAGCCAGCGACACGCTCGACCAGCGTCTGGCGGTGGCCACGCAGTACCGTCAACAACTCCTGACGCCAGGGCTCGCCGTGGCGATAGGCGGCCTCTGCCGCCACCAGCCCGAGCACATTGGCGTCCGGCATCAATCCCTTGGCGGTATCACGAAAGCGCTTTCTCAGGCCGGCGTCGGGGCAAATCGCGCAGGCGGCGGTCAGCCCAGCCAGATTGAACGTCTTGGAGGGCGCCCACAGGGTGATGATGCGATCAGCCAGCGCCGGGAAGGCGGCGGCCAGGGGCTGGTGGCGCGCTCCTTCGTCGAGCAGCAGGTCGCAGTGCAGCTCGTCTGAGACCACAATCAACCGATGACGCTCGACCAGTTCGGCCAGTCCTTCGAGCTCTTCGCGGCGCCAGGCTCGTCCGGTGGGGTTGTGGGGCTGGCACCACAACAGCAGCCGGGTCCGCTCGGTGATCGCCGCCTCCAGCGCCTCGAGGTCCAGCGTCCAGGGCTCGCCCGGCGCCTGGGGCGGGCGCATGGCTGCCTGCTGGGGCAGGCGCCCGGTGCGCCTGGCCACCTGCAAGAACGGCGGATAGATTGGCGTCACCGTCAGCACCCCATCGCCAGGCTCGGTAAAGGCCAGGCTCGCCAGGTGCAACGCCGGAACCACCCCCGGCAGCCAGTGCTGCCAGCGGGCCTCGATGTCCCAGCCATAGTGGCTGGCACTCCAGTCGATCAGCGTCTGTTCCAGACTTTCCGCCACCAGACCGTAGCCAAAGACGCCATGATCGATGCGCGCCGACAGCGCCTCGACCACCGCCTCGGGCGAGCGGAAGTCCATGTCCGCGACCCACAGCGGCAGGACGTCATCACCGTGGCGGTGCCACTTCTGTGACGGCCAATGTGGCGAACGATCATCACCGCGGGGCTGTCGTCGATCGATCGGCGTGGCAAAATCGGGTTTCATGGTCATCTCCCTGACGATGGCTGGTCGGTTGCCAGGATACCCTGGCCAAGCACTTGAAGGACGCTTCCCCCATGACAAGCACCATGCCGCATCACGGATTCTTCGCCAAGGTATGCCGAGGAATGCCTGCCCTGATCGGCCAGTGGCTGGCGCTTGGACG
>CEVO01040390.1_pt1 | contig 11049 bp, 8 predicted proteins | sample 531511 | NCBI WGS metagenome assembly CEVO01 (sample SAMEA2623907, study PRJEB7988) | marine metagenome | biome: marine biome (ENVO:00000447); feature: mesopelagic zone (ENVO:00000213); material: "saline water (ENVO:00002010), including plankton (ENVO:xxxxxxxx)" | depth 800 m | reverse complement strand
TATTATCATCAAAACCTAGCCATATTAAAACTAAGTAATCACCAGCATATCCTACAAACCAACTATCTCTTTGATCATTTGATGTTCCAGTCTTACCTCCAAGCTGCCACTTTTCAATATCTTTTCGAGAGAATCCCCTCGCAGTTCCTCTTACAAAAGTTTGCTGTAAAGCAAACTTAAGTAGATGAATTGGTTCGGGTCTAAATCTTTGTTCTATCTTAAAAGGATAAGAAAAGAAAAAGTTACTATCTATTCTTTTTATGAGTCTTACAGACCTCAAGGGAGAATAAAATCCATTGGCAGCTATCGTTTGATAAGCTTGAATTATTTCTAAAGGGCTCATCTCCATAGAACCTATAAAAAGAGACGGGTAATTAGGAATATTCTTAGTTACTCCAAGTGAATCAAAAGTCTCATCCAATGAATCATAACCAACATCTAACCCTAGTCTTGTGGTAGCTATATTATATGAATCCCATAAAGCCCTGTGGAGGGGTATAATTCCATGGTATTTCTTATCAAAATTATTTGGTTCCCATACACCCCCTTCAACTAATTTAACGGTTAATTTTGAATCATCTAGTAAACTAGTAAGTGTGTACCTTTTATACTGACTTAAAGCTGTAAGGTACACAAAAGGTTTTATCAGAGATCCAACTGGTCTTAGGGCATTTAAGGCTCTGTTAAAACCAAAACTATTACCATCAGAACTTCCAACAAAAGCTCTAACTTCCCCATTTGCAGAATCAATTACTACCCCAGCCCCTTCTAAGTCTTTTAACTTATTTCCGTATTTTTTGATTAATTCTTCTTTAGTGCGTTTTAAACTATCAACTAAAGATTCCTGGAGGCTCGGATCTAGATTAGTATATATTTTTAGACCCTTAGTTCTTAAATCTCTTTCGTTAAAATTTTTCTTCAGTTCTACCCTGACTAAATCATGGAAAGCAGGATATTTTGTTTCACTTCGATAACTAGGATTAATAATTTTTATGGGCATTTGTTGCATTTCTTTAGAGACTTCGGGAGTAATAAGTGATTTTTTTTCAAGCATATTTAATACAAGATTTCTTCTTGATAGTGCTCTTTCGGGGTTTCTTCTAGGGTTGTATAGTGAGGGTCCTTTCAACATACCAACTAATAAAGCCAGTTGATGTATTTCCAAATTCTTCAAGGAGGTTCCAAAAAAATGTTCTGCTCCTAAACCAAAACCATGAATAGCCCTTCTACCTGATTGGCTCAAATATACATCATTGATATAAGCCAATAAAATCTCTTCCTTAGAATAGTGAAACTCTATAAGCAAAGCTGCAATTGCTTCCTTTATTTTTCTAGTAATGGTTTGTTCAGAAGAAAAGAAGAGACTTTTAGCAAGCTGCTGGGTTACTGTACTCCCTCCTTGTTCTATATCTAATGCCCACACATTTTGATAAAAAGCTCTTATAATAGATTTAAATGAGATTCCATGATGATCAAAGAAATTTTGATCTTCAACTGATAGAAGTATATTTATGAGAGATTTTGGAACCTCAGGCCAATTAACCAATAGCCTATCTTCCATATGAGATGGAAACATTCCACCAATAGCTAGTGGCTCTAATTTAATTAAGTCAACTGAAATCCCATCACTACGTTTTATGTTAACCACTGTATCCTTATTAAATCTTATTCCATATAAACCAGGATTCTGTTCATCAAATCCTCTTAAAAAAATTGAAAGAATTTCTTTCTTATATGAGTATTCTCCTGGCATATTAGGTTGAGAAGTCTTCTCGTAGGAATGAATAAAAAGTTCTTTGAGAATATTCCTTTTATTTATTGTCATTCCTTCTGCAATAACTAAAGGCCTAGCATAAACTTTGGCTGGAATGGTCCATAAAACACCATCTAATTTATTAGTTACGTTTGAATTTATAATTGCAAAAATTGCAATCATGATGATCGATAATAATAATAAGAACGAAATAAATAATAACTTAATACTAATCTTCATTTAAACTTTCCCTTGCCTTATGATTTATTTTCTTTCAATCTAATATCCCTAACCATACAAAGTTAAACAATAATGGAATTAGATATCTATTCTCTCGGAAATGCCATAGTAGATGTACAGTTTGGTGTTAAAGATGAATTCAAGAAATATCTTGAAGAAATGTCAATCTCTTTTGGCACCATGACGTTGATTGAGCGTAAAGAGCAGAAAAACTTAATAAATTTATTAAAATCCAAATATGGTGAACCCATGTTAGCTTGTGGAGGTTCAGCAACTAACTCTATTTTTGCTTCATCTAGTTTTGGTTCTAAATGTCATCTTACTTGCAAAGTAAGGAACGACAACATGGGAAACTTTTATTTAAGAAATTTAAAATCTAATAATATTCTGCATAATAAAAGTGCTCTTGATGAGTATTCAGAATTACCTACTGGCCAAAGCGTCATAATGGTAACACCAGATGCCGAAAGAACTATGTGCACCTTTTTGGGTATAAGCAATACCTTGAATAAATCTGATCTAGATAAGGAGGTGTTAAAAAGATCTAAGTATCTCTTTATTGAAGGATATTTAGTAACCTCTCCTTCTAGTTTATCAGCGTGTCAAGAAGCAATTAAAATAGCAACAGCTAATAATACTAAAGTGGCAATTTCTTTATCAGATCCTAATATTGCAGCTATCTTCAGAGCAGAATTAAAAAGCTTAATAGAAATTAAGTGTGATTTACTTTTCTGTAATGAACTAGAAGCCCTTTCTTTCTCACAAACTAAGAGTTTAAAAGAAGGAGAAGACTATTTAAAAAGCTTATCGTCTTCAACACTCATTACGCTTCATGAGAAAGGTTGTATATTATTAAATAACGACTCTCGTAAGAAAATCCAAGGCTTAAAAACCAAAGCAATTGACACTAACGGAGCTGGAGATATGTTTGCTGGAGCAGTTTTGCATTCAGTTATCGAAGAAAATAATTTACATAAAGCAGCTCTATTTGGTTGTTATGCTGCCTCTAAGAAAGTAGAAAATTTTGGACCAAGACTTTCTAAAAAACAATACAAAGAAATTAAAGAAACTTTTTTGTAGATATCAGATAAATAATCTGATAAATTGCCGCGCCTTCTTCGAGCAGAGGTATTACAATTTTTATTTAATAATCATGTCAATAAAACAAAAAAAACAAAAAAGTCCTACTTCAAAAAAGTCAACTTCCAAGGCTCAAAAGGTAGAAAAAAAGAAAGTAAATAAGAGAAGATCTGTAAAAATCAAGAAAAGAACTTCTACTACAACAAAAAAAACTTCAAGAGCTAAGAAAAAATATAAAGCTACTTCCTACTTGGGTGAAGAAAACTTTCTTGCGAACATAAAATCTTACAAGTTAAAAAAGACTGAAAAATATATGAATGTTAGCCAAAAAAAACATTTCGTAGCAATTTTAGAAATATGGAAAAACCTTCTTATGGCAGAGCAAGATTTAACTGCAGATAAATTACAAAAAAATGCTCCAAATTTTCCTGATGAAGCAGACCGTGCAACCCATGAAGAAGGCTTTACCTTAGAGCTCAAAACTCGAGAAAGAGAGAGAAGGTTGTTAAACAAAATAGATAGTTCTCTTGAAGCAATTAAAGATAATATCTATGGATACTGTAAATCATGTGGTATAGAAATTGGTATTAGGCGGCTTGAGGCTAGACCAACTGCGACTAGATGTATTGATTGTAAAACTTTAGAAGAAATCCATGAAAGGCAACAATATGGATAATTTCAATAGTTAAAGAAATCTGGCAACCTCTTTAACAAGAGATAAGATAAATAAACTTTAAAGTTTATTCCTGCATTAAAGGATAAAATGTTTTTCAAAACATTAAACTTTAATGAATCATTGTGGGAACTAAAATAATTGATCTTAGTCTTTATAATAAAGTACCCAAATTTATTGCCATTGAAGGTCCAATTGGAGTTGGTAAGACTACTCTCAGCACTCTACTTGCAGAATCTTTTGGATACGAAGTTATCTTAGAAGAACCTTCTCAGAATCCTTTTCTAGATGACTTTTATAAAAATCCTCAACAGGCAGCTCTAGGTACACAGCTTTTTTTCTTATTTCAAAGAGTAAGGCATGTCCAAGATTTTAAACAAGAAGATATTTTTTCTTCTTCAAAGGTTTCTGATTTTTTACTGGATAAAGATATGTTATTTGCAAAAGTTACATTATCTGAAAGAGAACTAGAATTATATATGCAAATATACAACTATTTATCCTTAGATTTACCCACACCTGATTTGGTAGTTTATCTACAAGCTAATACTGAAACTTTGTATAAAAGAATAATTAATAGAGGGATAGAAATGGAGAAAAATATTAGCTTTGAATATCTTGAATCTCTCAATGAATGCTATAAAGACTTCTTTCTATCTTTTGAGAGATCTCCAGTGATGATTGTGAATACTGAGTCTATAGATCTAGCAAATAACATAAGTGATTTTCAACTACTAGTGGAAAGATTATTGGAATATTTTAATAAGCAGGAAGGAAGGAAAATATATTTTAATCCTTCACCCTCTCTCCTTTGATAAAATTCAGTTATGTCTGAAGAAAAAATATACGAGGTTCCTGAATCAATTAAATCTAGCGCCTTAATTGATAAAATAGAGTATGAAAGTCTTTATAAGCAATCAATAAAAGATCCAGAAGCATTTTGGAGTGAGCAAGCAAGAAAATATCTTAACTGGGATTCTGACTGGACAAAAGTTTCAAATGCTGACTTTATGAAAGGGAATGTAAGTTGGTTTGAAGGAGCTGGCATAAATGCTAGTGTAAATTGCATAGATAGGCATTTAAAAGAAAGATCTAAACAAACAGCTATAATTTGGGAAAGCGACGATCCCAATGAGTCCAAAAAAATCTCTTATAAAGAACTTCATGAAGCAGTCTGTAAGTTTGCAAATGCCCTAAAAAAAAGAAATGTAAAGAAAGGGGATAGAGTATGCATTTATATGCCTATGATTCCAGAAGCAGCTTACGCCATGTTAGCTTGCGCGAGAATTGGGGCTATTCACTCTGTTGTATTTGGTGGATTTTCACCTGAGTCTCTTAAAGAAAGAATACTAGACTCAGATTGCCAAACTGTAATAACGGCTGATGAGGGCATCAGGGGATCTCGCCCCATTCCTCTAAAGAAAAATGTAGATATTGCCCTTAAGGAGTGTCCAGAAGTTCACACTGTATTTGTTGTTAAAAGAAGTGGATCAAATATTAATTGGGTACCGGATAGGGATGTCTCATATGAACAGATAGTAAGTGAAGTTTCTGATTCTTGTGAACCTGAGTTTACGGATTCTGAAAATCCGCTTTTCATACTTTATACTTCTGGATCTACTGGAAAACCAAAAGGGGTCCTTCATACAACAGGAGGATACCTACTCCAAGTTGCCATGACCCATAAACTGGTTTTTGATTACAGAGAAGGAGAAATTTATTGGTGCACTGCCGACGTAGGATGGATAACTGGACATTCCTACATTGTTTATGGTCCTTTACTCAATGGAGCAACAACTTTAATGTTTGAAGGAATTCCAACTTATCCCAACCATTCAAGATTCTGGAATGTTATTGATAAGCACAAAGTAAATATTTTCTATACAGCTCCCACAGCCATTAGGGCTTTGATGTCTCTAGGAAATAAAGCAGTGAAATCAACTTCTAGAGCATCTCTTAGAATTTTAGGAACAGTAGGAGAACCTATCAATCCGGAAGCTTGGGAATGGTATTACGATGTAGTTGGTGAGAAAAGATGCCCAATAGTAGATACTTGGTGGCAAACAGAGACAGGAAGCATCTTGATTACACCCCTAGCTGGATCTACACCCCTGAAACCTGGTAGTGCTACTAAACCTTTTTTTGGAATAGAACCAGCCATTCTCAATGAAAAAGGGGAAGAAATAGAAGGAGAGGGGGAAGGTAATTTAGTTATTAAAAGAAGTTGGCCTTCTCAAATAAGAACAGTTTTTGGAGACCATCAAAGATGTGTTGATACATACTATTCTATGCATCCAGGCTTCTATACAACTGGAGATGGAGCAAAAAGAGATAAGGATGGGTATTACTGGATAACAGGAAGAGTGGATGATGTTCTTAATGTATCAGGTCATAGATTGGGGACAGCAGAAATTGAAAGTGCTCTAGTGCAACATTCTTCAGTTGCGGAAGCTGCCGTAGTGGGTTACAAACATGAAATCAAGGGTCAGGGTATATACTGTTATGTAACATTGATGGCAGAGAAGAATCCCAGTGAGTCTTTGAAAAAAGATTTAATTAGTTTAGTTGCAAAAGAAATTGGAGCTATAGCTAAACCAGACCTTATTCAATGGTCTCCTAGATTACCAAAAACACGGTCTGGTAAAATTATGCGTAGAATTCTTAGAAAAATAGCTTCCAACGAAATTAACGATTTAGGTGATACTTCAACCCTAGCTGAACCGGAAGTAGTTAAAGAACTTACAGAAAACAGGATAAACAAATAATGTCTTTGATTGATCTTATAAACAAAAAAACTATTCTGCCTGATGCTTCTGAAGCATTAAAAGGAAGAGAAATTGAAATGGAAGTACCTGAAAAGCACTTTATAAAAGAGACTCAATTAAAAGAACCTTTTCCCAAAAAATTAGAAAAGGCCTTATTCGGTATGGGGTGCTTTTGGGGAGTGGAAAAGAAATTTTGGGAACTTAAGGGCGTTTACTCTACTGCAGTAGGTTATTCTGGAGGAGAAACGCCAAATCCAAGTTATAAAGAAGTCTGCTCTGGAATGACTGGTCATAATGAAGCCGTTCTTGTCATTTATGATCCAAAAGTTATTAGCTTTGACAACCTCCTTACTATTTTTTGGGAAGAACACGACCCTACTCAAGGAATGCGTCAAGGTAATGATATAGGGACTCAGTACAGGTCTGGTATCTATTATTTTAATGAGCAACAAAAGAAAAAAGCGCTTGAAACTAAAGAACTATACCAACAAAAACTGAAAATCCATGGATTTAGTTCTATTTCTACAGAAGTAATAAAAGTAAAAGAATTTTATTACGCAGAACATTATCATCAACAATACCTTGGTAAAAATCCGGAAGGCTACTGTGGTATAGAGGGAACAGGAGTGACATTATTTTAAATCTTAGCAGCTAAGTTTGCATTATTTAAAAAATAACGCTTTCTGCATTGACTCTCTTGGTAATCTTTAAATTAAAACGAACCCCATGCAAGGGGCAAAATATGCGAATAAGATAAAGTTTTACTATATTAAAGTGTATTTTGAATCTTCTTTAGTTACTAGTCCCTCTTCATGAAGTTTAATTAGATGGGATTCTAAAGACCATTTAGCAGCTGGGTGTAGAGAAATATCAACATCACTATAAACTGAACTAACAAGGGAATCAGGATTTCCTGACCCATCTCTTTCTAGAGATTCAATAACTTTTTTTTGCCTTTCTAATCTGTGCAGAATTATCCAATCTGCTACTTCATGTGGATTAGACATTAACTCTCCATGCCCAGGCGCTATCTTGTCCAAAGGATAGTCTTTTAACTTTGATAGAGAATTAATATAAGATTGCATATGTCCATCTGGAGGAACAATTACTACAGTTGATCCTTGCATAATATGATCACCTGTAAAAATAATTCCCTCTTCTTGCAACAAATAGCACAAATGGTTTGATGCATGACCGGGGGTATGTATAACTTCTAGTGAATAACTATCTTCAATTAGAATTTCTCCATCAGACAAAATTCTTGCAGGGTGAAAGCTTTTATCCTGATTCTTTGAAGTCTTCGCGATCATGCCATAGGCTGGAATATCAAGCTCTTTTTGAAGAAGTTTAGTACCGGGTGAATGATCAAGATGAGTATGAGTTACTACTATCTGTTTTATTTTCATCGAGGCTTCCAAAATGGCTTCAATGTGAGTATCTATTGCAGGTCCTGGGTCTAGAACAGTTACTTCCTCTTTACCAATTAGATAAGTATTTGTTCCTGGACCGGTAAAGACACTAGCATTGCTAGCAGTAACCCTTCGTATCAAAGGTGTAAGTTGCACAACTTCTTCAACTTTCATTATTTAGTCATTTTATTAATGGTCCTCGTAACCTGGTTCACCAGGTAAAATACCCCTCAACTTTCCTTTTTCCATAAAAAACTTGGGTTCAATAGTTTGAATATCTTTAGGGTTTTTTGATATTTTATCTTCTAAGAGTGTTTTAGTATTGTTATATCCGCATATTTCTTCTAAATTTTTTATAGTTGGCATTATCATGAGCAATTTTCCTTCTTTCTGTTTCTGAATAGCTTCTTCGGGCTTGATCCACAAACTATTTACACTTTCAGTTCCATCATGAAGAGCGTCCTGACCTTCAGGAGCTTGAGCAACAAAAAATCTTGTCGTATACCTTCTCTTTTCTATCTTTGGTGTTATCCAGTGAGATAAGTAGGCTAATCTATTGGTGGCTAAGAGGATATTTTCTTTTAAACTCATTTCTTCTAGGACTGATTCACCTTCATTTAGTCTCCTTCTATAATCTATGAAAAGATCCTTCTCAGAAGAATTTTTAGGACTAAAAAGCTCCTCATCTTTCCTATAAGCAAGAAGAATACCTGCCTCTTCATAACATTCTCTTATACAAGCTACCCAATAAGCTAAGCCTCCTTTACTTGTGCCCAAAGTAATGGAAGCTTCTTCATCAGTGGGTCCTTCACAAATCCTTTCAATGCTTTCTGATCCATCCTCTAAATCTACTTTTCCACCTGGAAAAACAAAGGCACCACCGAAGTTAGTTTTGGATGCTCTCTCTATCAGGAAAACCTCTATTCCGTCAGAATCCCCATCTCTCACTAAAAGTACTGTGGCGGCAGGTTTAGGTTCTTCAGATGGTTCATTAGGATCTGCTAATTGGTGATTTATACCTTTCATTTGTTCATTCATATATTTACATTATCCTAAAGAACTTTGATGTAGACTATACATTGTAATCTTTTAAGTATTTTAAAAAAATCAAGGGAATTGATTGTTAAATAAAGAAAAAAAACCTCTCTGGTTTCAAAAAGCACTAAAAGAAACTAAATCTGAACATCAAATTACTGTAGATGGCTCAAAAATTTTTTATCAGAAGTGGGGGAATAAAAACAATCCTGGGATAGTTCTGGTTCATGGAAGTGGAGGGCATTCACACTGGTGGGATTTTATTGCTCCTTCACTAACAGAAGATTTCCAAATCAGTGCATTAGACCTCAGCGGTATGGGTGACAGCGAACACAGACCTACTTATAAACCTGAAATATTTGCTAAAGAAATAATTTCAATCGCCGAGGATAGCGGTTTCTTCTCTAAGAGAGCACACCCTCCGGTTATTTGTGGACATAGTCTAGGAGGTTATATGAGCGTACATGCTGCTAATTTATCCACCAAGCCTATTAGGGGGGTAATTATGATCGACTCACCGATAAGACCACCAAACTTTGATTATTCTATGCATTTTAAATCAGCCCCTATAAGGAGAAAAAAAAATTATCCTGACAAGAAGACCATTTTATCTAGATTTAGGCTTACTCCAGAACAGCCTTGTAAAAATAACTTTCTTCTAGATTATGTTGCTAAATTTTCTATAACTAAAAGCAATGGAGGATATCAATGGAAATTTGATGATAAATTATTTGAAAAGTTAGGCTTTAGCACTATGAATAGAGACCTAGCTTTTAATTTAAAGTCCCCAATTGGTTTTATTTATGGATCAAGAAGCACCTTGATGACAAAACCAATTATTGATTATATAAAAAAGAATATTTCAAATGATTCACCTTTGTTAAAGATTGACAATGCATATCATCATGTTCTATTAGATGAACCTCAGATTCTAACTCACAAAATAATTTCTATTATTGATAAATGGTTATGATTATTTCCAAAAAGGTTCTCTTAATCTTCTCTTATTTATCTTTCCCATTGTATTTCTTTGTAAATCATTAACAAAAGTAACTGTTCTGGGACATTTATAATGGGAAAGTTTTTCTCTCGACCAAGAAATTAATTCGGCTCCAGAACATTCTTCCTTTTCTTTCAGAATAACCAAGGCTTTAAGTTCTTCACCCATATCTTTGTTTGGAACACCAATACATGCTACATCTAAGATAGAAGGATGTTCAATTAGAACTTGTTCGGCTTCAGCTGGATATATATTTACTCCTCCAGAAACTATCATGTCACTAAATCTATCGGTTAAATAGACGTATCCTTCTTCATCCATATAAGCTATTTCACCCAAAGTAAATATTCCTGGGGCTATGTGAGCTTCAGCAGATTTTTCAGGATCATTATGATAAATAACTCCACGTCCAGTATCATCTTTGAAGTAGAGTTTTCCTTCAGTATTTGGTGGTAATTCTTCTCCTTCCTCTCCCAGAATCATTGCTGTAAAAGGAGGAATGGCTTTACCTACTGAACCAGGATGTTTTAGCCACTCTTCAGAATCGATTCTACACGTTGTTCCAACTTCACTTGCTCCATAAGCATCAAAAAAAACTGGTCCCCACCAGTCGATCATTTCTTTTTTTACTTCCACAGGACATTTAGCCCCTGTATGACCAACAGATACCACAGAGGAAACGTCGTACTTTTGTCTTACTTCTTCAGGCAATGCTAAAAGGCGAACAAAATGTGTAGGCACCATAATAGTTGTACCAACTGAATATTTTTCTATTGTCTTTATAGTATTTTCGGCATCAAATTTACCCAATATTACTGAAGTAACACCTGCAGCCAGCAACCTAGCTCCTGAAAGAGGGCCTGTATGATACATTGGGCCTACCACTAAGTGAGTACCCAATCCTACATTCGGACTATCTTTGAGATTGGTTAAATGTTCTTTTATTGTATCTCCAGCTGCAAACATAGTAGGGGGTAGATCAGTTCCTTTTGGCCTACCGGTTGTTCCAGAGGTGTAGAGTAAATTTGGTAAAGGCTTAAGATCCATTGGAGATTCAGTATCAATTGAACTTTTTAACCAAGTTGACCAATCTA
>CEVO01122238.1_pt1 | contig 11143 bp, 8 predicted proteins | sample 531511 | NCBI WGS metagenome assembly CEVO01 (sample SAMEA2623907, study PRJEB7988) | marine metagenome | biome: marine biome (ENVO:00000447); feature: mesopelagic zone (ENVO:00000213); material: "saline water (ENVO:00002010), including plankton (ENVO:xxxxxxxx)" | depth 800 m | reverse complement strand
TTAACGCCGTATTACCGAGCGCAGGCACTTTTCAGACAAGCCCTAGATCCTGCCGTCGGTGCTCGCATTCAGAGGCGTCCGGATGCCCCGCGACGTCGCTCCAGCAAGGAAGCCAAGATAATGTTGCGATGGATTGCTCGGCAGCCCCATTGGGCATTGGCCTGCCTGTCGATATTGGCCATGTCCTTCTACTGGCTAGTCTGGGCTGAGGATCGATACGTATCCGAGGCCGTCGTGGTGCTGGAAAGCCCACAGATCGCTGCCCCAACCTTCGACTTCTCGAGCCTGCTGTCCGGTGCCAGCGTCGACAGCGATATGTTGCTTCTGCGGGAGTATCTGCTTTCTGTGGATATGCTCAAGAAGGCTGATGAACGGCTCGACCTGAGGTCTCACTACAGTGAGAACGGTGACTTTCCTGCTCGTCTGTGGGACGCCGAGGCTCCCATCGAGGACCTTCACGAGTATTACCTTAGCCGTGTACAGGTGACGCTTGATGACTATGCAGGGGTGCTGAAGCTGGAGGTCCAGGGCTTCTCTCCCGAGTTTGCTCAGCAATTGACCTCGCTGTTGCTGGCGGAAGGTGAAGCTCACATGAATGCCATGGGACAGCGTCTGGCTCAGGATCAGGTACGATTCCTCGAGGTTCAGGTAGAGCGCCTGTCCGATCGGTTGGATCAGACACGCACGGATCTGCTGGACTATCAGAACGAGCATGGCCTGGTGTCTCCTACCTCGACGGTGGACAGCCTCAACCAGGTTGTGGCGAGTCTTGAAGGTGAACTGGCAAGACTGGAAGCCCGGCGTAGTGCCTTGGCCAGCTTTTCCAGCCAGCGTTCATCGGACATGGTGAGAGTCGAGAGTGAGATCGCTGCGTTGCGCCGTCAGATCGATCAGGAACGTGAGCGACTGGCAAAGGCCACAGGGGACTCTCTCAACCGCCTGTCCTCCGAGTATCAGCGCCTTGAGCTGCGGGCTCGCTTTGCCCAGGAGACCTATGCCAGCGCTCTCGGGGCGTTGGAGGGCACGCGCATCGAGGCGGCTCGCAAGCTTAAGCAGATCAGTATCTTGCAGAGCCCTTTACTACCCGAGTATGCCACGCGCCCAGAGCGTCTCTATAACCTGACCATCTTTGTGATCGTCACTCTGTTCCTTGCCTTCATTGCCAGCATGCTGTGGCTGATCGTCCAGGACCACCGAGACTAGAGTTTGTCCGAAAAGTGCTTGCGCTCGTCGATCTTCGGACAAGGCCTGACGCTCTTCCTGATAGCACTACCGGCAGCTGTCGTCGAGACGGCGGCCTCAATAAAGCCCTTCATGTTGAAGAGCTCAAGGCTCTCGCTTCCTGTCATCTTTTCCTCCTTCCCGTCCGTATGCCATTTCTAGCGTCCCCCCTGGCGGGGCGGGCAGAATTTCCAGTCCTCTCGGGGTTCTTTCATGATCAAGACGTTTCTCGTGACCGGTGGCGCCGGTTTTATCGGTTCGGCCGTGGTGAGGGAGTTGATTACCCACACCCCTCATCGCGTCGTCAATGTGGACAAGCTGACCTATGCAGGCAATCTGGCATCGGTAGCGTCTGTCGCCTCCGACCCTCGTTATGTCTTCGAGAGAGCGGACATCTGTGACGGCGCGGCAATGACCAGAATCCTGGAAAAGTACCGTCCCGATGTAGTGATGCATCTGGCCGCAGAAAGCCACGTTGATCGCTCCATCGACGGGCCTCGCGCCTTTATCCAGACCAATGTGGTGGGCACTCTGGTATTGCTCGAGGCGGTACGCGGGTACTGGGAAGGAATAAGGCAACAGGACAGCGACAAGGCCGATGGCTTTCGGTTCCACCACATCTCCACCGACGAAGTCTACGGAGACCTCGAGAACGATGGCAGCCTGTTCACCGAACAGACACCCTACGCGCCTAGTTCGCCCTACTCTGCCAGCAAGGCAGGGTCGGATCACCTGGTACGGGCGTGGACGCGCACCTATGGCTTGCCTTGCCTGGTGACCAATTGTTCAAACAACTATGGTCCGTTTCACTTTCCTGAAAAACTGATTCCTCTGATGATCCTCAATGCGCTGCATGGAGAGGCTCTTCCTGTCTACGGTGATGGTGGGCAGGTACGAGACTGGCTCTATGTCGAGGACCATGCGCGCGCCCTTGTGCTGGTTGCCAGCGAGGGAAAGGTTGGAGATACCTACAACATTGGTGGCCATAACGAGAAAACCAACCTCGAAGTGGTACACACCATCTGTGACCTGTTGACGGAAATGGCTCCGGACAAGAGTGAATATCGTGATTTGATCACCTACGTCACCGACAGGCCAGGCCACGACCGTCGCTATGCCATCGATGCATCCTACATTCAGCACACGTTGGCCTGGGAACCACGAGAGACCTTCGAGTCAGGCCTTCGCAAGACAGTGGCCTGGTATCTGGCCAACGAGTCATGGTGGAAAGCGGTGCAGGACGGTAGCTACCGGGCCGAGCGCCTGGGGGTATTGTCATGAGTGGTCTCTTGTTGGGAGCCTCGGGCCAGGTGGGCCATGAGCTTCGCAAGGCGCTAGCCATTCATCTGGATCTTCATGCACCAGACCGCGGGATCTTGGATCTGACTGACCTTGATGCAGTGAAACGCTGTCTGGACCACTATCGTCCCCAATGGGTGATCAATGCCGCTGCCTACACCGCGGTGGACCAGGCAGAGACCGATACGGCGACAGCATTTCGACTCAATGCGGAGCTGCCCGGCTGCCTCGCACGCTATTGTGCCGATCACGGTGCACTGTTGACCCACTACTCCAGCGACTACGTCTATCCGGGTGATGGCATTCGGCCCTGGACGGAAGATAGCCCAACCGATCCCCTGTCTTGCTACGGCCAGTCCAAGCTTGCAGGCGACGAGGCGGTGCTTGAGAGCAGATGCGCGGCACAAATCTTCCGGACCAGTTGGGTCTATAGCGCCAGAGGCGGCAACTTCATGAAGACCATGCTGCGTCTGGGACGGGAGCGGTCGTCCCTGGCAATCGTCGACGACCAGGTGGGGGCACCGACACCCGCACGCCTGATTGCTGACGTCACCTTGCATGCGTGGCAAGTCTACCGCTCTCGTCCCGAACTGACCGGGCTCTACCATCTGGCGCCCCGGGGCTTCGTCTCCTGGTATGACTTTGCTCGAGAGATTTTTCGCCTCGCTCGTCTGCACGGACTTCCTCTCATGCTCTGCGACGACCAGCTGTCTCGCCTGGCGACGAAGGACTATCCCACACCAGCAAAGCGTCCATCCAACTCCCGGCTGTCGGTCTCTCGTCTTGAGAACGCCTTCGACATCTCGCTCCCTGACTGGAGGGGACAGTTGTCTCTCACCATGAAGGACTACCTAAGGTAGGCCTGCCGCCGCAAGGCGTTGTCCGAAAACTAGAGGTTACCGCCATGAATCGGAAAGGAATCATCCTTGCCGGAGGCTCCGGTACGAGACTTCACCCCATAACCCATGGGGTCTCAAAACAGCTTCTCCCTGTCTATGACAAGCCAATGATCTACTATCCGCTCTCGGTACTGATGTTGGCGGGAATAAGAGAAATATTGGTGATATCTACACCGGATGATCTACCTGTCTACCGCCAGTTGCTAGGTACCGGTGACCAATTTGGTGTTTCCTTGTCCTACGCGGTACAGCCCAGGCCCGAAGGTCTGGCACAGGCCTTTATTATCGGGGAGAAGTTTATTGGTGATTCTCCTGTCTGTCTCGTTCTTGGCGACAATATCTTCCACGGCCAACACTTTTCCGAGCAACTTCTGAGAGCGTCCGACCAGGCTCGAGGTGCCACGGTATTCGGCTACTTTGTCAAAGACCCGGAACGCTTTGGTGTTGTCGAGTTTGATGAGAAAGGACGTGCAGTATCTATCGAGGAAAAGCCCAAGAAACCAAAGTCATCCTATGCGGTGACGGGGTTGTATTTTTATGATAACTCGGTGGTAGACGTCGCCAAGAACGTCAAGCCATCGGATCGGGGGGAGTTGGAAATCACCTCGATCAACAATGAATATCTACGCCGCGGTGATCTCCATGTGGAGCGGCTTGGACGAGGATTCGCCTGGCTGGACACAGGCACCCATGACAGCTTGCTTGAGGCAGCGCAGTACGTGCAGACAGTCGAGCACCGCCAGGGCTTGAAAATTGCCTGTCTGGAAGAGATTGCCTGGACTCAAGGCTGGATCAGCGACGAGTTTCTGCTTTCCCAGGCAAATGGCCTTTCCAAGACGGGGTACGGGGCATACCTGCTACAGCTTCTGGCCGCGAAGGCTGTCGGTCAGTAACAAGGCTACCTGATGGTGGAGGGGACGTACATGAAAGTTGAAAGGCTGGCTATTCCTGATGTCGTGCTGTTTACGCCGAAAGTATTCGGTGACGAAAGAGGTTTCTTTATGGAAACGTTTCGTCAGGAAACATTTGATGAGGTTTGTGGCGAACACAAGTTTGTTCAGGATAACCACAGTAGGTCAAGTCGATCGATACTCAGGGGGCTGCATTATCAGCTGAAGAATCCCCAGGGAAAGCTGGTGAGAGTGGTCAGAGGAGAGGTGTTCGACGTGGCCGTCGATATGCGTACTTCCAGCGCTACCTATGGCAAGTGGGTAGGCGTCTTCCTCAACGAGGACAACCGGCAGATGCTCTGGGTTCCACCCGGTTTTGCACATGGTTTCTATGTCACCAGTGATGACGCTGAGTTTGTATACAAGTGTACTGACTATTACGCACCTTCAGACGAAATGTCGGTGCATTGGGCAGATACTATCCTGTCGATCGACTGGCCATTGGACAATATGGAGCCCCGAGTTTCCGATAAGGATGCTCGGGGGATGTCGTTTGTCGAGGCTCCTGGCTACTAGTAATTGCCTGAGGAAGTAGACGTGGTAGAACATGAACCAAGAAGCGGCCCTCCCTCTTCGCAATCTCCACAGTTGGCTACGCTGGCGTTGTCGGCACGCCTGAGGCGAATGCAGACTTCCTTCAGTTGGCGAGCGACCAAACCACTGCGTGATCTGGGTGGGTTATATCACAAGTACATAAAGAAGTGCTCGCGCCTCGACTTGCTGCCGATCCATGAACTGGAACTGATGACCCGCAACAACAAGGTGGTCTGGGTGTCTCGCGGTGGTGATCCACAATTTCTGCTCACCCCGATCAACCCCGCCGTGCTTCGCCAAGGTGGATGGTTCAGTCTCGAATACGACTTTTCGGCGAATCAGCCAGTAGATCAGTGTCTCTATATTGATTATGGCGACGGTTTCCAGGCAGATGTCGTGTGGACACGACATGTGGAAAAGAGCGGCCACCAGAGCCTGGTCATCTACTTGCCGATGGGAACACAGGCGTTGCGACTAGATCCGATGACTCGACCTGGAGAGTTCCGGTTGGAGGATCCGGTGCTGAAGAAGATCGAGACGCCACAGATTCCTCACCCTTGGTCGGGGCTGGACGGGTATCTGAAGTGCTGTGAAGGCTGTGAATTTACGCTTTCCGCTGCCCAGCAGCTCGAGCGCCGTCTGGAAGGAGAGTTCCATTGGCGATCCCATGGTACCGATCCTGCCTTCGTCGTTCGCCATCGCCGTGGTCGCGTCATCGAGCCTGGCTGGTGTCGTATCGAGTTTGTTCTGAGTGGCGAGTATCAGCATCAGGTTGCCAAGCTCTACATCGATCACGGTGAAGGATTCAGTGAAACTCACGCCTACCCCATACCCTTCCAATCAGGGAAATTGGCGACAAGGGTGATTCAGCTCGATCGAAGTATTGTCAACATACGTTTTGACCCATGGGAGCGGGAAGGAAGCTTCCGTCTGGAGCGACTATGCATCGACAATGTCGATGCCGAAGAGGCCTGGAATACGATCGCCGGCCGTCTTGTTGAGGCTACTCCTGAGTACACGGACTTGAAAAAGGCCGAGGTTCTTGCAGGTGTGGGTCGGTCTGCTCCAGAAAAAGATGACGGCGACGGGGCAACAAAGGGTACCGAATACGAAAATGTGGAGGACGAATCCGCACGCGAAACCCGTCTCCTCGAAGAGTACGCTGAAACCTTCATCGTCAACGAGGCCGAACTCTCTTACCAGAAATGGATAGATGAAGTTGAGGTCAATGGCCTGCCGAGCTCTGAAACCATTCGAAGCTACCTTGAGGGTCTTGAGAATCCAGTAGTAATATCGGTGTTGGTGCCGGTTTACAATACCGATGAAACGCTTTTGAAAGCTTGTATCGACTCGGTTATCGCACAGTCTTACCCCCACTGGGAGCTTTGCCTTGTGGATGATGCCTCTCCATCACCACATGTCGAAAAAGTCCTCAGGCACTATGCCAGCAAGGATAAACGCGTAAAGATACATTTTCGGCCGGATAATGGGCATATCTCCAAGACAACTAATGACGCCCTGTCGATGGCCACTGGTGACTATCTGGCATTGCTCGATCACGATGATGAATTGGCCAGAGATGCGTTGTACTTTATTGCGAAAGAGCTGGAAAAGAATCCCGATGCCCAGTTGATCTACAGTGATGAAGACAAGATCGATGTTCAGGGAATGCGCTGCGAGCCTCACTTCAAGCCGGACTGGAACATTGATCTCCTCTATTCGCAAAATTATGTTTCTCATCTGGGCGTATATCGACGCTCGTTGATCGAGAAAATTGGTGGTTTTCGTGTCGGGGTAGAGGGATCGCAAGACTATGATCTGGTGCTGCGTTGCATACCACATTTGACCGCTGGTTCAATTTCCCACGTTCCCAGAATTCTCTATCACTGGCGCGCTATCGAGGGTTCGACAGCACTGGCTGAAGAGGGCAAGGATTACACGACCTCTGCTGGTGTAAAGGCGCTGAAAGACCATATTGAAGGAATAGCAGATGGGCGTGCGATTGTAGAGCAGGGTATTGTGGGAAATACCTATCGTGTGCGTTGGCCTATTCCCGAGCCAGCACCGTTGGTGAGCATGTTGATTCCTACGAGAGACAAGAAGGATGTCACGGAGTTGGCGGTGCGCAGCATCCTGGAGAAGTCAAGTTATACCAATTACGAAATCATTCTCCTTGATAATGGCAGTGTCGAGCCTGAGACACATGAATTTTTTGAGCAGATTCAGGCTGAAGATTCCAGGGTCAGCGTTCTTCGATACGACCACCCTTTCAACTACTCAGCTATCAATAATTTTGGCGCCGAGCACGCGAAGGGAAGCATTATTGGTCTGGTTAATAATGACGTTGAAGTGATCAATGAAGACTGGCTTGTGGAGATGGTGTCCCATGTTTGTCGTGAAGACGTTGGCTGTGTGGGCGCCAAATTATACTATGGGAATGACACCATCCAGCACGCTGGCGTCATCGTGGGCCTTGGCGGAGTTGCAGGTCATTCTCACAAGCACTTTCCTCGAGAGTCCGGTGGTTATTTCAACCGTTTGAAGGTGGTCCAGTCTGTATCTGCTGTGACGGCTGCTTGTCTGCTCGTGAGGAAGTCCGTCTATGACGAAGTCCAGGGACTAAACGAGCAGGACCTCAAGGTCGCTTTCAACGACGTCGACTTCTGCCTCAAGGTGCTCAATGCCGGTTATCGTAATATCTGGACGCCCTACGCTGAATTGTATCACCACGAATCCATCAGTCGTGGAGCAGAAGATAATCCAGAGAAAGTGTCCAGATTCAATGCCGAGATAGATTACATGCAGAAGGCATGGGGCAAAATTATCGAACACGACCCAAGCTATAGCCCTTGCCTCACAAGAAGTCGAGAGGACTTCTCCATCGGAGGCCGTTGATGGCTTTCTTGATGCGTTGTCGTATTCGGAGTAACTACGTATCCCAGGAGGGGACATGCCCAAGAATGATGCCTTGATCAACAAGGGAGTCGTGGTCATAGGAGACCAGAATGACAAGACTCCATCTCCTATCATCGTCATTGGAACCGCTCGGGGCGGAACCTCCATGGTCGCAGGAGTGCTGGCCAAGCTTGGTGTCTTCATGGGAGACCGTGCCTCACATCCTGTATATGAAGACGTCCGACTTTCCGAGGCCTTCGAACAGCAGGACATGGCTCAGGCAGCCGTGATTGTGAAGGAGTACCAGGCCAGGTACGACCGTTGGGGTTGGAAGCGACCTTCCATCATTGACCATCTGGATGAAGTCGACGCTCTATTGCCGAATGCCAGGTATGTGTTTATCTACAAGGATATTCTTTCAATAGCGCAGCGGAATTCGATTTCCATGTTGGCCGAAATTACCGAGGGCATGGACAGAGCGCTGTCTCAATATCGAAAGACACTCCGTTTCGTGAGACAGAAGTCTCCTCGTGCCATGCTTGTTTCCTATGAGAAGGCCAGTGCTTACCCCGAGGCCTTTCTTTCCACTCTCGAGTCCTTTTGCGGTATTTCTCCCTCGCAAGAGGAGCACCAGATGGCACTAGCCTTTATTGATCCTGAACCAGAAGACTATATAGAGGCAACCCGGATCACCAAGTCACAGGGAAAGCTTCTTTCATTTGATGGACGACGTGTCAGCGGTTGGGCGCGCTACGTACACAAGAAACAGCATGCTGACGTAGAAATATTTGTTGATGACAGGTCGGTGGGCGTGGTGGTGGCGAACGAACCAAACCCCGGCGGCGGCGCTCCCGCTAACGAGCCATGTGGCTTCACCTTCACCCTTCCTGCCGGTGAAAACTTGAGGGAGGACGCCAGTGTCAGGGCCAGGGTGGTGAACGACGTGGTCGATCTTGGCAACTCTCCGGTCAGGGTGGGCTAGAGATGGCGAAGTTCTGTGTTGCCGGTATCGTCCGCAATGAGGTGGATTACCTTGTCGAGTGGGTAGCTTGGCATCGGCTTGCCGGATTTGGGCACGTCATTCTGGCCGACAATGGTTCCGACGATGGCACCCGCTCTCTACTTGAAGCGCTGGCGGATCTGGGAGTGGTCAGCCTGCTGTACCAGCCGGTGCTTGAGCGCAGGTCGCAGCAGCAGGCCTATCGACGAATTCTTGGGCAGGCGCTGGGAAAGCATGAGTATGTCATGTTTCTCGATGCCGATGAGTTCCTGGTGCACGAAAGCCAGCGCCACGGTGAGGAATGTCGCGAGTTGTCGCGGTTGGTGGCGTCGGGAGATGTAGGCAGCGTCAGCGTGAACTGGAAATGCTTCGGCTCCGCAGGGCTTGAGGAAGCGGGGTCTGAGCCGGTACTGCAACGTTTCACCCGTTGTGGCGCTGCACCAGGCGCCAGCGCAGATTGTCATATCAAGAGCCTGGTACGCGTCGACCATGTCAAGGCGCCCTATTGTCATTCCTCAACCTTGGTATCGGCCTGGAAATACGTCGATGCCGCAGGAGACGTGATCGAGGACTTCGTGGGCTCGCCGGACAGCAGCGGTGAGTCGGACCCACGTGGTGGGCGCACGCGGTCGATCCACCAGGGACCGCTTCGTGTTCATCATTATGCGGTGAAGTCGCGAGAGGAGTTCTCGCGCAAGCGATTGAGGGGGAGTGCTACGCGTGGCGCCAACTTCGACAAGGGCGAGGCCTATTTCGGACGCTATGACATCAACGACGTCTCTCATGAGTTCCAGGCCGGCAAGCTTGCCCGTCTGGCTCGGGAGATGTCGGCGCTGAAACAGCGGCTGACAAAGCACACTGCGCTTGATCGCTCCTTGGTGGGAGCCATCGATCATTTTGACGCCAACGCAGTCTGTGGTTGGGTGACGGATCGTAGCGGCAAGGCCGATGATCTGGCGGTGAATATCTTCATCAATGGTGTGCACGCAGGGCGTACAGAGGTGGGCTTTTATCGACCCGATCTACGACGTTCCGGCAAATCCGTGGATGGCTATTGCGGGTTTCGCTGGCTGCATCCTGCGCCCTTGAAAGAAGGCGATCAGGTGACCGTTTCTCTCCATGCCAATGATTCGGCGCTGGTGGGGGGAATGATCGTGTTGTCGGCACATCGTGACGCCTCTGGAGTGTGGAGTTGGCTTCGCCACCGGATCCCGTGTCGTCTTCCCCTATTCCTTTTGTCACGCCGCGCCGCAGGAGTCAGTCCTGCGGCGCTTTTGTCAGGAGACTCCACCATGAAACCCTTGTTTTTTGTTCATATACCCAAGACTGCGGGTACCAGTTTTCGTCACGGTGCTGAGCGTGCCTTCGGCTTCGACAAGATCGTCTATGACTACGGCCAGGATGCATCACAGACCAGCGCCCTGACACGTGAGTGCATGTATGGCGAGTCCCCCGACCCTTGGCGTCTGTATCGCAGGAGCCTGGACAACCAGGCGATGATGCTGGCAGGACACGTCACCGCGGCCAAGTATGTCCCGCTGTGCGGCGTCGGTCGTGCGGTGACCTTTGTTCGTGAGCCGTTGCAGCGGGCGGCTTCCGAGTATTCGCACTTTCAGCGGATTCATCAGTACAAGGGCAGCTTCCGCGACTTCATGAAGATTCCCCTAATGCTTGATCGCCAGTCGAGCATCTTCAAGGGGGTCGATGTCGAGGCGATCGGGATGGTCGGCTTGACCGAACGTTACTCTGAGAGTCTGGAGTTGATCAATGCTCGCTTTGGCATCGATATCGCCCAGCGCGAGGACAATCGGGGGAAGCCGCAGGTAGGCGAATTGCATGATATCGCGCCAGAAGATGAAGAGGAGTTCCGCAAACTCAACCCGCTTGATCAGGCGCTCTACGAGCGTTGTCGCAAGTTATTCGAATCGCGCATCCAGCTCTATCGCGACAATCTCCCCTTTGCACACGCTCGACTAACGCAGTTCGATACCGAGCGGGTAGGGGGGTGGGCCTGGTGGGAAGTCGGCGCTGATACTCCGGTGGACGTCGAAGTCTGGATCAACGATGAACATCGCGACACGGTGCCGGCCACCCAGCTCCGTCCGTCCATGGCTCGATTGAAGCTTCCCCGTGGCGGCTATGTCGGCTTCCAGCTGAAGATGAATCTGTCTGCGGGAGACAGGGTCCAGTGCCGTGTTGCCGAGACCGGGCAATGGTTCCCGCCTGGGCCGCGTCGAGTCGCTGCGGCCAGCAACTGAGCGGCGGATATGGAAGGCGTCAACCGAGGTGGCGGAACACGATCGTGGATGAAAGGTCTTCTCGATGTGTGCCATCTGGTCGTCCAG
>CEVO01009677.1_pt1 | contig 11164 bp, 5 predicted proteins | sample 531511 | NCBI WGS metagenome assembly CEVO01 (sample SAMEA2623907, study PRJEB7988) | marine metagenome | biome: marine biome (ENVO:00000447); feature: mesopelagic zone (ENVO:00000213); material: "saline water (ENVO:00002010), including plankton (ENVO:xxxxxxxx)" | depth 800 m | reverse complement strand
AACCTGCCGCGGTATCTCAAGTCGGTCAGGGAAGGCGCCGAGCGTATCGATCTGCAGGGCGCGCTGGTCGGGGCGGTCGATGCCCAGGCCGCCGAACACGCCAAGCGCAAGCTGGACCGCCTGCAGGCCGAACAGCAAGGGCGCGGCAAGGTGTCGCAGCGGCGCAGCGGCCAGGGCCGGCGGCGCGCTGGCGCTGGCAAGGGCAAACAACCCCAGGGGGCATCAAATGCCGACCCGCAGCCCCATCGGGAAGTCGAGAGTGAACAGAGCAGCCGCACGGCGATGTCACAGGGGCGCGCCCCGCATCTCCACCAGCCGCAGAACGAGTCCAGGCACCAGCCTCATGGCCACGACAGCGAGGAGTCGCGTCTGCAGCGCAAACTCGACGCCCTGATGGCCCGCCACAATAGTAGTCACTGACCGCGCTCCCTGGGTGTGGTCGTTGTCTGGGCGCTTTATGCATGGTCCTCATATGCGGTCCTCAATTGTGCGGTCCTTATGGGCCGCCGCCGCCGTTGACGACTGTCGACAGTGTTCAACCCAGCTGACTTGAAAGCGTCACATCAGCGGGGCATGATGTAGTCGCTATGCCCGGCGCAGCATTCTATGCAGAATCGGTACGAGGTTAGCGAACAATGTTCGTTAAGTCGGTTTTCCGGTTCCAGCGCTGGCGGCGCCTTCGCAGGGATCGGTGTCGAATCGAGGGGCAGCGGGAACGAAAACAGTGTTTTTTTCTTGTTGCGCTCCTGAGAATCCCGGTATATGGTTGCCCTTGCGAGCATTGGACTATAACAAGGCTTCGCCGCTGTCAGGCTCGCTGCCTCGGTTCCCTGCCAGGAACCACAAGGCCAGAAAAACGAGCCGGCAATGACCGGCAAGCCAAGGCTGCCAAGCGCAGCAACGATCGAAACAGCAAGCTAGTCAAAAGGAACTCAGCAATGAAAAAGACACTGTTAGCGACTGCCATCGCCGGTGCTGCCGCCTTTACCGCTGCAGGCGCCCAGGCTGCCACCGTCTACAACCAGGACGGCACCAAGCTCGACATCTACGGTAACGTCCAGCTGGTCTACGCGACCCAGAAGGATGACGAAGGCGAGCGTCGCGACGAGATCGCCGACAACGGCTCCACCTTCGGCTTCGCCGCTGAGCACGTCATCTACAACGGCCTGATCGGCTACGCCAAGATCGAAATCGACGACTTCAAGGCCGACGAGATGAAGGTCGCCGGTCGTGATGCAGGCGACACCGCCTACATCGGCCTGAAGGGCAACTTCGGTGACGCGCGCATCGGTTCCTACGACTCCCTGCTGGACGACTGGATCCAGGATCCGATCTCCAACAACGAATACTTCGACGTTTCTGACTCCAACACCTTCAAGGGTGCTCCGGGTCAGGAGTTCTCCGACAACGACGTCATCGTTGGCGATCCCGAAGGCGACAAGGTCACCTACACCTCTCCGGTCTGGGGCGGCTTCCAGTTCGCTCTTGGTACCCAGTACAAGGGTGACAACGAGTCCGAGAACCTGAAGGATTCCGGTGAGGCTTCCATCTTCGGTGGTCTGAAGTACACCGTCGGCGGCTTCTCCATCGCCGGTGTCTATGACGATCTCGGTATCTATGACATCGATTCTGGCAACGGTCTGTTCGTTGTGGATCCGGACACTGGCGACGTCATTGATGCTGGTGCACTCGATGACTTTGATCTGGGTGACCAGTACGGTGTGACTGCTCAGTACCAGTGGGACAGCCTGCGTGTCGCCGTCAAGTACGAGCGCTTCGAGTCCGACAACGACCTTCTCCGTGACGCTGACTACTACGCCATCGGTGCCCGCTACGGCTACCTGAACGGCATGGGCGACGTCTACGGCTCCTACCAGTACGTTGATCTGGGTGGAGATGGTTTCGGTGACGGTGATTTCGACCTCAGCGACCTGCCGAACGACGAAGACAACGACGACGACAACTACAACGAGATTGTCGCCGGCGTGACCTACAACATCTCCGACGCCATGTACACCTACGTGGAAGGCGCCTGGTACGATCGCGATGCCAACGAAGGTGACGGCTACGCTGTGGGTCTGACCTACCTGTTCTAATCCGACAGGTTTGACCCCCTAGCGTTGGAACGCTATAAACGAAAGCCGATCCTCCGGGATCGGCTTTTTTTCTGCACTCTATCGGCAAGCATGTGAGGATCCATGAAAGACGTCACCCTACCCGCGGCGCTGCTGGCGCTTGGCGTTGCCTTGGGCAGCTCTACTGCCCTGGCCTACGACAGCGCTGTGACCGAGCGCTTTCGCGAGGAGAACCGCCAGCTCGATCTGACCGGCTTCTTCAAGCCGGAAAGCGACGCGCGCAGTCAGACCTTTCTGTTCGGGTCCCCCCATGCCCACGACTTCGAGGTGGAAGAAGAGGGTGTCTATCGCTTCGAGAGCCGCGTCAGCGCAGGCTACGAAGACAGCTACCAGATCGATGCGGTATTGATGGATGACGCCGGCAACGTGATCGCCCGGGGGCAGGGCTACGGCCAGGATGGTGGTCTCCAGTTGGAGAGTCGCCTGACGCCGGGTACCTACGAGTTACAGGTCAAGGGCACCCGCTTTGGCCGGCGCGGGCGCGCCGGCGACGGGTACAGCATCGCCGTGGTGGGCCTCGATGAGAGCGGTAATCGTATCGCGGTGGATGATGGAGTGGGACTGCAGTTCACCGGCTCCGATCGTGACGGCAATCAGAGCGCCTTTGTTACCAGTAGCGACGCCGTGGTCACCCTGGGTAGTCAATCCGGTGCCACCGGGGCCGCCGCGACTCAGTCTGCCGCGGCCCAGTCCTCCAGCGCAACAGCGACTTCTGCGTCTGCCTCCTCCGCAGCGGCAGTAGGCGAAGTGGCCTCAAGTGCTGGTGCCTCGGCGGCCGGTGCCACAGCAGGTGCAGCCGCCGGTGCGGGCGCGGCAGCCAGCGTCAGCGGTAGCGCAGCGCGCAGCGATAACCCGGACGAGCAGCAGGTGCAGAGCGTCAAGACCGACGTCAAGATCCGCGCCCGTGGCGAGGTGCTGAGCTTCAACGTGGCCGAGCCGAGCAGTGTGCGCATCACTACCTCGACCTTCCCGCCGGGCGACGAAGACACCTATCGCCTGACCATGGAGGTGGCCGATTCCTCCGGGCGTATCGTCGCCGAGGGCGAAGGCCAGGGCTTCAACGGCAACGTCGACCTGACCACCCAGCTGGACCCGGGCATGTACCACATCCGGGTCGCCGGTCAGAAGTTCGGCAACGCCCAGGACGGCCCCAACAACTACGAGCTCAAGGTCGTGCTCGACAACTGATATCGCGAGCGACGTATCGTCGCGAGTGGTGACAACAGGACGGGCCCTTCAGGGCCCGTTTTTTTGTGCAAGACGGTGGCCTCTGGCTGGCGTCGTCACCCGACAAGCCGAACGATGCCACCACGGTGGACACAAAAAAATACCCCCGCCTTTAGGCGGGGGCATGGGGACGTGCTGTTACAAGTCAGCAAGTCACTGCTAGAGGGGCTGCGTCGTTGGCTCAGTCACCGACCCTTGCGATGGCCTCACGCACACCGGCAGCGTACTCCGGATGGCACTTCTCGAAGTGGCCGAGCTGACGCTCCTTGATAAAGTCCGGGACACCCTGCATATGCCGGGCGATATTGCCGAACAGTCGCTCCCGCTGCTCCGGGCTCATCAATTCGAACAGGGCGCGCGGCTGCGAATAATCGTCGTTGCCTTCGCGATGGTCGTAGCGCCAGGCGTCGCCTTCCAGCGGCAGCGGCGGTTCCACTACGCTCGGGTCCTCGGTCGGTCCATCGAAGGAGTTGGGCTCGTAGTAGGCGTCGCCGTTTTGCTCTCCGTTGGCGAAGAAGCGCATCGGGCCGTCCTTGTGGTAGTGGTGGACCGGACACTTCGGCTGGTTGACCGGCAGCGCCTCGTAGTGGGTGCCGAGGCGGTAGCGGTGGGCGTCGGCGTAAGAGAACACCCGTGCCTGAAGCATCTTGTCCGGCGAGAAGCCGATGCCCGGCACCTTGTTGGACGGTGAGAAGGCAGCCTGCTCGATCTCGGCGAAGTAGTTGTCGGCGTTGCGGTTGAGCTCGAAGTAGCCGACCTCGATCAGCGGGTAGTCGCCATGGGGCCACACCTTGGTCAGGTCGAAGGGGTTGAACGGCGCCTGCCTGGCCTGTTCCTCGGTCATCACCTGGATAAAGAAGTTCCAGCGCGGGTAGTCGCCGTTTTCCAGGGCGTTGTAGAGGTCTTCCTGGGTGGTCTCGCGGCTCTTGCCCACCACCTGTTCGGCCTCGGCATCGGTAAAGTGCTTGTGACCCTGGGCCGTGCGGAAGTGGAACTTGCACCATACCCGCTGGTTGTCGGCGTTGATCAATGAGTAGGTGTGGGAGCCGTAGCCATTGATATGGCGGACGTCGGTGGGCAGGCCACGGTCCGACATCAGCATGGTCACCTGATGCAGTGACTCTGGTGACAGGGACCAGAAGTCCCAGGCTGCGGTGGCCGAGCGCATGTTGGTGCGCGGGTGGCGCTTCTGGGTGTGGATGAAGTCCGGGAACTTGGATGGATCACGGATAAAGAACACCGGCGTATTGTTGCCGACCACATCCCAGTTGCCTTCCTCGGTGTAGAACTTCAGGGCGAAGCCGCGCACGTCACGCTCGGCGTCAGCCGCACCCTGTTCGCCGGCCACGGTGGAGAAGCGGGCCAGCATCGGCGTCTGGCTGCCCGGGGTGAAGACCTTGGCCCTGGAGTAGCGGGTGATGTCCTGGGTGATGGTCAGGGTGCCGTGGGCGCCCCAGCCCTTGGCGTGAACGGTGCGCTCGGGGATGCGCTCGCGGTTCTGGTGAGCGAGTTTCTCGAGAAGCTGGTAGTCCTCGAGCAGCAGAGGTCCACGGGGGCCCGCACTCAGGCTGTTCTGGTTGTCACCGATGGGGGCACCGGCGCTGGTGGTCATTGTCTTGCGGGTCATGTGGCGTCTCCTGCTCTTGGTCTGGTCCGATATAAGGTATAGACCGCTGTCGATGAAGAACAATCGAACCTTTCTATTTCGTTTATAGGAAATGGATGTTTAGCGTTACTATTTATGCTATTCACGATGCATGTAACGTATTTCGCACCACCGCCACCGGCGGTTCGACCCTGAAGGAAAGCCTTCGTGCCCAAGCTGTGCAGATTTGTCGCTTCGCTCTCGCTGCAACTGAGAATGATGACTGGCCTGGCGATGACCTGGGTTGTCGTGGTGACGATCCTGCTGGCGTGGGGCTGGTACACCGGCAAGGACCTGGTGCGTGAGGTGAACTTTTCTCACCTGCGTTACGAGACGCATCTGATCGCCGATGAGGTGACCGAAGAGATCGAGACCCGCCTGGCGATGCTTGAGCGGGTGGCGTCCAGACACTCGAGTGGCGCGTTGCTCGATCCCGGCGGTGGGGTGTTGAAGGACAACAGCGTACTGCTCGAGCTGTTCGACGGCCTGGTGGTATTCGACGGCGACGGCAGGGTGGTCACCGATTGGCCGGTGACACCTGGGCGCGAAGGGCTCGATATCAGCGATCGCGAGTACTTCAGTTTTTTGCGCGAGGTCGAGCGGCCCTACGTCAGTGACCCCATCTATGGACGTATTACCGGGCTTCCGCTGGTGCTGTTGCTGGTGCCGCTGAAGGGCGACGACGGTCGTTTCATGGGGGCTCTGGGAGGCGTGGTCGAAGTTCACTCGGGCGGTATCTTCCGACGCTTGAGCCGGGTCCGGCTGGGTAACGAAGGCTACGCAGCGGTGTTCAGCGCCTCAGGCCAGGTGCTCTACCACCCTGACCGCCAGCGCGTGATGGGGACGCTGGGAGACCTTTCCCACAACCCGGCCCTGGACCTGGCCCTCGATGGCTGGGAGGGCGAGCGTTATGGACCTACGGTAAATGGCGAAATGACCTTTCAGGCATACCGGCAGGTGTGGCCGGCGGACTGGATCGTCGGCGTGTTCTTGCCGGAAGGCCAGGTATTGGCGCCCTTGTGGGGCTTGCTGAAACGCCTTAGCTGGGTCGGGGTGGGTATCGCGCTATTGCTGCTGCCGCTTCTTGGCTGGATGGTGTGGCTGCTGCTACGGCCGCTTTACCAGTTGCAGTCGCAGATCGCCCAGGTAGGCAAGGGGCTGCGTGGTCGCGTCTCGCTGGGTACCGAGATGAAGGAATTGACCCAGGTTGCCGAGGCATTCAATGCCGTGGAGGTCGAGCGAAACCGGGCGCTGAATGATCTGCGCGGACGTCAGGCGTTCCTCGACAGCGTGCTGGCGTCCTCGCCGGTGGGCATGTTCGTGACCGACACCCAGGGGCGCATCACATACATGAACGACGCCCTGGCCCAGTTGACCGGTCGTACCATGAAAGGGCAGGACCGCTATGGCTGGGTCCAGGCGATCCACGCCGAGGATCGCGATGCGGCGATCGAGCTGTGGCGCTACAGCATGGCCTCGGGAGAGGACTTTCTGCGTCAATACCGTTACTGGCGGGCCGATGGCGAGCTTCTGTGGCTGGAGGTTCACGCCAGCCAGGTTGCCATCGATACCGAGGTCATCGGCTTCGTTGGTACCGTCAAGGACATCACCGCCCGTCGTCAGCAGGAGGCGATACGTCAGTGGGAGGCCGAACACGATCCCCTTACCGGCCTCTTGAACCGTCGAGGCTTCGAGCGTCGCCTCGAAGAGGCCATGGCGGACTGGCGCAAGATGGCCAAGCCCTCCGTTCTGATGCTGTTCGACCTGGATCGCTTCAAGCCGATCAACGATGAAGGCGGCCACCCGCTCGGTGACGAGATGCTGCGTCGCATCGCTCGGGAAGTCGGCCGCTGTGTGCGCAGCAGCGATCACGTGGCACGCCAGGGCGGCGATGAATTCGCGGTGCTGCTGCCAAGTTGCACGCTGGCCCAGGCGCAACGCATCGGCGAAGACATCCTGACAGCGATCAATGACACCTGTGTGGTCCACGAGGGGCGTGAATACCATGTCACTACGAGCCTCGGCATCACCGAGTTTCGTGAAGGCGATGCCGATATTCACGCCCCCATCGAACGTGCCGATGCGGCCAGCTACGCGGCCAAGCGCCAGGGGCGCAATCGCCTGGTGGTGGACGAGAGCGAGGCGTAAGGCCGGCTGCACCGACGACGCCACCGACGACCCCACCGCCAACCACCCGACGACTCTTTGGCTGTCGCATCAGCGCCTGGGCGTCGTCGGTCGACGTGCCCAGGTACTTTCCGTCCAGGCCGAAGGGGGCAGGGCATCTTCAGGGATGCTATTGATTGCCGCGTAGCTGGCGCTCCAGCTGCCCCAGCCGCGGGTCGTCCGGGCGCAGTCGGCGCAACTCGGCCAGGGCCGACAGCGCCTGGGGGATGCGCCCGCTGGTGGCGTTGACGTAGACCAGGGCGTAGAGCAGGTCGGGATCACCGGGTGCCTGCCGGCGTCCCTGCTCGAGCGCCGCCAGGGCCTCGTCCTTGCGTCCCAGGCGGTCCAGCATCAGTCCGCGGTTGTAGTGGGTGCGGGCGTGGTCCGGGCGCCATTCGGCGGCCTTCTCAAGCCAGGACAGGGCCTCTTCCATCCCACCCTCCTCCTGCATCCCTCCATCCTCTGCCAGCGACAGCGCCAGCAGGTAGGCCAGGTGGCCTCGATCCGGCGCGGGCATGCCATCGAGGGCGATGCCGTCCTTCAGCAGTGCTCGGGCGTCCTGTTGGCGGCCTTCGGCGCTGAGCTGGGTGACCAGGTTGGCGCGGGCCGGTAGGAAGTAGGGGTCCATCGCCAGCGCCGCACGATACTGTCGCTCGGCTTCGTCCTCGCGTCCGGTGCGCGCCAGCAGTACCGCCAGGTTGAGGCGGTTGCCGGGCAGGTCGGCGTTCTGCTCCAGGCGCCGCTCGTAGTCGCGACGTGCCTCCAGAAAGGCTGCACGACGCTCTTGTGGCATGACCATCAACGAGGTGCCGGCCAGCGCCTTGACCGCCTCGTCGCGGACCGCCAGGCGTTCGTCATCGATCAGTGGAAGCAGCAGCTCGACCCTGGCGCCTTCGGGGGCCTGGGCGAATACTGGCGCTGCGGCGGCGCGGACCAGTGGGGACTCGTCCTTTAACGCCTGCTCAAGCGTCGGCAGGGCGTCGCCGGCAAAGGGGGTGAGCTCGTCCACCGCGGTGGCGCGCACGATGTCCGGAGTATCGTCATCCTCGATCAGCGCCTTCAGATAATCCGGCGCTTCAGGGCGGCCCAGGCGGGCCGACTGAAGCGCCACACCGTAGTGGGAACGACTGGCGCTGCGGCTGTCGTCACCGAACCACTCACGAATCTGCGCCGCGGCGTCGGCGGGCGACAGGTCCTGGTGGCAGCCGGTGCAGGCGTCGGGGCTACCGGTGGCCTCGGCGAGATCCGGGCGGGGCACCCGGAAGCTGTGGTCGCGACGCGGGTCCACCACCATGTAGGTGGTCTCGGGCATATGGCAGCTCACGCACTGGGCGCCTTCGCTGCCGGGGGTATGGTGATGGTGCTCGGGACTGTCGTAGTTGTTGCGCTGCATGGTCGGGAAACGCGGCGGAGGCGCCGGGTTGTGGCACTGCAGGCACAGGCCGTTGCCCTCGATCTTTACCTCGCTGGTATGCGGGTCATGACAGTCCACGCAGCCGACACCCTGCTGGTACATGCGGCTCTGGGTGAACGAGCCATAGACGTAGACCTCGCCCTGTATCTGGCCGTCGGCGTGGTACATGCCCTCGCCCAACAGGCTCGGCAGGGCGGCATCGGTCAGCGGAGCACCATGCACCGGGCCCGCGCCCAGCATCTGGCGACGACTGTGGCAGCGAGCGCACTGCTCGACCAGCTCGGGGGCCTCCATTTCGGCGAGATCGAGGGCAAGGCCCATATCGCCGCTTGAGGCGGGAGAGGATTCGGGAGCGTCTTCGTCGGCCTGCCACTGGGCCGCCCAGTCCAGGTGATCCTGGGCGGGGCCGTGGCAACTCTGGCAGCCGACACTCTGCTCGTGCCAAGTGGTGGCGAAGCTGTCGCTTTCAAGATCGTAGTGCTTCTCGAGGTTGGTCGAGTGGCAGTCGGCGCACATGGCGTTCCAGTTCTGGTAGCGCCCGCGCCAGTGCAGGGGGTCATCGGGGGTAAACGCCTGGCCCGGGTAGAGCGAGAACCAGCGCTGTCCACCTTCGTCGGCGGGGCGCGAGTCCCAGGCGATGGTCAAACTCTGCAGTCGTCCCCCTGGCTGCTCCACCAGATACTGCTGCAGCGGGCGTACGCCGAAGGTGTGGCGGATCTCGAAGGTCTCGGCGGGATCCTGCGGTCCTTCCAGGGTCGCCAGGAAGGTATCGCCTCGGCGGTGAAAGCGTGCCTTGACCTCGCCATCCTCGAAGCTGGCTTCGTCGAAGTCGCCCAGTACGTTGTCGGGGGTGGCGTCGCGCAGCGCCCAGGCGTGGTCGGAATCCTGCCATGCCTGGGTCTCGGCCTCGTGACAGGAGGCGCAGCTTCCTTCGGGGGCGTAGCCCTTGGCTTCGGTGGCCGTCGTCGGGGGCGTTCCCTGGGGCGTTCCCTGAGGCGTCTGGGCAATGCTCTCCGGTGCGGCCAGCAACCCCGCCATCAGGGCCATGGCAAGCGCTGGTGCCGATACCATCGAAAGCGCTGGTGTCAGCGGCGACGAAAGCGCTGGTGCGGGCCCTGTGGACTCGACGCTCGGAAGGAGCGTCGCAAGTCGAGCACGCAGGCATCGAAGAAAGGATAAACGGCCAGGTTCACGCATTACGTCGGGTCACTTGTGCAGTCGGGTTCAACGCCGTCAGGCGGTCGTGGGCAAGCTGTCGGTTTGCAGGGCGCGATGATGCAAGCTCTCGTGCACTTGGCAGGGCCTGTGCCAGGCGTTGCCAGAGGGATTCTTTATTGTCCATGCCATCGCCTTCGCCGCCGCCGTCGCCACCAGTATCGCGAAAACCTGCCGCTGGCTTGGCGATCTCGCGGTCGGGACCGAGGCAGGCGCGACACAGGGCGTCGAGTTGGTTGGCAAAGCGGGCGCGCGCCTCGCTATTGCTGTCCAGATGGGGTTCCAGGGCCTCCCAGTGTCGGCGCACCGCGACCAGGTCGCGGGCATCGAGGGATCGCTTCAGGCGCTGAAGCCCGGCCACGCCGCTGGCCTCGCGACGCTGGCGCTGTTGTTGCTGGTGATGTTGCCAATGCGCACGCACCTTGGCACCGATGGCAAGGTGCCGCCACAGCCAGGCGGTGAGCGACACCAGCAGCACCAGTCCCAGCAGCCAGGGCAAGACGCCGGGAACGAGGCGCGACCAGTCCTCTGCGCTGCGAGCGGCGCGGGGCGCCGAGACGCTGACCTCGATCGGCGCAAGCTCTGCCTGCGCCAGGCTGTCGCTCTCGGGATCGTACCAGCGCAGCGAGACTCCGGGCAGAGAACTCTTGCCGCCGTTTTCGGCCACATAGGTCACGCGGTCGGTACGGGTGCCGCCATCGTTGGACTCTTCAAGGCGTGGTGTCTCGGGATAGACCCCGAGCGGGGCCATCGCTGTCTCGTCGCCTGCCTCCTTGGCTGGTGCAGACAGCAGGTCGGGCAGCAGAAGGGCGCTGCCGCCGCTCAGTCGCGCGGTGACCGTGCGGGTGACGCTGTCGCCGGCCTCGAGTTCGATGGGGCCGCTGTCGCCGTCGGCATCGTCTTGCTCCGGTGGCTGTCGGTCGTCGCCCGCGTTTTCTGTGTCGTCAGCATCACCATCGTCTCCCTTCTGGCCCTGCGTCTGCTCACCGTTCTCTCCGCTCTTGCCGTTCTCGCCCGCTCGCACGATCTCGAGCGTCTGGGTCAGCTCGATGTCGCGGGCCGACAGATAGGGGTCGAGTCCCTCGGCGGCCTCGGGCAGCCGGGCCGTCAGGGTTACCGGTGGCAGGGTGAGGCGTTGCTGGGTCGGGGAGTTGTCCTCGGGAGAGGCATAGGTGACCTCGAGGCTGCCGCTGCCCAGTTCGAAGCGTCCGGCGGACAGTGGCGTCAGGCGATAGCGGCGCGAGACGCCGGACCAGGTCTTTCCATCGACGCGCTGGCTGATCGGGGTGGTGGCGCGATCGCCCAGGGTCACCCTGAGCCCCGGCTGGTCCAGGCTCGGAAAGGTGACAGGCTCAGGCATCC
>CEVO01096126.1_pt1 | contig 11170 bp, 10 predicted proteins | sample 531511 | NCBI WGS metagenome assembly CEVO01 (sample SAMEA2623907, study PRJEB7988) | marine metagenome | biome: marine biome (ENVO:00000447); feature: mesopelagic zone (ENVO:00000213); material: "saline water (ENVO:00002010), including plankton (ENVO:xxxxxxxx)" | depth 800 m | reverse complement strand
GATGCGAAAAATGGGCATCGAGTCGGTGGCGAATTTACCCAAGGAGGAGCTAACCGTCGGAACGTCTCTCCAACCTATGGTTCGAAGGCCTTCCTCTCGAACTAATGATTCGATAGCTGACGCAGCCGATTCCGGGTCTTCGGGAGGAAGGAACGCCATACCCGCCACGTAGCAGCCTGCCTCGGGGAGATCTAGTTCTGTTACTTGCCGGAAAAAGGAGTCGGGGAGTTGGAGAAGAATTCCGGCACCATCGCCGACGTTTTCTTCGGCTCCCGTGGCGCCGCGATGGTCCAATTGGTATAGGCAGTCGAGGCCGCGTTGCACCATCTCGTGTGATGAACGGCCGTGCATGTCGACCACGAACGCGACGCCACACGAGTCATGCTCATATTTAGGTTCGTAAAGACCTTGAGCCACAGGTAGCTCACGTTGGTCAAATGAGATTTCGCGCATTCAGGACGTCCCGAAGTTTCAAGCGTTGGATTCACCGTTCGCGTTGAAGGGACGTCGTTGGCCCAGGCAGAACAGCGTCAACTGTACTAAACCTGGCTCGGATCACAAACCTCGGGGTAATCGACTAGGGAATTGAAGCCCCGGAAATGCGCGGTTTGCCCTGTAGGACCATCGCCGCGACCAGCAAGCTACAGACGGCCATCCAGACAGTAGGGGTTTGACTGTTAGTTAGGTCGGCGGCCAACCCCGCAGTGACCGGTCCGATCGCCCCAGCCAACGCAAATACTGAATGTTGTAGTCCCATCAACAACCCAAGATCTTCTGGGTCGAATGTCTCCTGAGCGTGGATGGCTTGGAGCGGAGTGCTCGCACCCAAACTGGTGCCAACTAGGGCGCCGTACACCACCCCTAGTCCAACATTGCCACCCAAGATAAAAAGCGATCCGGAAGCAGCCAAGACGTAGCTGATACGTAAAGCGAGAGCTGCTTCTTGTTTTGCAAGGGCTGCAATCACCCCGACGCGACCGAATAATTGGCAAAAGCCACGAAAGCCGGCGATGGCGGCAGCAGTGCCGAGCGCTAGCCCTTGATCGATCATGATTGGTACTTGGTAAACGAGCATTGTGCTGAAAGAAAACCCAGCAAATGCGTATGCCAGCAGCATTCTTCGAACTGCCGGTCGGTGTATTGCAGAACGAAGCGCTCTGAAGGCACTCGGTGAGGGGCCGCTTGTTTCGTCTGAGGCACCGCCACGAGCAAAATAGGCAGCTTGGAGTGCGCCGCAAAAAGCCACCAGAGCTAACACCCGAACAGCGACTCTCCATCCCGCCTGGTCGATCAAAACGGCGCCTGCTGGCAGGTAGATAGGGCTACAGAATGCCCCGATCACGGTTAAGACGGTTATGGATTTGCCGGGACCGGCGGGGCCGACGCGACCGGCGATAGCGGTCGACACATGGTAAAAGCCAGTGGCAGCCATGACTCCAAGTGCACTCGAGAAAAGAATCGCGAATGCCACAGGGGAGTGCGACCAGCTTCCAGCGAACAGAAGCAAGGAAGCGAGTGCTTGGATGCTGAAGATGAGTTTGCCACCCCAATGATCGAGTAGACGACCGGCGATGGATGCCCCAAATCCGGTCAGTAGTTGGGCGACGCCGAAAACGGCTCCCAAATAGGTCAACGAGAAGCCGAGTTCTGTATGGATTGGGTCGACGAGGATTCCGTAGGCGTAAAAAGCCGCTCCGTAACAGGTGCAGGTCATCACCCCCAGGGAGATCACAGGACTCCAGCCTCGGGTTAATCCTGTTGTCGTGACCACCTGGACACCTTATGCCCGGGCTGTTGAAGAACGCTTGCCTACAGCAATTAATGCATAATTATTCAATTACTTGAATAATTATGCATTAATTGCGATTTCATGTACCCTTAGCGAGATGTCCAGTAACGCGCCGCTCAGCGTCGGCATCGTGGGTGCCTCCGGTTTCACCGGAGCCGAATTAATGCGACTGATCGCGGGTCACCCCAGTCTGTCGCTTGTTGTCGCCACAGGGGATACTCAAGCTGGCACGAAAGTCTCGTCCTTGTACCCGAGTTTGGCGTCGCATTTCGGCAAGATGGTTTATTCCTCGTACGATCCATCGGATTTCGTCGGATTGGATGCGGTTTTCCTGGGTCTGCCTCACATGGCGAGCCAACCGGTAGTTGCTGAACTGTTTAAAGAGGTCGGATGCCTTATCGACCTTGGATCGGACTTCCGACTCAAAGATCCCGACCTGTACCCCCGCTGGTATGGAGCTGAGCACACAATGCCAGAGTTGATAGACGAATTCGTCTACGGCCTGCCTGAGTTGTATCGCAGCGATCTGGAGGGAGCCCGCGGAATAGCGGTGCCCGGTTGTTATCCGACCACAGCGGCCCTTGCGTTGGCTCCGTTCGTACTCGCCGACAAGATCGAGACAACAGGAGTAATCGTTGATGCAGCCTCGGGAGTGAGCGGCGCCGGTAGAAGCTTGCAACCAGCCACGGCTTTTGCTGCCGTAGATGAAAACTTCAACGCATATGGGTTACTAACACACCGACATACACCCGAAATGGAACAGGTAAGCGGATGTGAAATCTTATTTACTCCACATCTCGCACCAATGGTCCGCGGCATCCTCGCTACGTGCTATGCGCGACCCAAAGACCCGTCGTTTTCGACAGATCAAGCGCTCGAAGTGCTCGCTCAGCGATACGCGGACGAACCGTTTGTGATTGTGGACGAAGCTTCGCCGTCAACCAAGGCAACTCTAGGCGCCAACACGGTGCACATTACGGCCCGCGTTGATGAACGGACAGGATGGCTTCTAACTATCAGCGCGCTGGACAACCTAGTCAAAGGTGCTTCCGGCGGCGCTGTTCAGTGCGCCAACATTGCCCTGGGACTCGACGAGACTGCCGGTTTACCAACTAGCGGTTTGATGCCCTGATCGGAGAAACTCAATGGACGATAAGACTCCTCCACTTCGACTGGTCGATCCCGACGAAACGCGCGAAGAATCAGATCTCACTGCGGGAGACTCGCGTTCAGTGGGAGACCACTTACAAAACGCGGAACTACTCGTTGAGATCTTGCCTTATATCCAACGCTGGCGAGGCAAAATAGTCGTCATCAAATACGGCGGAAACGCCATGACTGACGGTGCTCTAGCGGCACGGTTCGCTGAAGATGTCGTGCTCATGCACCAAGTTGGAATCTTGCCCTTGGTGGTTCATGGAGGTGGGCCGCAAATCGGCGACCTTATGGAACGACTAGGCAAAGAACCGGAATTTCGGGACGGGCTGAGGGTCACCGACGCTGAGACCCTAGACATAGCTCGAATGGTGCTGGTGGGCAAAGTAAATCGCGACATCGTCGGGTCGATCAATGTTCATGGGCCTTTGGCAGTGGGAGTAAGCGGTGAAGACGGCGGACTGATCACAGCCGCTGCTCGTAATCCCGAACTTGGTTTCGTCGGCGACGTCGCCTCCGTTGATCCGACGTTACTCACCAAACTGTTTGCGGAAGGCCTTATTCCCGTCATGTCCACGATCGGAGCGGATGCGTCGGGTCAGGCGTACAACATCAACGCTGACACGGTTGCAGGCGCAGTGGCCGAAGCAATCGGGGCCGAAAAGGTGGTTTACCTCACAGACGTTGATGGTCTTTACGAAGATTTGGATGACAAGGGTTCGCTTATACGTCAGATAAGAGCTGACGAACTTCAGCACAGAATTGAATCCGGGGATGTCACTGGTGGGATGATCCCCAAAATCGAAGCGTGTATCCGCGCAGTGAACAACGGTGTTACTAGCGCCCACCTACTGGACGGGAGAATCCCCCACGTAGCTCTGTTGGAAATTTTCACTGACGCTGGAATCGGGACGATGATTACCGACTGACTTTCTCTGCAAGATCCACCAACCAAACAGGAAATTTCCGAAATGAATAGTCCAACAATCGCAGCCGAGGGCCTAGAGGCCTACCCGCTCATGCCAACCTACGGGCAACCGCCTGTTCAGTTTGTTAGAGGCTCGGGCACGGAGCTCTTCGACCGAGATGGCAAAAGGTACCTCGACTTTCTATGCGGGCTGGCGGTGACATCTCTAGGTCATGCCCATCCCGCGGTAGCAGAGGCACTAGCAGAGCAAGCACGAACCCTTCTCCACGTTTCGAACCTTTATGAAACCGTTCCTGGTCTAGAAGTCGCGGAGACGATCGACAGACTCCAAGGTGGAGATGGCCAAGTTTTTTTCTGTAACAGCGGAGCGGAATCGCTTGAGGGTGCCATAAAGCTGGCCCGAAAAAATGGCGGTAGAGGGAAATACGTGGTCGTCAGCGCCTTGAAGTCCTTCCACGGAAGAACTTTGGCCACGCTGCACGCAACCGGTCAACCTGAAAAACATGAGACGTTTCAGCCTTTACCCGAAGGATTTAGACATGTCCCTTATAACGACTTCGGAGCGTTAGAAGCAGCAATCGATCCTTCTTGTGCTGCCGTGTTGCTAGAGGTGGTACAGGGAGAGGGCGGCGTAAACGTCGGTAACGGTGACTATCTAAAGCAAGTGCGTCAGCTATGTGATGAGCGGGACATGTTGCTGATGTTCGACGAGGTCCAAACGGGATTCGCCCGAACAGGGGAGTGGTTCGCGTGGCAACATCACTTCGACTCGACCGGTGAGGCTCGGCCAGATGTAGTGACGATGGCTAAGGCCCTAGGAAATGGTGTCCCGATAGGGGCTATTTGGGCGAAGCGAGATGTCGCCAAAGCCTTCGAACCAGGCGATCACGCCACAACCTATGGCGGTCAACCCTTAGCGACTTCAGCTGCCCGCGCCGTTCTGAGGGTCATGGAGGCTATAGACGCCCCGCAACTAGCGCGCGCCGCCGGGGATGAACTGATGGGCAAATTATTGGAAGTACCGAACGTCATCGACACGAGAGGCCTTGGGCTACTCGTAGCTGCCGAAATCGACACCGAAGCCGTTGGTAAGACTGGTCCCGAAATCGCACTTAGTTGCTTGGAAGCAGGTCTCGTAATTAACGGCATAAGTCCGACAGCCATTCGTCTTGCGCCACCGTTGACCGTCTCATCTGAAGAGATTGACGAAGCAATGGGAAAGTTGTCGACCGTTCTCGGAGGCGACTAATGCGGCATTTTTTGGAAGTTGACGACCTCGATACTGAAGAACTTCTCCAAGTTCTTCAACTCTCAGCCGACCCGGTACCGCCAAAGGTCCTCGAAGGTCAGGGGGTGGCCCTGATATTCGAAAAGCCCTCAGGGAGAACGCGCAACTCCATGGAAATAGCGGTCTTCCAACTTGGTGGGCATCCGATGTACATCAAACCCGAAGAACTAGGCATAGATAGTCGCGAAACAGCGGAGGATGTGGTTCGGGTCATGGCTGGCTACCACGCCGTTTTAGCTGCTCGAGTCTTTGACCACGAACGCCTCGAACGTATGGCTGCCACTGACTCGATGCCCGTCATAAATTTGCTTTCCGACGTTTCGCATCCAATGCAGGCTCTCGCTGATCTACTCACTATCGAGCAAGAAATTGGCCTGTCCGAGGTCGAACGCGTCGCTTACGTGGGTGACGCCAACAACGTGTGGCGATCGCTAGCCATCGGTTGCTCCATGCTGGGGGTCGACACGGCAGTCGCGTCACCGTTAGATCATGCGCCGAGCGAAGCAGACATCGACCGCGTCCGTGCCGCGGGTGGTTCTTTATTGGTGACGGACGATCCGTTAGAGGCAGTTCAAGATGCGGATGTGGTTTACACCGATGTGTGGACGTCAATGGGTCAAGAAAGCGAGAAGTTCGAACGACTGGACGCGTTCGAGCAATTCAGAGTGGACGCGGCATTGATGTCCATCGCCAGCGAACGGAGCATCTTTATGCATTGTTTACCGGCGCACCGTGGAGAAGAAGTCACTCATGAAGTTATCGAAAGTGGTCAGAGCAAAGTCTTCCCTCAAGCCCACAACCGGATGCACAGCGCCCGCGGCATGTTGTCGTGGCTCATGAGAGAAGGGATCAATGATGACCAGTAAATCCCAACGGCAACACTTAATCGAAAAGCTTCTGGCGGAACGCTCCGTGAGTGACCACGGCGAGCTTGTCGAACTGCTTGCTATTGATGGCGTGGAAGCCTCCCAAGCAAGCGTCAGTCGCGATCTTGATGAACTTGGAGCTGTCAAGCTTCGAGCGGGCGGTCAGACCGTTTACGCGATACCGGAAATAGCCACGCAAAGAACGGTTCCACTCGAAACCCTTCGACGGGTGTGCGGAGATTGGGTTGTAGGAGCCGAACATTCAGACAATCTGGTCATCCTCACCACACCGCCAGGTTCAGCTCATGTCGTCGCGTCGGCGATCGACCGAAGCGACAGTAGCGATGTCATCGGCACCGTCGCCGGTGATGACACCATCCTTGTGGTAGCTGCCCGACACACAAGTGGTGAAGCGGTAGCTAACCATTTCCGTGATTTAGCAGGACTGTGAAGTCCTTTATTCAAAATCGAATTCACTAACTTTTTGACAGGATTTACTTATGGTGGATGGCAACACTCTTTGGCACGGTCGCTTTGCCGGCGGACCCAACGAAGCCCTTAGGGCTCTCAACGACTCACTGCCCTTCGACCGGCGCATGTTCAGAGAAGACATAGCCGGATCTAGAGCCCACGTTCAAATGCTTCAGCAGGTGGGGCTTTTAGATAAGGCCGAGCTATCGGAAATTCTCGACGCTCTGAACACGGTCGAGCAGGAAATCGAAGCCCAAACGTTTGAATGGGCTTCCTCTGACGAGGACATCCACACCGCTGTCGAACGGCGCTCTACTGAGATCACTGCATCAGCGGCCAAGATGCACACGGGTCGGAGTCGTAACGACCAGGTGGCAAACGACGTTCGCCTAGTCGCCATAAGTGAGATCGATTCGCTCACCGACGTACTGGCGTCCTTTGTCAAAACACTGCTGATGAGAGCTCAGGAAGCCCACGAACAAGAGATCTACCTGCCTGGCTACACCCACTTGCAACGAGCCCAGCCCGTAAATCTCGCGCACCACCTTGCGGCCTATTGTTGGATGTTCTTACGGGACATCGAGCGTTTAGGAGATGCACGTCGCCGCGCCGATGTTTCGGTCCTAGGAGCGGGAGCGCTGGCCGGCTCCTCGCTACCAATTGATCCGCAAATAGTCGCGGAGCAACTCGGCTTCTCGAAGTTGTTCACTAACTCTCTCGATGCGGTTTCAGATCGAGACTTCGTTGCGGATTTGCTCTACGCGCTGAGCGTCATTGGAGTGCATGTATCGAAATTAGGAGAAGAACTTTGCTTGTGGGCCTCTAGCGAGTTCAACTTCATCGAAATCGACGACGCGTTTTCGACTGGCTCATCAATGATGCCGCAGAAGAAAAACCCTGACGCGGCCGAGCTAGCCCGAGGAAAAGCTGGTCGACTAATAGGAAACCTGACCGGGTTCCTCACTACCCAAAAAGGTCTCCCTCTGACGTACAACAAAGATCTTCAAGAAGATAAAGAGCCGCTGTTCGACAGTTGTGACACCGTGCGGTTAACGCTGCTGGCATTAACCGGGATGATCAGCACGCTTCATTTCAACGTTGAGTCGATGCAATCAAGCGCTGACTCCCCCTACACAGCCGCGACGGATCTCGCTGACTTTCTGGTCGAGAGAGGGGTTGCATTTAGACAGGCTCACACCACCGTCGCGGGCCTAGTACGCCAATCTCTCGCTGAAGGTATCGAACTAATCGATCTCGTCATCGGACATGGCGAACTTGGACCGCAAGCAGCTGAGCTCCTGCAGCCCGGGATCGGCAGAAACCGAAGAAACAGCCACGGCGGTGGCGGCGATGTCGCCGTAGCCGCGCAACTCGAAAACTTGCGTCAAATGGTTGGCGCTTTGCCGTGAGTCTCGATGCCAGACGTTGGTGCAGTGCCGAGGACCGAGAAATGGCGCCCGACGATCGGCTATCAACAGCGATAAAGATTGTTGAAAACTTCACTCCTAAAGAGGACGCCCAAAGGCGAGCGCAGCAGATCGTCCTTGACTTCGCTGCTGAGCATCAAGACGCTCTGTATCGCTCATGCCTCGCAGGTCATTTCACTGGTTCAAGTTGGGTTGTAGATCACGGTGGCACTTACGGACTCGTGTTGCTGCACTCGAAGGTCAATAGATGGCTTCAACCAGGTGGTCACGCCGATGGCGATGCCTGTCTCGCATCAGTAGCTCTCCGCGAAGCGACGGAGGAAACCGGAATAGCTGGCCTTGAAATATGGAATGAGCCCATCGATATCGATGTTCACCTGTTCATCAATCGATCTAGCTCGGAACCGTCACACTTACACCTAGACATTCGATATCTCGTCAAAGCTCCACGTGAAGCCACCGTCCGCGGAAATAGTGAGTCCAAGGAACTCAGGTGGATCAAGGAAGCTGACTTAAGGGACGGCGAGCTTTCTCTCGACGAGAGCACTCAAAGACTTGCCGAGCACGGTTTCAGGCTGGCTGAACAGGTCTTGAGGTAATGCTGCTGTAGCTTCGGCACGATGCGCTTTTTTGTGACTCAGCTCGAAAACTTGCTGTTGCTCGCAATTGGATTTGCACTCGGCTGGTATGTCGTCACGGCGCTGCCCCGCCAGATAAGTGTTGCTTCGTTTCCCAACTGGTTGGTGGCAGCCGCTCTAGCGACGATATTGGTCGCGGCTGGTGGGCGGTTGATCTTCGACGGGACGTTTCAGGCCTTGGGCATCGGCCTCGTACTGTCGAGTTTGGGTGCTGCGACATTGCTGATTTATGACGTAATTCGCTAAAGATTGGGGATAAGTTCTGTCGGTGCGCTCAGGCCCTGTCGTCTTGATCTTGTTGATCGTCGCAACGGTGATTGTTATCTGCGGAATTATCTCGGTGCTCGCGATTCCCGGACCGACATGGAGTCAGTTGGATCGACGGCGAAGCAATTGGATATTAATGATGTTGTTATTTGGACCGCTCGCTGTACTGCTTTTTTTTGGCACCGTAAGACAGCACCTCATTTATCCTGAGCGGTACAAAAATGTTGATGGTGTAGCAGAAACAGATAAGTAACACCTAAAAGTTCGCCACCCTTGACCTCACGCCTTGGCACACTGTCGGTGTGGACATTCTTTCTGACCTTGAGGCCCGCGGGCTAATCCATGACACGACCGACGGTCAGGCCTTGGCTGCTCGGCTTGCTAAAGGTCCCATTGTCCTCTACTGCGGCTTCGACCCGACGGCGGACAGTCTCCATGTTGGAAATCTCATTGGTTTGTTGACTCTTCGCCGATTCCAATTAGCTGGCCATCGCCCCATCAGTCTCGCGGGAGGCGCTACAGGCATGGTGGGCGATCCCAGTGGACGAAGCATTGAGAGGAACCTCTTGGATGATGAAGGTCTCGCTCAAAATTTGGAAGGGATCCTTCCGCAACTGCGGCAGTTTTTGGACTTCGACGGTGACTCCCCAGCGAAGCTGCTCGACAACCGCGCATGGACGGTTGGCCTCGGAGTCCTCGACTTTTTGAGAGATGTCGGCAAACACGTGACCGTGAATCAGATGGTTGCTAAAGAATCTGTTCGCAACCGCATCGCTGAAGGAGACGGGATTTCCTACACGGAATTCAGCTACATGCTGTTGCAGGGCTATGACTACTTGTGGCTCGCAGACAATGAAGAATGCGAACTCCAAGTCGGTGGCTCAGACCAGTGGGGCAACATCGTGTTGGGAGTGGACTTGATACGAAGAAGGCTTGGTCAATCGGCCCATGCGTTGACCTGGCCACTTCTCACTAAGCCCGATGGATCCAAGTACGGAAAAACCGCTGGTGGGGAAACCATTTGGCTAAGTCCCGAAAAGATGAGCCCCTACCGGTTTTACCAGGCTTGGATAGGGGTAGATGACTCCGAGGTTCGCAAGCTTCTTCTCCAACTTACGTTCCTTTCCCTAGAAGAAGTCGAAGACGTAGTTACGGTTCATGAACGAGATCCTCATCTTCGATTGGGTCAGCGCCGGCTGGCTGCGGAGCTGACAGCCATAGTCCATGGGGAAACTGCCGCTACCAGTGCGGTTGAGGCGTCCGACGTGTTATTTGAACCAGGGGTAGATCTCGGCTCAGTATCGGTGTCAGCTCTGGAATTCGTTAGCGGAGAGATCCCTTCCACCAAGCGTTCAAAGCTTGAGAGCGGAATAATCGATTTACTAGTAGAAACGCAGCTCTCTCGAAGTCGCAAGGAAGCAAAACGCTCCGTATCTGAGGGCGGGGTTTACCTCAACGGCGATCGAGTAACGGATGCAGACTATTTGCCTGCCGCTCGAGACCTCCTCCATGGCAAATATTTGCTTTTGAGGCGAGGAAAGAAGCTTTGGCATCTGGTGGTCGTCGATTGAGCCCTGCCGGGGTAGCAAATAACCCTAAAATCCAGCGTTAAAGGTTGCTTCGGTACCCTCAGCGCCTGTAGGGTAGCCATTCGCCCCTTAGCGCTGGTCAAACAGCGGTTCGGGGTTAGGCACCTCCGCTTTTGGCCCCTCAGAAGGGCAAAACGTGTGCCTCAATGCTGCCGCTTTGCGCGGCCGCAGCGCTCCTTGACAACAGAACAGAGGACGATAAACGCCAGTGCGGGCGATCGGCTGTTGCTTTAGCAACCGCTGGTCGAACCACACAATCGTGTCAGGCCACTCATGGTCATGACACAACCATTTAATCGTAACGTTGCCGGATGGTTCGCCAGACGGCGACGTTGCAACAATTCCAGCCAGCTGTTGCGCTGGGGGTAAATTTCTACCCCGTTGAAGCGCGACAGGGGCTCTTCGATCGTGTCAGATAGGCCCTTGGTCCATCTGACAAGATCTTGACGGAGAGTTTGATCCTGGCTCAGGACGAACGCTGGCGGCGTGCTTAATACATGCAAGTCGAACGATCCAGGGACTTCGGTCCCAATGGAGAGTGGCGAACGGGTGCGTAACACGTGAGAAACCTGTCCCGAAGATGGGGATAACCCAGGGAAACCTGGATTAATACCCAATACCCTGAAGGCGTCGCATGGCGCGCTCAGGAAAGGTTCCGGCGCTTTGGGAGGGTCTCGCGGCCTATCAGCTAGTTGGTGAGGTAAAGGCTCACCAAGGCATCGACGGGTAGCTGGTCTGAGAGGACGATCAGC
>CEVO01124375.1_pt1 | contig 11182 bp, 7 predicted proteins | sample 531511 | NCBI WGS metagenome assembly CEVO01 (sample SAMEA2623907, study PRJEB7988) | marine metagenome | biome: marine biome (ENVO:00000447); feature: mesopelagic zone (ENVO:00000213); material: "saline water (ENVO:00002010), including plankton (ENVO:xxxxxxxx)" | depth 800 m | reverse complement strand
AAAGGTCATCCGTAACATTAAACTCGGTAGAGCACAAGACCATTCCGATCATACCAAAGAACGTTGGGGTAATGTGGTCCGCATTGCGTTAGGGCAGTCTAAAATGGTGGTACGACCCATTGCGGGCATCCTTCACATTATCGTGTATGTAGGTTTCATCATTATTAATATCGAAGTATTAGAGATCATTATCGATGGTATTTTCGGAACCCATCGCATCTTTGCCTTTTTAGGACCGGTATACGACATCTTGATCGCTTCTTTTGAAATTTTAGCTCTCTTGGTTTTGGTAGGCGTTATTTTGTTCTGGACACGTAGGAACATCCAAAAGATCAGGCGTTTTTGGGCCAATGAAATGAAAGGCTGGCCCAAGAGCGATGCCAATTACATTCTCTATTTTGAAATGGTATTGATGGCATTGTTTCTCACCATGAATGCAGCCGACCTTCAATTGCAAAATCTGGGCGCCGATCATTACGTGGAAGCCGGAATGTTTCCGGTAAGTCAATATTTGCTGCCTCTACTAGATGGTTTCTCTGAAAGCACTCTTATTCTCATAGAGCGCACCGCTTGGTGGTTGCATATTTTAGGAATTCTCGTGTTCTTGAACTACCTCTATTTCAGTAAGCATTTACATATTATGTTGGCGTTTCCGAATGTGTACTTCGGAAGAGTACTTCCGAAAGGAAAATTCAATAACCTAGAGTCGGTTACGAAGGAAGTAGCATTGATGATGGATCCCAACGCCGATCCCTTTGCAGCTCCCGCAGAAGATGCTGAAGCGCCCGCTAAATTTGGCGCGAGTGACGCGATAGATTTGAGCAGGGTGCAACTTCTCAACGCCTACACCTGCACCGAATGCGGGCGATGCACCGCTGAATGCCCTGCGAACCAAACCGGAAAAAAATTGTCACCTCGTAAGATCATGATGGATACGCGTGATCGGATGGAAGAGATCGGAAAGAACATCGATAAGAATGGAGAATTCCAACCGGATGGAAAGCAATTATTAGACGATTATATTACACGAGAGGAACTGTGGGCTTGTACAACTTGTAACGCTTGTGTTCAGGCGTGTCCGGTTAGTATCGATCCGCTTTCAATCATCATGGATATGCGCCAATACTTGGTAATGGAACAATCGGCCGCTCCCAACGAGTTGAATGTGGCCATGACCAATATAGAAAATAACGGCGCTCCTTGGCCGTATAATCAAATGGACCGTTTAAACTGGAAAAACGAAGCGTAATGAAAAGAGAAGAAGCAGAGAAGTTACTGCATGAAAAAGTAGAGCAAGGTGAACAGGTAAGTCCGGTGCTCCCAAAAGGGGTTAAAAACTATCTGATCGACATCGATGGAACCATTACCGAAGATGTTCCCAATGAGCAACCCGAGCGTATGGCAACTTGCGAGCCCTTTCCTGATGCACTTCGTACCTGTAATAAATGGTACGAGCAAGGACATTTAATTTGTTTTTTCACTTCGCGCACCGAAGATCATAGAGCGGTTACGGAAACATGGCTTCAAAAGCATGGTTTCAAATACCATTCGCTGTTAATGGGAAAACCAAGAGGCGGGAACTATCATTGGATCGATAACCACTTGGTGAAAGCTACGCGTTACAAAGGGAAATTTACCGACCTTGTTGAAAAAGAACTGACCATTCAAGTATTTAAAGATTAAGTTATGAGCGAACCCCTTCAAGTACCTACTATGGCAGAATACGCCGCACAAGGCAAGCAGCCCGAAGTCTTGTTTTGGGTGGGTTGTGCCGGTAGTTTCGATGATAGAGCGAAAAAAATCACTAAGGCGTTTGTAAAATTGTTACACAACGCGGGAGTGGATTTTGCAGTTTTGGGTGCCGAAGAAAGCTGTACGGGAGATCCTGCAAAACGCGCCGGAAACGAATTCCTCTTTCAAATGCAGGCTATGATGAATATTCAAGTTCTTAATGGGTATGAAATTAAAAAAGTGGTGACAGCGTGCCCGCATTGTTTCAACACGATGAAAAATGAGTATCCCGGACTGGGAGGAAGCTATGAGGTCATTCACCACACACAGTTTTTAAAATCATTGTTAAATGAAGGCCGACTCAATGTAGAAGGCGGTAGCTACAAAGGAAAGAAGATCACCTTTCACGACCCTTGTTACCTAGGTCGTGCAAATAACGAATACGAAGCTCCAAGAGAACTGCTCCAAAAACTGGAGGTAGAGCTCGTGGAAATGCGACGATGTAAGTCACGCGGACTCTGCTGTGGGGCCGGTGGGGCTCAAATGTTCAAGGAACCTGAAAAAGGAGACAAGGATGTCAATATTGAACGTACTGAAGAAGCCCTTGAAATTCAACCGGAAGTCATCGCAGCGGGTTGCCCATTCTGCAACACCATGCTTACCGATGGCGTAAAGGCCGCAGAGAAAGAAGGAAGCGTGCAAGTGATGGACGTAGCCGAAATGATCGCAAACGCAAAAGACCTGTAGTATGCTCGTGCCCTTTTCAGAATTACCCGACGAATCGCGTATTTGGATCTATCAAGCCAATCGTAAACTCTCTGAAGAAGAAATAGGTTATATCAATCAAAAAACGGAAGCGTTTCTCACACAGTGGACCGCACATGGAGCCAATTTAGAGGCTGGTTTTGAAATAAAACACGATCGCTTTATCGTAATTGGTCTTAATCAAGAAAATGCCTCCGCTTCCGGATGCAGTATTGATGCGTCGGTACATTTCATTCAATCGTTAGAGCAGCAATTTGACATCGACTTGTTAGACAAGATGAATGTCACATTTTACACAGGTGAATACATTGCTCATAAATCTTTAGCCGATTTTAAGAAGATGGCTAAAAACCGCTCTGTTTCAGCTAATACAGTTGTTTTCAATAACTTAGTAACGAACAAACGCGAATATCTAGACCACTGGGAAGTTCCTGCCAAAGACAGTTGGCACAGTCGATTTTTAGCATAGTTTTTGTATCTTTCAGGGCATGATAAAAGCCCTTGTAACCTCACTATTTTTGGGTGCTGTTTCCCTTGTTTCAGCCCAACAAATCAATCCGCTTACCGTTCCTGAAGATCTTGAAAATCAACAACGATGGGTCGATAGTGTGTATGGCAGCATGTCGCTTCAGGAGAAGATCGGGCAGCTGTTCATGGTGGATGTGTTTTCTAGTGATTCCCAAGCAAAGATCGATAAGGTCAATGCATTGATTGATGATTATTACATCGGGGGGGTTATCTTTTCGAAAGGCGGTCCCATGCGGCAAGCCAAATTGAACAACGAATTTCAGGAGCGATCAAAACTACCGTTGATGATCGGAATGGACGCTGAATGGGGCTTGGCCATGCGACTGGACTCTACCTTTGCCTATCCATGGAACATGACGCTAGGCGCCATTCAAGACGACCGAATTGTAGAGTTGGTAGGAAAGCGTATTGGTGAACATTCCAAACGATTAGGAGTTCATATCAACTTTGCTCCCGTAATTGATATTAATACCAATCCGAAGAATCCCATCATCGGGAATCGATCTTTCGGAGAAGACAAAGAAAATGTCACCAATAAGGCCTTGGCATTCATGAAAGGAATGGCGTCAGCAGGCATATTGACCAACGGCAAGCATTTCCCGGGACACGGAGATACCGAGACCGATTCTCATAAAACCTTACCTACCATAGATTTCACAGAAGCACGTATCGATTCCGTCGAGCTGTATCCTTATCGACAATTGATTCAGGAAGGGTTGAGCAGTGTCATGGTAGCGCATTTAAATGTGCCTTCTCTAGAATCACGTGACGGCTATCCTTCTTCCATTTCAGAAAAAATTATAAACGATAAATTGTTGGGAGAGTTAGGGTTCAACGGACTCGTTTTTACGGATGCTTTGAACATGAAAGGAGCGTCCAACTTTAGTGAACCGGGAGAGATCGATCTCGCTGCATTCCTCGCCGGGAACGATATTTTATTAATTTCCGAAGATATTCCGAAAGCCCACCAATTACTGGTCAACGCATATCGCGAAGAGATCATTACAGAAAAACGACTGCAACGCTCTGTTAAGAAGATCCTTTTCGCGAAATATAAAGTCGGCTTACATCAATACGAACCTGTGGTCACAGATTTTTTAGTTGAGAATTTGAATGCTCCCATTGATGAAGTGCTTTACGAAGAAGCTATGGAGAATGCATTGACCGTTGTAAAAAACAGCGGCAATATGCTGCCCATTCAAGACCTGCAAGGAAAACGTTTCGCGTATATTAATTTTGGGGATGATTCGGGTGCTACTTTCCTAAACGAATTGAGAAATTACACCAAGGTAGATTGGATTCGGGCGAATAGCCTTGAGCAATACTTGGATCGCTTGAAAGGATATGATCACGTTATTATTGGGTTTCATCGCTCAAACGACAATCCTTGGAAGTCATATGAATTTAGCGATAAAGAACTGGTATGGCTTTACGAGATCGCGCGTACCAATAATGTTATTCTAGACGTATTTACCCGACCTTACGCTCTTTTGGACCTAAAAACCACCACCAATTTTGAAGGGATCATCGCTTCGTATCAAAACAGCGAAGTATCACAATCGCTATCCGCACAACTGATATTTGGAGCACGAAAAGGAGTAGGCCGGCTCCCGGTAACTGCTAGGGCTTCATTTCCTGCAGGGACAGGCATTCAAACTCCGGCGCTCAGACGCTTGCAATATGGTACCCCTGAAAGTGTTGGTCTTAATAGAGAAAAGCTTAAAAAAATTGACACCTTAGCGCGTTCCGGTGTGTGGGGCGCTATGATGCCCGGCGCTCAGATTCTTGTCGCTAGAAAAGGGAAAGTGGTGTATCGCAAGAATTTTGGATACCATACTCCCGAAAGAAAAATTCGTGTGCAAGATGATAATTTGTATGATATCGCATCGATGACAAAAATTCTAGCTGCCCTGCCTATGGTGATGGAATTAGTAAATAGAGATATTATCTCAATGGATACGAAGCTTTCGGAAATGCTTCCGGAATATAAAAATTCGAATAAAAAAGACATCCGACTCCAAGATATGCTCTCACACTATGCGCGCTTAACAGCTTGGATTCCGTTTTACACCAAAACATTGGACACGGTGACCGGCGGGCCTTCTTCCGACTATTATTCTCGTACCAAAAAAGAAGGATTTGACGTGCAAGTAGCAGAAAACATGTACATGCGTAATGATTATCAGGATAGTATTTTTACAAGGATTAAAGATAGTGACCTTAGGAGCAGGTTGAGCTATAAATACAGTGATCTCCCTTTTTATATTCTGAAGAAATACCTAGAAGAGTTTTATGGAAATTCTTTGGAAGACTTGGTGCAAACTCACTTTTATGAACCTTTGGGAATGAACTACACCACCTATAATCCTCTGGAGAAATTTTCTAAAGCAGATATTGTTCCTACTGAAGAGGATAATTATTTCCGAATGCAGAAAGTTCACGGGTTCGTACACGACCAAGGAGCGGCAATGTTAGGCGGCGTAAGTGGTCATGCAGGATTATTCAGCAATGCTAACGATGTTGCTAAGATCATGCAAATGTATTTATGGAGAGGATTTTACGGGGGAAAACGTTTCTTTGAACCGGAAACCATTGACGACTTCAACACCTGTTATTATTGCGAAGACGATGTGAGAAGGGGAGTGGGCTTTGACAAACCACAATTAGGAGAATCCGGTCCTACCTGTGGTTGTGTTTCGATGACGAGTTTTGGTCATAGCGGTTTTACCGGAACCTTCACTTGGGCCGATCCTGAAGAAGAAATAGTTTATGTATTCCTTTCAAACAGAACCTACCCAACGGCAGATAATCGTATGCTTATTAGCAGTGACCTTCGCAGTAGAATTCAACAAGTTATTTACGACGCCATAGAACCTCAAAACAATTAATCATGAATATAGCTATTGTATGTTACCCAACCTTTGGAGGAAGCGGCGTGGTGGCTACTGAACTTGGTATTGCGCTTGCCAATAATGGTCACGAAGTACATTTTATCACCTACAAGCAGCCCGTAAAGTTAGAGTTGCTCTCCCACAATATTCATTTTCACGAAGTTTCGGTTCCTAAATACCCATTGTTTCAATACCAACCCTACGAACTGGCGCTGTCCAGCAAGTTAGTGAACATGGTAAAGCTTCATAATATTGAATTGCTGCACGTACATTATGCCATTCCGCATGCCTATGCAGGTTATATGGCAAAAAAGATGCTAGCCGAAGAAGGTATTCATATACCTATGGTAACTACCCTACACGGAACAGACATCACCTTGGTTGGTAATCATCCATTCTATAAACCGGCAGTTACATTCAGTATCAACAATAGCGATGTGGTAACTTCGGTCTCGCAAAGCTTAAAGGACGACACCTTGCGATTGTTCGATATTAAGACAGATATTCACGTGGTGCCTAATTTTATTGACGTCACTAAGTATAAGCACACCTTTTCAGATTGTAAAAGAGAGATGATGGCCGAAGAACATGAAAAGATCATCACTCATGTGAGTAACCTGAGAGAAGTGAAACGGATCAAAGATGTGTTGGAGGTCTTTTATAAGGTGCAAGAAAGCATTCCGGCGAAATTGATCATCGTAGGGGAAGGGCCTGAAAAAGCGCCTGCGGAAGAGTGGTGCGAAAATCACGGAATTAGCAAGAAAGTCATTTTCTTGGGAAATAGTAGCGAGGTCAATAAGATCTTATGTTTTAGTGATCTCTTTTTGTTGCCTTCGGAAAAGGAAAGCTTTGGATTGGCCGCTTTAGAAGCTATGGCGAGCGGAGTTCCTGTAATTTCTAGTAATACCGGCGGACTCCCGGAAGTCAATAAACACGGAATAAGCGGTTACTTAAGCGATGTAGGAGATGTGGCCGATATGGCAGAGAATGCACTGAAGATTTTGTCAGACGGACAAGAGTTATTGCGCTTTAAAATACAGGCAAAAGAAACAGCGCAAGGTTTTGAAACTAATTTGATCGTTCCGCTTTATGAAGAAGTCTATGAAAAGGCGATGAAAGAAGTAGTCTCATAAAAAAAGCCCCTTGATCGAGGGGCTTTTTTTTATAATGTTTATGTAGGATTTAGAACTGATATCGTACTCCCAAAGCAATGTCGAAATCAACATCATCGTTGAAATCGCCAAATCCAATTTCAGGTCGAAAATCAAGCGATAGTAGTAACGGAAAATCGAAATCGTATTCAATACCGATGTCACCCGCAGCGTATATATACGTTTCTGTGTCATCATCAAATCCTGGAATATCATCATCAAAGTCGACTTGACCAACACCACCCCCGGCACCCACATACCAGTTGAATCCACCTTCTATATTCCAAACCCATTGATAGAGAGCTGTTAAGCGATACGCATCGAAATTCCGATTGTTTCTCCATCCAAGATCAAACTCTAATCGGTTTTCCGTATTTAAATAACGTTGGTAACTGATCTCTGTACCAAATCCGTCGCTATCCCCTAAACGGAGTCCGATTGCATTCTTTCGCTCTTGTGCTTGAGATACAGCTACAAAAGCCACACAAGTAATTAGGGTAATCAATATTCGCTTCATAATTAATTGGGTTTTAAGGTTTGTAACGCAAATGTAATCGACCAAAAGGCTGCTATTAGTTAACGTACTACTAAGGTTTTGTATATAATTTGCCAATATTATTCTAAAAATACGTGCGCCCTTTACTATTTTTACAGTATGCCAACACCGCCTTTCAATGCCCTTCGTTCCAATCTTGACGGAGCATTATTTACGGACGAACTCCATCGGCAACTCTATGCGACAGACGCATCAATTTATCGAAAACTTCCGCTGGCAGTAGCACTTCCGAAGCACGAAGAAGACCTCAAAAAGATTATTCTCTTTGCGCATCAACATCAGATCTCAATCGTACCGCGAACGGCCGGCACGTCTTTAGCAGGACAATGTGTGGGAGAAGGGATCATCGTTGATGTTTCAAAACATTTTACAACCATAGGCACGGTAAACTCTACAAATAACACTATCACCGTGCAACCCGGTGTCATTCGAGATGAATTGAATGAGCAGATTAAGTCAAGCGGACTCTTCTTCGGGCCAAATACTTCCACAAGCAATAGATGTATGGTCGGTGGCATGGTGGGAAACAATAGTAGCGGTACGACCTCCATAAAATATGGGGTTACTCGCGATAAGGTAATTGCTCTTAAAGGATTCTTGTCGGATGGATCGTTTGTTTCATTTTCTGAAATGACTGCGGAAGCGTTTCATCAAAAAAGACAATTAGCAACACGAGAAGGGGCTATTTATCAAACGTTGTTTGAGGAACTTTCTAAACCGGAAGTTCAAAAAGGAGTGACAACCCATTTTCCAAAACCCGAGATTCACAGAAGAAATACCGGTTACGCTATTGATAGCTTGCTGAATACTGAAGTATTTTCCGAAGCAACAACTAAGATCAATCCCTGTCAATTGATTTGCGGTAGTGAAGGCACCTTGCTTTTTATTACTGAAATTACCCTGCAACTCGATCCGTTACCTCCCAAGTTCACGGCGATGGTAGTACCGCAATATGAAACCTTGTCAAGCTGCTTGAATGACGTGGTTATCGCCATGGAGCATGAACTCTACGCTTGTGAGATGATGGACGATGTGATCCTTGATTGTACAAAGAATAACAAAACCTATGAGCCGTACCGATTTTTCGTTTCCGGAAACCCGAAGGCATTGTTGTTATTAGAGTTGAAAGCAACTTCTCGAGAAAGTTTGGAGGAAAAAGTAACACAATTATTATCATCCCTTTCGGAAAGCGGACTTAGCTACACGGCACCGGTATTGACCGGACACGAGATTGATATGGCGATGGATTTACGCAAAGCGGGACTCGGACTCCTAGGCAATATGATAGGTGATGAAAAAGCCGTAGCTTGTATTGAAGACACCGCAGTTGCCTTATCAGACCTTCCTACCTATATCAAAGAATTTACAGCGCTAATGGACCAATATCAGCAAAAAGCGGTCTATTATGCGCATGCCGGAGCAGGGGAGCTTCACCTGCGTCCTATATTGAACTTGAAAGAGTCGCAAGGTGTCAAGCAACTTCGACAAATCACTACCGACGTTGCAGCGCTCACTAAAAAATTTAAAGGATCTTTTTCCGGGGAGCATGGAGACGGTATTGTACGTGCAGAATTCCTTTCTATGCTGGTGGGAAATGATGTTTTTAAATGCTTAAAAGCAATTAAGCATGCCTTTGATCCACATTACATCTTCAATCCCGGAAAGATCACCGATGCCTGGCCTATGGACGAGTCGCTTCGCACCTATACCCATCGGAAAACTCCTATTATGAACACCTTTATGGATTTTAGCGACTCCATGGGGATTACTCGGCTTGCCGAGAAATGCAACGGGAGTGGCGATTGTCGCAAAACGGAACATAGCGCAGGGACGATGTGTCCGAGTTATCACGCGACTAAAAATGAAAAGGATTCCACCCGAGGCCGCGCCAACGTGCTACGAGAAACACTCTATGGAAATCAAGCGGTAAATGTATTTGATTCTGAAGCGCTGAAAGAGGCATTCGATCTATGTATTGGTTGCAAGGCGTGTGCTTCAGAATGTCCCAGCAACGTAGACATGGCGACTGCAAAAGTTGAATTCTTATACCAATACCAGAAAGCAAATGGCGCTTCTACGGCATCGAAACGGTTTGCAAGAAGCAGTTGGTATCAAGCAAAAATGGCACGTTTTCCAAAACTATCTCGCTGGATGTTGCAACAGCCAATACTTTCTTCTTGGATCAAAAAAAATAGTGGAATGGCCTCCGAAAGAAGCATGCCGATACCTTCAAGTAAAACTTTTGATAAGTTATATAAAAAATTAAATATCAATAATTTAAATGAACAAAATAAAATTGTTTATTTATTTGTTGATGAGTTCAGTAATTACTTAGAAAGCGATATCGCTCTTGACAGTTTTGAACTATTGTCAGGCTTGGGCTACAAAGTAGAAGTCGTTAGCGGACTAGACAGTGCCAGAGCATTGATCAGCAAAGGGTTTTTGGAAGAAGCACAAGAAACGATCAATCATGTCGTTTCGACTTTAAAAAAACTACTTCAGGAAGATGATGTGCTACTGGGCATAGAACCTTCGGCCATACTGGGCTTTCGAGATGAATTCTTGCGGTTGGCGAATGACAAGGACGCAGCCCAATTTCTTTCAACACGTAGTTTTTTGATAGAAGAGTTCTTAGCTGCCGAAATAGCCACAGGAGCCATTACTTCCGAAGCCTTTACTTCCGAAGTAAAAAATATTAAGATACACATTCATTGCCACCAAAAGGCCTTGAGCAATTCCAAGGTTACTTTTGACATCCTCAATCTTCCCACAAATTATCGCCCAACACTCATACCTTCGGGGTGTTGCGGAATGGCAGGGAGTTTTGGGTACGAAAAAGAACATTATGAGATCAGCATGAAGATAGGGGAGCTAAAGCTGTTTCCGGCAGTTCGCAAAGCAGAGCCCACAACCCTTATTGCTGCCAATGGCACCAGCTGCAGACATCAAATCAAGGATGGAACACAGCGAGAGGCCTTGCACCCGATCACGATCTTACGAAAAGCCCTTATTTAATTCGGTAAAGGCAGATAGGAGTTCGGATGACAGTTCTTCATCTTCTTCCGAAATATTCAGATCAGACTCAGGTCTAAGATGCGGTGTTTCTTCACCGTGCGTATACAATTGCCAACGTTCATTATTGTATTCCAGTGCGGTGAGATTTTCGATCCAGTCCCCGCTATTGAGATAGGTACACGCGCCTTTGTCATTGGTCACGGTTTTGATGATCGGTTGATGAATATGGCCACATACCACATAATCGTATTCATTCTCTATGGCCAGATCGGTAGCCGTTTTTTCAAAATTATTGATAAACTTCACGGCGCTTTTGACACTATTCTTAATTTTTTTGGAAAGCGAATACTTTTCACGCCCCATTTTCAAAAGAAGGATATTGACAAAACGATTGAAGAGGATGAGCAGATCATAGCCCCAACCGCCTAATTTGGCGATCCATTTGGTATGTTGTATGGAGGCATCAAAAACATCACCGTGAAAAAACCACGCTTTTTTTCCGTCGATATTGAGCACCAATTTATCGAGAATATAAATATTGCCCA
>CEVO01083431.1_pt1 | contig 11198 bp, 10 predicted proteins | sample 531511 | NCBI WGS metagenome assembly CEVO01 (sample SAMEA2623907, study PRJEB7988) | marine metagenome | biome: marine biome (ENVO:00000447); feature: mesopelagic zone (ENVO:00000213); material: "saline water (ENVO:00002010), including plankton (ENVO:xxxxxxxx)" | depth 800 m | reverse complement strand
CTGGGTATTTTTGCTCACGCACGATTACAGGGCAGCATGCTCGATTTTGGAAATAAGGTACACCCTGTTTTTAGTATTATCTTTTGCATTCTCGTTTATCTTGTAGCCATTACCCTGCCCGGACCCCGTACCGCTTCGGTTACCTATGAGATGGCTATACAACCTTATTTTGAGGTGAGTTCGCTTACCTCAAGCGCTGTATATTTTGGACTGGTGCTTTTGTTTGCACTCAACCGCTCAAGAATGCTCAATGCTCTGGGTAAATACCTAACTCCGCTGCTGCTTTTAATACTAACTACGATTATCTGCATCGCCATTTTTGCGCAACTTCCTCCGCCAACGACATCGCAATTAGAAAGCCCCCTCACAAGCGGACTTTTAGAAGGTTATCAAACCTTTGATGCGATTGGAGCAATTGTCATTGGTGCCGTAGTGATCATTTCCCTCAACCTGGTAAATACGGAAAGTCACCAAATTAAGAGAAACCTGATTATAAAGGCCGGAAGTCTTGCAGGTCTTGGTCTTCTAGCCATTTATCTGGGTCTGATTTACGTAGGCTCTCTTTATGTAAACCAGACGGTGACCGACTCCCGTACTGATTTACTTTCGTTTTTAAGTTACGACACACTGGGCTCCGGTGGCCGCATATTATTATCCATTTTAGTAAGCCTGGCCTGTTTTACTACAGCTGTGGGTATTGTAACCGGAACTTCAGATTTTGTCAAAGGCCTTTTTAAAAATTCGCAACGCGCATATATCCTAACAGCCGTTTTAGCCAGCGCTCTCGGAATACTCATTGGCCAGACCGGAGTTGCTTATATTATAGCCGTAGCCGTACCGGCACTGAGTTTCATCTACCCTTTAGTAATTGTCCTAATCGTTTTGAATTTATTTTCAGATCGCTTTGTTTCCAGTCTTGTTTTTAGACTTGTAGCGCTTGTAACCATTCTATTTAGTATTCCTGATTTTTTGGTGTCATTAAATGCCGAAAATTATCAGGGTCGGTTTAGCTGGATTCTCTTTTCAGACTATGGAGTGGGCTGGATCTTGCCTGTTGCACTCACTTTTATGATCGCAAAAATCATAGAACGTCTTTATGTTAAACAGAAAACTTCTAAAACGGAAAATTAATGGCCAAAAAAGGAATTCCCAAAAACGGAAAAAATAAAGCCAAGCACTCCAAATTGCTTAAACGCAAAAAAGACAAACTACGCGCTGAAAAAGAAGCCCGCGCTCTCAAACTGAAGGAAATCATCAGAGCTGCCCAGTCAAAGTCCTAATACCAAAGCCAAATATTTATTAAAAATCATTTCTCATAATCTTGAATGATAGATATTTGCACTAATGAAAGCAGAACCCACACTTATTTGCATCCCAGACATCAGCGGTTTTACCCAGTTTATGCGCGAAGCTAATTTTGATCTTTCAGCACAAGTAATACCTGCTTTGCTAAATGAGATTATATATGCAAATACTATTAATCTTCAGGTTTCTGAAATTGAAGGTGATGCTATCTTGTTTTTTAGAAGCGGGGAATTACCGGCTCTCGAAGAACTTATCGATCAGTGTAAAGCATTTTACAAAGACTTTTACACGCGTATTGACAAGTTATATAAGGAACATAAAAAGGAGGATGACGCCAGAAGTATCTCTGATATACTTGGCCTCAAAATAATCTTGCATTACGGAGAAGAAATTGCAATGGTGCCTATAGGGAATCGTATAAAACTAATGGGGGAAGATGTTATTACTGCTCATCGCATGCTTAAAAATAACATTCCTATTGATGAATATATTGCAATTTCAGAACAGGTATACAGCAAATTTGATACCGACGAGTTTACTAAAGTTTGTAACTGGTCTGAAATTCATGAAGGCCATCTGGATATTGAACATTTAGGAGTTCTCAATTACCGGTACATAGATCTCGAACCGCTAAATTAAATCAGTTCACTACTGCTTACTCAATCTGCGTTCTTTTAGGTCTTTCTCGATTTGGTTTTCTTTTGCTTTATTGATCTCGTAAAAGAAAAGCAGTGCTGCTCCTATTAAAAATGGAATCGCAGGATAAACACTTACCAGTAATTTAGTACCCTGTATTGCAGTTTCGGGCTGTACGATATCTTCAACGGCTACTGTCGCCGCTTCTTTTGTAATGTAGTTATACAGACCCAAAATCCAGGCAACCAAAGCTCCACCTATACTAAGACCTCCTTTTAAACCTACCATCATCGCTGAAAAGATAATTGCTGTAGCCCTTCGGTTATTCTTCCATTCAGAATAATCAGCCACATCTGCAATCATTGCCCAAAGCAAGGGAATGGTAATTCCGTAGAAAAAACCGTGCAAAATTTGAGATAAAAACATAAGAACAACGGCATCTTTCGGAAAGAAATAAAAGGCAAGAATAAATAAAGTAGAGATAAATAAGGCCACGCCGAAAACATCCCTCTTTCCATATTTATCGGCAAAACGCTTGGAAAAAGTAATACCTACAATCATAAAAATGATTCCCCCGGCATTAAAGAGTCCAAAACCTGCCGAAACCGGATTCTCACCAAAGAAATTCACGCCAATAGTCTCAAGACCACTCAGAATGGGTCCTATAAAAGAGGTAAGCGAGGCAGAATCTACGTAATTTTTAAAGTAATAAACATACGAACCGCCTTTCATAGCCAGAGTTATGAACACCAAAGTCGTTAACACCAACATAATTACCCAGGGTCTGTTTTTAACCAGATCTCCCAAATCTTCCTTAAGACTGGACTCCTGATCAAGAGTAGGAACAATACGCTCCCGTGTGGTTAGGAACGTAATAATAAGCATCACGGTACCTATAACGGCCAGCCAGGTCATTACAATTTCAATACCTACCGCCTGGTCTCCGTCTCCGGCAGACTCTATGATAGGTAACATAAAAACCTGAACAAAAAACTGCGCAAACATAACTGCCACAAACCGATACGAAGATAAGCTGTTGCGCTCTCCCATATCCCCGGTTATCACACCACTCAAAGCCGAGTACGGAAGGTTGTTGGCTGCATAAAGTAAAAGCAATAAGGTATAGGTTGCTACTGCATAGATTACTTTCCCTTTGTAATCAAAGTCTGGCGTGGTAAAAGCCAGGAGTGCCACTACTCCAAGAGGAATAGCCGTATAGAGAATCCAGGGTCTGAATTTACCATAACGCGACCGGGTACGATCTGCAAGAGCCCCTATCACCGGATTAAAACCAAAGGCAGCGACCATCCCTACTATAAAAATAATCACTGAAGCGTCATTAGCCTTAAGACCATAAATATCAGTATAGAAATAGGCTAAATAGGTCATTAACGTCTGAAACACCAGGTTTGCAGAAAGATCTCCCAGGCTATAGCCTATTTTTTCTTTTATCGATAATTTTTGAGATTGCGTACTCATAGATAACGGGCTAGGTGAATTCTTTATTTATGTGCAATATTCAATACCTTAGTTAAAGGAAATCGATTGCGTAAAGTCTTATTTATTATAAAAAAACGATTTAAGAAGCATATATTCTTTTTGACTATAAGCTAACAGCGACCCAAGATACTACCTTTGTACGACAATAAAAAAATTAAAAGCCCCATAAAAGGGCTTTATTTATTTTAAATTCAAAATCACTTCACGATTTAATAAAATTAGAGCACAGATCAATAGTATTCAATCGGTTCAATACTTTTAATATCAAATATTTTTAAGACTTCCAAAGTGTAGTATTGCTAGCATTTACTTAGTAGTTGTGTTAATCGATTTAATTAGCTAAAAATGTATTAGGATTAATTCTTAACAAATCTTTAACTAAAGGGTTAAAATCCAAAATTCGCTATTTCGACAACCTTAACCTGTTTTAAAACTCTTTTCTTTAAATATTTGCACTGAATTTACCTACAGATTATCAAATTCGTATTAATACAACATAAAAAAGTATGATTTCAATCTGTTTTTTTCACATCTTTACGTAAACGTGACAAAAGGAGTTTTTGAATATAAAACCCTTCAGTCCGAATTCTCCAACTAACATTTAAGCTTAAAAGCACCACTGCTTTTAAACTCAGTTTAAATTTTCTCCACCAAAATAATGAGCAATTTATTGTTGCATGTTTATGTATGTAATTTATTAACCATTCTAAATATTCTTATGATGAGAAAATTAATTTTTGGCACTGCTATGTGCTTAATGACAGGCTTCACTTTTGCACAGTCTAACAACTCAACGGTTGAACAGGTAGGCAACGATAACAGTTCGAGTGTAGATCAAAGTGGTTCTAATCTAGCCACCGTAAATCAGGGTAGTGATCTTACTACTCAAGCTTATTCTAATAACAACGCCACAACAATCTTGCAAATCGGGACGTCAAACGTTGCTACTGCAAATACAATTGGCGACCGAAACACTATCGATCAAATACAAGATGGTTCAGGAAATACTGCAACTGCAAAACAAGGATCAGCAAGAGATCTAATTCCTGGTTTAGGGATTTTTCAGGTTACAAAAAGTAACGATAATGCTATTGATCAATTTCAGGAGGGTAACGGCAATACCGCTACCGCTGATCAGGGAGGCTTAGGCGCCGGTATGAATATGATTGATCAGGATCAAATTGGTGATGAGAATACAGCTACCGCAAATCAAAACGCCGGTGCAAGTAACAATATGATCACACAGCTGCAAACAGGTGATGAGAATACTGCTTTTGCTCAGCAAGGTTCTGGAGGCGGCATCAGTACATTTGGCAATGCTATTGACCAAAATCAGCTTGGTAATAATAATATGGCTGAGGCCAGACAACTCATTACCTCAACAAATTCTACAGCAGATCAAGACCAGGAAGGTGATTTCAACAATGCAACTTCGGTACAACAAGGAGATAACAACCTGGTTACACAAACGCAAACAGGTAATGATAATACCGCAAGTGCGCGTCAGGACGGTACTTTTGCAGGTACTAGTTTTGATAATAGTATAACGCAGACACAAATTGGTGATACTAATAATACACTAGCAGATCAAACTGGTGATCAAAACAATTCTGAACAAGATCAAAATGGGACTTTTCATAAAAGTGAGGTATTTCAAAACGGAACCAGAAATACGAGCCGAACAAATCAAAGTGCAACCAATAACTCGGCATATGTAAATCAAATAGGTATTAGAAATGTGAGCAACATTAATCAAAATACCGTTGGAAATAACGAAGCTATAGTCAATCAAGATGGTGACGTTAACAGAAGTAGTATTTTACAAAAAGGAGATGATAACTTTGCAGATACAGATCAATCTGGTCGTGCTAACAGAAGTAATTTAGACCAAATAGGAGCTCATAATATTTCGATGACAATGCAAATGGGAGAAGGAAACATCTCGCTTTTAATGCAGGAAGGGAACGAAAATATGTCTACTGTAAATCAAAATGGAATGATGAACATGTCTACTGTAAACCAACTGGGGAACATGAATACATCAACTGTTAATCAAAGTAATTAGAGTTCATATTTAATTTTAATAAAAGAACCCAGATTTATTATTTAAGTCTGGGTTCTTCTTTTTTAAGAATAACTGATTTCCAGAACTTTTAGTTCACGTAAATCTGCACTTCCCAATCTTAATTCGGCAATTTCTCCAACTTCTTTTCCCATTAAAGCCTGAGCTATGGGAGCGGTAAATGCAATTTTTCGTTTTTTGATATCGGCCTCATCTACTCCTACGATCTGAATACGCTGTTTACTTTTTCCATCAATTTCATAAACTACGGCAGCCCCAAAACGCACTTCATTTTTATTTTCGACCGTATCTAATAAACGTGCACTTGCCAGACGTTCCTGAAGCAGGTTGAGTTTTCCGTTTAAAACTGCGAGTGCCCTTCTGCGCTCTCGTTCATCACTTTCTGTAAGGTTTGCAATCTCATTGCTGAGCTCTTCTTTTTCTGTCTTTAATAGTGCAAGTCCATTTTCTGTCACATAATTTATAGCTTCGTCTGGTAATGCCGCCCGTGGCGGTATTATTGGCGTTTCTTCCTGATCATCTTCTTTTACAAATCCTCTGCTCATACATCTGGTTCTAAGCATAAAAGCTAAGTATTTTAAAAGAAAACGGATATTAAATAAAGTATAATGTTGAGAGAATCCAAAAGATGAATACTTCTTCGTAACTCTTGAAATCTGATTTTAAGATTAAACCAAACACTTTAGAACGAGTTTCTCACCAATGCTCAGTTCCTTTCTCTCCTTTAAAGGGACCGGTCAAATCTGGTGTGATCCATCCGGCATAAAATGCACCGGGTTGTGCCTCCACTCGCTCGCCGTCAACAAAGCATTCCAAATTTTGAGGATAAAAAGCTATATGATCTTTTAATGCTTCAAATTCTGTAAAAGGATTGGGATATAACCAGGCGATCGGTTGGCTGGGATTAATTTTCAACGCCCAATAGCTCGCACTACCCTTCCATTCACACATAGAAGTCCTGCCTTCCATCTTTACCAAAAAACCGGTATCAATATCAGAGTTTGGAATATAATAGGTAGGCGGACTGGCAGTTTCTAGAACCATCAAAGCATTTTTTGATTCAGCTAAAATGTGATCGTCATATTTAACCAGTACCGGCTTATTGACTTTCTCTATAGCAGGAGGGCGCGGAAAATCCCAAACAGAACGTTGTCCATCTTTAGGAACTGTTGCAAAAGGAGGGCGCTTTTCTCCGGTATTGCTCCAGCTTTCACGAGATTTTTTTAACCATTCGGGTACTTTTCGTTCTTTTCTCATACACGATTCTGCGTTTTTCAGGAAAGATAAGCTATTACAGGCAATGGGGGTGTAAACAAAAAAAGCCCAACATTTCTGTTGAGCTTTGTACCCCGGGTGGGAATCGAACCCACACTCGTAAGAACTGGGTTTTGAATCCAGCGCGTCTACCAATTCCGCCACCGAGGCAATTGGAGGGCAAAAATACTAAAAAATCTATTTTACCAAGCAAAAAAGGCATCAAATAAATCTCTGAAAGCCAATTTAATTTATACTTTTGCAGCCTCTTATAAATCGAGCAACGCTAAACATAAGATAACCATGTCAGTATCAATGCCTGAAGCCAAAATTTTTCCGTGCACACAGAGCCGGGATTTAGCCGAAAAAATAGCTGAAGCTTACGGGCAACCTTTGGGTAAGATTATCACCTCAACCTATAGCGACGGCGAGTTTCAACCCTCTTTTGAAGAATCAGTTCGGGGATCACGTGTATTTATCATAGGTTCGACAATGCCTAGCAGTGAAAACCTGATGGAAATGCTTCTGATGCTGGATGCGGCAAAACGCGCTTCGGCACGTCACATTACAGCCGTGCTACCTTATTTTGGATGGGCACGCCAGGATCGTAAAGACAAACCACGTGTACCCATCGCTGCAAAGTTGGTTGCTAATTTATTAGAGACCGCAGGCGCAACCCGTATCATTACGATGGATTTACACGCTGATCAGATTCAGGGCTTTTTTGAACGCCCGGTAGATCACCTTTTTGCATCTACTGTGTTTCTGCCCTATTTACGCTCGCTCAATCTGCCTAATCTTACGATTGCATCGCCAGATATGGGAGGTTCTAAAAGAGCCTATGCTTATTCTAAGGCTTTAGATTGTGATGTGGTAATCTGTTATAAGCAACGCGAGAAGGCAAACGTCATCAGCTACATGGAATTGATAGGTAGCGTTGAAGGTCGTAATGTGATTTTGGTAGATGATATGGTAGATACTGCCGGAACGTTAACCAAGGCTGCCGATTTGATGATGGAGCGTGGCGCATTGAGCGTACGTGCCATTTGTACGCACGCCCTGCTCAGCGGCAATGCCTACGAGCGAATAGAAAAAAGCAAACTACAGGAATTGATTGTCACAGACAGTATTCCACCAAAACAAAAAAGCGATAAAGTGCGCATCGTGAGCTGCGCAGATTTATTTGCAGACGTGATGCACCGGGTACACAGCAACACCTCAATCGCGTCAAAATTCTTAATGTAATTTATTAATACTTAATATATATTTAAATGAAGTCAATCACGATCACAGGATCTAAAAGAGAAAGCGTGGGCAAAAAGGCAACTAAAGCCCTACGTAATGCTGGAGAGGTTCCTTGCGTACTTTACGGAGGGGATGAACCAGTGCACTTTAACGCACCAGAAATTGCGTTTAAAGATTTGGTTTACACTCCAGATGCGCATACCGCGACTTTGGAACTTGACGGAAACACCTATATGGCAATCCTTCAGGACATCCAATTTCACCCGGTAACAGATCGCATACTTCACATCGATTTCTATCAAATCTTTGAAGGTAAAGAAGTAGCTATGACCGTACCGGTACACTACGAGGGTAACTCTCGCGGGGTACGTAACGGGGGTGTATTGCGTAAAACCTACCGTACACTACGTGTTAAAGCACTTCCTAAAAACCTTCCGGATTATGTTACGGTTAACATCAGCGACCTTAAAATCGGTGATAAGCGTTCACTCGCTGAGATCGAGCAAGGGCCCTGGAAGTATATGCACCCTGAAGATACCATCGTATGTCAGGTACGTACTTCTCGTAACATGGTTGAAGACCTTGAAGATGAAGACGAAGAAGGAGAAGAAGGAGAAACTGCAGCAGCAGAAGGTGAAGCTACTGAAGAAGCAAAAGCTGAAGAGTAGACCCTGTTTCCTTATACAAATCAAAGAGGTTGCCACATCGGCAGCCTCTTTTTTTATGTCCTGTTTTTGGGCGTGACCACAAGGGTCGGGCCATCCGCTTCAATTCCTCGTCCCGATCTGTCGGGACTGCGGTATTTCTACTACTGTCCCTCACGCAAAGCAAAGTTTCTGATTTCGTATTTCGTATTTTTAATTTCTACTTTTCAATTTTGTCCACTGCCTGGGCTCTAACTATTTCTAATTTCATTAAGACGCACTCCCATTCAAAATGTTAACTTTGCCCTGTGCCTAATAACCGGGTCGTCTTCCGTAATGCTTCGGGCTTGACGCGGGCACTAAAAAATTAAAATGTAAGTAATTCATACCCTCAGAAACGTATGATTTCATTTTTCGGTAAACTATTTGGCACAAAAAAAGAAAGTATTGACCCCATGAAGAAATTCTTGATTGTGGGATTGGGCAACATTGGGCCCAAATATCACAACACCCGTCACAATATCGGTTTTAAAATTCTGGATGCCTACGCGGCAGAAAAAGAAGAAACCTGGTCAACTGAAAAACTGGGAGATATCGCCCAGTTAAAAGTGCGTGGCAAAACGGTAATCTTACTCAAGCCCAATACCTATATGAACCTGAGTGGCAAAGCGGTAAAGTACTGGATGCAAAAAGAGAAAATAAGTATGGAGAACATACTTGTCATTACAGACGACCTCAACCTCGACTTTGGTACCATCCGAGTCAAAACCAAAGGTAGTGACGGTGGTCACAACGGACTTAAAGACATCCAAAACCAACTGCTGACCACAAACTACAATCGTTTTCGTTTTGGTATAGGCGACCGTTTTAGCAAAGGAAAGCAGATTGACTACGTACTGGGCGAGTGGGACAGCGAAGAAGAAAAAGATATGCCCGAAAGACTGGATATCTCGTGCAAGGTTATAGAAAGTTTTATAGCTTCGGGAATTACAAATACGATGAACGCGTACAACGGCAAATAGTTTGAAACAACATACATCAGCACAAGAATTTAACGGTACTAAGGGTACTGTGGTGACGATAGGTACTTTTGACGGCGTTCACCTGGGACACCGCAAAATCATAAACCGCTTGCTGGCCAGTGCAGCAGGCAATGATCTGGAATCTGTGGTGCTTACCTTTTTCCCACACCCGCGTATGGTGCTTCAGAAAGAAGCGCAAATCAAACTTATCAACACCATAGATGAGCGCATAGCACTGCTGGAAGCCAGCGGTCTGGACCATCTGGTTATTCATCCATTTACCAAAGAATTTTCAAGGCTCACTGCCGAAGAATTTGTAAAAGGAATTTTGGTAGATCAGCTTAAGGCCCGCAAAGTCATTATAGGATATGACCATCGTTTTGGGCGCAACCGCAATGCCAATATTGAAGATTTAAAGGCTTTTGGCGAGCAGTTCAATTTTGAAGTAGAAGAAATCTCCAAGCAGGATGTTGACGATGTAGCCGTTAGTTCAACAAAAATACGAAAGGCCCTCCTTGAAGGCGATCTTGATCGCGCCAACGAGTATCTGGGCTACCCGTTTATGCTTAACGGTACCGTTTCAAGAGGTAAAGGGCTGGGGCGCAAATTCAACTATCCAACAGCCAATCTTAAGGTTAAAGAACCCTACAAACTCATTCCCGCAAAAGGCGTTTACGTAGTAAAATCTAATATTGGCGGTAAAGCGGTTTATGGCATGATGAGTATTGGCACAAACCCTACCGTAGGCGGCAGCGACCTCACCATCGAAACCTTCTTTTTTGATTTTGATCAGGATTTATACGATCAGAAACTGGAGATCATATTGCTTACCCGTATCCGGGATGAGAAAAAGTTCAATTCGGTTGATGAACTCATTGCTGCGATGCAGGAGGATGAGACGTATTCCCGTAATTTTATTCAGCAACTCAATGCTTGACCGCTGGCTCTACAAACAGGTTGACAACAGCGCTCTTGTAGTTTTCAGAGTTATTTTTGGGTTTTTAATTACCTGTGAAGCCTGGGGTGCCATCGCCACGGGGTGGATTCGCTCCACGCTGATGGAGCCGCAACAAACCTTCAACTTTATAGGTTTTGACTTTTTGCAACCGCTTCCCGGTGATGCGATGTACTTTTATTATGGGGTAATGGGTCTTTTTGGCGTGCTGATTATGCTGGGCTATAAATACCGTTTTAGTGTACTCGCTTACGGGGTGATGTGGAGCTGCGTTTATCTGATGCAAAAATCATCGTACAACAATCATTATTACCTACTCATACTGCTACTGGGTATAATGGCCTGCTTTCCAGCAAATCGGTATTTATCTATTGACGCAAAGCAAAACCCGGAGATTAAACAAAATTTTATGCCCCGCTGGGTGTATATCGTCATCATCGCCCAGTTGTGGATTGTCTATACTTATGCTTCAGTAGCCAAATTATACCCGGATTGGTTGGATGCCAGCGTTGCGGGTCAACTAATGCAATCTAAAGCCGATTATTGGCTGGTAG
>CEVO01029753.1_pt1 | contig 11211 bp, 10 predicted proteins | sample 531511 | NCBI WGS metagenome assembly CEVO01 (sample SAMEA2623907, study PRJEB7988) | marine metagenome | biome: marine biome (ENVO:00000447); feature: mesopelagic zone (ENVO:00000213); material: "saline water (ENVO:00002010), including plankton (ENVO:xxxxxxxx)" | depth 800 m | reverse complement strand
AGTGGCTGGACCGGTGGAACCCACTACCGGCACGTTCTTTCAACCACCGAACCTGATGGTGCTTGACGGGGTGTCTTTCAAAGACCTGTGGGAAAATGCTTTTAACGTACCGGTCTGGGTGGGTAACGACGGGAATCTGGCTGCCCTGGGTGAACATTACTTCGGCGCGGGCAAAGAGTCGGCGGATAATGGCCGTCCGATCAAAACCTTGTTCTACGTCACTGTGAGCACAGGGGTTGGTGGTGGGTTGGTAGACAAGGGCTCGGTATTTCTGGGTGCCAACGGGCTCACCGCAGAGATCGGGCATACTTTAGTTGATACGACCGACGCCGCATTAGAGTGCCAATGCAGGTCTAAAGGGTGTCTTGAGTCGATGGCGTCGGGTTCGGCCATCGAGCGAATAGCCAAGCAGAAGGTAGCTTCAGGCTCGTTCGCTGATTCGGCTCTAGCGGCCCTTGCATCACATCTTATAGACTCTGAAGCTGTTTTCGATGCTGCAGTTAAGAACGACCCTTTGGCCGTATCGATCGTGGATGGCGCCGTTTCAGCGCTGGTAGTGGGTCTGACCAACGTTGTCCACTTGTTCAACCCAGACATGATAGTGCTGGGTGGCGGTGTGACCCAAGGTCTGGTTAAGCTGGATTTGCTCCTGCGCATCCGCCAGGAGGTGACGGGCCGGGTTATGAGCGAACTCCATAAAGATTTCCAACTGACTTCAGCCCGGCTGGGCGACTCTGTTGGCTTGGCTGGAGCCGCTGCGTTGGTCTGGGACCAGCTGGGTAGTTAGCCTATTAAGGCTAACTAAGTGTTGCCAGGCACAGGCGCGTTGATTCTAATAGGAATCGTATTGACTAGTTACTGAACGCGTTCCGGTTTCTTTGGGAATTCCCACTGATGTTAATCAAACCAATGAAAGCTTAATGGCACGGGTCAGTTGATGTAACGGCCTCCCATTACGTTTACACTGTCACCGGTGATGTAACCCGACTCGTCAGAAGCGAAGAACAAGCATGCGTTGGCGATGTCTTGGACAGTGGCTTGCCGGCCCATGGGTATCTCTTTTAGGTGTTCTGACGAGCCACGGCTGACCTCCGCCTGGAATTCGGGGTACCACTCAGGGTTGTTCCTAGAAGTGTCAGTTGACCCCGGGTTCACCATGTTGGCGCGGATATTGTAAGGCGCCATCTCGGCGGCGACTGCGCGGATCAAGCCGAGGACTCCTGTCTTGGCGGTTGTAACGATGCTCGTACCTGGACGTCCAGTAATGGCCGATTGACCACCCAGAGCGATGATACTGCCGGTTTGGCGTTCAATCATCCCTGGCAATACGGCTTTGCACAGGTAGAAGGCGGCGTGCATGTTAACGCCCAGAGTGTGGTGCCATTCCTCGTTGGTCACTTCCAATATGGGTTTGTGAGGACGGATCGCCACATTGCTAACCAAGATGTCGATCTTTCCTAGAGCTTTGATGCCATCTTCCACCATTTTGGTGACGCTGGCCGAATCAGAAACGTCTGCGAGTACCGAGTGGGTCTTTACCCCCAGCTCCCGGCATTTGCTTGTAACCTCGTCCAGATCAGACTGGTTGACACGGGTGTTGAGGATCAGGTCAGCGCCCTCCCGGGCGAAGGTCAATGCGACCTCTCTGCCGATATTTCGGCTGGCACCGGTGATGAGGGCTGTCTTTCCTTCCAGTCGCATTTTTCACCTTTTCGCGAGATATTAATCTTCCGTGGCGCTGTAACGTAAGTTGTGTTGCGGGCTAGATTTTACCATCTTGCCTAGATATGTGGTGGCGCGGCTACCTTGACCGTACTGTAGTGCGGTGTAAAATTGCCGTGAAATATCTACGGCCACCGCAGCGATGGGGGCCAACATGAGGTGAAGTAACGATGAAATGGTGCAGATTCTCCACAGGAGGCCCCATCTCCTTCGGTGTTATAGAAGGCGATACGGTTACCGAGGTTGAAGGCAGCCCTTTTGAGAGCTATACGAGGACTTCTAATACGCATAAATTGGATGCCGTGAAGCTGGAAGTGCCCGTTATTCCACCGACGTTCTACGCCGCAGGTATCAATTATCCTGAGCATGTTACCTGGGCTGCGCAGATGCGTGGCGAAGAGCCGGTCCTACCGCAGCAGGCTGATGTCGGATACCGTGCGATTAATGCCCTCGTGCCTGACGGACACGACATCATCGTTCCCAAGGATGCTACGGAGATGCTGCAGTATGAGGGTGAACTGGTAGTAGTCATCGGTAAGACCTGCCGCAACGTCACCGAAGAGCAAGCACTGGACTATGTGTTGGGTTACAGCATCGGTAACGATGTCAGCGAACGGACCTGGCAGCGAGGTGATCGCACCATGTGGCGGGCCAAGAATACAGACACTTTTAAACCGATGGGTCCCTGGATCGTGACTGACCTTAACCCCGACGACTTTCATGTGGTTATCAAAGTCAACGACCGGATAGTGGGCGAATATGATGTGGCCTCGGCAATCTTTGGTGTGCGCACTTTTATCAGCAAGATGAGCCAGTATTTAACGCTGGTTCCAGGTGATGTCCTGTGGATGGGGACCGACGGCGCCACCGAGAACATGGTTGATGGTGACGTCTGCACCATCACCATCAACGATATCGGAACCTTAACGAATAAAGTTAACTGGCAGAAATAGGCAGTTTAGGTCCGGTTCCATCGGCTTAGACTAGGATAAGCGCCCTTGCTTAGCCGGGGCGCTTTTTTGCATGAAGCATTACGTCTCCAGGCCGATGCCCGTCTCGGCGGACCAGGCCTGAAGGCCGCGGCGGTAAGCGAGCGCGCCCATGGGCATGATGACGCATTGCATAGCCTCCAGGACCTCCATGGGTGATGCACCTTCTTGGATAGCCACGTGGATGTGGGCTTGGATCTGGTCAATGTCGGCTTTGAGGGCGGCTTCCACTGCCACTTGCAGTAGTTCCTTGGTCTTGCGGTCGAGCAAGCGCTGCCCGGTGTAGGTGGCGTCGATAAACTGGTTGTAAGAGGCCACCCATTCCATGTCCACTTCAGCCATGATTCGGTGCATCTCCAGAGAATAACCACGGTTTTCCGAGACCCTCTTTAGCATTTCATCTCTTGTTTCTTCAGCCATTGTTCTTGCTCCTTGGTTTATTTCTTTTGTCGGCAAATGCCTAATTAGGTGCGCAGATTGTAAGCTCTCTAAGCGCTGCCTACCAGTTAACACCGTTGCATATTCTAAGCATGAAAAAACCAGAGGTGGGGTGATACAATTCGCCGATGCCGCCCGTGATCGTGGAGTCAGGCGGTTAGGAGGTATTATCGCCGAGTCTAGATTTACCCCAGAATATTTCCAGCGTGTGGATGAACAAGACGACTCAGTCTTCTACGAGACGCCGCGATTAGTTGTACATATAGATGATGGGGCTATCGCCGCCATCGGCCAGTTCTTTAAACAGCAGATCCCTGAGAACTCTGAAGTCTTGGATTTCATGAGCAGTTGGCGGTCCCATTGGCCTGCGGGGCATCCCAAAAAACGGATGATCGGGCTGGGCATGAACGACGTTGAGCTAAGAGAAAATCCGGACCTGGACGGATATGTTGTTCATGATGTGAACGCGAATCCCATACTGCCCTTTGAGAATGAAACTTTTGATGCGGTTGTCATCACAGTTTCTGCTCAATACCTGACCAATCCCATCGATACATTCCACCAGATCGGGCGTATATTGCGGCCGGGTGGTAAGTTCATAGTCGGTTTCTCCAACCGTATGTTCCCCACCAAGGCAGTCCTGAACTGGCGGAACTCAACGGACCGTGGCAGGGTTGATTTGGTGGGCACATACATGGAGGCGGCAGAGAGATTTGAGGATATCCAGGCCTCGTTCCTCAATCCTGACCAGAGCCCTCCGGACGATCCGATGTACGCAGTCTACTGCCGGAAAACCCAGGATTAGTCGATTCCCGGATCAACCGAAGGTTCTGGTGTGACAGAGGACTGTGGTAGACGGCCGGGGGAAGTCGCGGCCAACACCACCACAGCAGCGAAAGCCACGATTATGCCGAACACAGTAAATGGCGTTTTATAGCCACCGGTGGCGTCGAACATAAACCCGGCAACTATAGGGCCGAGGGCTTGTCCGCCGATTTGAGCTGGAAGGGTTAGTCCCCGGATGCTTCCTAGGTGGAGTCTGCCGTAGTAGTCGGCCCAGGTGAGCCGTAACAGTAGCTGCATACCACCGACCCCGATGCCCAGTAGTAACCCCATTGGAATTCCCGTTGCCAGCGAGGCGCTGAACCCGGTGCCGATGGCACCCAGTGACATCGTTGCTCCTGCCATACACAGGAGGATCCTGAGCGGCAACCGCCTGGCCAGCATGGTCCAGAACAATCCGCCGGGAACCTGTCCAAAGGCGAAGGTGCTGGCTGTTAATGCAGCCAGATGGGTTGGGACGCCTTGGCCGATGTAGTGGGGTACTTGGTGCAGGCTGACCCCGGCCTGGACGATGAACCCGAATACCGAGAATAACACCAAGATCCAAAATGCCTTGGTCCTCAGCGCCTGTCGCACTGTGTAGTTGAATTCGGTAAAGCTGTGTGTGGTTGACTCGCGGTCAACATCTGTTTTTGCAAGACTATTAGGTTCTAGCAGCCTGGTTCTTTTAGGGTCAGGTTCTAGGTTCATATCCTCAGGCCGACGTGCCATCAGCAGCAACACCGGGATTATGCCGGAGCTGATGGTGAATATCCCCATGGCCAGCCAGGCAGTGCGCCAACCCCAGCCGTTGATCAGCACCTGTGCGATCAACGGGAATATTGTGAGGCCGATGCCTTGGATGATTCCCATCAAGGCCAACGCCATAGGCCGGCGGCGGATGAACCAGTTGCTGACCGCGGTGGATGTGCCCAATTCCAACGGACTGGAAAATACCGCACGGCCAGGGACGTACAACAAGTAAAAAGACCAGATGGGAGAGGTCAGAGAAAGCCCGATAGCGCATAATCCGACCATGGCCGACGAAGCCGAAAGCAGGACCCCGGAGCCGTACCGGTCTATGAGACGGCCTGCCATGGGTGATACGAGTAGCCCGAAGAGGGCGCCCAAACTGACTGCACCGGAGAACTGACCTCGAGTCCAGCCGAAAGTCTCCGTCATGGGCACGACGAATACTGAAAGGGTGGCTACTGCCATCACTGGCCGCGCTCCGAAGCTCGGGACTGAGGCCGCGGCTAGAATCACCCAACCGTAGTAGACCGGCAGTCTATGGGCCAGGCGGGTACGCAGCGCCGCGAAATTCAAGGGCGTGCGCTCCAATCATGGAAAAGCTCGTGCGATATGGCAGGTACTTCCATATTCGGCGTGCCTAATCCTGGTGCAGAGGGTCTCCTAAGACGTGCATCAAGCGGTTTGCCCAGCCGAACAGAGATGCCGACAGAACCAAGTCTAGGATTTCACCCATGCTAAGTCCGTTATCGACCAGGCGTTCCACGTCGGATCTGGTCGCCTCAGATGGGCACTTGGACAATTTTGTGGCGAATCCCAAGAGGGCTTTTTGGCGTTCGTCTAAGTCTGCATCTTCACCGTCGGTGAAGATGCTATCCATGACCGATTCGTCCTTTGTCAGTTGGCTATAGCGGTTAGCATGGACGGCCGCACAATAGATGCACCGATTGACCACTGAGGCTGCCACTGCCCCTAATTCAGTCTCAGCGCGAGAGAGGCCACCGCGGCCATACATGATTCCGTTGAAGAGGGGCGTGCGCTGTTGGAGGGTTTCAGGGTCTAGCGCTAATACCAGCGTGTACTCGCCAATCTTGGTATTGGAGACTGTGACTTTCATAGCATCCAGTTGTTCGTCACTGGCCTGTTCGAGTTCAAGGGGTATTACGCGTGGCTGCCAGAACGGGATGGAGGAGGTGAATTCCTTGATCGGTTCGTTCATGCGACTTGTGCCATCAGCCGAAGCCCGGTGACGACTCTAATCTGGTAGGCTATGAAGGCGATCAGCTCTGAAAGCCGGACTATATCAGCGTCGTTGAGGCCCGCCGACTTTAATGCAGAGACATCTTCTGCTTTGACGTCTTTGGGATTCAGCGTAACTAAGTCGGTGTGGCGGAGAATCGCTTTTATCCGAGTGTCATGGCCGCCTTCGAAATCGGTGTCGGCAAGGGCGTGGCTTCCGACGCTGAATAGTGATTCGTAATGCCGGGCCAAGGTTTCCTCGTTGTTCCGTTTGGCTATCCGGCAGGCGAGTCCCGCCCGCTCGGCATGGGACAGCCCGCCCGGGTGATTGGGCCGGAGCGAAGCTTCGTGGGAGTTTTCAGTTAAATGTAAGATGTCGCTGCGCAGGGATAGAGCACCAGCCAGAGGGCTGTCGGCAGAGATGCCCGATGCTTTGGCGACTATGGTTTCAAATATATCCAATATGCCTCCATATATCTGGACGGCTCTAGAATGATCCGTCGATAACGATGTCTAGCACCGCTGGTTTGCCCGAGGCAACTGCACGTTGGACAGCAGGTGCGATCTCGGCTGGGTCGGTGATCCGCTCGCCGTGGACGCCCATACTGCTGGCAATGGATGAGACGTCGAAGGGCGTCGGGAAGTCCGAGTAAGGCAGGTTTTCCCCGGAAGATTCCTTCTGCTGCAGAATCTCCCGTTGATATACGTCAAAGTTCACTTTGAGAACGCGATACATACCGTTGTTGCAAATGACAAAGATGCACGGGATGTTGTCGTTGGCTGCGGTCCATAACCCCTGGATGGTCATCATGGCGCTGCCGTCGCCGATGATTCCGAACACCGGGCGGTCGGGGTTTGCTACTGCGGTGCCCATGGTTGTGCCGATGCCGCCTCCGATGGACTGGCCCCTGAAAGCCCGGAGGTCGCCCCTATTCTGACCCTGGAAATAGTGACGCATGGTGGCGCGATTGCTGATGGAGTCGTCCACTACGATGGCGTTGTCCGGCAGGGCGTCCGCAAGCTCAGACATCATCCGGGCTGGGGACATAGGTTTGTTGTCCCATTTGGCGGTTACCGAGTCCTCAAAGGCCTTTCGCTTGTCCGCAGCTGCTGCCACCACTCCGATCTTCCGACCTTCGATCTCGTTGGCTAGCTCAGGGGTAATCAAAGGTTTGAGTGATCGGATGAGTTCTTCGATCGCTAGGCCGCAGTGAGACACGATACCGACGTCTGTGGGTTCTGAGCGGCCAGCACGCCCTGGGATGGGGTCGATATGGACCAACTTGGTATTCTCTCCCAGGATGATGTCCCCCCAATAGAATAATTCGTCCATGGCGTCCATACCGATCGCCAAAACCAGGTCCACACCTTCAAGAGCCTTTCGGCTGCTGGTCACCCGCAGGGTGTGGTTGCCGAAGAACTGGGGATGAGTGGTAGGGAACGACACCTCCGCGCCCCTGGACTGGTGGACGGGGAAACCCATCAGTTCGGCTAACTCCACGGCCATGTCATTGGCGTGGTCTTCTGAGACGCGATCGCCCACCATCATCAAGGGTTCCTTGGCGGCCATAATCAGTTTCACGGCCTCTTCGATCCCTTTGGGGTCGGGCCTATAAGAGTCGTGCATCTTGCTGGACGGTACGATGTTCATCTCGGCTTCCGCCTCCAGGGCGTTGGCGGTGAATCCGACGTACACTGGGCCTTTGGGGTGGCTATTGGCTTCGTGGAACGCACGACGCATGACCGAAGGGATCTGGTCTGGAAGGTTCAACTCCACGGACCACTTAGTTACTGGACGTACCAGCTCGGCTAAGTCGGTCTTGGTCTCGTTGATCTTGCGGGCGTCATAGTTAGCCGATGTGATGACCATAGGGGTGCCGGTGTTGAGCGCGTCCAGCATGAGGGCTATGCCATTGGCAAGTCCGCTGTCTACATGGAGGCTGACGAAGGACGGCTTTTCGGTTGCCCTGGCATAGGACTCGCCCATGCCCATCGCCACGCTCTCTTGCAGGGTCAGGAAGTATTGTAGTTCTGGGTAGTCTCCTAGCATATCTATCAAGGGCGCTTCGCTGGTACCGGGGTTGCCGAAGATGTGCTTCACGCCTTCCGCCTTCAGCATCTCCAACACGGCTTGTTTACCGGTCATAATTTGAGCCATCTAATGAACCTTCCATCTAACTAAGTAATGTTTTTGAACGGGTAATTCATGTTCACCCGAAACCGCCTGTTCGGGCAATTTTCGCTGGTACATTTTAATTGCTATGGGGCAAGCACAAGCAGACTTTTCACGGTGTGCAAGTTAGGGTGCGGGTTGTACCAACTCGATCACTACATCGTCCGGGCCTTCGATGTAGGCTAGTTTGATACCTTGCGGTGTGACCGTCAGGGGAAGTATCACCCTGATTCCTTCGGCTTCGAACCGTGCCATTTCCGATTCAAGGTCTTCCACGTGGAACCCGAAGTGTTCAAGTCCCAGCCGGTTCAGTTCGGGGATCGCTCGCTCGGGAGAGGAGTTGGGAGGCTGGGAAGAAATATTCAGCCGCGTCGGTCCGCCGACCTGCATGCCGATGGTGATCGTGCCCGGCATAACCTCGCGCTCGGACGTCTTCTTAGCGTTGAATATCTTTTCGTACCAGGCGGCCGATGTATGAGGGTCTTTGGCACGGATATGGACGTGATTGATTGCGTAGTCCATGATTGTTCTCCTTAGATGCGAGATGCAGCCCTTTGTTGGGCTTGCTTGCACACGTCGGAATGTTAGCCTCGCTGGGAACCCTTGTCTACTCCAGAGTGGCCTGATGGGACCACGGGCACGATATTTGGCAGGAAAAAACCGAAGTCTGTATACTCGGCTAAAACCCTCACGAGGATTTACATGGCGCGGATTTTTCGCCTGGCGCTGGCGCAAATCAACCCCACGGTTGGCGACATACCTGGAAACACAGCTAAAATCTTGGACTACCTGGAGCGCGCTCGCCAAGCCCAGGCAGACCTTGTTGCCTTCCCCGAGATGGCCACGACTGGCTATCCACCAGAAGACCTCCTCTACAAGAAGTCATTCTTGACTGAGAATGTAGCTGCTGTGGAGAAGGTGGCCGGCGCGTCCCAAGACATGGCGGTTGTGCTGGGTTATGTGAACATCGTGTCTCTGGAGCGCGAGTCCGAACATGTCGGCCCGCAGATCACCAACGCCGCGGCGCTGTGTTATGACGGCAAGCTGGTCGACACCTACCACAAGATATTCTTGCCCAACTACGGAGTCTTTGACGAGCAGCGCTATTTTCAAAGAGGCTCAGTTTGCCCTGTCTACGAGATAGGGGGCGTTTCTCTTGGCGTTAACGTCTGCGAGGACATCTGGTATCCGGTGGGTCCGACCACGGTCCAGCGTCGAGCTGGCGCCGAACTCATCGTCAACATAAACGCATCGCCATTCCACGCCGGCAAACGCGCCTCCCGGGAGGAGATGATTGCGGAGCGAGCGTCTGACCATGGGCTTGTCGTTGCTTACGTGAACACGGTGGGAGGGCAGGACGAATTGGTATTCGATGGTGGCAGCATCATCTGCGACTCAATCGGTGGGTTGGTCTCTCGGGGGCCCGCTTTCGAGGAATCGTTGCTGGTGGCGGATTTGCTCTTCCCAGATCCTCCTGCAAATACGGTGCCAAGATTTGCTAGTGTGGACACTGCATCGGTTGGGATGTCTAAGATTTTGACAGTGTCTGGACCGAATGCTGCGCGCAAGGAACCTCTCGAAACCCGGACCTTCTCGCGAGCCATGAATGGTCCAGAAGAAGTGTACCGGGCTTTGGTTATGGGCACTGGCGACTATCTACGAAAATCGGGTTTCTCCAAGGCACTGATCGGGATGTCTGGTGGTGTGGACTCAGCTTTGACAGCTGTGGTGGCAGTGGACGCGCTGGGCAAAGACAATGTGGTCGGGATCACTATGCCCTCGCGCTATTCTTCTGAGGGCAGTATCAGGGATTCTACGCAGTTGGCTGAGAACTTAGGTATGGACCTTTGGGAGGTGCCTATCGAACGAGCCCACCGTGCCTTTACCGACATGCTGGAAGATCGGTTCGAAGGAACCGAAGCCAATGTTGCTGAAGAGAACGTTCAAGCTCGGGTACGGGGTAACGTTTTGATGACGGTGTCCAACAAGTTCGGTTGGATCGTGTTAACAACTGGCAACAAGTCAGAGATGGCAATGGGGTACGCCACGTTGTACGGCGATATGGCAGGCGGGTTCGCGGTCTTAAAGGACGTACCCAAGACCACGGTCTACGAACTCTGTCGCTGGCGTAATCGGCAGGGTCAGGCCTTCGGGACGATCGACGATGTTATACCATCGGCCATCATCGATAAACCGCCGAGCGCTGAATTGCGCGAGGACCAGTTGGACGCCGACAGTCTACCGCCCTACGAGGTGTTGGATCCGGTGATAGAGGCCTACGTAGAGGACGACTTAAGCTACCAGGATATGGTTAGTCAAGGGTTTGACCCCCAGGTGGTGTGGCAGGTCATTACCGCGGTGGACCGCAACGAATACAAACGCCGCCAGGCCCCGCCCGGGGTCAAGATCACTCAGCGGGCTTTCGGAAAGGATAGACGCCTTCCGATTGTAAACCGCTACCGGCAGCGCGAGGATGAGTAGGCTGTAATCTCTCACGGGGTCCAGAGATGCAGGCTGTTTACGCCGGTGGTTCAACCTCTATTCGGAAGGACACCTCTAGGAATTGTTTTTCTGGAGCCATGACGTTATAGGTCGATGGTTGCAAAGGCTAGTTACCAAGCACATTGTTGAGATGGTAATAGTTTTGTTAGATCTGCGTTCGGGCGAAGGCAAAACATGCTTGAATCGCGAAACTGTATCAAATTTTCGGCCAGTTGGATCGATTGATTTTTCAAATCAAACAAAGTTGCTTCAAAGCCGTAGGCACCAAGTCAATCACTGAAATAACGGAGTTCATCCCACCGCCTTAGGAAGCGCTTGGGCTCCAGCTACGCCTGAACGACGCCCTTCGTGACGTTGCATCTCTTTTCCAGAGCAGCTATTTGTTAGGTTAGACGAAATTACCCAGTCCAGAGACCGCAGGGAAAATCTCTGACGGAAATCCAAGAACCCGTGAAAGAACATGTTGGATTGGTACTTCGTGAACCTTGGCGCTGGCTAGATATGCCTCCCGAGTGAAGATCGAATAATTGTCGAAGGTTTGTATCAATTGACAGGGGTATCCCATAGGCGCAGAAT
>CEVO01086284.1_pt1 | contig 11225 bp, 11 predicted proteins | sample 531511 | NCBI WGS metagenome assembly CEVO01 (sample SAMEA2623907, study PRJEB7988) | marine metagenome | biome: marine biome (ENVO:00000447); feature: mesopelagic zone (ENVO:00000213); material: "saline water (ENVO:00002010), including plankton (ENVO:xxxxxxxx)" | depth 800 m | reverse complement strand
GTGGCCGGTTATGCCTCCCAGATGGGCGCCGATCGGCGCAAGCCGCTGGAGGTGCTGGTGGACGGCATCGGGTATCGCCTGGAGTCACGCCACTCCCCCCACGACGGCGTGTGGTTCGCCCCGTCTCCCCTCGGTTTGACCAAGACCCTGCAAGGCGGCAACGTGGCGGTGGTCACACCCCAGGATACCCGTCCCTCACGCTTCCCGCTGAGTGGCGCCGACGAGCCCATCGAGCGCGTGCTGGCGGCCTGTCGCTAGCGCTGTCGGCGTGGTGGAGGCTGACGAGGTGCCACGCCACGGCGCCACGCTGGACACCCGTCACGTCGCCAGATCGCAGGCCACCATGCTCAATCATCGTATCAAGCTGCGCCATCTCAACGCCTTCCTCGAGGTGTCGCGCAGCCGCAGCTTCGCCCGTGCCGCCGATGCCCTGGCGATCACCCAGCCGGGCATCTCCAAGGCCATCCGTGAACTCGAGGAGATCGTTGGCGCCAGCCTGTTCGAGCGTAGCGCCCAGGGCGTCAGTCTGACCCAGGCGGGACTCACCCTGTTGCGCCACGCGGGGCCTGCGCTGCGCGCCCTGGAAGAGGGCGTGGTGGCGCTGGCCGACGGCCATGGTGGGCAGCGTTGGCTCAGGGTCGGGGCGCTGTCGACGGTGGAATCGCGGCTGCTGCCGGCGGCGATTCAGCACTTCCAGGCCTCGCCGCTGGGCCAGGAGACCAGCGTGACCGTGACCACCGGCGCCAGCGCCTTTCTGCTGTCGCGGCTGGCGCTGGGTGAGCTCGACGTGGTGGTGGGGCGTATGACCGAAGCCCGCGAGATTCGTGACCTGGCCTTCGAACATCTCTACTACGAGTCGCTGCGGCTGGTGGTGCGCCGGGGGCATCCGCTGGCCACCGTCTCGCCCTGTCCTCCCGAGGTCCTGAGCGACTACCCCTGGGCCGTGCCTCCCCCTCAGACCACCTTGCGTCAGCGGGTCGACAGCTTCTGTGTGCGTCACGCCATCAGTTTGCCCGCGCCCTGTCTGGAGACCCTGTCGCTGCCGGTCAGCCGGCGCTTCACACTGGACACCGATGCCATCTGGGTGGCGCCCTTCGAGGCGGTGGCCGAGGATCTGGAAAGCGGCCAGCTGGTCGAGCTGGCACTGTCCTTCGAGCACCAGGGTGGCTCGGTAGGGCTGTGTACCAACACCTCTTTGAGCCCCAGCCTGGCGCTGGAAGGCTTCGCCGAGTCGCTGCGCCAGGCCGCCGCGGCAAGACCCCAGTAGCGGCGCTGAAATATCCGGGGGCGAAGCAGCAGGCCAGGACGTACTCGTTCCTGCGGTCCGACGCCCCGCCATCCGGTCATCATAACCCCTGGGTTATGACGACCGGCCAAGGTCTCAATTGGCAGCCCGGGTGTGGCTGGTCACACTGCAATCATCGCCTCGTGTCTCGAGGCGCGTGTGAACAACCAACAATCACGCCAGGACCTCTTCCCCCATGACCCTCAATCGGAACCTCAATCGTCGCTTCGTCGAGCGGGATCGCCAGTGGCACCCCGCCGCCTACACCCCCGGCTACAAGACCTCGGTGCCGCGCTCTCCCTCCCAGGCGCTGGTCAGCCTGCAGACCCCCAGCGTGTCGGAACTCACCGGCCCCGAGTTTAGCCGCCTGCGCATGGGACCCCATGACAACGACCTGCTGTTGAACTTCCGCGATGCCGATAGCCCCGGTCTGCCGGTGGGGGAGCGGGTGATCATGTTCGGCCGGGTCGTCGACCAGTTCGGCAAGCCGGTGCCGCAGACTCTGGTGGAGATGTGGCAGGCCAATGCCGGTGGCCGCTATCGCCACAAGAAGGACAGCTATCTGGCCCCGCTGGACCCCAACTTCGGCGGCGTCGGGCGCTGTCTCACCGACGACGATGGCTGGTACCACTTCCGCACCATCAAACCCGGTCCCTATCCCTGGCCCAATGGCATCAACACCTGGCGCCCGGCGCACATTCATGTGAGCGTCATGGGCCCGGCCATCTCCACCCGGCTGATCACCCAGATGTACTTCGAGGGGGACCCGCTGATTCCGATCTGCCCCATCGTCCAGACCCTGAAGGACGAGGAGGCCGTGGGCACCATGATCGGTCGACTCGACATGGCCCGCTCGCGTCCCATGGACGCCCTGGCCTACCGCTTCGACCTGGTGGTGCGTGGCGAACTGCAGACCTATTTCGAGAATCAGTGAACAAGACCAGGAACAACAGGTGCCGTGGTGCCCGAGTCGGCCCACGGCAGCGAGGAGACCTCATGCAACAGCCAAACCTTACCCCCACCGCGAACCTGATGCTGCGCGAGACCGCGTCCCAGACCGCCGGCCCCTACGTGCACATCGGCCTGGCGCTGGCCGTCGCCGGCCTGCCCGAGCGCGACGAGGAGATCTGGAACGAACTGGCCAAGGATAACGCCGAAGGCGAGCGTATCGAGGTGGCGGGACGGGTCATCGACGGTAACGGCGACCTGGTCCGCGACGCCCTGCTGGAGGCCTGGCAGGCCGACGCCAATGGTGACTATCAGACGGCGTTCGACCTCAAGGCGCCGTTCAACAGCTTCGGGCGTACCGCGACCACCGCCGAGGGCAACAGCGAGTGGCGCTTTGTCACCGTCAAGCCCGGCGCCATCGCTCGGCCCGACGGTCGCACCATGGCCCCGCACATCAACCTGACGATCTTTGCCCGGGGCGTGAACCTGCATCTGCAGACCCGGCTCTACTTCGATGACGAGCACAAAGCCAATGCCGGCTGTCCGGTGCTGGGTGCGATCGAGTCGCCGGCCCGGCGCCAGACGCTGATCGCCCGGCGTGAAGAGGGCGGGGAAGGCGGCCTGCCACGCTATCGTCTGGATATCGTGCTGCAGGGTGAGGGAGAGACGGTGTTCTTCGACTTCTGATCGCGTTCGCCTGACCACACGGACGTCGCGGCGTGAACCGCGACGTCCGTGTCGCTATTTGCCCGCGTTTGCACCGACGCTTCCATGGCCTATGCTAGCGGTCTTTCCCGCCCTGGCTTCGAGGCCCCCCATGGATATCCACCGCATCAATCCCACCCCCCGCTGGTCCGACATCACCGTGTTCAATGGCATGGCCCACTTCGTCGAAGTCGCCGAGGCGGACACCCGCGCCGATATCACCGGCCAGGTGGAGCAGATCTTCGAACAGGCCGAGGAGTCGCTGGCCAAGGTGGACAGCGACAAGACACGCATCATCTCGGTGACCATCTACCTGACCGACTTTGCCCACTTCGATGCCCTGAACATCGCCTGGGAGGCCTGGTTCGAGCCCGGCACCGCCCCCAGTCGCGCCTGCGTCAAGGCCGAGCTTGCCAACCCCGAACTGCTGGTCGAGATGGCCTTCGTGGCAGCGGCGGGGGAAGAGTTTCGCTAACACCGCAGCGCTATCAACGCGCCGCAGGCAGGGTCCTGGCCCTGCCACCACTCGATATGTTTCACGGGTACTTGCCCGTCCGACGATTCTCCACCAGCACCTCGAGGATGGCGTTGGCCGCCTGCATGGTCGCGCTGGGCGTCTCTCCCCGGCGCCGGCTGCAGACGATCGGTGAAGTGATGTGCTTCTCCGCCAGGTACAGGTAGCGAATGCCATCGCGATTCTGTCGCTTGACCTGCTCCGGCACCAGGGTGATGCCGAAGTCCGACACCACCAGGCCCAGCGCCGTCTGCATCTCGTTGGCCTCCTGCACCACCGTGACCTTGAGCCCCCGGCGGCGAAACAGCCCCAGCACCAGGTCGGCAAGGCTCGGGCGCGGGCTCGCCGGATACAGCACCAGCGGGTAGCGGGCGAGCTCCTCCATGGTCGGGGTGGTGCCCACCAGCGGGTGGCCCTCCGGCACCGCCGCCATCATCGGTTCCTCGAACAGCACCTCCTGTTCCACGTCGGGATCGTCGATCCTCAGGCGTCCGAAGCCGATATCGATACGTCCTGCCTTGAGCGCCTGCACCTGCTCCACCGTGGTCAATTCGGCCAGGGTCAGCTCCACCTCGTCCTTTTGTCGCAACTCGCGCACCAGCAGCGGCAGCTGGCCGTAAAACAGCGAGGGCACAAAGCCGATACCGAACATTTCCTTGTGGCTTCGAGACATACGGCGTACCGCCGCCACCGTGGTATCCAGCTTCTCAAGCATCTGCAGGGCATGCTCATGGAAGAACTTGCCGGTGGGCGTCAGGGTCAGCCCTCGGGGGCCGCGAATGAATAACTGGGCCCCCAGTTCTTCCTCCAACTGATTGATCTGCCGGGTCAAAGGGGGCTGCGCCATATGCAGCCTGGCGGCCGCCCGGGTGATGTTTAGCTCTTCCGCTGCGGCACAGAAATAGCGCAGGTGTCGAAGCTCCATGATACCTCCAGGGTATTGCGATCTACCCAGACCATATTGGTTGTGCCCCTCAAAGACAATCACACTGCACTCAATCGCCGGATCAAGCGCCTTTCAGCCGTAGGTCTCTGCCGATGTCGATGGCAGTGGCGCTTCGCATCGTAAGAGAAATCTTACCAAGGTATGGCTTGATCGCTTACGAGTCGCCGAGGCTTTGCAGCGCTTGCGGCTTTCCTCATCACCCAGTTCGCCACCCAGATCGCCAGCCCGTGGATGACAACGAGCTGATGGTAATCGCCGGAGCCGCCATGACCGCCCTGATCGAAAGCGTCGAGACCCTGCTGGTCGACCTGCCCACCATCCGACCGCACAAGCTGTCGATGGCCACCATGGCCACCCAGACGCTGGTGATCGTACGCCTCAAGTGCTCGGACGGTATCGAAGGCATCGGCGAGGCCACCACCATCGGCGGCCTGGCCTATGGCCCGGAAAGTCCGGAGAGCATGAAGGTCAACATCGACACCTACCTGGCGCCGGCGCTGGTCGGCCTGGCGGCGGACAACGTCAACCTCGCCATGGCCCGGCTCGACAAGCTGGCCAAGGGCAACGTCATCGCCAAGTCGGCGCTCGAGACCGCGCTGCTGGATGCCCAGGGCAAGCGTCTCGGGGTGCCCCTGGCGACACTGCTGGGCGGCGCCCGCCACGATCACCTGCCGGTGCTGTGGACGCTGGCCAGTGGCGATACCGACAAGGATATCGAGGAGGCCAGAAAGCGCCTGGAGCAGCGTCGCCATCGTGACTTCAAGCTCAAGATCGGCGCCAACGCGGTGGATCACGACGTGCGCCACGTTGCCGCCATCAAGGCCGCCCTGGGGGATCGCGCCAGCGTCAGGGTCGACGTCAACCAGGCCTGGGACGAGGCCACCGCGGTGCGCGCCATCGCCGCCCTGGAGGAGGCCGGGGTCGACCTGATCGAGCAACCGATTCCGGCCCACGAGCGGGCAGGACTGGCGCGGCTGGCCAATCGCTTCGAGGTCACCATGCTGGCCGACGAAGGCGTCCAGGACCTGCGTTGCGGGCTGGCGCTGATCGAGTCCGGCTTCAGCGGCGCCTTCGCCCTGAAGATCGCCAAGAGCGCCGGGCCGCGCGGCGCGCTGCGCCTGGCTCATCTGGCCGACGCCGGGGGCATTGGCCTCTACGGCGGCACCATGCTCGAGGGCACCATCGGTACCGCCGCTTCGCTGCACGCCTGGGCGACCCTGCCCGAGATGGCCTGGGGCACCGAGATGTTCGGCCCCTTGCTGTTGACCGATGACATCGTCACCACCCCCCTGCGCTATGACGACTTTGGCGTGGCGCTGCCGCAAGGCCCGGGACTCGGGCTCGAACTGGACCACGACAAGCTGCGCGAGTACGCGCGCAGCTAAGCGACATCGCCATCAGACCGGCCGCGCGAGCCTCCAGGGGCTGCATCGACGGCCCCCGATCGAGAGGAGAACGAGGATGCTGTTTCAGGTGGAAATGACCGTCAAGCTGCCGCCGGATATGGCGCCGGAGCGCGCCGCCGAGATCAAGGCCCGCGAGAAGGACTACGCCCAGGAGCTGCAGCGCTCCGGCAAGTGGCGCCATCTGTGGCGGGTGGCCGGCAGCTATTCCAACGTCAGCGTGTTCGACGTGGCCGACAACGCCGAGCTGCAGGAGCTGGTATCGAACCTGCCGCTGTTTCCCTACATGGAGATCCGCGTCAAGCCGCTGTGCCGCCACCCGTCCTCGATCCGCGATGACGACAGCTAGGGTCTGCCCCTGGCCAGCCAGACGTCGGGGCAGAGCGAATCGCCAGGCCCCGGCCAGTACCGCCAACAACGATAACGACAAGTACGCCACACCTGAGGACCGCCAGATGAACAGTCTCAATCCCACCACCAAGTCAGTGCGCATCTTCGACACCCCGGAGGTACAGGACTTCCTCAATACCGTCGCCGGCTTCGACAAGACCGAAGGCAACGAGCGGGCCAAGGAAATCCTGCATCGTCTGCTGTCGGACCTGTACAAGCTGATCGATGACTTCGACGTCACCCCGGAAGAATTCTGGCAGGGCGTCAGCGTGCTCAACGCGCTCGGCGCCGAGACCCAGTACGGCCTGCTGGCCCCGGGTCTGGGCTTCGATCATTACCTCGACATGCGCATGGACGCCGAGGACGCCGCCCGCGGCCTTGCCGGGGGTACCCCGCGCACCATCGAGGGGCCCCTGTACGTCGCCGGTGCCCCGGAGTCCGAGGGCGAGGCGCGCCTGGACGACGGCTCGGACACCGACGCCGAGGCAATGTGGCTGACCGGTCAGGTACGCGATACCCAGGGCCAGCCGATCTCACGGGCCAAGGTCGAGATCTGGCACGCCGACAGCAAGGGCAACTACAGCTTCTTCGACCCGTCCCAGGCCGACTTCCACCTGCGTCGTACCATCTACACCGACGCCGATGGCCGCTATCGCGCGCGCAGCATCATCCCCTCCGGCTACGGTTGCCCCCCGGACAGCCCGACCCAGCAGGTGCTGGACCTGCTCGGTCGTCATGGCCAGCGACCGGCGCATATCCACTTCTTTATCTCGGCGCCCGGGTACAAGCACCTGACCACCCAGATCAACCTCGCCGGCGACCCCTACACCTACGACGACTTCGCCTTCGCCACCCGCGAGGAGCTGGTGGTGGACGCCAGGCGCATCGAGGACGCCAGCGAGGCCAGCGATCGTGGCCTCGAGGGGCCCTTCACCGAGGTGGTGTTCGACATCGAGCTTGCCGCCACCAGCGAGACCGAGCTGCAGCAGCGTCACAAGCGCCCCCGCGCCCTCGAAGACGGCTGAGCCGCCTGGACTCGCGACAACCCTGAACTAACCGCCGAGTTCCACGGGAGCCCCCGTGGTGGACAGCGCCGCGCCAAGCCACGCCTGCCCTACGGGCATGTTGCCCCAAAGGGTGGGCTGGGCGAGCGACTCGGAACAGCTGCCCGAATGAGAGAGGAGAACAACGATGAGCAACAAACTCGATCAGATCGAAGCCCGCGTGCGTGGTGCCGTCGAGGATGACCCCGAACAGGGCGTCTTTCGCTGCCACCGCAGCATGTTCACCGACCCCGAGTTCTTCGAGCTCGAGATGAAGCACATCTTCGAGGGCAACTGGCTGTTCATGGCCCACGAGAGCCAGATCGCCGAGCCCGGTGACTACTTCACCCTGAACATGGGGCGCCAGCCGGTGGTCATCACCCGCGACAAGGAGGGCGAGCTTCACGCCCTGATCAACGCCTGCGCCCACCGCGGTGCCACCATCTGCCGTCGCAAGCAGGGCAACAAGGGCACCTTCACCTGTCCCTTCCACGGCTGGACCTTCAAGAACGACGGGCGTCTGCTCAAGGCCAAGAACGAGAAGGCCGGCGCCTACCCGGACGCCTTCAAGCAGGACGGCTCCCACGACCTCAAGCGCCTGCCCAAATTCAGCAATTACAAGGGCTTCCTGTTCGGCAGCCTGAGCGACGACGTCATGCCCATCGAGGAGTACCTGGGCGAGACCATGAAGGTCATCGACAACATCGTCGACCAGGCCCCGGAAGGTCTCGAGATCCTGCGCGGCACCTCGTCCTACACCTACACCGGCAACTGGAAGCTGCAGGCCGAGAACGGCGCCGACGGCTACCACGTCAGCACCGTGCACTGGAACTACGCCTCCACCATGGACCGTCGCAACTACGACGAAGGCGGCACCAAGGCGGTGGACGCCGACGGCTGGTCCAAGTCCAAGGGCGGTTTCTACTCCTACGAGAACGGCCACATGATGCTGTGGACCCGGCTGCTCAATCCCGAGGTGCGTCCGGTCTACGAGCACAAGGAGCGCATCGAGAAGGAGCTGGGCGAGGCCCGCGCCGACAACATCGTCAACCAGACCCGCAACCTGTGTCTGTACCCCAACGTCTATCTGATGGACCAGTTCTCGACCCAGATTCGGGTGTTGCGTCCGCTGGCGGTGGACCGTACCGAGGTCACCATCTACTGCTTCGCGCCCAAGGGTGAGTCGGCGGAGAACCGTCGCGTGCGCATCCGCCAGTACGAGGACTTCTTCAACGTCAGCGGCATGGGCACGCCGGATGACCTGGAGGAATTCCGCGGCTGCCAGAACGGCTACAACGGTGCCCTGGCCGAATGGAATGACCTGTCGCGTGGCGCCAAGCAATGGATCGATGGTCCCGACGAAGACGCCAGCGCCATCGACATGAAGCCGCTGAAGAGCGGTGCCTCGCCGGAGGACGAAGGCCTCTACGTGCTGCACCACCAGCACTGGGTCGAGGAAATGCTGCGCGCCATCGACAAGGAACGCAGCCAGTTCATCGCCACGGCCTCAGCCTGAATCCTGCGGAAAGGAGACGAATCATGAGCATCAGCTATCACGACATCCAGGCCTTTCTTTATCGCGAAGCACGCCTTCTGGACGAACGCGAGTGGGACGAGTGGCTGACCCTGTACCACAAGAAGGCCGAGTTCTGGATGCCCTGCTGGGACGACGACGACACCCTGACCGGCGACCCGAACAGCGAGATTTCGCTGATCTACTACCCCAATCGGGAAGGGCTCGAAGATCGCGTCTATCGGATCAAGACCGAGCGCAGTGGCGCCAGCACGCCGGAGCCGCGCACCACCCACCAGATCACCAATATCGAGGTGATGAAGGACGAGGGCGACAGCCTGGAGGTGCGCTTCAACTGGCACACCCTGAGCCACCGCTACAAGCAGACCGACAGCTACTTCGGGGTGTCTTTCTACACCCTGGACGTGTCCGGCGACAGCCCGCTTATCACGCGCAAGAAGGTGCAGCTCAATAACGATTATATCCACCAGGTCATCGACGTTTATCACATTTAAGTCGGTGAAGGAGAACGACCATGAGCTTCACCATCGCGCTCAACTTCGAAGACGGGGTGTCGCGCTTTATCGACTGCAACGAGGGCGAGACCGTCCTCGATGCGGCCTACCGCAACAAGGTCAATCTGCCGATGGACTGCTCCGACGGCGTCTGCGGCACCTGCAAGTGCCACTGCGACCAGGGCGAGTTCGAGCTGGGTGACGAGTACATCGACGAGGCGCTGTCCGACGAGGAACTGCACGAGGGGCAGGTGCTGACCTGCCAGATGGTGCCGTCCTCGGACTGCGTGCTGTCGGTGCCGGTGGCCTCGACGATATGCAAGACCGAGGTCGACAGCCGTGCCTCCACGGTGGTCCACGTCGAGCCCTTGTCCGAGGACTCCATCGAGCTTGCCATCGATATCGAAGGCGAGCCGCTGAACTTCCTGCCGGGGCAGTACGTGCACCTGGAGGTACCGGGCTGTGGTGAACACAGAAGCTACTCGTTCAGCTCGCTGCCGGGGGAGTCCCGCGCCAGTTTTCTGATCCGCAATGTGCCGGACGGGCTGATGAGCGGCTATCTGGCGGACAAGGCCAAGGCCGGTGACGCCATGGCGGTGACCGGTCCCATGGGCAGCTTCTACCTGCGCGCCATCCAGCGCCCGATCCTGATGCTGGCCGGTGGCACCGGGCTTGCTCCCTTCCTGTCGATGCTCAAGCAGCTTGCCGCGCTCGAGGTCCAGGGCGAGGGCGCAGGCCAGCCGATCCACATGATCTACGGCGTGACCAAGGACGATCACCTGGTCAAGTGCGAAGAGCTCGACGCGGCGGTCGAGGCGCTGCCCGACTTCGACTACCTGACGGTGGTCGCCGACGAGGACAGCAGCCACGAGCGCAAGGGCTACGTCACCCATCACATGGACCCGCAGAAGCTGCATGACGGCGACGTCGACGTCTACCTGTGCGGCCCGCCGCCGATGGTGGACGCGGTGCTCAAGCACTTCGACCAGCAGGGCATCAAGCCGGCGAGCTTTCACTACGAAAAGTTCACGCCCAACTGACGCGTCCTGCCCGGAACCAGATCTGGCAAGGGAGACCTTTCGCCCTTGCCGACAACAGACAGCCGCAGGCCGGGGCTCCCTGTCCAGCGAGAGCCCCGCAATCTCATAACGATAATCACAACCTGACGAGACATGATCATGGCCAAGCTCACTATCGATAAAAACCTCAACACCGATAACACGCCCAGCACCGATAACACGTACAGCCGCCGCCAAGCTTCCCTGTCATCCCGGCGCCTTGGCCCGCTTGCACGTTCGCTGCAGGCCGCGACCCTGGCGCTGGCCGGCGCCGCCCTGTCCACCCAGGCCCTGGCCGAGCACGACGTCAAGCTCGGGCTGATGCTGCCGTACTCCGGCACCTACGCCGCACTAGGCGAGTCCATCACCAATGGGCTGAAGCTCGCCATCGAGCAGGAGGGCGGCAGCCTCGGTGGTCATGGTGTCGAGTACGTGACCCTGGACTCCGAGGCCAACCCCTCCAAGGCGCCCCAGAACATGAGCCGCCTGGTCAAGGGTGATGGCGTCGACGTGGTCATCGGTCCGGTCCACTCCGGCGTCGCCATGGGCATGCTGCGGGTGGCCAAGCAGACCGGCGCCATCACCATCATTCCCAACGCCGGACTCGAGGCGGCCACCAACCAGCTGTGCATGCCCAACGTCTTTCGCACCTCGTTCAGCATGTGGCAGAACAGCTATCCCATGGGTCAGGTGGCCTATGACCAGGGCCATCGCAAGATCGTCACCATCACCTGGGACTACGCCGGCGGCAAGGAAGACCTGGCCGGCTTCGAGCAGGCCTTCACCGATGCCGGCGGCGAGATCGTCGAGCAGATCCTGGTGCCGTTTCCGAGCACCGAGTTCCAGACCTACCTGGCGCAGATCGCCAGCATCGCCCCTGACGCCGTCTACACCTTCTTCGCCGG
>CEVO01113463.1_pt1 | contig 11230 bp, 10 predicted proteins | sample 531511 | NCBI WGS metagenome assembly CEVO01 (sample SAMEA2623907, study PRJEB7988) | marine metagenome | biome: marine biome (ENVO:00000447); feature: mesopelagic zone (ENVO:00000213); material: "saline water (ENVO:00002010), including plankton (ENVO:xxxxxxxx)" | depth 800 m | reverse complement strand
GGCGGCGCTCATGTTCTGCCACAGCTGGACGCTGGCGCGGGGATCGAAGCCGGCGTCGGCCATCAGCTGCAGGCCGATGGTGTCGGCCTCACTCTCGTGACTGCGCGAGAACGGCAGCAGGATGCCGTACTGGGCGCCCATGCCCATGGCCGCCATCAACTGATCGCTGCCGGTGACCCCCTGGGAGCCGAGGGCCGTACCGACCACCGACATGCCAAGCTGGGTCGCGCTTTCGGTGGAGGCGCGCTCGTTGGCGTGATGGGCCAGCACGTGGGCGATCTCGTGGCCGATGACGGTGGCCAGCTGGTCCTGGTTGGTGGCGACGTCGAGCAGACCGGTGTTGACCCCCACGTAGCCGCCCGGCAGGGCAAAGGCGTTGGCGTCCTCGGACTCGAACACCTTGACCTGCCAGTTCTGGTTGCGCTGGTCTTGCGGCAGCGCCTGGACCACGTTGCGGGTCACGCACTGCACGTACTCGAGCTGGCGCCCGCTCACGGTGGGCAGCTCCTGCTGGTACTGGTCGAAGGCCTGGGCGCCCATCTGGCTGAGCTGCTGTTCGTCCAGCAACAGCATCTGGGAGCGACCAGTGGGTGAGGTGGAACAGGCAGCAACGGTAACCATCAGGGCGCAGGCGCCCACGGCCTTCATCCAGCGCATGGGGGGTCTCCTTGTCATGATCCGCCGGGGTCGAGCCCGAGCGTGTAGAATCGGTGGCAACTGGCCTCAAGATACCCGGACTGCTGGAAGGGTCAACCGCAAAGGTAGTGCACGGCCGGTCGCTAACCAGCGACAGACCCTGACCGGCGGCCATCATTCGTTACAAGGACACCTGCCCCGATGGACACTCAACTCGCCCAGCGTCTGCTGGCCCTTCTCGATCGCGTCGAACCCTGGCTGCCCGAGCCCCGCCCTGCGGTGGACTGGCGTCGTGACGTCGCTGCGCTGTGGCAGCGCCACGCCCTCGGCGGGCAACTGGTGCCGGTGCCGCCTCGGGATGCCCTGAGCCTGGACGACCTGGTCGGGGTGGAGCGCCAGAAGCGCGAGCTGCTGGCCAATACGCGGGCCTTTCTGCGTGGCCTGCCGGCCAATCACGCGCTGCTGTGGGGCTCTCGTGGCAGCGGCAAGTCGTCGATGGTGCGCGCGCTGCTCAATACCCTGGCCGATGAAGGCCTGCGGCTGATCCAGGTGGACCGCCACGACCTGGCCGGACTGCCGCTGCTGGTGGAGCAGTTGCGTCACGAACCGGCGCGCTTCGTGGTGTACTGCGATGATCTGTCCTTCGAAGGCTCCGACGACGCCTACAAGGCGCTCAAGAGTGTCCTCGACGGCACCCTGACCGGCCCCCCGGAAAACGTGTTGATCTACGCCACCTCCAACCGGCGCCACCTGATGCCGGAGCATATGAGCGACAACCAGCAGAGCCACCTGACGCCGGACGGCGAGGAGCTGCACCACGGCGACGCGGTGGAGGAGAAGATCTCGCTGTCCGACCGCTTCGGATTGTGGCTGGCGTTTCATCCGTTCAACCGGGAGACCTATCTCGATACCTGTCGCCACTGGGTCGAGCGCCTGGGCCAGCCGCAGGACTGGGATGACGAAGCGCCGGTGGCGGCCACCCGCTTTGCCACCATGAGAGGTGGACGCAGCGGCCGCTGTGCCTACCAGTTTGCGCTGGACTGGGTAGGGGCTCGTCGCCTGGCAGAGCAAGCCTGAGGCGCTGCCGCAGGCTTGCAGGCCAGGCTCAGCAGCGAGCGAGGCATGGTCTCGACATCCGGCAGCATGCGTGCACGAAAACGCCCGGTTCCTCTGGCGAGGGACCGGGCGTTTCGTTGTCGTTCAACACCAGGGGCGAAAGAGCGGCGAGTGACGCCGGTGACGCTTAGCGGCGGCTCTTGCGCGCCTCCTTGGTGCGCCCCAGTTCGCGCTTCTTGGCCTTTTCCTTGTCGGAGGCTTCGGCCAGTCGGTCGTAGGGGTTCTTGCCGGAGCGGAACTCGAAGCGCATCGGCGTGCCTCGGACCTTGAGCACCTTGCGGAAGGTGTTGGTCAGGTAGCGCTTGTAGGCTTCGGGCAGCTTGTCGGTCTGGTTGCCGTGGACCACGATGATCGGCGGGTTGCTGCCGCCCTGGTGGGCCATGCGCAGCTTGATCCGGCGGCCGTGGACCATCGGCGGCTGGTGCTGCTCGACGGCGTCCTGCAGCAGCGTGGTCAGACGGTTGGTCGACCAGTGGCTGTTGGCGGAGGCGAAGGCGCGCTCCAGCGACGGGTACAGGTCGCCCACGGCGGTGCCGTGCAAGGCCGAGATGAAGTGCAGCTCGGCGTAGTCGGCGAAGCCCAGACGGCGCTTGATCTCGGCGCGCATCTTGTCCTTGGCCTCGCTTTCCAGGCCGTCCCACTTGTTGACCGCCAGTACCAGCGCGCGGCCCGAGGTCAGCACATAGTCGAGCAGGTGCAGATCCTGCTCCACCAGGCCGGTGCGGGCATCGAGCACCATGATCGCGACGTGGCACTCCTTGATCGCGTCCAGGGTCTTGATGATCGAGAACTTCTCGGCCACCTCGGTGACGTTCTTGCGCCGCCGGACGCCGGCGGTATCGACCAGTACGTAGGGCTTGCCGCGACGCTCGAAGGGGATCTCGATGGCGTCGCGGGTGGTGCCGGCTTCATCGAATACCACCACCCGGTCCTCGCCCAGCAGGCGGTTGACCAGGGTCGACTTGCCCACGTTGGGACGACCGATGACACCGATGCGGATACCCTTGCTGCCGGTGTCCGCGGGGATGTCCATGTCGCGCTCGGGGAACGGCGAGAGCACCTCGTCGATCAGCGCGGTGACATTGCGGCCGTGGGCCGCTGCGATGGGCCGGGGATCGCCGAGACCGAGCTGCCAGAAGTCGGCCATGGCCGAGTGTTCCTCGAGGCCGTCGGTCTTGTTGACCACCAGCCAGGTCTTCTTCTGGTTGACCCGCAGGTGGTTGGCGATGGCCTCGTCGGCGACATTGAGGCCGGCACGCGCGTCCACCAGGAACAGCACGATGTCGGCTTCGTCGATGGCCTGCAGCGACTGTTCGGCCATGGCCGCGTCGATGCCTTCCTCGTCACCGCTGATGCCGCCGGTGTCGATGACGGTGTAGGCCTTGTTGCCGAGCATGCCGTTGCCGTACTTGCGATCCCGGGTGAGGCCGGGGAAATCGGCCACCAGGGCGTCGCGAGAGCGGGTCAGGCGGTTGAACAGGGTCGACTTGCCCACATTGGGCCTGCCGACCAGTGCGATCACGGGGGTCATGGGCGGATGTCCAGAGCCTCCAGGCTTCCGTCATTGGCCAGGGCGTACACGCGCTTGCCGTCGGTGAGAGGGCGCACGCTGATGCCTGAGCCGTCAATATGGGTGCGGCCGACCAGGCGTCCGCTGCTGGCGTCGATAAAGTGCACATAGCCTTCGGCGTCGCCGAGCACGATGCGGCCGTCGGCGAAGGCCGGGGCGGTCACCGAGCGACCGTAGAGGTCCTCCAGGCGCCACAGCTCGTTGCCGCTGTTGGCGTCGAAGGCGATCAGGCGGCTGGCCTCGTCGACCACGTAAAGCGTCTCGCCCACCAGCACCGGGGTGTGGTAGCTGGACAACGGCGTCGACCACAGGGTCTCGCCGCTCTGGGCGTTGAGCGCCACCAGGCGACCATTGAAGCTGGTCACGAACAGGCGGCCGTCCGGGGTCAGCACCGGCTGGCCGGCCAGGTCGACCAGACGGTCGATGTCATTCATGCCGGTGGCCACGGCGATGGTGCGCTCGGAGATCTGCTGGCCCGAGCGGTTGTCGATGATCGACAGACGGCCGTTGGCAAAGCCGGCGAAGGTCACCTGATCGATGGCGGTGGGGGTGCCGGTGCTGCGCAGGGTCAGCGACGGCATATTGGCGCTGAACACCCACTGGCGGTCACCGGACAGGCGATCCAGGGCGGTCACGGTGCCGTCCACCGCCTGCACGATCAACAGCTGGGTGGTCGGCTGGGGCGCGGCCAGCACTTCGCTGGGCACACGGGTACGCCACTTGACCCGGCCATTGCGCTGGTCGAGGGCGACCACCTCGCCATTGCGGGTGGCGAGGAACAGATCGCCGTCCACTGCGGTGATACCGCTGGAGATCGGTGAATCCAGTTCGGCTTCCCATTGGGTGTCGCCGTTGGCGGTGTTGAACGCCTCGACCAGGCCTTCCTCGTCGGCGGCGAACAGGGTGGAACCGGCCAGGGCGGGTTCGATGGGGTAGGTGGCCTCACCCAGGCCTGCGCCCACGCCTTCGCTCCAGCGGGTTTCGACCCGGGTGGACTCGGCGAAGTCCTTGAGCTCCTTGGGCGGATACTGGGGCTCGGACTTGCTGGCGCAGCCGGTCAGCAGGGCGGTCAGGGTGACGGCGGTCGCCAGGGCGATCCGGGTTCGGTTAAACGGGGTCTTCATAGGGTGGCCTCCTGATCACCGAGGTCGTCGAGCTTGAGCGAGATACCGTAGAGCGGCTGACCGCTTTCTTCGGCCAGTGACTGGGCGCTCTGCCAGGCCTCGGCGGCCTGGTCGTGCTGGCCGGTGGCGTGGTAGATGTCGCCGCGCACGTTGTCGCGCTGGGCGGCCAGGGCCTCGGGGATGTCACCGTCGAGGGTGGCAAGGGCGGTCTCGTGGTTGCCCTCGGCGCTCTGCAGGCGCGCCAGGCGCAGGCGGGCGAGGCCGGTCAGGTAACCATCGTCGCTGCCCTCGATGAGGGTCTCCAGCGACTCGCGGGCGCCCTCGACATCGCCTGCGTCGACCTCCAGGCGGGCCTCGAGCAGCAGCGCAAGCTCGCTGTACAGGGTGCCGTCGTGGTCTTCCTGCAGGGTGTCGACCAGCCCCTGGGCCTGGGCCAGGGCCCCGTCGTCGAGGCTGTCGCGGCTGGCCAGGTCAAGAAGCTGCTGGTAGCTGCTGGAGGCGGCCACGGCCTGCCCCTGCTGGTAGTCCTGCCAGGCGTTCCAGCCGAACACGCCAGCGGCGGCCAGTACCGCACCGGCGAGCAGCGAGGTGCCGTTTTCCTTCCACCAGCGCTTGATCGCCTCAAGCTGTTCTTCTTCGGTTCTCAGCTCCGCCACGGGCGGTCTCCTTCTAATGGTCGTGCCGTCACTCGGACAGCAGGCTCGTCAGGGTGGTGGCCAAGGACGCTTGCTCGACCACGCGTTGTTCGCGGTCGTCACGCAGGAACTTGATCGCCACCTGGCCGTTTTCACGTTCGTTTTCGCCGATCAGCAGGGCGAGGCGGGCACCGCTGCGATCGGCCTTCTTGATGCGGCTCTTGAAGCTGCCGCCGCCACAGTGCAATTGCACGCCAAGGGCCGGCAGTTCATCGCGCAGGCGCTCGGCCAGGGCCATGGCGTCGCCGTCGGTGCTGGCGTCCATGCCCAGCACGTAGGCGTCGAGCGGGGCGCGAGCCTCCTGCGGCACGATGTCCAGGGTCTCGAGCAGCAGGATCAGACGCTCGATGCCCATGGCGAAGCCCACCGCCGGGGTCGGCTTGCCGCCGAGCTGCTCGACCAGGCCGTCGTAGCGTCCGCCGGCGCACACGGTGCCCTGGCTGCCGAGGGCGTCGGTGGTCCACTCGAACACGGTGCGGCAGTAGTAGTCGAGACCGCGCACCAGGCGCGGGTTGATCACGTAGTCGATGCCGGCGGCGTCGAGGCGCGCGGTCAGCGCCTCGAAGTGCTCGCGGGACTCCTGATCCAGATGATCCATCAGCTGGGGCGCCTGGCTCAGCATCTCGGCCATGGCCGGATTCTTCGAGTCGAGGATACGCAGCGGGTTGCTGGTCAGGCGGCGCAGCGAGTCCTCGTCGAGGACCTCGCGGTGCTGCTCGAAGTAGGCCACCAGGGTGTCGCGGTAGGCCGCGCGCGCCTCATTGGAGCCCAGCGAATTGAGCTCCAGGGTGACGTGATCAAACAGGCCGAGCTGCTTCCACAGACGCGCCGACAGCAGGATGACTTCGGCGTCGATGTCCGGGCCTTCCAGGCCGTAGGTCTCGACCCCGACCTGATGGAACTGACGGTAGCGGCCCTTCTGCGGGCGCTCGTGGCGGAACATCGGGCCGGTGTACCACAGCCGCTGGGTCTGGTTGTACAGAAGGCCATGTTCCATCGCCGCGCGAACCGCGCTGGCGGTGCCCTCGGGGCGCAGGGTCAGGCTGTCGCCGTTGCGGTCCTCGAAGGTGTACATCTCCTTCTCGACGATGTCGGTGACCTCGCCGATCGAGCGGGCGAACAGGGCCGTCTGCTCGACGATAGGGGTACGGATCTCGTTGTAGCCGTAGCGCTTCATCAGCGCCTGAACCTGGGACTCGAAGTACTGCCACACCGGCGAGGCGTCGGGCAACAGGTCATTCATGCCACGGATGGCCTGGATCTTCTTGCTCAAAACTTGCTCCTTGGTCTCGCCGTAGTCACGGCCCTCGCCCGGCCTCACCGGGCGAGGGCGTTACAGGCGAGCGATGACGTCGCGTTCTGTCGCTTCCTTCTCGGCGACCTTCTGGCGAATCAGCGCCTCGAGATCGTCGACCAGGTGGTCATTGCGCAGTTTGCTGGCGGGCTTGCCGTCGATGTAGACGAGGTTGGCCGGGGTGCCGCCGGTCAGGCCCAGGTCGGCTTCCTTGGCCTCGCCGGGGCCGTTGACCACGCAGCCGATGACGGCCACGTCCAGCGGCGTCATCACATCCTCGAGGCGCTCTTCGAGGGCGTTCATGGTGCTGATGACGTCGAAGTTCTGACGCGAACAGCTCGGGCAGGCGATGAAGTTGATGCCCTTGGCCCGCAGGCGCAGGCTCTTGAGCATGTCAAAGCCGACCTTGACCTCTTCGACCGGATCCGCTGCCAGCGATACCCGGATGGTGTCGCCGATACCGTCCATCAGCAGCATGCCAAGGCCGATGGAGGACTTGACGGTGCCCGAACGCAGACCGCCAGCCTCGGTGATACCCAGGTGCAGCGGCTGCTCGATGCGTGAGGCCAGGTCACGGTAGGCGGCCACCGCCATGAACACGTCGGAGGCCTTGACGCTGACCTTGAAGTCGGGGAAGTCGAGGCGATCCAGGTGATCGATATGGCGCATCGCCGATTCGACCAGGGCCGCCGGTGTCGGTTCCCCGTACTTCTTCTGCAGGTCCTTCTCCAGCGAGCCGGCGTTGACGCCGATACGGATCGGGATACCGTTGTCACGGGCGGCGGAGACCACCGCCTGGACGCGGTCTTCACGGCCGATATTGCCAGGGTTGATGCGCAGGCAGTCGACCCCTAGCTCAGCCACGCGCAGGGCGATGCGGTAGTCGAAGTGGATGTCGGCCACCAGCGGCACCTGGGTGCCCTGCTTGATGCGACCGAAGGCCTCGGCGGCGTCCATGGTCGGCACCGAGACGCGCACGATATCGGCGCCGGCCTGTTCGAGGGCACGAATCTGGCCAAGGGTGGCCTCGACGTCCAGGGTGTCGGTGTTGGTCATGCTCTGCACCGAGATGGGAGCGTCGCCCCCGACCGGTACCGAACCGACATGAATCTGGCGTGACTGGCGTCTTTTGATCGGTGAGTGCGAATGCATGGCGATCAATCACTCTCCCAGGGTAAAGCGGGCGACATTGTTTCTGCCGGCGCGCTGTTGCAGGTCGACGGTTTCGCCGCCCCACAACAACTCCACGCCGGTGGCGTTGCCGACAGTCATGCGGAAGGGCGGCTCGCCCTCCACGGTGGCTTCGGTGCCCGGTGACTGCAGGCCGACGAAGACTCGGGTATTGGTGCTGTCGAAGATCTCGGTCCAGGACTGCTCGTTGAAGGTCAGCTTGAGGATACGACGGCTGTCGGCAGCCGGCGCGGCCTCGGCGGCGCCCTCATCCTCGGCGCCCTGTGCATCGGCGGAGGCAGTCTGCTCGGCGCTGGCGTCGTCGGCATTCACGCTTGCAGCCTGGTCGGTGCTGTCGTTGACGCTGTCGTCAGCGGGCTCGCTGGCTTCGGCGGCAGCCGCTTCGGTGGCCGCCACGGTGCTCGGCGTCGAGGCGCCAGGCTCGGCGCCGGCGCTTTCTGCAGCGCTGTCGGCGGTGGCCTGCTCGCCATCGACCAGTCCCATCTCGCTGTCCTCGGCGGGCAGCGGGGGCAGGTTGTCGTCGCCCTCGGTGGCCTCGTCGCTGACCGCGGCGTTGCCGTCGATGGTGTCCACCGAGACCGGGCCGTTGTCGCTGACCTCGGGCGGCTCGCTGCCACCACGGCTCTGCCACCACATCAGGGTCAGCCCGATCAGGCCGGCGATGACCACCAGGGTCATCAGCCGAAACAGCCAGGCGCCCAGGCGCGAGGGGGGCTTGTTGATGTACACCGGGGTGACCTTGCGCTCGACTTCCTCGTTGCCCATGCGCGCTTCGTACAGCGCCATCACCCGGCCGACATCGACGCCGAGCAACTGGGCGTAGCTGCGCAGGTAGCCGCGTCGGTAGGTCACCACCGGCACTTCATCGTAGTTGTCGATCTCCAGCCCCTCGATCACGGCGGGACGGAGGTTGAGGGCTGCCCCGACTTCCTCGCGGGTCAGCCCCTGGCTCTCTCGTTCATGGCACAGCAAGGCGCCGGGAGAGGCGTCCCCGGAGGGCGTTTTGGACAAGGAGACCTCGGAGTCGGTGTACTGACTGTCGCTCATGGCTGAGCTTCCTTCATCGTGTAAACAGTGATCAAAGCGCGCGTGAAGGCTGGTCGGGTTCGGCCGATGACCGGGCGCCGGTGTCGGCGTCTCCCAGGCTAGCGGCAAGCTGCCTGGCGGCGGTGGTCCATCCCGCCTGGCTCACGAAGCGATCCAGCTGTGATCGGGCGCGCATAAGGTTGCCCTGTGCGTATTCCAGTTCGGCGAGGGTCAAGTGGCTCGCGGGCAGGCTCGAGTCGATGCGTTGGGATCGCTCCAGCGCCGCCCTGGCCGTCTCGACCTCGCCGAGTTCCCACCGGCAGCGTCCCAGGTTGGCAAACAGCTGGGCCCGGTGGGCATAGTGTATATCGTGACTGGCCTGTTCAAGCTGCTCGCAGGCCTCACCGGTTTGCCCCCGATCATACAGGAAGGCGGCGTAATTGTTGCGTGCCCGGGTGAAGTTCGGGTCTTCATCGAGGGCGCGTCGAAAGAACTCGTCCGCCAGCGCCGCTTCCCCCTGGCGTTGGTGAATCAGTGCCAGGGCCTGCAGCGCGGCGGCGTCATCGGGATCGAGCGAGACGGCGCGATCGAGTGCCGCCGTGGCGCGGGGAAGGTTGCCCTGGCGCAGGTAGGCTTCGCCGAGGTTGCGATAGGCGACGGCGGGGGACTCGTCTGACTGGGGCACGGCGACGGCGCAGCCGGCAAGCGTCAGGGGAAGCGCGATGGCCAGTCCGATGACCCGGCCGCGCAGGCCGGCGCTTGAGCTGTCTGCCTGGCACGTCATGGCGTTGTCGTACTCCCGCTGCTTGGCCGTGGCGGGAAGGCGTCTGGCGACACCCGCCCGTGGGCAGGAAAAGGCCCGAATATCAAAGCGCCGTGCCGGAATGAAGTCAAGACGGCAGGGTCAGTCGGCGTCGATCTGGATCGACTGAATGTAGCGTTCGTGACGACGCGTACGATCCTTGACCCGTCCTACCAGCTGGCCGCAGGCGGCGTCGATGTCATCGCCCCGGGTCGACCGGATCGGCGCGGTATGACCCAGTTCGTAGAGCCAGCGCTGGAAGCGCATCACCTGATTGCGGGAGGGCTTCTCGTAGCCGGAATGGGGGAAGGGGTTGAAGGGGATCAGGTTGATCTTGCAGGGCAGTTCCTTCAACAGCTCCGCCAGTTCACGGGCATGCTCCTGCTGGTCGTTGACGTCCTTGATCACCGTGTATTCGATGGTGACCTGGCGGGTGTCGTCGCACTTGGCCAGATAACGGTGGCAGGCGTCCAGCAGTGAGCGGATGTTGTACTTGCGGTTGAGCGGTACCAGTTCGCTGCGCAGCGCATCATTGGCGGCGTGCAGCGAGATCGCCAGGCTGACGTCGAGTTCGTCGCCCAGGCGGTCGAGCATCGGTACCACCCCGGAGGTGGACAGGGTGACACGGCGTTTCGACAGGCCGTAACCCTGATCGTCGAGCATCAGCTTCATCGCCGGCACGACGTTGTCGTAGTTCATCAAGGGTTCGCCCATGCCCATCATCACCACGTTGGTGACCGGACGATTGGCGCTGTCCTTGCGTGAGCCGCCACTGTTGGAGGCGACCCATACCTGGCCGATGATCTCGGCGCTGGTGAGGTTACGCTGAAAGCCTTGCTTGCCGGTGGAGCAGAAACTGCAGTCCAGCGAGCAGCCGACCTGGGATGACACACACAGGGTGCGGCGCTTGCCGTTGTCGGCGGGGATAAGCACGGTTTCGACGTAGCTGCCGTCCTCGACCTCCACTACCCACTTGCGCGTCCCGTCCTTGGAGGCGCCTTCATAGACGACCTTGGGACCGCGTACCTCGGCGGTTTCCTCGAGGCGTGCGCGCAGCGCCTTGGACAGGTTGGTCATGGCGGCGAAATCGTCGACGCCTTCGTGGTGAATCCATTTCATCACCTGGGCGGCACGGAACTTCTTCTCACCGATGGAGAGGAAGAAGGCTTCCATCTCTTCTCGGGTCATGCCGAGCAGGTTGACGCGTTGGGGAGCAGCGGTGGTGGTCATGGCAGGTTCAGCGGGTCGGTGGGCAGAAAGGAGCGAACGGATGCCAGGGGCATCCGTTCACCGATGGGGCCGCAATCACGAGGGTCGGACCCCGACGCCCTTAGCGCGGGCAGATCTCGTCTGCGCCGAAGAAGTAGCTCACTTCGCGCTCGGCGGACTCGGGGGAGTCGGAGCCGTGGACGGCATTGGCGTCGATGGAGGAGGCGAAGTCGGCGCGGATGGTGCCGGCGTCGGCTTCCTTCGGGTTGGTGGCGCCCATCAGCTCGCGGTTCTTGGCGATGGCGTTGTCACCTTCCAGCACCTGCACCACGACCGGACCAGAGGTCATGAAGGACACCAGGTCGCCGAAGAAGGGGCGTTCCTTGTGCTCGGCGTAGAAGCCTTCGGCCTGCTCCTGGGACAGGTGAACCATCTTGGCGGCGACGACCTTCAGTTCGGCCTTCTCGAAGCGCGTGATGATCTCGCCGATGACATTCTTGGCGACGGCGTCGGGCTTGATGATGGACAGAGTGCGCTCTGTAGCCATGAAACTCTCCAGTAGTTGGG
>CEVO01028674.1_pt1 | contig 11230 bp, 14 predicted proteins | sample 531511 | NCBI WGS metagenome assembly CEVO01 (sample SAMEA2623907, study PRJEB7988) | marine metagenome | biome: marine biome (ENVO:00000447); feature: mesopelagic zone (ENVO:00000213); material: "saline water (ENVO:00002010), including plankton (ENVO:xxxxxxxx)" | depth 800 m | reverse complement strand
CCGGTGACACTCGGCGAGCCGGACTCCCCGGTCGAAGTCACCATCGGCCGCGTCGTCGAGTAATGCAGACCTATCGCAACCTAATCCGGCAACATCCATTGTCTGCCAAAACATAAGGAAGACTCATGCTGCAGTATCCGCAGATTGATCCCGTGGCCATTTCCCTTGGTCCCGTGCAGATTCACTGGTATGGCCTGATGTATGTGGTCGGGCTGGCCGCCGCCTGGTGGCTAGGGCGTCGTCGAGCCCATCGCCTGGGTTTGAGTCACGATGATATCGGCGATCTGATTTTTTACGCTGCCGTGGGGATCATCTTGGGTGGCCGCCTGGGCTATGCGCTGTTCTATGGGCTCGACCAGTTGCTGGCCAACCCCTTGTGGCTCTTCAGGGTCTGGGACGGGGGCATGAGCTTCCATGGCGGCCTTGCCGGTGTGCTCATCGCCGCCCTGCTGTTTGCCCGCAAGCATCGCCTGGCTTTTTTCCAGCTGACCGATTTCATCGTCCCGCTGGTGCCGATCGGCCTGGGCGCCGGGCGCCTCGGCAACTTCATCAATCACGAGTTGCCGGGACGTATCAGTGACGTTCCCTGGGCCATGGTCTTCCCCCCCATGATGGGGCTGGGGCCGGAGCCGCGGCACCCTTCAGCGCTTTATGAGTTCGCCCTGGAAGGCGTGGTGCTGTTTGCCGTGCTATGGTGGCTGTCGCGCCGACCGCGCCAGCGGGGCCTCATCTCCGGGCTGTTCCTGGTGCTGTATGGCGCCTTCCGCTTCACCGTGGAGTTCGTGCGCCTGCCCGATCCTCACCTAGGGTTCGTCGCCTTCGGCTGGCTGACCATGGGGCAGCTGTTGACCCTGCCGATGCTCATCGCGGGGCTGGCTCTGGTTGTCTGGTCAATGCGTCAGCCAGTGGATAGGGCGAAAACGGCGACGGCCTCATGAACACGGCCTTCACCTTTCTGCTGGTGCTGCTGTTCGTCGCCACACCGGTAGCGGCCCGTGGAGAGTTTCCCGCGGGCAGTGGCAAGAGCTCCCCCTTCGGTACCTCGGCTCAACGGGAATTCCTGGCGACTAAAGAAGCCTTCCGGGCCAGCGCCTGGCGAGACGATAGGCGGCTCTACGTCGGTTTCGTCATTGCCGAGGACTATTACCTCCACCGCCATCGGTTTGCACTGGAAAGTCGCTCTCCGGGCGTCAGTTTCGGTGAGCTGGCAATTCCCCCCGGCGAACCCATGGTGCACGCGTCTCTGGGGGAAATCGAGGTGTTCTATGACCAGGTGGTATTCAGTGCGCCCATCGAGGCGAGCGACACCGCTGCCGAGCCGCTGGCCATCACGGTGACCTTTCAGGGGTGTTCCGACCTGGGACTCTGCTATCCGCCCGAGCTGGTCGAGCTCGACGCGCTGTACGGTTCCCCCTCCGGCAGCCTTCGATTCTCCTCCTCGTGATACTGGGAATAGCGAAGAAGGAGCGCCTTGATTGGATCCCACCGACCTCAGCCTGCCGCCGCTGGCGGCGGCCTTCGTCTTCGGCCTGCTCGGAGGGGCGCACTGCATCGGCATGTGTGGCGGGATCATGAGTGCCCTGACCTTTGCCGTGCCCTCCAGCATGCGGCAGCCGGGACGCCTGGCCGGCCTGCTGCTCGGCTACAACCTGGGCCGCATCAGCAGTTACATGATCGCCGGCGCTCTGGTGGCGCTACTCGGCTCCGTGCTCAATCATGCCCTGGACGGCATCGCCCTGGTGCTGCGTATCCTGGCGGCGGTCATGCTGATTCTGATGGCGCTGTATATCGCCAACTGGTGGAAGGGGTTGCTACGTATCGAAGCCCTGGGTCGCTCCCTGTGGTGGCGTATCGAACCGCTAGGTCGAGGCTTGATGCCCGTCGTGAAGGTACCCCAGGCCTTCGCGCTGGGCTCGATCTGGGGCTGGATGCCCTGCGGGCTGATCTATTCAATGCTGGCCTGGAGTCTGGCCGTAGCCGAGCCGCTACGCGCCGCGGCGATGATGGGGGCCTTCGGGCTTGGCACCCTCCCCGTCGTCCTGGCGACCGGTATGGCTGCCCGGCGCATCTCGCTATGGATTCGCCATCCAGCGACCCGCACGCTGGCGGCGTTGCTGATCATCGCGTTTGCCGTCTGGCAACTCTGGCATCTGCACTCCATGACCGGCATGGACGATATGGCCAGCATGGCGCCGTCGCATCACTAATGGCAACCGCACGGGCCATCCGTCACGATAGCCGGTTGTGCCGATCCCAGCGATTCGATCAGTTGCTTCAGGCTAGGGGCCTCGGAACCATCATCATGGTCGATGCTTTCCAACCATCGCGCTATCGCCTGGAGTTCATGGATCCGCGAGCGAATGTAGCGCCCTTGTTCAGCCAGGGGAGCGTACGTATCGCTAACCGGAGGCATGTCGTGCTCCGCCCAGGTCAATATCTGCTTGATGTCTGGGAGACCGACTCCCAAAGAGCGAAGGCAATTAATGAGACGCAGGCGACCCAGTGCCTTCTCGTCATAGAGTTGATAGCCGTTGCGCGAGTCCCGTTGCGGTCGTAACAACCCCTCACGGGTGTAGTGGCGTACCGTTTCCGCAGTGACCCCACCAGCCCGAGCCAGTTCAGTGACTCGCATTGTCTTTTCCTCACCTGCCCGTTTTCAGACAGCCTACAACCGTGAGGCCGCCCAAAGGTCAAGGTATGGCTGTAGCGTTCAACTGGTGGCCTGCTGCATAAAGCGGGAACGCAAAAAATAAAGTCTTGACCTTGAAGTTGGCTTTAAGGATATCTTTCCAGCAAGCAGCGCTGCTGCCAGGTAGAAATCCAAGCCAGGCCTTCTATCAGCCTTGCTGGTGGAAAGGTGATTCCCAGAAAGATTGAGGAGAAGTGTCATGCGGAAACGTCACACAGCAATCTTGACTGCCGCCATCATCGTCGCCAGCAGCTTCGGAGCCGGCTCGCTTCTTGCGCAGGAAGAGAATCAGCAGACGCCAATGGAGGGCGACATGATGCAGGAGGGCAGCATGCACGACATGATGGGAATGATGCGTGAAATGAATACCATGATGAAAAACTGCAATGCCATGATGGAAAATATGCAACAAGGCCATGAAACCGACAGCAACACCTGAAGTGGCACTGGCCGGGGCTGCTCCGCATAGGAGCAGCCTTCGTTAGAACTGGGTAACGCGAAGGGAGGACGGTACGTGAAAAAGAGCTGTATACACCACTACTCGTCTTGGCATTGATGCCCAGTTCTCCTGTCTTTTCCCATTCCCTCGAAGATACCGAGGAAGAGCTGCAAGAGTGGGAACGTTACGCCCAATTCATCGACCAGCCATCGCCGGAATTTTCGTTGAATAATACAGACAGCAATGGCGTGTCGTCTTCCGACTTGGAACAAAGCGTCGTGGTGCTCAATATCATCCACTCGCGCTATCAAGAAGCCTGCCCGGTGCATATGAACCTGATTGCCGAGGTGCAAGAGCGAGTCAACGATACCGGCCTACGAGATGATGTTGAATTTATCACCATCGCTACCGACAGCGAGGACTTTGCCGGCACGCACAACAACATGCGGGCCTACGGTGAAAATTTCGATATGGACCCCGCCAACTGGCGGTTTCTTTATCGAAGCGAAAATGAGTTTGTCGACACCACACGCCAGGTCGCGGAAGCCTACGGTCTGAAATTCGACGATGTGGCCGAGGGCGTCCAGGCGCATGGCGTTGTGACTCATGTCATCGACCAATCAGGACGGATACGGGCCCGCTTTCATGGGCTCAAATTCGATCCGGAGCACCTAGTTTACTATGTAAAGGTGTTGGCAGAAGGACCAGAGACATTATCCACCGGTGTGTGGGATCGCATTCGCCATACTGTCGTCAACACCTTCGATTAATGCCGCGAGAGTATAGCCGGCCTAGCTGCCGAACGTTCTCGTGAACTCTATGGAGCCTTAGCGTATGAAACACTGGAAAGCGCTGACCATCGCTTCTCTATTGACCTTCCCCCTGACAGGGTTGGCAGCCGAGACGTCGGCAACCCTCTACAAGAACCCCAACTGTGGCTGTTGCGCCGAATATGCCAAGTATCTCGAACGAAACGGGTTCGAAGTGGAGACAATCGATACTCACGATCTCGCGAAGATGAAAGCCGAACACGATGTTTCCGAGAAACTGCAGGGTTGCCATACCACGCTCATCGACAACTATGTCTTCGAGGGCCACGTACCCGTGGAAAGCGTCACCCAGGTACTCGAAGAGAAACCTTTCATCAAAGGCCTGAGCGTACCCGGAATGCCACTTGGCTCACCGGGGATGTCGGGCGAGAAACAGGGCCCACTGGAGGTTTACACCCTGGCCTTTCAGCCGACCGATACCCCTGAAGTTTACGCCACCCACTGAAGGTGAGCCTTGGTCATGAGACAACTGATCGGGACCAGTTGGGTAGCGGTGGCATTGTGGGGAATGATCACCTCTTTGGCCGTCGCCGAACCACCCAAACGTGTGGGGCCGAATGGGTTTCTTCTCTGGGAAAGCCCACGCGAGGTGTCGGAAATTAGCTTCGAGGCTGGCGACGGTACCCCGCTGACGCTGACCACTTTCGGAGGAAAGCTGATCCTGCTCAACATCTGGGCGACATGGTGTGGCCCTTGCCGCGAGGAAATGCCCACCCTGGATGCCCTCCAGGCTGAATTGGGTGGTACGGATTTCGAGGTCGTCGCACTCTCGATCGATCGCAAAGGCATCGAGGTCGTCAACGAATTCTATCAGGAGGTGGGGATCGAGCATCTCGCTCCCTACGTCGATCCAACCGGCATGGCCAGCGCGAACCTCAGTGCCGTGGGTATTCCCACGACGCTTCTGCTCGACCGCCAGGGCAGGGAGATCGGACGCCTGGTCGGGGAGGCCGAGTGGGATACCCCTGAAATGATCGACTTTCTTGCCGAAACCATAGAAACCACCCAGGAGGACGCGCCATGAGTTGCTGTGACGACAAGCCCCAAAAGGGCCAAGAGAAAGCCGGACTGAAAGGCCTGGTAACAGGCCCACGCCGCTGGATGCTGCTGGGCGCTGTGGCGGTGGCTGGTGGTCTTGCCATGGGCTGGGATCAACTGGTCCTGCTGGGCATCGCCCCTATCCTGGTGACCCTGTTGCCTTGCCTCGTCATGTGTGGAGCAATGTGTATGCTGAAATGCAAGGACAAGAAAGGCAAGGCTACCGAGCCGGGCGAAGCCCCTGACGTCCAAGCCAACGTGGAAGCCTCTACCGCGGTAACCACGGAGACGGCATCTGCCAATCGCCAAGCAGCGGATCACCAGGTGCCATCCGAGCGCCCCGACTCCAAGCTCCAAGCCTAGCCACGGGATTAAGGGGGGATGTGGGAAGTTGCCAATATCGGCCTGGCCACGGCCTTTCTGGCGGGCCTGACCTCGTTCGCTTCGCCCTGTGTCTTGCCGCTCGTGCCTAGCTATCTCTCCTTCGTGGCCGGGCGCTCGCTGGGGCAGATACGGGAAGCGGACCGGCGGGAGCGGCTCCGGGTATTGACCCAGTCAATATGGTTCGTGCTCGGGTTCTCCACGGTATTCCTGATGCTGGGTGCCAGTGCCACGGCCATCGGTCGCCTGCTGCTGGTCTACCGCCAGGAAGCCAACCTGGTCGGCGGTATCATCGTCATCCTGTTCGGTGCCTTCATGACCGGGCTCATTCCGCTGCATTGGTTACAGCGAGAATGGCGATTTATCGGCAGGCTTAAGGAAGCGGGCGGGGGGCCCAGTGCGGCTTATCTGCTGGGTGTGGCGTTCGCGTTCGGCTGGACCCCCTGTATCGGCCCGATCCTGGGCGCCATTCTGACCGTCAGCGCCTCGACGGCCAATGCCCCGAGCGGAATGGCGTTGCTCGGCATCTATTCGCTGGGCCTGGGGGTGCCCTTTCTGTTGACGGCGGTGTCACTCGATCGCTTCCTGCAACACCAGAAATTTCTGCGCCGCTGGGGCCGGGTCACGCATCTGGCGGCCGGGCTGATCATGATCCTGATGGGCATCTTGATGATCACCGGCAAACTGACCGAGCTGTCCTATTGGTTATTGCGCACCTTCCCGGCGCTAGGCAGCATCGGCTAGCCATTATTCGAGGAAATATTGCAATGAACAAGATCACGAGTCGCTTCTGGCGTGCCCTGTCACTGACGAGCTGGGTCATGGCCAGTCTGAGCTTCGTCAGTATGGCCGGGGCCGCCGAGGAGGCATTGCCGTCGCTGAGTTATGACCAAACAGGCGAACGGCTGCTCAAGGTCCAGGCCAACCAGCTTTTCGAACGCACGGATGGCCGAGCGGCCTGGACGATGATTCCCTTGCCCGACGAAGTAGCGGAGGGACGGTTGGTGACGGTATCGGCAACCGCCGAACAGGCTCTCTATATCGCGGGCCCCTCGATCGGAGTGCAGCGCAGCATCAATCAGGGAGAAAGCTGGCACGAGATCGATGAGGGTCTGCCTAGCCAAAACGTTATCGCATTCACCGTGCATCGTAACCAGCCAGAAACGCTTTATGCTGTTGTCGTCGATGACGGCCTCTACCAGAGCGAAGATGCCGGCACGACCTGGAAGAAGATGGATAGCGGTCCTGCCCAGGCCGTTCGTCGGCTCGTCCACTCCGATATGGAGGGTAGCATGCAGACCGGCTGGATCTATGCGGTGTCCGACGATGCGGTTCGCCTGTCGATGGACTGCTTCTGCGGTTGGCGACCGACCGGAGAGCTCGATGCAGGCAGGGTCTATGATCTGGCCTACAAGCTCGACGATCCCGAGCACGTCTATGTGGCCACGGAGCAAGGACTGTGGCGCAGCGTCAATGGCGGCCAGGAGTGGCAGCAAGTAAAGGGTGATGGCCCGACGTTCGTCACGCTTGCGCTTGCGCCGAAAGGAACGCTCTACGCCCTGGATCGCGAGGGGGAGCTCATGCGCAGCGAAGATCAGGGCCAAACCTGGACACCCCTCGATGCGTAAGCGCTTGATCCTTGTCACAACGTGGCTGCTGATGAGTGCCGCCTGGCAGGCCATGGCGGGGGGTGGCGCCTCTTCGCGCGATACCTCTCGGCTGGAAGAGGGAGAAAGGATCTACCAGCAGTACTGTGCCAGCTGCCACGGCAGCGAGGGCGAGGGCCAGCCGAACTGGGAGCGCCAGAATGCCCAGGGCGAATTGCCCGCTCCCCCTCACGGGCCGGAGGGGCATACCTGGAAACACTCCGATGCGATGCTCTACCGAATCGTCGCCGAGGGATGGCGCGATCCCTGGAACAAGACCGAGAGACTCACCATGCCGGCCTTCGAGAATGTCCTGACCCCCGCCGAGATCCGCTCCGTGGTGAACTATCTCATGACGCTATGGACGCCGGAGCAACGACGTCATCAGGCGGAAGAAAGCGAGGGAGCCCCATTTCCGTCGCAGAGTGATTAGCTGTGGGGCTAGGGAAGCGCTGCGTAAACACCTCCGCAGCTGACGGAGAGTCAACCGCAGGGTAAAACCTGGCTTTCTTGCCACTGTCTGACCAAAGCCAACCGATGAAGCAGATTTCTGTCGCTCAGGCTCAGCAACAGAACAAGAAGAAGGTTCCCCGCAGCGAACGGTGTCTGGGAAGCCTTGAACAGGACATCATGCACGCCCCCAAGGTCAGTAGCGGCATTTTCACCACTACGCTGCTGACATTACTCTCAATACCAGCCCAGAGATGGTGGACATTTTATCGCACGCACGAAGCCCCCTGCGAGAGCGTCACCTTGAGCTGATTGTGGTAGGTTTGCATTTGCTCTCAGCTAGGACTGTCTCTCTCCTACCAGATGGGGAGTAAGATGGGTAGGAACAAACAAAAAACTATGCACAAAATAAAACCAACCAACTGTTTTATAAATAAAAAAACATCAAATTACATCTTCAGATTCAGAATATTGAGTGAGGGCCGCTGTATCCGCCAAGGCCAGCCGAGCGCTCAGCACAGAAGACGTCTTGACCCTGGCTAGCGAATCTACTAGCATGATAGTCAAGTGGATTGGGAGTTCCCGGTCGGCGCTACAGCCTCGGTGGTTTCATCGGGGCTTTTCGCTTTTTTGTGTACATGCTTAGGCTTATCAAAAAAGCCGGCAAGCGCAAACACTTTTCAGACAAGCCTTAGCGATACGAACTCAGGTTTCCGGATAGACCTTCATACCCCTTCCCTCGTATCCATCTCCCGCATCTTCCCGGCCACCATCGCAATAGAACTTCTTTTTCAGTATATCAAACGCTTTGTTTCTCTGTTCTTTTCTAATAACTTTTAGACCGATAGGACGGGCGACGAGGTCCGCAAGCTGAAGTCCTGAAGACATGGTCTTTTTGTCGGAAAACACCACGTCAAATGGCAGTTGAATCCCTGCCTGATTGCTTCCATCACAGATCCGACGAAATTCCAACTCCAGTTCTCTATCTTCTTTTTTCCCTCGACACTCAACCACTACGTGAGTCTTTTTATTTTCCTCACCTTTTTCCTGAAGAAATTCGTACAAAGTTTCCATACAGAAACGTAAAGCAAGACGATATGGGTTTGATTTATTACCATTCTGCTTCTTCAGTTCCCGCTTATCTATAGTACAGCTAATAAGGATAAAATTGCTTTTTTCTACGATGCCAGACAGCCCCGTCATGAACTGGTTCTTATGATCTCGATTTTTGAAAAAACTAAATGCTCCTTTTTCCTTTCGAATCTCATGCTCATGCAAAACCACTTGATCATGCCCAAAATAGTTGAACTTGAACTTTTCCAAAGAAGGAACAATTGCTTCACTATAATGACGCTTATGAAAAACACAAAAGGCTAGAACAAAGACTGGATAGTTTGGATCAATACTTGAAAGACCATGATCGCCACTTTTGTCTACATATACGATATATTTCCCGAATTCATCATGCATTTCATCAGATGACTCTGTACTAGATCTCGAAACATTAACATTTTCCTCACTGAACTCAAAAAGGGGAAGTTGACCCGCCTCACCATCCTTCATCTCTACCACCTCTCTTCCGCACCAAGCTCTAAAGGAACTTCCATCTCTCTAATCCAAAATACTACTATCAAACGCCATCCGCTTCGGCTTCCTTAACTCCCAGCGAAAGTTTCTCTGCCAAGTGATTGCGGAAGGCCAAGATAGAACAGCGCCTTCACTCCCCCCCGACCGATCAGTTGCTTGAGCAAGGCTCAGGAACAATGACGCAGCGACCTGCGCAAGCAACACAGACTCCATAGCAGATCACCCCAGATGCTCGATCAACTCGCTGATCAATTCGCGGTGCTCGCCGTGCCAGTGGTAGGCCACATAGGCCTTTAGCTCGATGACGGGCGCATCCTTGACCACGAACAGCCGCTGCCGGTCACACCAGGGGGCGACGATGTCCTGGGGCAGGTAGGCGGCGCCGCCACACTCAAGAAGCAGGCCGAGGGCGATGCGGCCGCTGTTGACTCTGCCGCGCGCCAGTTGGCGCTGCGGAAAGCTGCTCTCGTGGATGCTGGCAAACGCCGTGCCCCATTCGACCCGGATGTAGCCTTCGCCCACTGCCTGCTCGGCGCGTCTATCCGGCTGGCTTGAGACCATCACCAGCGGGATGGTCGCCACCTCCTCGACCCCTACGCCACTGATGCGCGGGGTGTCGTAGAGGAAGCCGACGTCGACCATGTTGCGCTCCAGCTTCTCGACCACCCGCAGCGGGGTGCTCTCCTCGGCGCGAACGCCCAGGGTCGGGTAGGCGCGATAGATGGTGGCGAGCCAGTCCTGCAGGAAGATATCCCAGAGGCTGGCGACCCCCGCCACCACCAGACGCCGCTGGTGCCGCTCGCTCAGGGCGGTGTCCTCGTAGGCTCGCTCCCAGGCGTCGAGCAGAAAGCGGGCGTGACGCTCCATGCGCTCCCCGGCAGGGGTCAAACCGATGTGGTGATGGCCGCGGCTGAACAGCGACAACCCCAGCTGCGCCTCGAGTTGGCGTATACGTGCGCTGACCGTCGAGGGCGAGACACAGAGGCTCTCTGCGGCCTTGCCGAAATTGCGCAGCCGGCTGACCTCGAGAAAGGTCTTCAGCAGTTGGGTATCCACGGCTCACCTATGCGGTTTTTTTGTTCGTGAAGCGCAAAAAATTTTGTTTTTCAGGATACCCGCATTTCTCTAGGCTTGCCCGACCCCCTACTTCTGCCCACCTGAGGTTCCGCCATGGCGTCGTCCCCCAAGCGTTATCTGCCCTTCCTGCGCTGGAGACGTGGCCTCGACCGCCGCACCCTGTCGGCGGACATGATGGCGGGCCTTACCGGCGCCATCCTGGTACTGCCACAGGGCGTGGCCTATGCCTTCATCGCCGGGCTGCCACCGGAGGTCGGGCTCTACACGGCGATCGTCGCGGCCACGGTGGCGGCGCTGTTCGGCAGTTCCTGGCACATGATCTCAGGCCCCACTGCGGCGCTCTCAATCGTGCTGGCCAGCGTGATCGGCGGCCTCGGCACGCTGACACCCGACCAATACCTGGGAGCGGCGCTGACCATCACGCTCCTGGTCGGACTGATCCAGCTGGCCATGGGGCTCTTGCGCCTCGGCAATCTGGTGAGTTTCATCTCCCACACGGTGGTCATCGGCTTCACCTCTGGTGCGGCCATCCTGATCGCCACCAGTCAGATGGAGCACCTGCTTGGCGTGTCCATCGACGCTCAGGGATTCCTGGCCGAGCTGTCAGCGCTGTTCCGGGCGCTGCCGGATATCAACCTCTACGCATTGGCCATCGGGCTGATCTCGCTGATCACCTCGCTGGTAGCACGACGCCTCCATCGTCGTAGTCCTCACCTGCTGCTGGGCCTGGCCGCCGGCAGCCTGGCCTGCTGGTTGATGGATGGCGCCGCCCACGGTGTGGCGCTGGTCGGCACCCTGCCTGGGACCCTGCCACCCGTTACGCTGCCCGAACTGACGCCGGACAGCCTGCGCGTGCTGACCTCCGGCGCCTTCGCCATCGCCCTGCTGGGGCTGATCGAAGCGGTATCCATCGCCCGCGCCATTGCCCTGCGCTCGCGTCAGGTGATCGACGGCAATCAGGAATTCATCGGCCAGGGCCTGTCCAATATCGTGGGGGGCTTCTTCTCCTGCTACGCCAGTTCGGGCTCCTTCACCCGCTCCGGTGCCAACTATGACGCAGGCGCCCGCACCCCGCTGGCCTCGGTGTTCGCCG
>CEVO01114837.1_pt1 | contig 11304 bp, 7 predicted proteins | sample 531511 | NCBI WGS metagenome assembly CEVO01 (sample SAMEA2623907, study PRJEB7988) | marine metagenome | biome: marine biome (ENVO:00000447); feature: mesopelagic zone (ENVO:00000213); material: "saline water (ENVO:00002010), including plankton (ENVO:xxxxxxxx)" | depth 800 m | reverse complement strand
CGCCAGCGCCTGGCCGGAGGCGGTGACCACCGCCATGCGTGTCTGCGGCGTCAACCGCAGGTCATCCAGGCCGACGCCGAGGTCCCGCGAGGCGACATCCAGGCCGACCACGGCGTCACCGCGGCGGCGCGCCATGCTGATGCCGATTTCGCCAGTGTTGAAAAACACATAGGGAGCGGTCAGGAAAGGAGCGTCACCCTCGGGTGCCTGCTGAAACCAGGGACGGCTGCGCGGATCGAAGAAGTACTGGTCGAGTCGCTCGCGCCCGAGCGGAGCAAGCGATGGATCGAACAGATGCCATTCACTCTGCGGTGGCTGGCCAGGGCGTGCATCCACCACCAGCGCCAGGTAGGCCGCGTCCTGGCCGCCGCTATCGACCAGGTCGGGACGCTTGCTCTCGAGCATGCGATCCACCGCGCGAAACATCAGGAAGTCGCCGCTGCCATAGCCGATGTAGACGGCGTCGACCAGTCGATGGGCTTCCAGCGCCGCCCTCATCAGCGGCAACGCTGCCAGCCGGCCGTCCCAGTCGTCGGCCTCGCCCGGGGCCCCGTTGGCCAGCATGTCGATGGCCACCCGTGCCGGCCTCACCAGCGCCTGGGTGCGCGCCTCCAGGGTGTCGACCAGCTGAGCCGAGGTCTCTTCCAGGGTCGCCCCCAGCGTGCGCTGGGACTGGTGCCAGGAGAACCCCAGCAGCGCCACCGCCATCACCACCATCACCCCGACGATAACGATACCGATCAGCCACTGCACCGGAATGACGAGACGATGGCGGTACATGGTCGGACCTCTCGTGACGAGGCAAACGGGACTTTCAAGCGTGACGAAACGCCCTAAGCCGAAAGGGGTAGCGCTCTCTCCACTATATGTGCAGATCTGCAGACGCGTATCCCGAACACAGCAGCAGGCTCCACGTTAGGTCAACGCCGAGCTCGGGCCCGGATGGCATCGATATCGACCTGGTCGATCTGTCGGTCGGCCACAAAGGTATCGGCGTAGCGCCGCCACACGCCGCTATCCAGCAGCAACTCGAAGACCGCCGGGTCCAGGTGGCCGTCCTTGACCATGTCGGCCAGGATCTCCAGCGCGCGGGACAGCGGCAGGCCATTCTTGTAGGGACGATCGGAGGCGGTCAGCGCCTCGAACACATCCGCCAGCGCCATGATTCGCTCTTCCAGGCTGGCCTCGCCGAGTCGCAGCCGCCGCGGATACCCCTGTCCGTCCATGCGCTCATGGTGATTGCCGGCGATCTCCGGCACTCGCTTCAGGTGAGCGGGCCAGGGCAGAGACTCGAGCATGATGATGGTCTGGATCACGTGCTCCTGCATGCGGAAGCGTTCGACGTCGTTGAGGGTGCCTCGGGCGATGCACAGGTTGTAAAGCTCCCCCTGATGCTCCGCCAGGGACGGCGGCTCCATCGAAAAGCCCCAGTGATTGTCGGGGTCCTCGGGATGCACCGGGGGACAGGGACGCTGCCAGGCAATGCGATGACGGGGCAGATCGGCAAGCAGACGTTCTTCTGCAGGCAAGGCGCGACGGGGTTCTTCGGCCATGTTGTCCAGTTCGGCCCGTGACAGCCCCAGGCGGTCATCGAAGTAACGCAGCCAGCGCCACTCGCCGATGGTCTCCAAGCGCTGGCAGTCGGCCTCGCTCATCGCCTCGCGGCCATGGTTGGCCTCGGCGACGCAGGCGTAGGCCTCCTGCAGCTCCTGGCGCCGACGCTGCAGTACCTGGTCAAGCTTTGTTGCTTCGCCCCCCTGGGCGATGGCGCGCCAGTAATCGAGTTCGGCGTCTCGCCACAGCACCTCGAAGCGGGTGCGGATCTCGTGGATCCGGTTGTAACGGGTCTCGAGCTTGGTGGCCTTCTCCATGATGTGGTCTGGGGTGGTCAGCTTGCCGCAGTCGTGCAGCCAGGCCGCCAGGTGGAAGGTGGCGCGCTCTTCCTCGCTGAGGTGAACCGCAGCAAAAGGGCCCTGGCGCGCCCGGTCCACTTCGTCGATCAGCATCTCCGCCAGTTGCGGTACCCGGGTACAGTGTCCCCCGGTGTGGGGTGACTTGGCATCGGTGGCCCTGGCGACAAGCTGAATCATGGCGTCCAGCAGACGCGCCTCGCCCTCGAGCAGGCGGCGCATGTCGATGGCCACCGCCGCCACCGATGACACCTCGGCGACGAAGGTGCGCCACTGGTCATCATCCTGACCACCGTCCCGGTGCGCCAGCAGCAGTATCCCGAGACGCTTGCCGGCGCGGTCGCGCAGCGACTGCACCAGATACCCTTGCGCCTCCAGCGCTCGCCGCACCTCCAGCAGAGGGCCCGAGTCCTGGTCGACCTCGAGCGTCGCCGGCAAGGAGGCATCGCCCCACCCCTGACCCGCCTCGGCGACCGGCGACAGGCGGCCAGAACTGTCCTCGTTGGCCAGATAGATGACCCCGTGGTGGCTGCCGGTGACGTTCAACAGCTCATCGAGGATGCCGTCGAGCATCACGTCGAGCCGGCGCTCGCGTCCCAGCATGCGATTGATGCGCCGAAACTCGCCGACGCGATGCACCAGAGTGTCCAGCGCACCGGACAGGTGAGCCACCTCGCGCACCCGGGAGTCGACCCCGCGATAGGCATCGAGGTCGAACTCGGAGATGGTCCGTACCTGCTCGCCCAGTTCGCGCAGTGGGCGCCCGAGTCGGCGACCCAGCAGGATGCCGAGTGGCACCATCAGCGTCACCAGCCCCAGCGACAGCAACAGACGGTGCCACAGGGATTCACGCAGGCTCGCCATCAGCTCCCGCTCCGGCATGGCCACCAGCAGCCAGGCCAGTCGACTGCCGAGCATGTCGAAGGGCAGCGCCAGCCCCCACCAGTACTGCTCACCACAGAAGTAGCGGACCGGCGTCGCCAGCACCCCCTGATCCTTGAGCTCGATCAACGGCGCCTCGCCCAGATCCTCCAGCGAGGTCCCCGGCAACAGCGCCGCATCCTTGTCCGCGTTGTGGGCGAGCACATCGCCCTCGGGGGTAGTGATGGCCAGCAGTGACCCCTGGGTGGTGGCAAACGCATGGATTTCCTTGCCGAGATCCGCGGAGGTCATGTCGATGCCAAGCACGGCGCGTCCGTCACGGGATCGCTGGGACAGGGTGACGCCCTGCTCACCGTTGGTGAAGAAGGTATAGGGAGCCGATAGCTGCGGGCCGTACTCGTCCAGCGCCTGACGAAACCAGGGTCGATCGCGCGGGTCCAGGCCGTGGCTCTCGATGGCGATGCGACGTAGCTCCCTCGCCTCATCGTCGAGTACCTGCCAGTAGCCAGCCATGCCTTGCCGCCTGTCGCCGTGCAGGATCAGCGCCAGGTAAGTGCCACCGGCCAGATTCAATGAGTCGGATACTGCCCCGGGCGACAGTCGCTCGATGGCGCGAACCATCAGAAAGTCGCCGTTGTCGGAGCCGATGTAGGCGCCTCCCAGCACCTCCTGGGCGTCGACCACCGCCGCCAGCATGGGCAGTAGATGATCGCTTCGGGCACTGTCGAAGTTCTCGATGCTCGTTTCTCTGCTCAGCACACCGAGCATCGCCCTGGAAGGTTCGATCAGCGAGCGGGTCTTGACCTCCACCGTCGCCGACAGCTGCTGGCTGGATCGCTGCAGCGCCTCGACCAGCGAGTCCCGAGCCTGATCCCACGACTGCCACAGCAGCAGACCGGCCATCATCAGCGTCATGCCGACGATGGAGGCAGCGATAAGCCATTGGATCGGGAGTTCACGGCGGGCAAATAGAGGCATTGAAGGACTCGAGGGTGGCAGTCGACCAGCAGTGACGACTACCTATCACTCTATGCCAATTCAGCCGCTCTGGAGCGGGGGGCAACTACCCCATATGCACTACTTCGCCCACATCTTTCGTCTTGACCCTCGCCCATGGCGGCCGTGCCTGCCCAGACGTTCAGGTCAGCAGCCGCGTCATGCCCAGCCACACCAGACGCAGCGACAGCGCGGTCAACACCACCCGGAATCCGGTGTCGAAACGCCGCTCCGACACGTGATGCAACAGGCGCAGTCCAAGCCAGGTGCCCAGCACCCCGACGCCGATCATCAGCAGGATCAACCACAGCCAGTCGGCGAACAGGAAACCGGCGACGCCGAAGACGAAGGCCTTGGTCAGGTGCTGGAAGGTCATGCAGGCGGCGAAGGTGGCCACCGTACCCTGGCGGGAGTTTCCGGTCTGCTTGACGAAGGCCGCCACCATGGGCCCACTGGCGCCGACAAAGCTGGACAACAGGGTAGTGACGGCGCCGGCGATCAGGGTGCCCAGGCGACCCAGGGCGCGCTTGGGCAGCCCCGGCCCCCACAGGGTATAGAGCACAAAGGCGGCGATCGACAGCTCCAGCACCCCGCTGGGCAGGCGAATCAGCAGCCAGCCGGCCACCAGGGCGCCGACCAGGGCTCCGGGGACAAAGGTCGCCAGCAGCGGCCAGTGAACGTATCGCCAGCTCATGGCCAGGCGTCCGCCATTGGAGCCAAGCTGGACCATGCCATGCACCGGGATCAGTGCCGCCGCAGGCATCACTTGGGCCATGGTCATGATCAACAGGGTGCCGCCGCCCACGCCCAGCGACGCGCTGATCATCGAGGTGACACCGGACAGCAGGATCAGGCCGAGACTGACGAGGGGGGACAGCGGCGAGATGGCGGCGAGCCACTCCATGGCGACAAACTCCTGAGACAAGAAAAGCCAGAAGCTTACCTTTGTGTGCCACGGCTCGCACTCGCTGAGGACCCGCCCGCCAACATCGCCTCGCTACCCGCAATGCCAACGCCAACGCCAACGCCGATCGATCTTCCGGGCGGAAGATCGATCGGCGCGGGTACTTTCCGTAAAGGCAAGAGCCGTGACGACAGGATCAGCGATGGGCACATTCAGCGGCTGATACAGAGAGGCTCAGGCCAATCATCAGGATCAGCGTTTCAGGCCAAGCGCCACCAGGGATTCGCGCTCGCGGCGGGCGTAGAGCTCGAGTTCATCGCGCACCGAGGCCCCCAGCGCCGCCTCGAAGGCGTCGCGGTTGGCGTTGCCCTGCCCCACCGCACTCTCCTCACCGCCCAGGTTGGACTGGAAGATGCCCGCCGCCGACACCGGCAGGAAGTCCTCGTAGGTCAGCGGCTCGGCCACCACCTTGCCGGCGGCGATCTGTGCCTCCACAGAGGCGTCACCGTCGAACTCGTCTACCGCACGGTAGACGAAGTAGGCCAGACCCTCGCGGCGCAGGGTGGTCTCGTCATCGGGGAAGTCGGCGAAGACCTCGGCCAGGCGAGCCTGATGGGCGGCGTTGTCCAGCCCCTGGGTCGCCTTGCGGGCCTCGCCCAGCAAGCGGTCATACAGGGCGCGGCCCTTGGGTGTCAGCGCCACGCCACGCTGCTCGATCTCGCCAAAGCGGGCGGTGTGGCTGCCCTCGGCGTCACCGACAAAGCGGGTGGTCTCTTCCAGCGCCTTGAAGCTGGTCTGACGCAGAAGGATCGGACAGGCGCGCCGGGGCGGGCCCTCGATCACCGCCTTGGGCGTCATGCCATGCTCGGGCATCCGGCGCTGGGCTTCGTCGATATCCAGGGTCCGCGGCGTCAGGTGATTGATGTGCGGGCCACGGAAGCACACCACGTCGGCGATCAGACGGTGGGCCGAGTGCAGCCGCTCGTAGGTGGCGCGGTCCACGGTGGCGTCCTGGTGCCAGCGGAAGGTCTCCAGGGCTTCGGCGACGAAGCGCTTGGCCTGTTCCTCGGTGAGGCCACCCTGCTGCTCGAAGGTAGCGATCTGTTCACGCACCCCCGGGGTGAAGATGTCGCGCTTGGCCAGGATCTCGCTGGCCAGGGTGCGCAGCTCGACGTCCTCGATCAGCTCGAGGCGCAGCAGCGAGGTAAACAGGCGGAAGGGATTGCGCGCCAGGGCCTCGTCGGTGACCGGGCGAAAGGCGGTGGAGTGCACCGGCACCCCGGCCTCGGACAGGTCGTAGTAGCCCACAGGGAACATCCCCATCACCGCAAACAGGCGCCTCAGGGTGGCGAGTTCCTCGGCCGTGCCCACCCGGATCGCACCGTGACGCTCGACGCCCAGGCGAGCGTGCTCGCCGCTGGCCTCGAGCCGCTCGGCCAGCGCCGGATCAGCCTCGAGGGTCTGCCGATTCACCTGCTCGACCAGTGACAGCAGGGTGCCGTACTGGGGCACCTCGGCCTGGTACATGGCCGACATGGCAGAGGCAAAGCGGTCACGAATCTCGTCGGCGGTCACAAAGTCGGAAGACATCCGGGCTCCTATCGGTTGGCAGGCGGTGATGCCACCGATAAGACCAGAGCGGGGAGGCGGCGACAAACGAAAATTATCGCTGGTTGTATTCCTTCAAGGAATGCCACGGCGGTGGTCGCCGCCATCGCTCTCGACACTCCGCGCCTTTATCGGCGCAGTCTTTCTCGCAGCGACGCCATGGGAGCCACCCCGCGCTACCAGTCCTCCAGCTTATGTGCCCCGCTGCTGTCGCCCCCGTCCGCCTTGCCGCGCTCTGCGCGAGCAAGCGCGCGGCCAGGGCGCCTCAGTGCCCCAGGATCTGACTCAGGAACAGCTGGGTACGCTCCGAGCGCGGGTTGTTGAAGAACTCCTGGGGCGGCGCCTGCTCGATGATCTGGCCCTGATCCATGAAGATCACCCGGTCGGCCACGGTCTTGGCGAAGCCCATCTCGTGGGTCACGCAGAGCATGGTCATGCCTTCCCGGGCCAGCTCGATCATCACGTCCAGCACCTCCTTGATCATCTCCGGGTCCAGCGCCGAGGTGGGCTCGTCGAATAGCATCACCTCTGGGCGCAGACACAGCGCGCGCGCGATGGCCACGCGCTGCTGCTGGCCGCCGGACAGCTGGCCCGGGTACTTGTGGGCCTGGTCGGCGATCTGCACCCGCTCGAGAAACTCCATGGCGGTGGCCTCGGCCTCGCGCCGGGGCTTCTTCTGCACCCAGGTCTGGGCGATGCAGCAGTTGTCGAGCACCGACAGGTGAGGGAACAGATTGAAGTGCTGGAACACCATGCCGACGTGCCGACGGATCTGTTCGATGCGCTTGACGTCCTGGGTCATGTGCACCCCGCCCACGGTGATGCGGCCCTGCTGGTGTTCCTCCAGGTGATTGATGCAGCGGATCAGGGTGGATTTGCCGGACCCCGAGGGCCCGCACACCACGATGCGTTCCCCTGGCTGCACGGTCAGGTCGATGTCGCGCAGCACGTGGAAGTCCCCGTACCACTTGTTGAGGCCGTCGATCTCGATCATCGGCGTGTTCGAATCCGCCGTGGTCGCCGCTTGAGCAGACATGGCTGCCTCCCGATCAAATTTGTTGTTGTGGGCCGTCAATGGCCGGTATGTAGACGCCGTTCGATATATTGGCTGTAACGTGACATGCCGAAGCAGAAGATCCAGAACATCAGCGCGGCGAACACGTAGCCCTCGGTGGCGAAGCCCAGCCAGTTGGTGTCGGTGAGCCCGGCACGGATGATCGCCAGCAGGTCAAACAGGCCGATGATCAGCACCAGTGAGGTGTCCTTGAACAGCGCGATGAAGGTGTTGACGATGCCCGGGATCACCAGCTTGAGCGCCTGGGGCAGGATGATCAGGCCCATCCGCCGCCAGTAGCCCAGGCCCAGCGCCTTGGCGGCCTCTTCCTGGCCTCTGGGGATCGCCTGCAGGCCGCCACGCACCACCTCGGCCATATAGGCGCTCCAGAAGAACATGATGCCGATCAGTGCGCGCAACAGCTTGTCGAACTCGACCTCGCTGGGCACGAACAGCGGCAGCATCACCGAGGCCATGAACAGCACCGTGATCAAGGGCACGCCGCGCCAGAACTCGATGAACACCACCGACAGGCTGCGCACCAGCGGCATCTGCGAGCGCCGGCCCAGCGCCAGGATCACCCCCAGCGGCAGTGAGCCGACGATGCCGACGATGGCCACGGTCAGGGTCAGCATCAGCCCGCCCCACTCACGGGTGGGCACCGCCGGCAGGCCGAAGTGGCCTCCCAGCAGCAACAGCCAGGCGATCACCGGAAAGCCGACCAGGGCGAAGATCACCACCCAGCGCTTGGCCGGCAGTCGGGGAATCATCAGCCAGGCGATGGTGGCCACCAGCAGCGCCAGGGTGATATCGACGCGGTAGCGCTCGGTCTCGGGGTAGAAGCCGTAGACGATGGTCTCGAAGCGGGCGCTGATGAACACCCAGCAGGCGCCCTCGCCGGTACAGGCTTCGCGGGTGGTGCCGATCCAGTCGGCGTCGATCAGCGCCCACTGCACCAGCGGGGACAGCGCCCATACCAGCACCGCCAGGGTGATCAGCGAGACCACCGAATTGAGCGGGGTCGAGAACAGCCGACTGCGCAGCCAGCCGGTGACGCCATGGCGTGCCACCGGCGCCGGGCGGGCGGCGATCATCGAATGCTCGGTGGACGCGGCCGCCGGCGCCACCTCGGGCTCACTCGGGGGGTGCACCGGGGACTGGGAAGGAGGTGTGGGACGCTCGGTCATGGCAGCAGTCCTCCAACGAAGACAGACAAGCGGCTCATGGCAGAGCGCATGGTTGGCGTATTCATCTCAGCGCTCCTTGAGCAGGGTCCGGGCGTTGTAGACGTTCATCAACGCCGACACCACCAGACTGATGGTCAGATAGACCGCCATGGTCATGGCGATGATCTCTATCGCCTGGCCGGTCTGGTTGAGGCTGGTACCGGCGAACACCGCCACCAGGTCGGGATAGCCGATGGCGGTCGCCAGCGACGAGTTCTTGATCAGGTTCAGGTACTGACTGGTGAGCTGCGGCACGATCACTCGCATCGCCTGGGGGATGACCACCTTGCGCAAAGTGATGTTGCCCGGCAGGCCGATCGCCCGGGACGCCTCGATCTGCCCCTTGGGCACCGACTGGATCCCTGAACGCACGATCTCGGCGATAAAGGAGGCGGTGTAGATCGACAGCGCCAGCCACAGTGCCATCAGCTCCGGGATCACGGTGATACCGCCGGAGAAGTTGAAGCCCTTGAGCGACGGCACGTCCCAGGCAAGCGGGCTGCCGCTGGCCACGAACACCAGCAGCGGCAAGCCAATGATCAGGGCGCTGCCGAGCCAGTACACCGGCAGCGCCTTGCCGGTACGCTGCTGCAGCCGTCTGGCGTAGATACCAAGGGCCACCACCGCCAGGATCGCTACTACCAGCGCCAGCTGGGTCAGGCCGAAGCCTGGCTCGGGCACCGGCGCCGGCACCATCAGCCCGCGCACGTTGAGAAAGAACGCCTCGAGCAGCGACATGCTCTGGCGCGGACTGGGCAGGGCCTGGAGCACGGCGAAGTACCAGAACAGGATCTGCACCAGCAGCGGGATATTACGGAAGGTCTCGACGAAGGCCGCCGCCAGGCGAGCCAGCAGCCAGTTGGGCGACAGCCGCGCGATACCCACGGCGAAGCCGATCAGGGTGGCGGCCAGAATGCCGAGCCCGGACACCAGCAGGGTATTGAGCAGCCCCACCACGAAGGTGCGGGCGTAGCTGCTGTCGCCAGAGTAGTCGATCAGGGTCTGGGGGATCGAGAACCCGGCGCGCTCACCGAGGAAGTCGAAACCGGTGGTGATGCCCCTGGCCTCAAGATTGGTCAGGGCATTGCCGATCATCATCGCGATCAGCGCGGCGAGGCCTGCCAGCAGCAGCGCCTGGATGATCAGCGCACGAAAGGCAGGACGCCGCCATAGCGGCGTCCGTTCGATAGGGGGCGTGGACATGGGCGAGCCTCTTGCTGGACGACGCTTGCCTCCGGCCCGTCTCGCGGCCGTGGGCATTCACCCGCGAACGGCAAGTGGGCCGGCGCGCGACGTCGTCGCTCTATCCGTCATGGGTCGGACGACCCCGGCCATGGCCGGGGTCGCAGCGGACAGTATCAGCGGATCGGCGGGGCGTAGAGGATGCCGCCTTCGTTCCACAGGGCGTTCATGCCACGGCTGATGCCCAGCGGTGAGTTCTCGCCCACGGTATCGGCGAACACCTCACCGTAGTTGCCCACTTGGGAGACGATGTTGTAGGCCCAGTCGTTGGTCAGACCGAGCTGCTCTCCGTAGGTGCCGTCGACACCCAAAAGGCGCGCCACCTGGGGATTGGGCGGATCATTCTTCATCTGCTCGGCGTTGTCGCTGGTGATGCCCAGTTCCTCGGCATTGACCATGGCGAAGACCGTCCACTTGACGATGTCGAACCACTGGTCGTCACCCTGGGCGACCACCGGGCCCAGCGGCTCCTTGGAAATCAGCTCGGTGAGGATCTCGACGCTGTCCGGTTCCGGCAGCTGCAGGCGCAGGGCGCTGAGCTGGGAGGTGTCCGAGGTGAGCACGTCACAGCGCCCGCTGGCGAAGCCCGAGGCGGTCTGGTCCGGGGTATCGAAGGTCACGGTGTTGATGTCGATGCCCTTGGCCGGGAAGTAGTCCGCCAGGTTGAGCTCGTGGGTGGTGCCGGACTGGATACAGATGGAGGCGCCGTTCAGATCCTCGAGGCTTTCGATGCCGAGATCCTTGGCCACCATGAAGCCCTGACCATCGTAGAAGGTGGTCGTCGTGAAATTGAGGCCCAGGGAGTTGTCCCGGGTGGCGGTCCAGGTGGTGTTGCGCGAGAGCACGTCGATCTCGCCGGACTGCAGCGCGGTGAAGCGCTCCTTGGCGGTCAGCGGGGTGAACACCACCTTGTCGGCGTCGCCGAAGATCGCCGCCGAGATGGCGCGACAGGTTTCCACATCGAGTCCCTGCCAGTTGCCGTTCTCGTCCGGCGAGGAGAAACCGGACAGGCCGACGTTGACACCGCATTGGAGTTCGCCGCGGGAGGTGACTTCGTCCAGGGTGGCGGCCGAAGCACTGCTCGTCACGCCCAGCGCCGCTGTGGATAGCGCGGCGAGGGAGAGGGTCAGCAACGTCTTGTTATTGTGTCGCATGGATTCAACTCCAGTAATGGATGAGCGTTGTACGCCCATTCACTATCCGAGCCTCGGCCGGCGTGGTCAATGCTGGTGTCGACGTTTGTTTTAAACGATGGATTGAAGGTTGATACCAGGGTCCCATCGAAAAGAGGCCCAGGAGGAGCGTGCCCGCTGGCACGCCCCCTCCGGGCAAGACGCACTGACCTCCACCACGAGCACGCCTTGTATCAGGACAGCGCCACGTCCTTGGGCGTTGTCCGAAAAGCCGCCGATCGCAGGCACTTTTCACATAGGCCTCTAGGCGCTGTCCGAAAAGTCGACGAGCGAAGGTTAGACAAGGCAA
>CEVO01119490.1_pt1 | contig 11342 bp, 10 predicted proteins | sample 531511 | NCBI WGS metagenome assembly CEVO01 (sample SAMEA2623907, study PRJEB7988) | marine metagenome | biome: marine biome (ENVO:00000447); feature: mesopelagic zone (ENVO:00000213); material: "saline water (ENVO:00002010), including plankton (ENVO:xxxxxxxx)" | depth 800 m | reverse complement strand
ATTTTTCTACTAAAGAAGAAAATGTTGCAAAAAAAGGCGCAATTGGCTTGATTGTCATTAATACAGTACCCGGTATCATTAAAGGTAGACTTATGCATCCAAATATTCCTGTTGGTTATAGTCCAAGTATTCCTACTTTATTGATTACACAAGAAGATGGAGACAAACTCATAAAACAAATTTATGACTCACAAACTTTTGTAAAACTCGATTTTAATCCTAAAAATCTAACAAATTTTGTTTCAATCTTTAGTTCACGAGGCCCAGTTTCGTCCTTCTATATGAAACCTGATTTAGTTTCCTTTGGTGAACAAATAAATTCTACATGGTTAGGCAATTCGTACAAGATACAAAATGGAACAAGTTTTTCTGCACCATATGTTACAGCTACTGTTGCTTTACTATTGAATCATCATGGTGAGCTAAATCACAGTCAGATTCTTGGTATAATTAGTCCATCTGCAACACCTTTAAAAAATTTATACGGTGTTTATTGGCCATCTACATTACAAGGTTCTGGAAGTTTAAATATTGACAAAGCTTTACATAATCCAATTTCAATTATTCCTTCACATTTATCCTTTAATCTTGCAGAAACTCAAAGTGTTAATACTCAAATTATTACTATACAATCACTTGTATCTGATACTCTGGAAATATCTATCTCTGATATACAAACGGACAATAGTGTTGATATGACATTTAATTCTTCGACTATAATTTTAGAAGGAAGGCAATCAAAAGTTATTGAAGTTCAGAGTAGATTAATAAATTCTATTGAAGAGTCGTTTACTGATGAATTCCGACTAACGTTTATGATAAATCAATCTAACATTGAATTGTTTATACCGGTTTTAATATATTATAATACCGTTTCGCTTTCCATAGACAAAAAATCTAATCTCGTCAATCTTCAAGGTATTGATAATTATGATCAAATCTTGTTACAAATATATAATACAGATACTGGTGTTATTGACAGGGAAATTTTTGCTTCAGGCGAAGAAATACAGTTGAACTTATCCCCAGGAAATTATTGGATTGATGCTATCGTTTCTCATTCAGACAATAATTTTTCTTATGGCGGAATTGAATATTATGTAGATTTTCCAGCTGTTATATCTATTCCAGAATCAAATTCCACTAATTTATCCATTTTAATTTCATTTATTTGTCTTTTTTGCGGTATTTCATTATTATTTTTGAATAAAAAACCTTAGCGTAATTTATGCATTGCCTCTAGGTCTTTTTTAAATACTTTAAGCTCTTTAGGAACATTTTCAGATATTTCATTTTTTAATGAAATTCCCATTTGTTTTTTCTTATTCCAAATCAACGAATTAAATTCAATTATCTTTTCCGTAGATTCTTTAAATTCATATTTAAATTCATTTTTTTGAAAAATTTGTTTATGTATACTTTGGTCAGAATAAACTTCTCTCCAAATTTTGTCAGTAATAAATGGTACAATTGGAGCTAATAATAATAATGAATTTTTTAAACAAATATGTAATGTTGACCATGCTGCTCTTTTTGATTTTTCATCAAAGTCTATTCCATATGCTCTTTGTTTTACAAGTTCTATATAATGTGGAGCAAAAATATTCCAAATAAATTCTCTAACTTTATTCGCTGGAACGAAAAAATTATAATCCGAATATCCATCTAAAGATTCGTCTATTACAGTTGATAATTCACTTAATATCCACTTGTCAGTTTCTAATGGTTCTTCTTCAACAACTGGGAAACTAGAGATGAATTTTGAAATATTCCACAATTTCGATAAAAATTTTCCTACACCGGTAATTTTTATTTCCGAAACTCGAAAATCTGATCCCAAATTAACTTCAGATGCTGCCCATAATCTAAACATGTCTGCACCATTTCTTTCTAGTATTGGTATTGGGTCTATTGCATTCCCTTTACTTTTACTCATCTTCTCGCCTCTTTCATCTACTCCATAACCCATTATCCAAGCATGTGTGAACGGAGTTTTTTCAGTTAACTGATTACACCGTAGTATTGTATAATGGAGCCAAGTTCTAATGATGTCTTTTGATTGTGGTCTAAGTTTTGTTGGATAACTTTTTTTATGAAATTCGTTGTCTTTTTGATATTTAGTGATGAATAAAGGAGATATGCTTGAATCCATCCATGTGTCAAATGTTCTTTTATCTCCGATAAATTCTTTATTTCCACATTTCTTACAGGTATCAAATGGCGGTTTTTCTTTCCACGGTCTATAATATTTACCAGGTTCAGGTAAGTTGGGTTCATTACACTGTTTGCAATACCATACAGGGACTTCTGTTGCATTATAACGTCTCCGAGATATTGGCCAATCAATTGAAATTGCCTCTATCCAGTCTATTAATCTTCTTCTATGTTCTTCGGGGTGAAATTCTAATTTCTTTGCAATTTCTAATAATTCATTTTTATGGTCTAATTGTTTTAGATAATATTCCTCCATTGGTATTATTTCCATTGGGTTTTTGCTTCTTTCACAACATGGAGTTCGATGATTTATATTTTCAATACGATCAACTAAATCTAATTCTTGTAAATCTTTAATTATTTTTTCCCTTGCTTCATTAACTTTTAGACCTTGATATTTCTCTGCATTTTCTGTCATTCTTCCTTTGACATCTATACTAATCTTTTCCTGTAATTTCAATTCACGGAATAAAAGAACATCAGTATAATCTCCATAACTACAAATCATTACTGCACCTGACCCAAATTCCATTTTTGCACTGGGGTGCTTTACTATTTTTACCAGATTATTAAAAACTGGTACTCTGATTTCTTTATTCCATAATTTTTTAAATCTTTCATCCTCTGGATTTACTAATACTACTTGACAACTTGATAATAATTCCGGTCTAGTTGTTGCAATAAGTACATATTCATCTTGTTGCTTTAGATAAAATTTTAAATAAACTAACTTTGATGGAATTTCTTGATAAAATATCTCTGCATCAGCAATTGTAGTCCTGCATTTTGGACAATAATTATTCGGTCTAGAAGACTGATATACTTCTCCTTTTTTCCATAATTCAATAAAAGTTGATTGTGTTAGTGCACGATATTCGTCTGAATCAGTTCTGTAATATTGCTTAAATAAACCAGACAATCCCATACGCTTCATAGTTGTAATCATTTCAGCTTCCAAATCATCCAATGCTATTTTACACAAATCTGTAAATTTTTCTCTTGGAGTTGAAATCATACTTATTTTGAATTTCTTTTCTGTATAGATTTCTACCGGTAAACCATTTCTATCAATCCCTATTGGAAATAATACATTATAATTCATCATTCTCGCAGTTCTGGCTATCATGTCAATTTGTGAATAATGAGCAGCAGCACCTATGTGCCAAGGTCTTCCTGATGGATATGGAGGTGGAGTATCAATTGTAAATATTTCCCTTTGATCATCAATATTAAAATCATATAGAGATTCTTTTTCCCATATTTTAGAAATATTTTTTTCTATTTCTACACTCCAATTTTTTTCTTGTATTTTTGATTCCATATTCTTTACCACTTTTATTTTTTTAATTTATTTTATATCTTAATATTGCTCCAAGTCCACCAAAACTCAACAACATTTTTCCTTCTTCGGAGTTACTTCCTAATACTTCTATTTTTGCAGCTGATTCTCCTGCTAAATCTTCTAGAATTTCAATTAAATCTGTTTCAGTTATGTTAAAGTCCCGTGATTTACATGACACACATGTTTGATTTAGTATTCCTTGTTTTTCTTGGACATATTCTGTTCTTTTTATTAATTTTGATTTTTCCGTTGAACATCTTTTACACTTTAATAAAATTTTTAACATGTTGAGATCTTCTGATGCTAGAATAACTTCTACTGCTCCCCTGTTTATTGCATCCATTACTTCATTAATTCCATATATGGCAAGACTTTTTTCTTTATGTATTTCGGATAAGAATCTCTGTATTAATTTCTTTTCTTCTATGATTCTCATATCTGTTAAAACATCTGCTGATTTGTCAATTGCTTCTCTTACACCTTCTGCTCCAGAATAAGCTCCATCCACTTCTGTTAAAATTTTATTTTTTAACCTATAGTCTAAATAATCACTTTTGATAAACGCATCTTTAGTTGGTCCTGGCCCGCTAATTATTAGTCCCTTTATTGTATATTGCTCTAGAAATATTTTTTTTGCATGTTCAGCAACTCGATTATAATAACTTGATAAATTCATTTCTCTTAATCTTTCATATCTTCGCGCTGATTGACCTCCTGCTCTAGTTTTTCCACCAACTCCTGATGTTATAACTTCATCAACTTCTACATGATCTCCTGATAATATACCAAATCCTGCTTCTGTTGCATCTATAGAAATAATTCCAATAATGTCTACTTCTTTAATCATTTCCATTAAATGTTCTAACTGAAAATGATCATCACATCTATAGAGATATGTTTGAACAGGTTTTGGAGGAACAATTTCATTTACAACAACTTCTTCACTACCAGGACCATTTGTTCTTAATGCTCCAACAAATAAAATTAAACCATTCTCTGGAGTTTTTTTAAAAAGTTTTAATCTTTGTTGCGTTCTTGTTAACGCATCTTGAACATGGTTCCTCGTTGAATCAGATTTGATATTTGTAGCAGTTCCGTATTCTTCTCTCAAATTATTTAAAACGTCGTGAAGGGCTTTTTTTGGTGGAATATACAATGAGATTAATTCTGTACCTTTTCCTGATTTTGAAGATAGGTCTTTTAATATCTTCCTTGTTTTATATAGTGCTACTGAATCAATATTACCTGACAAAAATTCACCTTTATACTTTAAAAAATTCCCTACTATGTTATATTGTATCTTTTAATAGATTAAAATTAATAAGACAATTAACTGTAAGCATAATTGTTGAAATGAAAACCATAGTAATTAAATTAAGTGGAAGTTTATTCTCACTGGATTCTGATCCATCTGGGATTAAAAAAATTGTAAAGACCCTTGACGGACTTGCTCGTAATGGGGTTAAAGTTGTAGCTGTTGCTGGAGGAGGAAAACTTGCTCGAGATATACAAAAAACTGCTAGAACATTCCGTGCCGATGAAGCATTACTTGATCAGTTTGGAATAGATGTTTCACGTATACATGCAAAATTATTGACAACTGTTTCGAACAAAGCCTGTCCAGATATACCAACAACTTTAGATGAAGTTCTTCGTTATTCAACTTCTCATCCAATTGTCTTTTCAGGTGGTTTGTCTCCAGGTCAGAGTACTAATGCAACTGCTGCTTTAATTGCTGAAAGGACTAAAGCTAAACTGTTCATCAATACTACTGATGTTGATGGTGTCTTTACTTCCGACCCAAGAAAAAACAAAAATGCAAAGCTGATGAAAGTAATTTCTACAAAAGAATTACTAAGTAAAGTTGTTGATGATAAGATGAGTGCTGGAACTTACGATTTAATGGATTTACTTTCCATAAAAATTATTGAACGATCTAAAATTCATACTATTGTAATTAAATGCGATAGTCGACAAATCAAATCTGCAATCTCTGAATCAGAATTACCAATGAGAAAATTAGTTAGAAAATCTACAGGTACTAGGATTTTGCCTCTTAGTTAGAATATTTTATTCTTGGTCTTTACTAATTAAATCTCTTTGAAAGCATGCCTTTGTATTCTTATGACAAGCATTACCTGTTTGTTCAACAAGATAAATTAATGTGTCTTCATCACAGTCTACCTTAATTTCTAATACTTTCTGTATGTTACCTGATTCTTCGCCTTTCTTCCAAAGTTTGTTCCTTGATCTACTCCAATAGTGACCATAACCCGTTTTGATAGTTTCATCTAATGCTAATCGATTCACGTACGCTAACATTAGAATCTCTTTTGATTGATTATCCTGAACAATAACTGGAACTAGTCCTTGACTCTTGTCAAAGTCTATATTATTTGCTGATAACTTTGTCATGTTCTTACTAACACCTGATTTTCTAAAAGAAATTTCTTCAACGTTGATATAGAAAATTTATTATAATGGAAAACTGATGCTGCCAATGCTGCATCTACATTGGTTTCTTGAAATACATTGACAAAGTGTTCTAACTTTCCACATCCGCCACTAGCTATTACTGGTATATTTACCGTTTGCATAATCTCTTTTGTTAATTCTATATCAAAACCATCTTCTGTTCCATCTCTATCTATTGATGTTAATAGTATCTCCCCTGCACCTAATCTTTCTACTTTCTGCGCCCATGATATTGCATTTATTCCTGTGGCTTTTCTTGCTCCATAACTAAACACTTCAAAATTATTTTCTTTTCTTTTTGCATCTATAGCCACTACACAACATTGTCTTCCAAATCTCTCAGAGATTTCTGTTATTAATTCAGGTTTTTCAATTGCCATTGTGTTTATTCCTACTTTATCTGCTCCACTACAAAGTATATTCCTTGCATCTTCAATGCTCCTTATTCCTCCTCCCACAGTAAAAGGTATATCTAATTTTGCAGCTACATTACGAACCATTTCACTTACAGTTTTACGTTTCTCTGGAGATGCAGTGATATCAAGAAAAACTAATTCGTCTGCTCCGTCATCTCTGTATTTTGCTCCTAACTCTACAGGATCTCCTGCGTCTTTTAAATTCACAAAATGTTCTCCTTTTACTACTCTACCTTGTTTAACATCTAAGCAAGGAACGATTCTTTTTGATAAAGTCAACTATAGATCCTCCACTGCAATAGCATCTTCAATTGAGATAATCTTACTGTGTATTGCTCTGCCTAGTATGATATATTCCACGCCTATATTTCTCACTTTCTTTATATCTTCAATCGAACTAAAACCTCCACTAGCTTGAATCTCTATATTTGTGTTTTTCCTAACTTTTTGTAATGTTTCAACATCTGGACCTTCTAACATTCCATCTTTTTTTATCGCGGTCAGTAAAATCGTTTCTATACCTGAGTTGACAAATTCTAATATTGAATCATATAAATTCCTTCCCGTTTCATCTCTCCAACCATTGATCATTATTTGGTCATGAATATAATCTAACGATAAAATTATTTTTGATAAACCAACTTCTTCACAAATATTTTGAAATAATTCCTTGTTCTTCATTGCAATTGTTCCAATAACAATTTTTGATACATCTTTTGATATCTTCTTTGCATATTCTATATCCCTTATTCCTCCTCCTATTTGTATCTCCAATTTTGTATTTTCTGAAATTTTTTTTATTAATTCATAGTTATTTCCACGTTCTAAAGTTGCATCCAAATCCACAATATGCATTCTACTTATTCCAATTTTTTGCCATTTCTCAACCAGTTCTAACGGACTGTAATCGTAAAATGTTGCTAACTCCGGATTTCCTTGTTTTAATCTTACTACTCTTCCATCTAAAAGATCTATTGACGGTACTATTTTCATTGATTACCACAAACTGATACAAAATTTTTTAATATTCTTGCTCCAGCTTTACCTGATTTTTCTGGATGAAATTGTGTTCCAAATGTTTTTTTGTCATATATCATTGATGTAAAGTCTATTCCATAATCTGTTGTCGTAGAAATTATTCTCGAATCAACTGGTTGTGGATATAATGAATGTACAAAATATGCCCAAGCATTGTCTTCTACACCCTCTAAAAGAGGATTTTTATTGTTTTGCTTGAGAATATTCCAACCTATATGAGGCACCTTCACCTCATTAGTAAACAATTTAATTTCTCCCTTGAAAAAGCATAATCCTCTGCCAGGACCTTCTGCACTTTTCTCGAAAAATAATTGCATGCCTAGACATACACCTAATATTGGCTTATTACTATCATGAAAATCTTGAAGGAATCTCTGATTAATCTCTATTTTTTTAACTGTATGTTTCCAGCCGCCTACACCTGGAAGAATTATTCCATTGTATTCTTCATTAGAATCTAATTCTGAAGTTACAATTGTTTTGACTTTAAGCTTATTTAGTGCAGTTTGAATACTAAATAAATTTCCTACACCATAATCTAAGATTGCAATTTTGATCATTACATCACTCCCTTCGATGAGGGAGTTCCAGTTCTATCACTATCTGTCGATATTGCGTTTCTAATTGCTAATGCTATGCATTTTATTGCAGACTCAACTTTATGATGATCATTGTTTCCATATTTTACAATTACATGAATATTTGCTTGAAGACTTTGAGAAAATGATTGAATAAAGTGATAAATGTCTTCTGCAGCCATATCTTCAATTCCTTCTTTGTCTATTTTTAAATCGGCAACTTGAAACGGACGTTTGACTAAATCTACTGCTGAATATGCTGCTGCATCTTCCAAATTTTTAACCAAATCTATTGCTGAATATGACAATGCATCATCCATTGGAACCATTGCAAATCCAAATCTCTTTATTCCTTTTCTGTCTCCTAAAGCTTTGTTAATTGCTTCACCAAGTGCCAATGCAACATCTTCAGCTGTATGGTGTATTAAATCACCCGTAGCTTCGATTTGTATATCTATTAAACTATGAGTTGCAAAGGAAGTAATTATATGATCTAAAAATTTTATTGATGTATCCGCCTTGATATTTCCATTTCCTTCTAATTGCACATTTACTCTTATATCGGTCTCCTTAGTTTTTCTTGATACTTCAGCTTCTCTCAATTTAATCACTAATTAATTCCGGTATATCGTTAATATTACTTATTATTATATCTGCTTTATTATCCATGAATAATTTTATTTTATTTTTTTCCGACCTTGACGTCCCATATATGCCTGCAAACAAATATCTATTATTTTTATTAGAGTCAGCTGCTTGTGTCATTAAAAGGTCCTCCATTGAATCTCCAACATAAAGAATATCTCCTTTAGATTTTAATTTCGACGCAGATCTTTTCAACACAGTTGGATTTGGCTTATCAAATTTAGTGTTATTTTTTTGTTCTCTTGCTAAATCCTCAATAAATTCATTTCCTTTACTGTTAAAATACCTATATAGACCCTTTAGGGTTATTTTTGTACCAATTTGTCCTCTTCCTGATACAATTGATATTTTATTTAGAAATTTCTTCTTTAAAATAATTAACGTCTCTCTTTTTACAATAATTTTTTCATTTTCAATTGTACCTTTTCTATTAAAATTAATAAATTTCTTTTTTCTAACTTTTTTGATAAAATTTTTTCCATAAAAAAATTCATCAAATACATTTATTATAATATTTATTTTACTATTTTTTGGATAATTTAAGAATTCTTTCATGACTTTTAAAAATTTTCTTTGTTCATTATTTAATCCAATCATAATTTGATTTTCAATAGATTCTAATTCTATATCCTTTATTTCTTTTGCAAATTTATTTAATTCATTTATATATTTTTGATTAACAATTTTTATATTTGATTTTTTATTTATTTTGTTAATTTCTGTTTTTATTAATTGTAATTTTATAAATGAGTTTATATTCTTTTTTTTGTTAATTTTTTGATATTCAATTTTATATGATTTTGTTAAATTTTTTGGCATCATGGATGCAATTTTTAATATTATTACATAACAGCATTTGTAATCATTATTGAATCCACCTGTTTGTCTGAATAAATCTATTGTTGTTTTTGATATTTTGAATTTTGAAAATTTCTTATTGATCATATTTTTTAATATATATGATATAGTGAGTTCTATACATTTATCATATGATTTTTTTGTATCAATTAATACTCCGTCACAGTCAAAGATAATTGTGTCTATATTTTTGATTTTATTTTGTGAAATTTTTTGATATATGGGTTTGTTGTTGATTGTTTTTTTTTGATATTTCTTTGACATTATTTTTTTATAAACCTCACTTTTGCAGATTTACCGTGATTGAATAATCCTTCCTGTTCAGATAGTATTTCAATTTTTTTCAGATTGTTTTTGAGGCTAGTTTTTGTTGTTTTTGCGATAAAGAATCTTCTTGTAAAGTCTATACTTGATAATGCAGAATAAAATTTTGCTGATCCTCCTGTAGGTAATACATGATTGGTTCCTAACCCATAATCGCTGAATGCAGCTGGTGTATAATTTCCCACAAGTACTACTCCACTTGTTGTTATTTTCTTTGCTACCTTGTCTTGTTCCTTTGTCATAATTTCTAGGTGTTCAGGCGCGAAATCATTCGTAAAATTGATACATTGTTGTATGCTGTTACAACGCACAACGAAACCATTTTTTAATAATGATTTCTTTACAATCTCTTTACGTTCTATATTTGGTAGTCTTTTTTTAATTAATTTAATTACATCTGATGATAGTTTTTTTGATGTAGTCACGACTCCACACAAACTATCTAAACCATGCTCAGATTGAGCAAATAAATCATTAACGATTAATTCTTTATCTGCAGTATTATCTGCAATTATTAATAATTCTGAAGGTCCAGCAGGTAAATCTATTCCAACTTTCTCTGAAATAATTTTTTTTGCTTGATAAACAAAGTAATTTCCTGGACCAACAATTTTTTCTACCGGTTTTATAATGTTTGTTCCATAACCCATTGCAGCAATCGCTTGTGCTCCTCCAACTTTGTATATCTCGTTTATGTTACAAAGATCTGCTGCAACCAATACTGATGCACTGATCTTCTTGTCAGAAGATGGTGGTGAACATACTATTATTCTATCTACCCCTGCTATTCTTGCTGGTACTGCTGACATAATTAATGATGAAGGATATACTGCTTTACCTCCTGGGACATAACATCCTACGCTATTTATTGGGACTGAATTATATTTTATGAAACTTTGTCCATTGTTTATCATGACATTTTTTACACTACTTTTGAACGCCTTCATTATTTTTTTCTCTGTCATTTCAATAGATTTTTTCAGATTTTTTAATTCTTTTACAATTATTGGATCAAGTATTGTATATGCTTCTTGAATCTCTTTGTTTTTTACTTTTAGTTCATTGACTGTAAGTCTTACTTTATCAAATTTTAATGAATATTTTAATAATGATTTATCTTTGTTTTTTTCTACATCGTTCATTATTTTTTTTACATATTCAGAATCATTGGAACCATTTGTTTGTCGACGTATGTTTTTTGTTGTTTGTTCGATAGTTGATGATTTTCCAATTTCAATATATTTAATCAAAGATTGTTACCTTCTTCTTCATAGATCTTCTCTAATGGCAATACCTGTGTTGGTTTGTGTACAATTAATCCCTGTACATATTTGCGTAAAGATGGCAATATTTGAGCAAATTCTTCCTTTGATATTATTGTATTTAGAGAATACCAGTCATTTTTCGATAATTCGCTAATTGTTGGAGATTCAAGCGACGGAATAATCTTTA
>CEVO01095298.1_pt1 | contig 11375 bp, 8 predicted proteins | sample 531511 | NCBI WGS metagenome assembly CEVO01 (sample SAMEA2623907, study PRJEB7988) | marine metagenome | biome: marine biome (ENVO:00000447); feature: mesopelagic zone (ENVO:00000213); material: "saline water (ENVO:00002010), including plankton (ENVO:xxxxxxxx)" | depth 800 m | reverse complement strand
TGTGGGTCTGTCCTTTTAGTTACCCCCATTTCCTTAGCTGTTTTCTGGGTCAGCATCATTAAACCCCTAACTCCTGTTTTAGAAATAGCTCTTGGGTTCCAGTGAGACTCCTGATAACTAATTGCCGCCAGAAGTGCCCAATGAATATCAAGTTCTTTTGACGCTTCTATAAATAAATGTTTGTAATTAGGAAGCCTTTCAGTTGTTCTTTTAAGAAAAAGAGATTTACCAGCTTGTTCTTGATATTCCCAAAGGTCATCTATTTCCTCATTCAAGTATTCAATATTCTTTCCTGAGAAAGACGCCACCGAGTTATCTAAGCCAAGTAGAGCTATAGCTAAGAAAACACCAAAAAAACTTAATCTTAATTCTTTTCTTTTAAGCAAAGAAACTCCTGTTGCCTGAAATTAAGTATAATCAAAAAAATATAGAAAATCACTATATATTGTGTTTAATTTCTTATATATACACTATATAAAGTGTTTTAGTCTTGCTTGCCTTGACATATAATGAGCCACTCTTTTTTCAATGAACTCAACTAAAGAAGTATCAGGGAAAACTGTTTTACTAAAGGGACAGGGTTATTTTTCTGATTTTAGACTCAACTCCATCTTAAAAACAATAAGAGATTTAGGGGTTAAAACAGATTCAATTGTTTGTCATGAAGTTTATATCGTTTTATTCAAGGACAAAATAAAAAATATTAAAGAAAAAGAATTAACTACTCTTAAGGTAATCTTAAACTCTAATGAAGATCAATTCTTTTCTAAGGAAAATTCTTTCTTAATAACTCCTAGAAAGGGTACTATTTCCCCCTGGTCTTCTAAGGCACAAGATATTATAAAAAACTCAGGAATTAATGGTCTTGATAGGATAGAAAGAGGACTTCTTTATTCTTTATCGACTCCTACAATGATTAATCCTTCACAGCTTAAATTTTTAGCAGAAAATTTAGCTGATAGAATGACACAAAGTGTTTTTCTTAATTTAGATCAAATCTCTTCTTTTTTCTATAAACATAAGAAGAAATCATTCAAAGTAATTCCCCTGCTTAGCGAAGGAAAAAAGGCTTTAGAGAAAGCCGATGAATTACTAGGTCTTGCACTAAATAATTCAGAAATCGAATACTTATATGCAAATTATTCTGACAAAGATAAAGACCCTACTGATGCAGAACTTATGATGTTTGCGCAAGCAAATTCTGAACATTGTAGACATAAGACTTTTAACTCTTTTTGGAGAAAAGATGGACAACAAGAACCTTTGAGTTTATTCCAGATGGTTCAGAATACATATCAAGTGAATAAAAAGGGAGTACTGTCTGCCTATAAGGATAACGCAGCTGTATTAGAAGGGTTTGAAGGTAAGAGATTTTTTCCTGATCCAAAAAATAAAATTTATAAAGCTTCACAGGAAGCAATTCATCTAGTCACTAAGGTGGAGACCCATAATCATCCAACAGCAATTTCACCATTTTCAGGAGCCTCAACTGGTTCGGGGGGGGAGATAAGAGATGAGGGCGCTGTGGGAAGAGGTGCAAAACCCAAGGTCGGCTTATGTGGATTTAGCGTATCTAACTTGAGGATTCCGGGTTTTCTTGAAAGTTGGGAAATTCCTGAAGATTCACCAGAACGTATTGCAACACCTCTTCAAATTATGTTAGAAGCTCCTATTGGAGCTGCTGCCTTTAACAATGAATTTGGAAGACCAAATATCCTGGGTTATTTCAGATCTTTTGAGATGGAAGCAGACTTTGCAGGTAGTCCGCAAGTTTATGGATATCACAAACCTATTATGTTAGCTGGAGGATTAGGCAATATAAAGAATTCACATGTTAAAAAGGCTAAAGTTCCAGTGGGCTCAAAATTGATAGTATTAGGTGGACCAGCAATGCTTATAGGACTAGGAGGGGGTTCGGCTTCCTCACTTACTTCGGGTTCTTCAGACCAAGAACTTGATTACGCATCAGTTCAAAGAGAGAACGCTGAGATGGAAAGGAGATGTCAAGAAGTTCTGGATAGGTGTTGGCAAAAAGGTAATTCCAATCCTATTTTATTTATACATGATGTTGGTGCCGGGGGACTTTCAAATGCCATTCCTGAACTATTAAAAGACATTGGGCACGGAGGAAAAGTTGATCTTAGAGAGATTCCAAATGCTGAACCAGGAATGTCTCCTCTAGAGATATGGTGTAATGAATCCCAAGAAAGATATGTTTTAACAATTTCAAATAAGAACTTAAGTAATTTTATATACCTCTGTGAAAGAGAACGGTGTCCATATGCAATAATTGGAGAAATTACAAGGAGCCCGCAACTGCAAGTCTATGATAGTGAATTTGATAACTACCCAATCAATCTTTCACTAGATTTTCTTTTTGGAAAATTGCCTGAATCTATAAGGGCTTTTAATACTAAAAAAAAATCCATAAAAAGTCTTAACTTAAATGATCTTGAAATTAGTTCTTTAGTTGAGAGGGTCTTGAGACATCCATCGGTTGCAAGTAAGAATTTCCTTATAACAATAGGTGATAGGTCTATAACTGGTTTAGTTCACAGAGATCAACTTGTAGGTCCTTGGCAAGTTCCTGTAGCTGATAATGCAATATCTCTTATTAGTTTTTATGGAAAGGAGGGTGAAGCAATGTCTATTGGAGAGAGATCACCTTGTGCCGTTCTGGATTCGCCTGCTTCAGCTAGGATGGCTGTAGCAGAATCAGTTACTAACATATTATCTTCAGGAATAAGAAGAATTTCTGATATTAAGTTATCAGCTAATTGGATGGGATCTCCTGATCACCTGCGAGGTAACCAGGATCTTTATGAAGCTGTTTTTACAGTAGGTATGGAACTTTGTCCTGCCTGGAAAATTAGTATCCCCGTTGGTAAAGATTCTTTATCTATGGCTACAGAGTGGGGCGATAAAAAAGAGGGAAGACATTCAGTAATTTCTCCTCTTTCTTTAGTAATTTCAGCCTTTTCTAGAATAAAGAATGTTGACCTTTCAGTTACTCCACAACTCATTACTAACGAAGGACCGAGTGAATTACTTTTTATAGACTTAGCCAAAGGTAAACAAAGAATGGGTGGAAGCATAGCAGCACAAGTAGAAAATAAACTTTACGGACTGACTCCAGATGTTGAATGCGTTAAAGAAATGCCTGAATTCGTAAGGAGCTTTTATAAACTTCTTTTAAATAGAAAAATTTTAGCTTATCACGATAGGTCTGATGGTGGTCTATTTAGTACTCTAGTAGAAATGGCTTTCGCAGGAAGAAGCGGAATAGATATAGATATAAGTTCATTTTGTAGATCAGACTCTAAACAAATTCAAGCTCTTTTTAATGAAGAATTAGGTGTGGTAATTCAAATTCGGAAAAAGGATAAAAAAGAGGTGCTAAGTATTCTGTCTACTTCTGGTATAGCAGATCACATCTATCCAATAGGAGAGCCTAATTGTAATAAAAAGATTAGGATCAAAAAAAACACTAAGATTAGTTTTGAAACTAGCTTGACTAAGCTCCTTAAAGAATGGAGCTCAGTAAGTTGTAGGATGCAATCTATAAGGGATAATCCTAAAACAGCCCAAGAAGAATATCTATGTGATATTGATCAGGACAGAAAAGGACTGAATCCCAAAGTGACTTTTTATATACCTAAAAGAATTACCAGAGGATTAAAAAAACCAAAGTTAGCTATACTTAGAGAACAAGGAGTTAATGGTCATGTTGAAATGGCTGCAGCTTTTGATAGAGCTGGTTTTGTATGTGTAGATGTCCACATGACAGATCTAGTTTGCCAAAAGATTAGATTAGAAGATTTCAGAGGATTAGTTGCTTGTGGAGGGTTCTCTTACGGGGATGTTTTGGGTGCTGGAAGGGGTTGGGCTACCAGCATTCTATATAACGAAAGGTTAAAGAATGACTTTAAAGAGTTTTTTTTAAGACCAGATGTCTTTTCACTAGGAATATGTAATGGTTGTCAAATGTTTGCTCATTTATCTAGTTTAATTCCTGGTTCAAAAGGATGGCCAATTTTTCTTAAGAACACATCAGAAAAATTTGAAGCAAGAGTTGTTCAAACTAGAATTCATAAGACTCCATCCATATTTTTTAAAGACATGAGCGATTCAGTATTACCAATTCCCGTAGCTCATGGAGAAGGACGTATTTCTATTTCTCAAGAAGAAGCAAAACTTTTACTTGAAAGAAACCTTATTCCAGTAGTTTACTCAGATGATCTAGGACTTACTACTGAGCAGTATCCATTCAATCCCAACGGTTCATGTGAAGGAGTTGCAGGAGTTACTAATGAATCAGGGACAGTTACTATCATGATGCCTCATCCAGAAAGATCTTTTCTTTCTTTACAGAATTCCTGGAGACCGAAGGAATGGCTAAAATATGGTCCATGGATAAAGTTTTTTTCCAACGCTCGAGATTTTATAGATTAATTTTTTGGTTTAACAGGTCTTTCTATTGTTTCGTTCTTTAAACTAAAAACTCCAGTCTTGATATCTTTAAAGTAGTGATCTAGAACACTCTTAACAAATGGAAAGGCAAGATCTGTCCATGGTATTTCATTTTGATTAAATAATTTAACTTCTAAACTCTCGTTAGTAGGTTTGAAGTCATTTTTTTTAACTTCAGCTATATACAACATGTAAATTTGTGAAATCTGGGGAATATCAAAGATGGCATAAAGAGATTTAATTTTTACTTCTGTAGCAGTTTCTTCAAGCGTCTCTCTAAAGGCCCCTTGTTTTATAGTTTCTCCATTTTCTAAAAAACCAGCAGGAAGAGTCCATAGCCCATAGCGTGGGTTAATTGCACGTTTACAGAGTAATATTCTGTTTTCTTTGACCGGTAAAGTACCAACTACAAGAGTCGGGTTTTGGTAGTGAATGCTGTCACATTTGCTGCAACAATGCCTTTGCCTATTATCTCCTTCTGGAATTTTTAGCTGAACCTCTTCACCACAATTACTACAATATTTCATCAAAGACATAAAATTTCGAAAATAAAAGCACAGAAGTATAAACTATAAAGGTTGAGACAAATTAATTTATGATTAATCAAATTGAAAAGAGACTAAAATATTTTGTAGGTATACCTCCTAGAGATGGACTTCCTAAAGCTGCTGTCCTTATAGCTGTTACTGATCATACTCAGCCTGAAATAATATATACATTAAGATCGAGAAAACTTTCTTCTCACAGCGGCGAAGTTTCATTTCCTGGTGGAATGTCAGAAAAAAGTGACGGTAGTTTAATTGATACAGCTTTAAGAGAGTCAGAAGAAGAAGTAGGTTTGAAGAAACAAGATGTCAAGATCATGGGCTCTTTAGATACGATGGTTTCAAGGTTCAATATAAGCGTTACTCCGTTTGTTGGAATTATTTCCAATGAAGTTAAGCTAACAAATACATCAGAAGAAATAGAATCTCTTTTTAAAGTTCCATTAACTTTTTTGTTGCAAGATGATCGTTTCAGGAATGATCCAGTAAAAAGAGGTAATGAAACTTTTTATGTACCAGCATATAAGTATGATTCCTATATAATTTGGGGTCTTACTGCCATGATAACTGTAAATTTTTTAAATTTAGTCTTTGACGCAGGAATTGATCTCTTAAAGCCTATTAAGCCTGTAGGAGAAGAAGATGATTTATGATTTAGGAAAGTATACGGTTGAAACTGACGGGAATCAGTATTATGTAGCGGATAACGCTACAGTATTGGGAAAAGTTAAGCTGAAAAAGGATTCTAGTGTCTGGTTTGGGGCAGTACTTAGGGGCGATACAGAATTAATTACAGTTGGAGAAGGTAGTAATGTTCAAGATTGTGCAGTTTTACATACTGACTTAGGTTTTCCACTTACAATTGGTAAGGATGTTACAGTAGGTCATCATGCTATATTGCATGGTTGTACAATAGGAGATGGAAGTTTAGTAGGCATTAATGCAGTGATTTTAAATGGAGCTAGAATTGGAAAAGGATGTTTGATAGCTGCAAATGCATTGGTCACTGAGGGGATGGATGTTGCAGATGGTTCAATAGTTATGGGATCTCCGGGTAAAATTAAATCCACTTTAGATGAACAAGGTAAAGAAGCATTATTGCTGTCAGCACAACATTATGTAAAAAATTATCAAAGATTTAAAATTGAACTAAGAAAAAGAGAGGAATAAATTATGAAAACAGAAGTAACGCTCTATAAAGAAGGTAATATTAACTTAGAAGGCTATGTTGCTTATCCTGAGCAAGATAATTCTCCCTTAATTTTAATTGCTCCAACTTGGGCAGGAAAAGATGACTTTGTACATGATCGAGCTCATGAACTTGCATCTTTAGGTTTTACGGCCTTCGCAGTTGATATGTATGGGGACGGGAAAGTGGGTTCTGATGCTTTAGAAAATGAAGCTCTAATGACACCTTTAATACAAGATCGAAATTTACTAAAGAGAAGAATAATAGCTGCTCTTACCCATGGTAAAACACTTCCTGGAATAGATGTGGATAGAATAGCTGCTATTGGCTATTGCTTTGGGGGTTTGGTAGTTCTAGATTTAGCTAGAGCAGGTGAATCATTAAAGGGAGTAGTTAGTTTTCATGGTCTATTGATGGGATCTGATATATCTCCCGGAGGGATTAAAGCAAAAGTACTAGTGCTACATGGAGAAAGAGATCCTATGGTCCCACTTGAGATGGTAGATGATTTTCAAAAGGAGATGACCTCTGCAACGGCCGACTGGCAGTTACATAGCTATGGTGGAACTTTCCATGCTTTTACCAACCCTGAAGCTAATGATCCCGACCTAGGGACTCAATATAACGATTTTGCCAATAAAAGATCTTGGAAATCTATGCAGAACTTTTTTGAAGAGATATTTTCATAACCAATAGAAAGCTTATTTTAAAGTGAATTCAAATAAAATTCGTTCTGTATTCTTAGATTATTTCAAAAATCATGGACATAAGATTGTTGAAAGTTCTTCCTTAATTCCTGTTAACGATCCAACACTTTTATTTACAAATGCCGGAATGGTTCCTTTTAAAGATGTATTGCTTGGAGTCGAAAAAAGACCTTATGAAAGAGCGGTAAGTTCACAAAAATGTTTGAGGGTAGGAGGAAAGCATAATGATTTAGATAATGTAGGTTATACAACTAGACACCATACTTTCTTTGAGATGTTAGGGAACTTTAGTTTTGGTAATTATTTTAAAAAAGAAGCTATAGAATTTGCTTGGGAACTGCTGACAGAAAAATATTCAATTTCTCCGGAAAAATTATGGATAACAGTTCATTTAGATGATGAAGAATCAGAAGAATTGTGGATAAACCAAATAGGAATTAGTCCAGATAGACTGTCTAGATTAGGGGATGAAGAAAATTTCTGGACCATGGGTGATACAGGTCCATGCGGACCTTGCAGTGAAATCTACTATGACCATGGTCCTGATTTAAAAGGAAATCCCCCCGCTATTGGATCAGATACTGGAGATAGGTATGTAGAAATTTGGAATTTAGTTTTTACTCAATTTGATAGATCTAAAAAAGGAGAATTAAGACCATTACCTAATCCTTGTGTTGATACAGGGATGGGGTTAGAAAGGATGGCTGCAGTTTTACAAAAAAAGACAAATAATTATAGTACTGATATTTTTTCCTCACTTATACTTGAAGCTTCAAAATTGTGCAATACGGAGAATTTAGAAAATCCTTCCTTAAAAGTTATTTCAGACCATATAAGGGCTAGTGCCTTCTTAATAGTTGATGGTATTACTCCCAGCAATGAGGGAAGAGGCTACGTATTAAGACGAATAATTAGAAGAGCTCTACGGCATTCTCATAAGCTCCAAGTGAAAAAGCCTTTACTAAGTGCTTTAGTACCAACTTTGGTTCAAGAGATGGGCAAAGCTTTTCCTGAACTAAGTAAAAGTTCGGGGTTGATAGAAGCAAATTTATTACAAGAAGAGGAACAATTTAGTGCAACTTTGGTCCAAGGGATGAGTGTTTTAGAAGAAGAAGTCAGAAACCTTAAGGGAAAAGTTTTATCGGGAGAATTGATTTTCAAACTTTATGATACTTATGGTTTCCCTGTAGATATGACAGCTGATTTTGCTAAAGAGAAGGGACTTGAAGTTAACTTACAAATTTATGGAGAATTAATGGAAGAACAAAGAGCCAGAGGAAGAGGGGCAAGTAACTTCACATCAATTTTACCTGAATCTGTTGATATAAAGGGGACAACTAGTTTTTTTGGTTATGAAAAAGAAGTTGTGCAATCAAAAGTTACAGGAGTAATTAGTAAGCTTGGAGAATCTGTAGATGTTTTAAGTAAAGGAGAAGAAGGTGTAGTGATTCTCGATAAAACTCCTTTTTATGCTGAATCGGGAGGACAGGTAGGAGATGCAGGTACTATTACGACTAAAGGAGTTGAATTTCAAGTAGAAGACACACAAGAGATTGGTGATCACATCGGGCATCTAGGAAAAATCAATAAAGGTACTTTAAAAAAGGGTATGAGAGTTGAAGCTAAGATAGATATAGACAGAAGAAAAAAAATTACTTCAAATCACTCAGCTACTCATCTTTTAAACGCAGCTCTTCGAAATCTCTTTGGATCAAATATTGAGCAACGTGGTTCCCATGTAAATGAGAATAGACTACGATTTGATTTCACTCACTCTAAGCTACTTTCTCCTGAAGAAATTACAAATTTAGAAGAAATAATCAATACAGAGATAAGAAAAAATTCGTTAGCAATTACTGAAGTAATGTCAAAGAAGCAAGCAGAAAAAAAAGGAGCCATAGCTTTCTTTGGTGAGAAATATGGAGATAAAGTTAGGGTTCTATCCTTGGGAGATAATTTCTCAGTAGAATTATGTGGAGGAACCCATGTAAAAAGGACAGGAGATATTGGGCTTTTTAAGTTAACAGATGAATCTTCCATATCTGCAGGTGTGAGGAGAGTTGAAGCAGTAACTGGCGAAATTGCACTTAATCTCACTCAATCTTTGGAACAAAACCTTAAAGAGACTGCTTCTTTCTTAAATACTTCTATGGATCAAGTTTCTGAAAGAGTAAAGCAGCTTTTGGAATTAAATAAGTTGTTAAAAACCGAACTTCAACAGTCAAATGAATCAGGTTCAGATTCTGTAGCTTCTGATATTTCATCAGAAGTAATTAATGTTGGAACATTTAAGCTGGTAACAAAAAGATTAGATGGCGAGGATAATTCTTCCTTAAGAAGTACAGCTGACAATATCAGGAAGAATCGAAAGAATTTTATTGTTGTCCTCATTTCTGTTGTAGAAGATAAGATTCCAGTAGTGGTAGCTTTAAGCAAGAATATAAAACAGTTAGATGCCCGAGCTATCATGGAACATATCGTAAATCAACTTGGCGGAAGTGGAGGAGGAAGACCAGACTTAGCACAAGGAGGTGTTGAAAAAGAAGAAGATATTGATTTTGTTTTATCTTCTCTTGAAGACTTTCTGCTTTCCTCTAGTGGTTAGTAATATAGAATGCTCACCTTTTAAAGGGTTACTTCTATGGGAAAACTACTTGTACAGAAATTTGGAGGATCTTCACTTGCAAATGCTGAGCGCATTGAAGCTGTAGCTGACATAATAGCTAAGACTATTTCTGAAGGAAATCGAGTTGCAGTAGTTGTATCAGCAATGGGAGAAGAGACTGATAAGTTGATACATTTAGCCAAACAAATTCAGTCAAATCCAAATCTTAGAGAATATGATGCTCTGGTTTCTACAGGAGAACAGGTATCCGTAGCTTTGATGGCTATGGCATTAAGTAAAAGAGATCTTAAAGCTAAGTCCTATACAGCCTATCAACTGGGAATAAGAACAAATGCAATGCACACTAGAGCTAGGATAGTAGATGTTCAAGTAGATAAACTTATAAAAGATATAGAAGAGGATATCGTCCCAGTCATAACTGGATTTCAAGGCATGAGCGATAGTGGAGATGTAACAACATTAGGACGAGGAGGATCTGATACTACTGGAGTGGCTTTAGCAGTAGCAATAAAGGCAGAAGAGTGTCAAATTTTCACTGACGTTGATGGTGTATTCACTACTGACCCAAGAATTTGTACAAAGGCTAGACTTTTAAAAAAAGTGTCATTTGAAGAGATGTTAGAACTTTCTAGTAGTGGAGCTAAGGTTCTCCAGTTACGTGCTGTAGAATATGCTAGTAAGAATAATATGCCCATTAGAGTTTTATCTAGCTTTTCTCAAAGCGAAGGAACTTTAGTTGAGGAGGAAGAAGAAGATATGGAGAGACCACTAGTATCTGGTATAAGCAGTAATGGTAATGAAGCCAAATTAACTCTTAGAGGTGTGCCTGACTTACCTGGTATTGCAGCTAAGATTCTTCGTCCAGTGAGCGATTCAGGGATTGATGTTGATGTTATAGTTCAGAATATTGGTGCTGAGAACACTACAGATTTCACCTTTACTGTAGATAAAAGTGATGCTACTGAAGCAGAGGAAATCCTAAGGAATACCTCTGCAGAGCTTGGAGGGGGTTCAATTGAGGTTGACGATCAAATAGCTAAGGTTAGTGTTGTTGGAAGAGGAATGAGAGGCCATTCAGGTATTGCAAGTAAAATGTTTCAAGCTCTTGCAGATCATGAGATTAATATCCTTATGATAACCACTTCAGAAATAAAAATTTCTGTAGTTATAGAAAAAAATCTCATGAAAAAAGCCGTGAATGCTCTGCATGATACTTTTGAATTAGATCAACTTTTAGATGTATAGATGGAACTAATTGATCTAGATCAAGGAGTATTTCGTGGTTTTGTTTTCGGTTTAGTCCACGTAGGCATTTTAGTAATAGGATACTATAGCGGGTGGAGTATAAATCGACTTCTAAAATTAGCTTCAAGTGGACATATTGCTGGAATAATAGGAGCCATAATTGCTCATATCTTTGCTGATTTAATAGCTGCAATTTTAGATCCAACTATGCGTTCAGCAGCCTTAGGGATTATGTTAGGAGGAGCAATTCCCCTAATTCTAATTCCTTTTCTAGAAAAATATGTTAAGAAAAGTGAGAAACATATTATGGTGGGGGATCATGAAGATATAGAAAAAGATCTTCATAGTTCACACTGAATCTGCCTAAAAAAATTGTTTTTTTAAATAATAATGATTACCATTCGCATTAGTGAATGAATTCATCATTACTTTCAGAGAAACCCTAGAAGCCGCTCTTATAGTAGGTATCATCTACACAGTAATTTCTAAGAGAGACCTTCGTAGGGAGATAAGGCAACTTTGGTTTGCTGTAGGTACATCAATAATAGCAAGTATTGCGGTTGCACTCTTTTTAAATAATATAAAAAACTCAA